>Ga0070708_100003960_pt1 | contig 11623 bp, 10 predicted proteins | sample KBSK5503metaG_FD_65469 | JGI IMG/M metagenome (GOLD analysis project Ga0070708, IMG submission 65469) | Corn, switchgrass and miscanthus rhizosphere microbial communities from Kellogg Biological Station, Michigan, USA - KBS K5-50-3 metaG | ecosystem: Host-associated > Plants > Roots >...
ACCCGACGGGCGGCGGCCTTCGTGGGCTAACAGACCGGATCCAAGCGCTCGGCGGGCACCTCGAGGTCGACAGCCCCGTAGGGGGCGGCACACGGCTGGAGGCCACCATCCCTGTCTGAGAGCATAGGACCATGACCGCACCTCACAGCGTGGCGCGCGCCGGCGTCGCGACCGCGGGCGCGGCGCTCGGTATCGCGTCAGTACTGGTCGCGCGACGCCACCCCGATGTCTCGCTCGCGGGTGACGCGCCCTGGGCGTCGGTCGCGCAGCTCCTCGCCGGCTTGGGGCTGGTGGCGGCCGGCCTCGCGCACTGGGCCCGGCGGCCCGCCAGCCGCTCGGGTCCGCTGCTCGCGGCCGCGGGACTGGCGTGGTTCCTCGTCGAAGCCAACGACCCCGAGGTTGGCTCCTCGCTGATTTTCACGGCCGGGCTCGTGCTCTTTGCCGCCTGTCCTGCGCTGCTAGCGCACGCGGCACTCGCGTATTCGCACGGCCGCCTGCGTTCCCGGGTCGAGGTGGTCGCCGTTGCCTTGGGGTACGCGGTCGGCGTCGGGGTAGTTGGCCTGCTTGCCGCCGCGCTGTATGACCCGCGGGCGCAGGGGTGCTTGGACTGCCCAGCGAACCTGGTGCACCTCGGCGGGAGCCCCGGCGCGGATCACGCCAGCGAGCGCCTCGGGCTGTGGCTCGTTCTGGGCTGGGCGATCATCGCGGTCGCGCTGCTCGCATGGCGGATCGCGCGTGCGAGCGAGGCGCGCCGCCGGCTGACCGCTCCCGTACTTGCCCCGGCAGCCGTCTATCTCGCCCTCGTGGCAGGCGATGCCGCCCACGGGATCGGTCGCGGTTTTCAGAGCAACGATCCGACCGACCGGCGTCTGTGGGCAGCGCAAACGGTCGCCCTCGTCGCCGCGGCGCTCGGCACGAGATGGGATCGGCTGAGGAGCGTGCGCATGCGCCGCGAGCTCGCGCGCCTGGTCGTCGAGCTCGGTGCTGCGCCGCCCTCAGGCGGCGTACGCGACGCGCTGGCGCGCGCTCTCGGTGAGCCAGACCTCATCCTCGTGTACCGCGGCGGCGAAACAGACTGGATCGACGGCGCTGGGACGCCGGTGGCACTCCCGCAGACCTCCGCCGTGACACAGCTAACCGCCAACGGGGAGCTGCTGGCGGCGATCGGGCATCGGCCCGGAACACTCGAGGACCCCGGGCTGGTGGAGGAGATCGCGCGCGCGGCTCGCCCAGCGCTCGAGCACGAGCGTCTGCAGGCCCAGGTCCGCGCCCAGCTCGCGGAGCTGCGCGCCAGCCGTGCCCGGATCGTCGCGGCCGCCGATGCCGAGCGCCGCCGCCTCGAGCACGACCTTCACGACGGCGCGCAGCAGCGAATCGTCGCGCTCGCACTTGACCTGCGGCTCGCGCGGCGGCACGTGACCCGCGAGGCGCCGGCGCTCGACGGCGAGCTCGCTACGGCGGAGGAGGATCTGCGCCTCGCCGTCGCTGAACTGCGCGAGGTCGCCCGGGGCATCCATCCCGCCATGCTCGAGCACAGCGGACTCGCCGCAGCTCTGCTGGCGCTGGCCGAGGAGGCACCGCGACTGGTGGTCGGCGAGCTGCCGCAGGACCGCCTCGCGCCGGCCGCCGAGTCCGCCGCCTACCACCTGGTGGCGGAGATCCTGCGCCGCGCTCCCGGCGGACGGGTCGAGGTCCGCGGCCGCCTGAGAAGCGGATGGCTCGTCCTCGACGTGAAGTCGGAGGGCGGCCAACCGGACTCCTTGATCGACCTTGAGGATCGCATCGGTGCCCTCGACGGGCGTCTCACCGTCGAGCGCACGGGCCAGCGCGGCACACTGCGAGCGGAGCTGCCATGCGGATAGTGCTCGCCGACGACGAGGCGCTCGTCCGGGACGGCCTCGCCCGGCTGCTCGAGGACACGGGCATCGAGGTCGTCGGCCGCTGCGCCAACGCCACGGCTCTTACGCGCGCGGTCGACTCGTGGCTCCCCGACGTCGCGATCATCGACATCCGCATGCCTCCCACTCACACCGACGAGGGACTCATCGCCGCGCAAGAGATCCGCCGCCGTCACCCCCACGTCGGCGTGCTCGTCCTCTCCCACCACCTCGAATCCGGCTACGCCATGCGACTGCTCAACGAAACTCCCGAGCGCGCCGGTTACCTCCTCAAGGAGCGCGTCTCCGACGTCGCCATACTGCTCGACACGCTGCATCGCATCACCGAGGGCGAATGCGTCGTAGACCCCACGATCGTTGCCCGGCTGATGGCGCGGCGACGAGCACAAGGACCGCTCGACGAGCTCACCGAACGCGAGCACGAGGTACTCGCGCTCATCGCCGAGGGCCGCTCCAATCAAGCGATCTGCGCCGCTCTCTACCTCTCGCCCAAGACCGTCGAAGGCCACATCCGCCAGATCTTCCTCAAACTCGGGCTCCACGACTCACCCCAGCACCACCGCCGTGTGCTCGCAGTGCTGACCTTCCTTCGCGCGCCCTGAACCGGCTCTTCTCACAGATACCAAGCCGCTGACGAGACCGGCCAACGACCCCTCCCCCCTCTTGGCCCGAAACACAGCGGAAATGAGGCTTGGGTCGGGGCGAGGCTCGCCGCCAGGGCTGCGGTGGCCGACAATTTTGCCTTCTCAGGCTGCGAGGCTGAGCATGAGGATGGGGGCGGACCGGAGGTGGCCGGGGGTGCCGGGAGGGCCGTCGGTCAGGCCGACCCAGTCGCCTTCGGCCAGGCCGGTGGCGATGACCGGGCTGGTCATGCCGTGGTCGGGCGGCGGGAGCAGGGCGGCGGGGCGGTCGCCCGCCGGGCCCATCAGCCACACCTGGTAGTAGCGGCCGGCTGGCAGCGGCGGCAGCCCGTCGCTGGTGAAGACCAGGGCGCGGTCCCGGCGGGACATCACCACGGTGACCGTGCCGCCGGCCTTGACCCGGGAGGTGAGCAGCACCGCGTCCGGCGCGTTCAGCACCTCGGCGATGGCGTGCTCGCTGCGCTGGGCCACGCCGGCATGGTGCGCGGCGGTGAGCGCGACCCCGCCGGAGGCCGCCGCGGCGGCCAGGAACACCGCGGCCAGGCCCCACGCCACGCGGCGCCGCGCGGCCAGCCAGGGCCGGAGCGACCAGGACCGGCGCGGCCGGGCAGGACGCCCGGGCCGCCCGGGCCGCCAGGGCCGGGATCCGGGGTCGGCGGGCGGCAGTTGCGGGGTGCGCGCGGCCGCCGCGACCGCGCGCTGGATCACGGCCGCGGGCGGGTCGGCGGCGACCGCCCCGGCGAGGCGGGCGGTGGCCTCGCGCAGTTCGGCCAGTTCCAGGGCGCAGGCGTGGCACCTGGCCAGGTGGCGCTCGAACCGGACCCGCTCAGGCCCGGTCACCGCGTCCAGCGCGTACGCGCCGGCCAGGGTGTGCGCCTCGTGTCGCCAGAGTCTGCTCATCGTGCTCCCCCCAGGCAGTCCCTGAGCCGGATCAGCCCGTCGCGCATCCTGGTCTTCACCGTTCCCTCCGGCGCGCTCAGCAGGACAGCGACCTCCCGCATGGTGTAGCCGCCGTAGTAGGCCAGCGTCACCGACTCGCGCTGCAGGCTGGTCAGCGAGCCCAGGCAGCGCCGCACCCGCTCGCCGTCCAGCCGGGCCTGCACCGTCTCGGCCACCTCGTCGTAGGCGACCTCGTGCGAGGCCGCGCGTAGCTGACGTTCGGCCGCCCGGCGCTCCGAACGCACCCGGTCGACCGCCCGGCGGTGCGCGATCGTGGTCAGCCAGGACAGCGCGCTCCCCCGGCCCGGCTCGAACCGCGACGCGGCGCACCACACCTCGAGCAGCACCTCCTGGCAGACCTCTTCGGCCTGCGGCGGGTCACGCACCACCGCGCGGACCACGCCGAACACGACCGGGCCTGCCCGCGCGCACAGCGCCTCGAACGCGCCCTGGTCGCCCCGGGCCACGCCGCAGATCAGCGTCTCCAGGTCGGCGGCCGACGCCCGGCCCGCCCCGGCCGCGGGGGCCGGAGCGGGCCGACGCCCGGCGTTGCTCATGTCCACATCTGTTATTCGCCGCCGCGGCCGGTCGCGCTTGCCCGGACGGCCCAATCCGGGGCCGCCGCGGTGACGAGTAACAACCGTGACCCGTCCGCCGGTTCCCGTGACACCAGGAGAAGCGATGCGCCCGTCCGACAGTTCCCGAGCCCGCCGCGCGGCCGCGATGCCGCTGGCCGCCGTCGCGATCGCCGTGACCGCCGCCGCCTGTGGCAGCGCCGCCAGCAGCACTAGCAGCCCGGCCGCCGCCGCGTCGGCCACGTCGAGCAGCGCGGCGCCGGCCACGTCGGCCAGTGCCACGGCCTCGCCGTCGGAGTCGATGAACGAGGCTGCCGCCACGATCGGGAACGACTGCGGGATGATCCCGGCGTCCGGGATGGGCAGCATGCACGGGATGTCCATGGACCCGGTGGTGGTCGCCGTCAGCCACGACCCGCTGACCACTACGCTGGCCGCCGAGATCAAGAAGGCCGATCTGACCGGTGCCCTCGACTCCGCCAAGGACATCACCGTGTTCGCGCCGGACAACCAGGCCTTCGCCAAGCTCAGCGCGCACGACATGAGCATGATGAGCGGCATGGCCGAACTCGACAAGATCCTGAAGTACCACGTCGTCAGCGGCCGCGTCACCCCGGCCGAACTGGCCCATGGGATGACTCTCACCTCGCTGGAGGGCAGCCCGCTCAAGACGGCGAAGATGGGCAGCGTCTACGAGGTCGAGAACGCCGCCGTCACCTGCGGGAACCTGCACACCGCCAACGCCACCGTGTACATCATCAACACCGTGCTGATGCCGATGCACTGATCCTGCGGGGCCTTAGACTCGGTGGCGTGCTGAACGAGCCGGAGGGCACCAGGCTAGACGGTACCGGGCAAGACGGTACTGGCATCGACGCGCCGATCGTGGCGGTCACCGTGTTCAGGGACGGCGCCCGGGTGCAGCGCAGCGGCACGGTGAGCGTGGAGCCCGGGCTGCGGACAGTGGTGATCGGCGGCCTGCCGGCCAGCGTGGACCCGGCCTCGGTCCGGGTCGCGGCGCGCGGAGCCGACCTGGCCCTGCTGAACGTCGAGGTGCACCGCCGCCACCGCGCGGATCCGCTGCGGGAGCAGACCGCCCGGCTGCGTTCGGAGGTGGAACGCTGCCGCGACGCGGTCCAGGCGCTCGACGACGAGGACGCCGCCGAGCAGGCGCGGCTCGATTTTCTCGCCTCACTGTCCGGCGCGGCCGCGGACGCCCTGGCGCGGGCGGTGGGCTTCGGCCGCGCGGGTCACGACGAGCTGACCGCGATGGCCGGGCACCTGTCCGCCGACACCGCGGGCGCGCTCGGCCACCGCCGCGACATCGCCGCGCGCCAGCGGGCCGCCCGCCGGGAACTCGAAGCCGCCGAGAAGAGCCTGGCCGAGGCCGAGCAGCGGGCCGGCCGCGCGGTCGCGTTCTACGAGGTGGCCACGACCCTCGAGGCGAGCGCGGCCACCCGGGCCGAGGTGGACCTGTCCTACCACGTGCCCGGCGCCTCGTGGCGGCCGCTGTACGACCTGACGCTGACCGGCGAGCGGCTGGCCGTCAGCTACCTGGCCGAGGTGAACCAGCAGACCGGGGAGGACTGGCCCGAGGTCGAGCTGGTCCTGTCCACCACGCGGCGCGGCCGCCACCAGGTGCTGCCCGAGCTGGACCCCTGGTACATCGGGCGGGCGGCGGAGCCGGTCACCCCGGCGCGGATGCGCAAGGGCGTGTCGGTCGGGTTCGCTCGGCAGGGCGGCCTGCACGCGCCCATGGCGGCCGCGGCGGCCGGCGCCGACGCCGGGCTAGCCGAGCTGCCGGAGGCGGCGCCGCTGGTGGCCGAACCCGGTGAGTCCGGCGCGGGCCTGGCCTACCGGCTGCAGCGGCCGCTCTCTGTGCCCGCCGACGGCGGGCCGCACAAGACCATGGTCGCCCGGTTCGAGCTGGACGCCGCGCTGGACCACCTGGTGGTCCCGGCCCTGGCCGCGGAGGCCTACCTGCGGGCCACCGTGACCAACACCTCGTCACTGCTGCTCCTGCCCGGGCCCGCCCGGGTCTTCCACGGCGCCGGCTTCGTCGGGCAGACCTCGCTGGAGACCGTCGCGGCGGGCGAGGAGTTCGAGCTGCAACTCGGCGTGGACGACCAGATCAGGGTGGAGCGCGAGCTGCGCCGCCGCAGCACGGGCAAGGCCGTGATCGGCGGCACCCGCACCGTCGACGTCGGCTACGAGATCACGGTGGAGAATCACCGCAGGGACAAGACCAGGGTCAGCGTGCACGACCACATCCCGACCTCGACCGATGGCGACATCAAGGTGCGGCTGCGGGAGGCCAGCCCGAACCCGGCCGGGCAGACCGACCTGGGGGAGCTCACCTGGGACCTCGCCCTGGACGGCGGGCAGTCCGCCACGATCCGCTACCGGTTCACGGTCGAGCACCCGGCCCAGGTGACGGTCGCCGGGCTGTGACTCGGGGCCCGCGGCCGGGCAGGAGCCAGGGCCGTTCGGCATATGAAGCGATGAGTCGGGGAGGCCTGGCGCGTCTTTCCTTGTGACGGCGGAAAACCGCGACAAGGGAGCAGCCGATGACCGACGCGAAGACGCACACCCTGGAGGTGCCGGGGGCGGTGCTGCACTACGACGTTCGGAGCAACGACGCCAGTACCGAGCCCGTGCTGCTGATCATCGGGTCGCCGATGGGCGCCGAGGGGTTCGGCACTCTGGCCGGGCATTTCACCGACCGCACGGTCGTGACCTACGACCCCCGCGCGGCCGGGCGCAGCGTGCGCACCGACGACGCCGCGGTGACCACGCCGGACGAGCACGCGGACGACCTGCACCGGCTGATCACCGCGCTGGACGCCGGGCCGGTGGACATCTTCGCCAGCAGTGGCGGCGCCGTCAACGCGCTGGCCCTGGTGGCCGGGCACCCGGAGCAGGTCCGGACGCTCGTGGCGCACGAGCCGCCGGTATCGCAGGAGCTGCCGGATCGCGAGGCGGCGCTGGCGGCCTGCGTGGACATCAACCGGACGTACCAGCGCAGCGGGTTCGGCCCGGCCATGGCGAAGTTCATCGCGCTGATCAGCGCCCAGGGCCCGCTTCCCGACGATTACGCCAGCCGGCCCGCGCCGGATCCCGTCACGTTCGGGCTGCCGGCCGAGGACGACGGCTCCCGCGGCGACCCGCTGCTCGGGCAGAACATGATCTCGTGCAACCACTACCGGCACGACTTCGACGCGCTCCGCGCGGCGCCCACCCGCGTCGTCGTCGGCGTCGGCGCGAAGTCGGGCGACCAACTGGCCGGCCGTGCGGCCGTGGCCGTGGCCGAGCGGCTCGGCACGGCGCCCGTCACCTTCCCCGGCGACCACGGCGGGTTCCTCGGCGGTGAATACGGCCAGACGGGCGAGCCGGACGCCTTCGCCGCTACCCTGCGCGAGGTCCTGGCCGGCTGACGCCCTGCGGCCGGGTTCAGGCGTCGCGAGCGGCCGGAGCGGGCGGGGCCCCCGGTGCGCACCGCGTACGGGTGGCGTTTCATGGCATCATATTTAGGGTTGTATGATAAGCCTAAATAAGGAGGAGGGATGTCGAGGGTTATCCGCCGCCAGTGGCCAGGCAATCCCGATGCCCCGTCGCGCAGGGCAAGAGCTCCGTGCGACTACGAGGCGTACGGCCCTGATCTGCTAATGGGCAGGCGCTTCACGCTCGAGGGTGACGTGGCTGCAGATGTCACGGCAGCTGAGACCGCTATTACCAGGCTGAACATGGGGGCAGCAGCCCTGGCGGACACCGAGGCGCTGGCGCGGCTCCTGCTGCGCGCAGAATCTGTCGCCTCCTCCCGGATCGAAGGGCTCGAAATCGGCGCGAGACGCCTGCTCCGCGCGGAAGCCGCCCAACAGCTAGGCGAGCGAGCAGGCGACGTCATGGCGACCGAGGTTCTCAGCAACATCGACGCCATGAGCGCGGCCATCACGGAAATCGGGACGGGAGACCCGATCAGCGTCACTACCCTGCTGACCTTCCACCAGCGCCTGCTCGGGAATACCAGGCAGGCACCGTACGCGGGCAGGCTCAGGGAGAAGCAGAACTGGATCGGCGGAAGTGAGTACAACCCCTGCTCGGCGGCATTCGTGCCGCCTCCGCCTGAGCTCGTGCCTGCGCTGATGGACGACCTGTGCGCGTTCTGCAACGGCGACATGCTGCCGGCGGTCGCCCAGGCAGCGATCGCGCACGCCCAGTTCGAGACCATTCACCCGTTCTCCGACGGCAACGGGAGGACAGGCCGCGCGCTCATCCAACTCGTGCTCCAGCGCCGGGGACTGGCCACACGCATACTGCCGCCGATCTCCCTGGTCCTGGCGACCTGGGCGAAAGACTATGTCGACGGCCTCACCGCAACCCGCTACGCCGGCCTGGCCACGGGCCAAGACGCCCAGGCGGGCCTGAACGTGTGGGTGGGCCGATTCGCGGGCGCCTGCATACGCGCGGTCGATGACGCGTCTTCCTTCGAGCAACGCATCGAAGCGATTCAGGATCAATGGCGCACCCAGCTGGGCAGCATCCGGAGGAACTCGGCGGCCGATCTCCTGATCAGGTCGATCACCGGGGCGCCGGTCCTCACGGTCGGCGGAGCCGCCGCGCTAATCGGCCGGAGCTATCCGCAGACCAACACGGCCATCGAGCGCCTGGTATCCGCCAGGATCCTGGCTCAGGTCACCGTTGGGCGGAGGAATCGGGCTTTCGAAGCCCCGGCGATCATCAACGCGTTTACCGACCTGGAACGCCAGCTCACAAGCCCAGACGGCGACACCCGCAGCACCGAGCCGACACGGCCGGTACCGCCCAGGAGACCGGCGGCATATTGAGGGTTGTGCGGTAAACCTTAATAAGAGCCGGCCTTATTAAGGGGTGGTCGGCCGGAGCTGGCGGGTCGCTGGCCGACAATTCTCCCCGGCGGGCGCCCTGCGTTGAACGTACGGCGCGGACCTGCGTATCCTCCGGGTCGTGAACGAACGCAGTCATCATGCGCCCGGCGGCCCGCCAGGTCCGGTCACGATCTTCGGCCCGGATTTCCCTTTCGCGTTCGACGACTGGATCACCCACCCGGCCGGTCTCGGCTCGATCCCCGCCGAACACCACGGCGAGGAAGTCGCCGTCATCGGCGCCGGCATCTCCGGTCTTGTCGCCGCGTACGAGCTGATGAAGCTCGGGGTCAAGCCCGTGGTCTACGAGGCCTCGCAGATGGGCGGGCGGTTGCGCTCGCAGGCATTCGAGGGGGCCGAGGGCGTGATCGCCGAGCTCGGCGGGATGCGCTTCCCGATCTCGTCGACGTCCTTCTACCACTATCTCGGCCTTCTGGGCCTGCGGACCAGGCCGTTCCCCAACCCGCTGACCGAGGCGGCCGGCAGCACGGTGGTCGACCTGGAGGGCGTCACGCACTACGCGGGCACGCTCGGCGACCTTCCCCCGCTGTTCACCGAGGTCGCCGACGCCTGGGCGCAGGCCCTGGAGGACGTGCGCTTCACCGACATCCAGAACGCGATCCGGGCGCGCGACGTCGCGACGCTGAAGGCATTGTGGGACGACCTGGTGCCCCGCTGGGACGACCGGACCTTCTACGACTTCGTCGCGAGGTCCAAGGCGTTCTCCTCGCTCTCGTTCCACCACCGCGAGGTCTTCGGCCAGGTCGGTTTCGGCACCGGCGGCTGGGACTCCGACTACCCGAACTCCATGCTGGAGATCTTCCGGGTCGTGATGACCAACTGCGACTCAGACCAGCGCCTGGTGGTCGGCGGCGTCGAGCAGGTTCCCCGCGGGCTCTGGCACTGCCCCGCGTCCAGGCTCGCCCACTGGCCGTCCGGGACCTCGCTGGCCTCGCTGCACTCCGGCGCGCCCAGGCCCGGCGTCGCGCGGATCGCGCGGGACAGCGACGGCTGGCTCGCGGTCACCGACGCCTGGGGCGTCACCCGCCGCTACCCCGCGGTGCTGGTGACGTGCCAGAGCTGGCTGCTCACCACGCAGATCGAATGCGAGGAGAGCCTGTTCTCGCACAAGACGTGGACGGCCCTGGATCGCACCCGCTACATGCAGTCCTCCAAGACCTTCGTGATGGTCGACCGGCCGTTCTGGAAGGACAAGGACCCGCGCACCGGCCGCGACGTGATGAGCATGACGCTGACCGACCGGCTGACCCGCGGCACGTACCTGTTCGACAACGGCGACGATCAGCCGGGCGTGATCTGCCTGACGTACTCCTGGATGAGCGACGCGATGAAGATGCTGCCCGAGCCGGTCGACCGCCGGGTCAGGCTGGCGCTCAGCGCGCTGGGCAAGATCTATCCCGGCCTCGATATCGCCAGCCACATCATCGGCGACCCGATCACCGTGTCCTGGGAGGCCGACCGGCACTTCCTGGGCGCGTTCAAGGGGGCGCTGCCCGGCCACTACCGGTACAACCGGCGCATGTACGCCCATTTCATGCAGGACGACATGCCACCGGAGCAGCGGGGCATCTTCATCGCCGGGGACGACGTCTCCTGGACCCCGGCGTGGGTCGAGGGCGCCGTTCAGACCTCGCTGAACGCGGTCTGGGGCATCATGCACCACCTGGGCGGCACCACCCACCCCGATAACCCGGGACCCGGGGACGTCTTCGCGGACATCCAGCCGATCCGGCTGCCCGACTAGGGCGCGGCCACGGTCACGGCCGGCCTTTCGGGCGGTACTGGAGCCGCTGCCGCGCCGTCTCGCAGACGCCGCTGCGCTCGTTGGCCGCCGCGGCCTGCCTGGCCTCGTCGAGATCGGCCGGGGTCAGCAGGCCGTTGCCGAGCAGGAAGTCGGCGAGGTCACGCGCGTGCCCGCGTTCGGACCAGATGAAGCCCTGGAGCAGCTTCTTGTAGTCCGACACCGCGCCCTCTCCGCTGAGGTTCAGCGCGATGACCACGTCCATCATCGGCACCGTCTGCGGGGCGGGCCGGCCGAGGATGAACTCCTGGTAGTAGTAGGCCATCGCCAGGCGCGCCGTCGCGTTGCGCTCGAAGTACCCGCGGACGCGGGCCGTCGCGTCCTCACCTGGCACGCTGCCCCGCCGGACGACGTTCGCGGCCCGGGTGGTCTCCTGCTGGCCATCGTCCGTGACGGCCGGCTCGCCGTCGGGGCGGGCCGGGGCGTCCAGGCGCAGCCGCAGCACCCAGGTACCGATGCTGACCAGCCACGACCCCTCGGCGAGGACGACCGGCAGCGCCTCGTAGCGCGCCGGGGCCACCGGCAGCACGTGACGCGCCGTGCGCTGCACGACCTCGGCGCGCTGCGGCGTCCCGGCCGCGTCCGGCGCCAGGTAGACCCGGTAGGTCGTGTCGCGGCTGAACAGCTCCCAGCGGTGGTGGACGTAGCGCAGGCCCGCGCAGCGAGGGGCGCGGTGCAGCGTGAGGTCCTCGTCGGCGCTGAGCACGCGCCGGTCCAGCCAGGTGATCTCGTCGGCCGGGCAGCTCACCCACTCGCTGCGCGCCGCTGACCACAGGAAAAGCTCAGCCGTGCCCACCCAGACAATTCTCGCACTTCCGGGCGTCAGCTGATCTCAACCCGGGACAGC
>Ga0070708_100003962_pt1 | contig 11622 bp, 10 predicted proteins | sample KBSK5503metaG_FD_65469 | JGI IMG/M metagenome (GOLD analysis project Ga0070708, IMG submission 65469) | Corn, switchgrass and miscanthus rhizosphere microbial communities from Kellogg Biological Station, Michigan, USA - KBS K5-50-3 metaG | ecosystem: Host-associated > Plants > Roots >...
CAGGGCCGCGCATCGTTCAGCCTGATGCAACAGCGCACCGGCATTCGCGAGCATGGACGTCGCGTAGGTGGGCGCGGGGACATTCCAATTCTGTACTACGTTTTCGATCTTATCTATATCGATGGCTATGATCTGCGGCTAGTTTCGCTCGAAGAGCGCAAGCAGGTTTTATCCCAGATTCTTACTTCGAGTGGTCCCGTCCGCTACTCCGATCATTTTGATCAGGGCACGAAGCTGTTCGAAGCGGCCAAGCAGCAGGGTATTGAAGGAATTGTGGCCAAGCGCCGCAGCAGTTGTTACGAAGAACGCCGCAGCCGCGAATGGCTGAAGATCAAGATCACGCAAACCGTGGACTGCGTTGTCGGCGGATATACCGAGCCGGAAGGCGCCCGCGAGTATTTCGGTTCGTTGGTGCTCGGTCTCTACAATGACAAGAAGCAGTTGATTCATGTGGGCCATGCCGGAACAGGTTTCAGTCAAGCGACTCTGAAACAGATTTCGGAAGTCCTGAAGGAAATCGAGAGCAGCAAGAATCCTTTCACCGGACCAGTCGAAGCCCGCAAAGTGCACTGGGTGAAACCGGTGCTGGTCGCGGAAGTGAGGTTTTCCGAATGGACCCACGAGACCGCGGATGGCGGACTGAAACTCCGCGCGCCGGTTTTCCTCGGCTTGCGGGAAGATAAAGCGCCCGAGGAATGCACTCTCAACAGCCAGACTTAGACCAGGAGGGACCATGCAGCATGCTCCGCGCTTTCTGAAAATTGTGGACGACGCCAAGTCTCGCATTAAAGAGATCAGCATTGACGAAGTGAAACAGAAACTCGATCGCGGCGAGGAATTCTTGCTGGTGGATGTGCGGGAAGAGAGCGAATTCGCTAAAGACCACCTTCCCGGCGCGATTCACCTTGGCAAGGGCGTAATCGAGAGGGATATTGAGGGGCGTGTTCCTGACCTCAACATTCCACTAGTTCTGTACTGTGGTGGCGGATTTCGCTCGGCCATGGCTGCCGACAACTTGCAAAAGATGGGCTACATCAGGGTATTGTCCATGGAGGGCGGGATACGCGGTTGGCGTGAAAAGAACTTTCCTGTGACCCGTGAAGAGAGTCACAGTTAGTTAGCCGTAAGCCTGAGCACCTCGGTAACTTGCCGCGTCCAATGCCAGCGTTCAGCATGAAGCTGAGGATGTTAATCCTCAGGGGAGGCGCATGGCCAAAACTTCCGGATCTGGCTCCGCGGCAGCAGCGGCCCGTGTCCTTGCGCCTCATGCGCTGATCGAACTGAACCTCGACCGTTGTGCTACTCCCGAGCTTGCGTGCGCAGAATTGGCGCGGACCTTCGACGTCGGGCCAGCCGAAGTTGCCTTGATGCGGCTGGAGAAAGACGTTTTGAGTTTCTTGTTTCCTGTGGAACTGAAAGCCGCCGGGTTCATTCCACTTTCGAGTTCTAAAGCAGTGGCGGCCCGGACCGCGAGCACTCGCAAGGTGGAACTCTTTAACAATTTTGTCATCGTACAGCACGCCAATGTGTTTGAGACCATCAAGCTCACCACCCTCGGGCAATCCGATGGGCCGGGCGCAAGTACGATTCAGAAGCTTATGTCAACTCCTGTGGTGGATTCAGAGCACGATGTGCTTGGGGTCGTCCAGGTCTGCCGCAAAGGCCTTACGCAGGATGAAGCGGGTCCGGACTTCACGCTTAGCGACCTGCAAAACCTGGAACTCGCGTCGAAGATTCTGGCCAAACTTCCCTTCATGCACGTTACTCACTAAGAGTGCAGGTCTTCTCGCCGAGCAAGCTGGAAATTGATCGGGATTAAGGCCCGCCAACGCCTTGCAATTTGCCGCGAAGCACGGTCAAGGAAGCAGCCGGCAAGCTGTACAGGGTGTTCTCGTCACCGACAATCGTCGACGTCAGAGCTGGGCCATCCGGATCGGCGTAGCCGGCTTTTCGCTTTGGGTGCCATTGGTATTGCGCCTTCCCAAATGTAATCATTGTGACTGGCCCGACGAAAGAGTTCACTCGATTGCTTTCGGCATTGTGAAATGCGATGCGGACCTGATGAGGGCTGTCATAGTCCTTATTGATCAGCATGAGCGACCATTGACCATCGGGGCGCTGCAGAGCGTAAGCAGTGACCAGCACGTGCCCCTCCGAATCCTTCACTTCGGTCGATGCAGCAAAGAGCCGGTGCTCGGCATCTTTCGGTTCTGCCCACTCCTGCGTAATGAGTTGTGCTGCGAAAAACTGCGAAGTGCGTTGTTTGATCTGATAGTGTTCGTCGACCATGAACATGTGATAAGTTCCCCAGCTGTTTGGGCAAGCAGGATGAGGCGGCGAATAGGGCAAGTCGTGATAATAATGAGTCGACTTGCCGCCCGCGGTCAAAAATCCTCCGAAAGAATCGGCCAACCATAGCGCGCCAAAAATATCGACCGCTGCTTCTCCGCCGTGATCGTTAGTTTCGGTGTCAAGCAATGGAATTCCAGGCGGCAGGCCATCATCTCGCCACACCTTCATGATGTGAGTAATTAGATCCGGTTCCTGGTAAAGATTCTTCCACGGTGTTTGGCAACCATCGTAGGGATAGTGTTCAAAAGACATGAACGCAAGATCCTGAAGACGATCATGGGCCTTCAAATAATCGAGAAAGCGCCCGAGCCAGGAGGTTCGACCTTTCGCGTCAGGCCAAACTTTAATATCTTCCGTGACTCCTTCAAAGACTGGCCCTCCCAGCTTGAAATCCGGGTCGACACGATGCAGAGCGGTGGCGAACTGCAAATACAGAGTGGCATAATCCTCAGGCAGCATGTACTGACCATCGGGCTCTTCTCCCATCTCGATGTAGGAAACGAGATAGCCACGTTTCTTGATGTATGTCATTTGCGCGGCGGCATCTTCTGGCGTGCTGTACAGCATGGCTATCGGAATGATCGCGGGCAGGCCCCGAGTGATTCCGCTGGTAAAAAAGAGATCGAAGCCGGGCTGATCGCCTGATTCCATACGGTCGGGTGCGACGTACAGATCCGAAGGCTCGTGCCATGGATCGACGGAGGAGCAGAGCGTCAGTGTTTGTTTCTGATCGGGAGAGTGGTGGAGGATGTCGGTGAATCCTGCCTTTGTTGTAATTGTACCGAGATACAGTTCGCGGATAGCATAGCCAACACAGTTGCGACGATCGGCGGACCCATGCGTGTCACAAGTGTTGGAGGAGCGCGTCATCAGGATGCGTACGAATTTCGTGATGACTGGAGTTGAACCAAAGCCACGAGTTGTCATCCCGCCTTTCGCATCAGTTATGGTTCCGGAAGGGAACGTTTTCCAAGACCCCTTGTCCTGATCGTCCATGGCATCGCCGTCGCCGACCCAGTACTGTACTTCGAACGATTGTGCATAAGGGTCTCCCCAGTGGATTTGGATTGCATTGACATCCTCTTTCTTTTCGAGAGCGATCACCACCCATTGCGGGTGAAACGAGTCGTCCTCCCCGGTGAACGCCTCCGTGAGATACGGATTACTTTTCCAGTATGAATTGAGATCGCCATCGTCGAGACGCGAGAAGCCGTCAAACTCCGAGCCCCCATTGCGGGTGAATCCGCGGTGACGAAGTTGATAGCCGTAGGAGTGGCGAATCATCTCTTGCGTAGGTGTCGCATCGCCGGTGAAATATCCCTTGCCCAAGGGGTCGCTCCATTCGCCCTTGGGATTCCAATGCCAGGCTTGGACAAACAGATCTGTGTTCTGCCGATAACTGATCACTCCCCAACCTGCCGACTGGATCTGCTTAATCTGGTCAGGCCGGAAGAATACATCGGTAGCGTTGCTGGGCACGCGGTCTACTGTCGAACCCAGCGCGTAAATCGGACTGAACCTGTTCACGACATGGCTCGGTGTTGCATCCACCTGAACAGTTTGAGCTGCGACACTCGCGGAAAATATGCAAAGGGTAAGCAAGAGTTGATTGAGGAGAGACGAATTGTGATGCATGGCGTCGTCCTTAACTAGATTTTGACTATGATCCCCGCATAGAGTGATACAACAAATGGCCGGACTTGTGCTATAGCCGCACCACAAGCTTTCACGTGATGAAATCCGAATTCTCACATTCGCGTTCATTGGTTTCGGCGTTTTGTATAATCTAGCGGGTTCTGACGATCGAAACTCATTCTCATAGCGGGGGGAGCTTCTCGCATGGTGCTCAAGATATTCGGCGATAGGACCTCATTGAGTAAGGCGGCGGCCGAACAGGCGGTGGCCGCGATTCGGCGCGCGATCACGGAGCGGGGCCAGACGCGAATAATTGCCGCTACTGCGGCATCTCAGATCGAGTTTCTGGATGCGCTCACGCGGACGACAGAGATCGATTGGTCCAGGGTAGAGGCATTTCACCTCGACGAGTACATCGGCCTGCCGGTTACACATCCGGGCAGCTTCCGTCAGATGTTGTTAGAGCAGTTGGTTCGAAGAACTGGAATCGTCACCTACCACTTGCTCGACGGTGATGCCGACGACCCGGCTGAGGTCGCCCGTCGCGTTGGCCGAGAGTTGGCGTCTGCGCCCGTTGACATCGCATTTCTGGGCATCGGCGAAAACGGCCACATCGCCTTCAACGACCCACCTGCTGACTTCTCTACCGAAGAACCGTACATCGTCGTGAATCTTGACGAGGCCTGCCGCCAACAGCAGGTTGGCGAAGCGTGGTTCGCGGACATCTCGCAAGTGCCGAAGCAGGCGCTCTCGATGTCAGTGCGCCAGATTCTCAAAGCCAAAGAGATACTCGCCGTTGTACCTGACAGCCGGAAGGCGCAAGCGGTGAAACTCTGTTTTGAAGGCGAGATCGGCCCGTGGGCTCCAGCATCGGTTCTGCGTACGCATCCCAATGCCACTGTGTATCTGGACAAGAATTCAGCGTCGTTGCTGAATTCGACCTTGCAGAATCGGTTTAAGGACGAATGGCCAGTGGCCGTTAACTGCTAGCGCTCCGATTCTCCGAGTCCACTCATGGCGACGATCCTGAAGCCGGCTGCCACTCGCGCTGTCCCCTCCCTCCGCTGGTGGATTGGCGGGATATTGTTTGCCTCAACCGTCATTAACTACGTAGATCGCCAGACGCTGTCGCTTCTAGCTCCTTACTTAAAAATCGAATACGGTTGGACAAATACCGACTATGCCAACATCGTCATAGCATTTCGCGTCGCCTACTCGATTGGGCAAACCGTTTTCGGGAGGGTGATGGATCGCATTGGCACTCGACGTGGATTAACCCTTACCGTCGCTTGGTATTCGCTTGTGTCTATTGCGACCTCATTGGCGCGCGGTCTGTACAGCTTTGCTGGATTCCGCTTTATGCTCGGCGCCGGAGAATCCGCAAACTGGCCCGCCGCTACCAAAGCGGTCTCCGAGTGGTTTCCAAAACATGAACGCGGATTGGCGACCGCACTCTTTGATAGCGGCTCCTCGATCGGAGGTGCGGCGGCACCTTTTATCATTCTGCCAATCTATTTCCGTTGGGGATGGCGTCCAGCATTCGCCATCCCCGGCTTGCTTGGGTTCCTGTGGCTGATCGGCTGGCGCTGGATTTATCATCCACCGGATACACATCCGCGGATCACACAGGCTGAACTCCAGATGATCACGGCCGATAAGGCAGAATCCAATTCGCAGCCTGTGAGCAAGGCACGAACTCACTGGAGCAATCTTCTCAAGCTCCCGCAGACCTGGGGAACCATAATCGCTAAGACTTTCACCGATCCGGTCTGGTTCTTCGTGACCGATTGGTTTCCTATATTTCTGGTCGCCAAAGGCATCGAGCTCAGGAGCGGCCTAATGGCCGTGTGGGTACCGTTCATCGCCGCCGATCTGGGGAACTTCTTCGCTGGTGGCCTTTCCGGACACCTGATCAGGCGCGGCTGGACACTTGGCGCTGCGCGCAAGGCCCTGGTAATTTTTGGAGGCATCGGGGTCACACTGCTCATCCCGACTATCTTTACCACTAATCTCTACGTGATCACGGCGTTGTTCGCGACAGCGACCTTTTCTTATGCGTCTTTCACTACCATCGCGAACGTGCTGCCGTCTGACCTTTATAACAGTGATTCGGTCGCATCGGTCAGCGGCTTCAGCGGCACCGGTGCTGGGATTGGAACAATTATCGCGTTCAAACTGATCGGCCATTTTTCGGACGCACGACGAGCAACCACGACCCATGCGTTCGATCCCATCGTCATCGTTGCCGGATTGGTTCCATTTGTGGGGATGATCCTGGTGCTGCTACTGGTCCGCAACACGCGAGCCACGGAGGAAGGTTTGGTACGAAGAATTTGAAGTCATAATTTGAAGTCACAAAGCGATGACTCGAACTGCGGGTCGAATGCATAGTCGATTTCTCTCCTCATGGTAAACAGGGTTCGCATTTTGTCCGGTCGTCGGCGATCCGGAATGTACGCTCCGATTCCTGTCTCCTGAAACCATTTCCATTGGCCGTCATTTACCTTCGGTCAGGCTCTCCGCCGGAACTGAATGATTTTTCGGCGTTCGCGTTTTGATGGTCTGCCTGCGGGTAACTCTTCGAACTGCTTCATCGCCTTACGTTCCGCGGCCACCTTCAGGCGCAGCTCCCGGCTCGCCTCCGTCTCGCGGTAGAGCGTTCGCGCAACAGAAGCCGGACCGCGAACCTCGCTGAGAAGCAGGACTTCCACCTGACATTCGCCGCCGTCGTTTGTCACTCGCAACATGTCTCCAAGCCGGACCTCGCGCGCCGCCTTGGCGGGCTGCCCGTTGGATTGAATCCTGGCGAGTTCGCAAGCTCGTGCGGCCAAAGCTCTTGTCTTGAAGAATCTGGCGGCCCAAAGCCACTTGTCCATTCGCACGGAGGTCATGCTCTATTTTCCGGTGGCATAGGGCACACCCAGAAAGCGCTTGGCTACGATTCCAGTTAGTTCAAGGCAGTTGAAGCTTTGCGGCCTCACCTTCGCCAGAATTCGTTGCAACGCTCCATTTTCCCAGCAGGGCTCAGTCTTTAGCCCGAGGAATAGGCCCGGACGTCCGTGTTGTGCCACCAAGGCACGTATCGGGCGTCCATGATGGGCCGATAGCTGATTTTCACCTACTGCCAGCGCAGAAGTAAGTGTAAGATTCTGAGCGCCCGTGAATGCTGTTGCCGCAGAGGAGAATCTTCGCGATGAATCTCAAAATGCCTCCACGGAAGGACGGCACGATTAATGAGACGGTTCGAAAAGCTGTGCTGCAAGTGGGGGCTCCTGTGCTACTCGCCTTCATGGCATTGAATGCGTATCTTGCGATCAACCATTTGAAGCAGATGCAGAAAATTGCGGCGCTCACGCTGGAAAGCTCCATGATCCAGACGGACATCTCCGGTGTTCTGAGGGGGTTGACCGATATGGAAACCGGCCAGCGCGGATATCTGTTAACCGGAAACCCTTCGTACCTGCAGCCCTATACCGACGCAAAGAATAGAATCGGGGCCGATTTTGCCGGCCTTCGCGCGGGGTTAGCTAATCGGGCGGAGCCCGAACGGTCATTGGAGTCGCAGCTCGAGTCTTTGGCTGGCTCAAAGCAAGCGGAGATGGAACGCTCTATTAATTTGCGCCAACAGGGGTATCGCCACCGCGCATTCATGCTGGTGGATTCAAACGAGGGTATGGAGTACATGGACAGAGCTCGCGGCTTTCTGTCTTCACTATCCTTGGCGGAGAGCAGCAGCTTCGCGAGATTGGACAGAGAGAGGAATGCTAGCTTGAGGAAGGCTTTGTCAGGAACCATTATTGCTAATTCATGTTTGCTCGTGCTGACAGCATGTTTGTTGGGACTCATCCGCTACCACGGGCAAGTGCTTGAACGGGAAGCTGCACAAAGCAGGCAAGTGGTAGTTTCGCGCGATTTGCAGTTAGAAAAACTAATGTCTGCCCTCTCCAACCAAGCCCGCTCCAAGACCTCTGCCATCGAGGCGAACGCCCGCCTGCTGCTGCAGAACTACGGGGGATTTCTACCTCGACAGGGCCACGAATATGCTGAACAGATAAAAGAGGCAGCGGCACAAATGGAGCAACTCCGACAAGACCTAGTCGGCAGTCCAGGTTCCAACAGCGGCGAGAAGGCAGCTTAGCAACTTATCGGCTAGGCCGCTGGCTGCGCCCGAAGCGCCTTCGGACGAATCTTGATCACCGATTTCCTATTTCCGTCCAAACGCAAGAAGGGCCAAAAGCCGCTGGATTCTGCGGCTGTCTTGAAGCGCAAGATCAGAACCATATTTGCCAAGTTTGGCATCGACGGAGTCGGCTGGCATAACCCTGATCCAATAAACCCCTCGATCGCGGTTCCGACTGAGAGAGGGGACTCCCTTAGAGGACGTGTGTTCCTTTCAGGCGGCCCTTGTTGTACCCAGATTTTTGGACGGTCCGGCAAGCGATTCAAAAGATGGTAGGCACGTGGGGACTCGAACCCCAGACCTCTACCGTGTCAATCGACCGGTGATTGGTAACTGATAGAAAATTAACGGCACGGATGGCGCTGAACATCGGTTTTGGAGCCCTGCGGAAGGCTTATCGGACAGTTATTGGACAGATGAAAACTAGCTGATCTATTCTTCGCGCGACAGGAGCGGAAGGATCGGAAAAAAGCCTGAGCCTTTCTAACCAATCGCGAGATCGGCCGCATTGGCAAATTCAACAAAACGCGGTCACAGGAGCGTTGACTTTTGAATCGAAGGGTGAAAATATTATTTTCAAGCGTATCGCAGCAGTTGTTCCCTCGGCGTTCTTGCGCATTTATTCATGTTCTGCAGTGCGTCCTGCGCATTTGAGAGGGGGCCGATCATGACAGTCGTGGTAGCGGCCAAGAAACACATCAAGTTCGATCCCAAGACATTCCTTTCGACCATCAACGGCGGTAGAAAGATCGAAGCTCTTCCCAAAAAGCAGACGATCTTTGCCCAGGGCGATTCGTCCGATGCTGTTTTTTATATAAAGGAAGGGAAGGTAAAACTCACCGTTGTGTCGGAGACCGGGAAGGAAGCCACGATAGGCATTCTGAACGAGGGCGCTTTCTTCGGGGAAGGTTGCCTTACAGGGCAAATCCTCCGCCTGTGCACCGCAACTGCAATGACCGATTGCAGCGTGATGAAAATTGACAAGAAGTCCATGATGGAAGTGCTTCACCGGGAGCACGCGTTTTCCGATATGTTCGTGGCATATTTGCTGGCACGGAACATCCGCTACGAAGAGGATTTGGTTGACCAGCTTTTCAATTCCAGTGAGAAAAGACTGGCCCGGGTATTGCTATTGCTGGCTCATTTCGGCAAGGAAGGTAAGCCCGAGGCTGTCGTCCCCAAGATGAGCCAGGAGACCCTCGCGGAAATGATAGGCACAACGCGGTCGCGGGTAAGTTTTTTCATGAACAGGTTCAGGAAGTTAGGGTTCATCGACTATGACGGCGGGAGTGGCTTGCAAGTTCACAGTTCCCTTCTCAATATCGTCCTTCACGACTAGCTGTCGTTCCGCAAACCTGAAGCGCACACCGCAGCCCTACGCCAAAACGTCTCCGCGAAGTTCAGGTGTTGAAAACATCACCGTTCCACCAACAACCGGATTGCTGTGTGTAAATCAGGTCGTGGCGCTAACGCGGCGGACCAAAGACTGCCAGAACCGCTGATGGTAATACCGAATGGAAGCCGGGCAGGACGAGGCTCGTTAGGAAACCCGCTGGACACTTCGCCCCAACTGCTCACGCAAGATACGCTCGATGTGTTCCTGGAGGGCAGTCTCCATGTGCTTCTTGGCGTCTTCAAAGCTGCTGCCACGAACGATGACCAACAGCCTCTCACAAACTCCGCTCCAGCCATCATCTTCGGGCCAGAAACTGCAATCGAGTGGTACACCAGCGATCACCGGCAGACTTACAGCCTCGGATTTCATGAAGACACCTCCCGTCGTTCCGGGCTAAACCTTCTTGAGCGACGGTTGATGGAGTCTCATACGACCATCATGATCCCATTTGACGACCGCGTCATCGTCGTTGGCTTGCTCAACTGTGCCGAATTCTCCAGTCGGCTTTCCGAAGTTACCCAAACCCTCGACGCGATCTCCGGGATTCAGTTCCTGGTCGGTGGTAGAGGCCTCGACGAGCGGTGGCTTCTTGGCACGGTCTGAGTCAGGGGTCGCTCCGGGGCGTGAAAGGGGCGGTTGGGGAGCTTTACGCAGTCTCGGAATCGGATTGGTAATATGGGTCATATTTCATCGTTTCCTTTCAAGAGACGGAGCAGCGCCCGTCACTGCGACTGTTCATCTCCTCGCTGTATACACCTTAGGCTTGGAAAGAATGGTCGGCTGGTCCCAACTGCACAGTTCCGACAATTTATTTATCCGCCATAGTCAGCAGAGGCGGCAACGCTGACGATCTGACCGAGCATTCGTCCATCCGGATCTGGAATTTGGAACAGACCACGCGCGAAGATTGCCCGCACTCTATTTTCAGCACGAGGATTCCAGCCACGAACGGGTGGGAGCCTCGTCTGTCCGCCTATTGAGATGCTCCGAAAATTATCACTATCCCAGGTACGCCGCTCAACTACTTCCACGATCTGAATCGGGGTGGGAACAGCCGATTTTTGCGTGTCAAACGGGAACTGTCCGTTAAATGTTGGATCTCGTGATGAATCAAGCCATTACGAACCTCGACAACTTGGCGGCACGAATAGTGATGGAGCTTTGCCCTTTATAAGCAACGAAGCCCAGTTTGCGGAAGCGATTCATAAAGAAACTGATTCGGGATCGGGTCGTGCCAACCATTTCCGCCAGCTCTTCCTGATGAATTCTCGGAACGGCCGCCTCCGGCTTGTCTCCGTTGCCGAAATTAGCAAGTAAGAGAAGAGCTCGAGCCAGCCGTTTTTCGCTGGAGTCTAAGAGCTGATCCATTATGACTTCTTGGTATCGACTGATGCGGGCAAGCAAGTAATCGAGAAAAAATGCCGCAAAGGTCTTTTCATATCGCATTACGCGCAACATCTCTTTTCGTTCAATCCTAAGTATTGTGCAATTTGTGAGCGCTTTGGCTGACACCTTGCGCCGGGGCCGAACTGTCGCTATGCATTCCTTACCTGCGAAGTTCCCCGGGCCGAGCAAGCCAATTGTGGCCTCTTTACCGTGAGAGACCACGCTGAGCTTCACCGCACCAGTCAAGACATAGAAGACGGCATTACCCCGCATGCCTTGTTCAAAGAGGATCTGTTTTGCCGGTACATACAATACCGTCTTGCCTGGGCCGGCCTTCGAGAGAAAAGTCTTAAGATGAAAGGGCGGTCGTTTATCAGTCTGACGCACCTGCGGCTTCGTCTGCGGCCGCTCGCTGGCGTCCATGAGGCAGCCATGGATCTCGGCCAGCCCACCCCGGTCGTCGAACGTTCCGGCGGCATTCTCCAAGGCGTGGACCAAGCTGCCGTCCTTGCGCCGGAGTTCGGCCTCGTTGCGTGCGAACCGTCCCTTCTCCCTGAGGAGCCCCAGGAATGCCTCTCGCGAGGCACGGTCGGGATACAGTGAGACCAGATCGACTTTCATTGCCTCTTCGACCGAGGCAAAGCCGAGCATGCGCGCGAAGGCTGAATTGCAT
>Ga0070708_100003963_pt1 | contig 11620 bp, 9 predicted proteins | sample KBSK5503metaG_FD_65469 | JGI IMG/M metagenome (GOLD analysis project Ga0070708, IMG submission 65469) | Corn, switchgrass and miscanthus rhizosphere microbial communities from Kellogg Biological Station, Michigan, USA - KBS K5-50-3 metaG | ecosystem: Host-associated > Plants > Roots >...
GGAGAACATCATCCAGAACCTGCTCCACGCCGCCGACTACGACGTGGAGAAGGCGGCGCGCGGCATCGTCTACATCGACGAGATCGACAAGATCGCGCGCAAGGGCGACACGCCCAGCCCCACCCGCGACGTGGGCGGCGAGGGCGTGCAGCAGGCCCTTCTGAAGATCATCGAAGGCACCCGCGCCAACGTCACTCCCCGCGGGGGCAAGAAGTACAACCAGCAGGAGTACATCCAGGTCGACACCTCGAACATCCTCTTCATCTGCGGCGGCGCGTTCTACGGGATCGAGAACATCATCAAGCGCCGCGCGGGAGAGAAGGGGTTGGGCTTCGGCGCCCACGTGCAGCCGAAGGACAACCGGGGCGTCGGCGAGATGCTCCAGCTCATCGAGCCGTCCGACCTGATCAAGTTCGGCATGATCCCCGAGTTCGTGGGACGCCTGCCGATGATCGCCACCCTCGACGACCTCACCGAGGACGATCTGGTGACCATCCTCACCCAGCCGAAGAACGCGCTGGTCAAGCAGTACCAGAAGCTCTTCGAGATGGAGCGCGTGAAGCTCACCTTCACCCGCGAAGCCCTGCGCTCCATCGCGCACGAGGCCATGCGCCGCAAGGCGGGAGCGCGCGGCCTGCGGGCGATCATGGAAAACGCCATGCTCGACATCCAGTACGACGTCCCGTACCGGGACAGCATCAAGGAGTGCAAGATCACCGAGGGTGTGATCCTGCGCGGCGAAGAGCCCACGCTGCTCTTCGAGAAGGACCGCAAGACCGCGTGAACATCCACGGCGGCCGTTCGTCCTAGGAGCAAGGGAGGCCGCCATGAAGCGAATCCTGCTCGCTCTGCTTCTCTCCGCCGCTCCTGCTTTCGCGCACGGGCGCGGATACGGGTCCGAGGAGGATCGCTACGACCGGCCGCCCCCGCGGGACGACTGGTACGGCGAGGGAGAGCAGGACGACTACGGGTACGACGATTCCTCGCAATCGTGGGGAGAGCCCGAATACGGCGATCGCGGGCCGACCTACGACGATTTCCGCAACGATTCCGAGCTGTCCTGGAACGGCGAGTGGATCGACACCCCGGAGTACGGCGCCGTCTGGCGCCCGACGCACGTGGGCGGCGACTGGCAACCGTACCTCGACGGCCGCTGGGTGTGGACCTCGGCCGGCTGGGCCTGGGCCAGCGACGAACCGTTCGGCTGGGCCGTCTACCACTACGGCAGGTGGGCGTGGTCCCCCGCTTTCGGGTGGATGTGGTTGCCGGGGCGAGTCTGGGCGCCGGCGTGGGTGAGCTGGCGCTGGAACGACGGATACGCGGCCTGGTGCCCTCTCGGCCCCTCCGTCGCGTACGAGCAGCCTGCGTTGTGGGTGGTGGTCCCGACCCGCTATTTCCTCGAGCCGGTGCGACGCCACGTCGTGCCTCGCCGCGCCCGTCCCGTTCTCCCCTTGCCGGCTCGCTCCGCGCCGCGCGTCGGGCCTGCCATCGCCACCGTCGAGCGGGCGGTCGGACGGACGGTGCGGCCGCTCCCGATCCAGGACACGACCACGCCGGCATCGGCCCGGGCCGGGAGCGGCAGCGTCACCTTCTACCGCCCGCGAACGGCGCCGATCGCGGCGCCGGCCGCCGATGCACGCGGCGGCCCGCGCGCGGTGCCCAACGCAGCTCCGCCCGCGACCCGCGTTCCGGCGTCGCAGCGGCCGATGTGGTACGGCGCTCCGCAGGCCACGCCGCCGCGGCCGCAAGCTACGCCCAGGCCTCAGGTCACTCCGTCCCCGATCCAACAGGCGCCGAAGCCGGCTACCGGCTTCGTGCCAAAGGTGGTAGCTCCACGCCCGACTGTTTCGCCAGAGACAGCAGCTCCGCGCGCCGTCGCGCCGCGGGCGGCATCCAATGGCGAACAGCCGCAGGCCAGGGAGCGGTGACTAGATTCGGCGGAGCATGACCAAGCAGCGCCTGCTCTTTGCTCTTCGCGTGGCCGCGTGGGCCGCCGTGGGCGGCTGCGTCGTGGTGTTCCTGCTCAAGATCGACCGGCACCAGGTTTTCCACGCTTTCCAGGGCGCCGATCTGAAGGCCGCGCTTGCGGCCGCGCTGCTGGTCATTCCCGGGATCGCGCTGCAGGGGCTGCGCTGGTCGTCGCTGGTCAAAGGTCTGCGGTCGATCCCACGACCGATCCCCGTGGCGGCCGTCTTCGTCGGACAAGCGGCGAGCGCCTTCCTTCCGATGCGCGCGGGAGAAGCGGTCCGGGCCGAGCTGCTCTCGCGCGCGACCGGGATCGGCCGGGCTACGGCCCTGGGGACCGTCGCGCTCGACCACAGCGTGAACGGCGTGGTGATGTTCGCCTTCGCCGCCGTGCTTCCCGCGCTGCTCCCCGTCCCTCGCTGGACCGCGATCGTGGTCTGGGCGGGGATGGGCGGCGCCATCGCGCTGGTGCTGACCCTGCTCTGGCTCGCGAAGCATCCCGAGTCGGTGCCCAGCGGCCGGATCGCGCATGCGGTCGCCCATGCCCGCTCCGGACTGATGGGCGCGCGCAACCCTCGCGCCGTCGGCGAGGCGGCGCTGTTCTCGGCCATGGCCTGGTCGGTGGAGATCGGGGTGATCACGCTGGCCCTGGCCGCCTTCCACCTCCCGCACGATCTGCCGCACGCGATGGGAGTGCTCTTCGGCGTCAACGTCGCGCTCGCCATCCCCTCTCCGCCCGCGTCGCTGGGCAATTTCGAGCTCGGCGCGGGAACCGCCCTGGTCGCCTTCGGCGGGGCCGCGGAAAACGCGGCGGCGTTCGCCATCGGGCTGCACGCGATGCAGCTCTTGCCCACCCTCATCGTCGGCGGCTTGCTGCTCGGCACCTTCCGCAAGCCCGCGCCGGCGCCGCCGCCCGCGCGCCCTCAGGAAGCGTAGGCCTCCCCCAGCACGCGCAGGTAGTTGCCGCCCAGGATCCCCTTCAGCTCCGCCTCGCTGAATCCGCGGCGCGCGAGGCGCTCGGTGAGCGCCGGGTACCGGGTGGCATCGCGCATTCCTTTGGCGCTGAAAACCCAGCCGTCGAAGTCCGTGCCGATGCCCACGTGCTGCGCGCCGGCGATGCTGGCGCCGTGGACGATGGCGTCCGCCATCGATTCGATGGAATCGCCCCCCAGCAGGTCGTTCCAGGTGATCACGCCGATCAGTCCGCCCGTGCGGGCGATCTGGCGGGCCTGCTCGTCGGAGAGATTGCGCTCGAAGGGGGCGAAGCGGCGAAACCCGGTGTGGGTCGCGAGCAGAGGGCGGGTGGCCGTGCCGAGCACGTCCGCGAACGAGCGGTCGGAGCAGTGCGAGACGTCCACCAGGACGCCGAGCTCCTCGCAACGCCGCACCACCGCGCCCCCCAGCCGGGTCAGTCCCGGCTTCCCTCGCAGCGGAGAGAAGAACGGCGTGCGGGGCACCTTGGCCGGCTGGGCGATGCCGTTGTGGACGAAGTGCGTGAGCGTGAGATAGCGCAGGCCGCGCTCGGCGAGCCGCTCCAGCTTCTCCAGGGAGCGCTCCAGATGATGTCCGCCCTCCGCGGCATGGATCACCGCGATCTTTCCGGCCTTCAGGATCGGTCCGACTTCGCCCTTGCGCCGGGCGACCTGCGCGAGCCCGGGATGCTCGGCGCAGAGCCGCTCCAGGGCCGCGAAGCCACCCAGCGCCGCCCGGAAGGGGCGCACCGGCAACACCGTGGGCGCGTAGACGCAATTGGTCAGCACCCGCAGCCCGCCGGCACGTGCCCGGGGCAGGTCGATCTGCTGCCGCAGGGGGTTCCATCGAGTGGGTCCCTTGTGCGCGCGCCCCAGGTCGCGGCGGAGATAGAAGGCGTTGAGGGCGGGATGCGCGTGCAGGTCGGCGACCGGCGCGCCCGCGTGCACCGCGGCCGGGTCGAGCATCAGTGCTGGGTGACGCGGACGGTGGTCTTCATCTGCTTGCCGGTCTCCTTGTCCTTCGCCGACATGGTGAGGATGCCCTCGATGTTCACGTCGAAGGTGATCTCCAACCGCGCCTTGCCGGCGGGACCGGGCTTGAGGCCGCTGAAGAGGAAGTCGCCGAGAAGCTCGTTGTGGGAGACTTGCGGCGCGTCGCCCTGGAAGATGCGCATGGCCACTTCGGTCTGGCCGTCGTAGCTGGTGGTGGCCTCGATGGCCTTGGCGTTGGGGATGGCCGCGTTCCTTGGAAACACGGTGTGGAACGTGCCCCCGGCCTTTTCCAGCCCGATGGCCATGGGGATGACGTCGAGGAGCTGCAGGCGGAGGTTGGAGTTGTCTTCCAGCGAGTTGGCGTAGAGCGCCGCGCCGATGGCCACGGCCTCGTCCGGATGCACGCCCTTGGAGGGCGCCTTTCCGAAGATCTCCGTCAGCTTCTTCTGCACCACCGGCATCCGCGTCTGCCCGCCCACGAGCAAGAGCTCGTCCACCTTTTTCGGGTCGAGGCTGGCGTCCTTCATCACCCGCATGAGGATGTCGAGCGTACGCTTCACCAGGTCCTGCGTGATCTCCTCCAGCAGCTTGCGGGTGAAGACGAAGTCGATGTTCAGCGGCTGCCCTTGCGCGGTCATGGTCACGAAGGGCACCGAGAACGGCGCTTGCTCCCGGCTGCTCAGGTCGATCTTCACCCGCTCGGCCAGGTCCTTGATCCGCTGCATCGCCACCGGGTCGGTGGAGAGATCGATCCCGTGCTTTCCCGCGAACTCCTTGAGCACGTACTCGATCATCGCCTGATCGAAGTCGAGCCCGCCGAGGAAGATGTCTCCGCCGGTGGCCTTCACCTCGAAGACGCGGTCGCGGATCTCGATGATGGAGACGTCGAACGTCCCACCCCCGAGATCGTAGATCACCACCGTCTCGTGCAGGTTCTTCCCGATGCCGTAGGCCAGGGCGGCGGCGGTGGGCTCGTTGATGATGCGGACCACCTCGAGCTGGATCAGCTTTCCGGCGTCCTTCACGGCCTGGCGCTGCCGGTCGGTGAAGTACGCCGGCACGGTGACCACGGCGCGAGTCACCTTCTCGGCCAGATAATCCTGGGCAACTCCCCTGATCTTGTTCAAGATCTTCGCGCTGATCTCGGCCAGGCGGAAGTTCTTGTGGCCGACGTCGAGGACCACGTCGTTGCGCTCGCCCGGCTTCAGCTCGTAGGCCACCGTCTTCTTCATCAGCTCCACGACGTCGCTGCTGTAGGAGCGCCCGACGAGCCGCTTGGCCGCGTAGACGGTGTTCTTGGGGTTCAGCTGCCATTGGCGCTTGGCCTCGTGGCCGATCAGCTCGTTGCCCTTGTCGTCGATGGCAAAAATTGACGGAATGATGAAATCGCCGCCCTTGTAGGGAATGAGCTTGACCGCAGAACCCTCCACGATGGCCGCGCAACTGTTGGTCGTGCCGAGATCGATTCCGATGATCTTGCTCACGGAGTGCTAGAGTACACCATGGTGGATTCCCTCCGATATTTAAAGTCCGTCGGCGAGCAGGTCCGCCGCTCCTTCCTGGCGAACAAGACGATCCTCGCCTTCCAGGAGTACATGGAGGCGTTCTTCGAGGCGCCTCGCGTCCACGCGCGCGATGCCGCGCAGTACATCCGCGACTGCTTCGACTACTACGGAACCGAGACGGTGCAGCGCGCCTCCGGCAGCGTGCGCCGCTTCAAGCTCTTCGATCGCCCCTTCGACCAGGGCGCTGGAGTGCAGGAAGGCGAGGGCGGCGCGCCGGTGGTGGGACAGGAAGAGGTGCAGAACGCGATCTACCGCGTGCTGCACTCGTTCGTGCGCGCGGGACGGGTGCACAAGCTGATCCTGCTCCACGGTCCCAACGGCTCGGCGAAGTCGTCGATCGTCGCGGCCATGCAGCGGGCCTTGGAGGATTACTCGCGCAAGGACGAAGGGGCCCTCTACCGGCTCAACTGGATCTTCCCCAACGAGCGGCTGGTCAAAGGCTCGATCGGTTTCGGGGAGAAGCTCGCCGCCGGTGCGGTGGAGACGTACGCGCACCTCGAGGGCGAGCAGATCGACGCGCGGCTCGCCTGCGAGATGAAGGACTCTCCGCTCTTCCTCATTCCCAGGGGAGAGCGCCAGCGGGTGCTGATCGAGCATTGCCAGCCGGGAGCCGACTTCCAGCTCGCGGCCGGCGTGATGGAGGGCGAGCTCTGCCACAAGTGCCGGCAGATCTACGCATCGCTCCTGCAGTCCTACAACGGCGACGTCCTCAAGGTCCTGCGGCACGTGCAGGTGGAACGCTTCTACGTCTCGCGCCGCTACATGATCGGCGCGGTCACCGTCGAGCCGCAGATGTCGGTCGACGCCGACTACCGCCAGGTCACCGCGGACAAGAGCCATGGCGCGCTCCCCGGCGCGCTGCAGAACCTCTCCCTCTACGAGGCGTACGGACCGCTGGTGGCCGGAAACCGCGGGACCATCGAGTTCTCCGACCTGCTCAAGCGGCCGCTGGAGCACTACAAGTACCTGCTCGGCACGGTGGAGACGGGCGTGGCGCGGATGAACCACTTCCTCCTCCACCTCGACTCGGTCCTGATCTCCTCGAGCAACGAGAAGCACCTCTCCGCCTTCAAGGAGATGGGCGACTTCGCCTCCTTCAAGGGACGCATCGAGCTGGTGCGCGTGCCGTATCTGCGCGGGGTGAAAGAGGAGGGGCGCGTCTACGAGTTCCGGCTGCGCGAGACGGTGGGCAAGCACGTGGCTCCGCACGCCACCTGGGTGGCGGCGCTGTGGGCGGTGCTGACCCGGCTGAAGAAGCCGGTGAGCGATCGGTACAAGGGCGACCTGCGCAAGCTCGCCGACCACCTCACTCCGCTGGAGAAGGCCCGCCTCTACGACGAGGGCCGCGCGCCCGATCGCCTCTCCTCGCAGCAGGCGCGCGAGCTGAAGAAACACCTCCAAGATTTCTGGAAGGAGTCGGACAGCTATCCGAACTACGAGGGCCGTACCGGGGCGAGCGCGCGCGAGCTGAAGACCGCCATCGGCAACGCCGCGCAGAATTCCCTCTACAAGTGCCTGACGCCGCAAGCGGTGCTGGAAGAGCTGGAGGCGCTGATCAAGGACAAGAGCATCTACGAGTTCCTCCAGCAGGAAGTGGTGGACGGCTACCACGACCACGAGGAGTTCGTCCGGGTGACCGAAGGCGAGTACCTGGACGTGCTCGACGAGGAAGTGCGCGAGGCGATGGGCCTGGTCTCCGAGAAGCAGTACCGGACCATGTTCGAGCGCTACGTCCTGCACGTGCTGGCCTGGACGCGCGGCGAGCGGCTGCGCAATCCGCACACGGGCGAGATGGAGCGGCCGGACGAGGAGATGATGGCCCAGACCGAGTCCATCGTCATGGCGGGCTCCGAGGACCGGCGCGAGTTCCGGCGCGGCCTGATCGCCGCGGTGGGCGCGCACCGGCTGGAGCATCCGGAGGGGCAGATCGACTACTCGGAGATCTTCCCCGACCTGTTCCGGCGCCTGCGGGACCACTTCTTCGACGAGCGCAAGCGGACGCTGCGGAAGAACGCCGAGCGGGTGCTGCGGTATCTGGGCGACGAGCGGGATCAGCTGGCCGCGCGCGAGCAGGCCCAGGCGCAGGACACGCTGCGGTCGCTGGAGAAGTACGGATACTGCGAGCACTGCGCCAAGGACGGCATCGTGCTCCTGCTCTCCAAGCGCTACACCGACTGAGCTGCTCTCACCGGCACCCGCAGGCAGGCGATCGTGGCCGCCAGGAACGACGCCGCGGACAAACCCATCCAGAGATGGAAGCTGGTCGGGTCCAGCTCGACCATCACGCGGCCGACCAGCGACAGGGCGACCAATCCACCTGCCCAGGCCAGCTTCCGCAGCGGGAACGCCGGCCGTTCCCCAGCGCGGGGGAAGAGCGCGCCGAGGAGCAGCGCGGTGAAGCAGCCGAGGAAGATCACGTGGAGCCCGGCGCGGCGGATCTGCGGCGCCACCGCCACCCAGGCGTTCCCGACCGCCAGCATCCACAGGGCCAGATGCGCGAACGAGCGGCGGAGGTTGCGCGGGCCGAACTCCCATCGCGTCGGCCGCAGGGGGAGGGCGAGCCACACCGTCACGGCGGCGCGCAGCGCGAAGCCGAGATGCGTGCCGTATCGCCGGCCGATCCAGAAGCTGGCGATGAAAAGGATGCCGGCGACGAGATGGATCGCGGGGTGGGTCCGATCGTCTCCGCGCATGACCCGGCCCGCCGCGACGGCCAGTCCGGTGAACAGCCCCTGGATGACGAGGTCGCGCCCCATCTCGTGCACCCAGAACCAGGATTCTCCGCGGGTGACCGCCAGTTCCGCGATGACGGCGCCTCCCGCGCCCATCAGGAACCCGAGGGCGACCCAGATCAGGCTGGGCGAGAGAGGCCGCTGCAGGCGGGGCAGGGTGAATTGCAGGAGCACCGCCAGCAGGAGGAGTGAAGCGGCCTGTCCCAGTTGCCAGTACCCGAGCGCGGCGCAGGCGGCGCTGATCACCGGCGCGAGGGCGGCGATTGCGACTTGCCACGCGGCCGGCGCCGGCCGCAGCGCGGTGAGGATCACGCCGGCCGCGAAGCATCCGAGGAACCCATCCAACTCGACCAGCGGATGCAGGAACGACCGGTAGGCGAGGATGTTCGTGACCGGTTCGTAGATCTGCCGCAGACGCAGCGCGAAGAAGAGCCAGGGCAGCACCCCCGTCCAGGCGAGCACGGCGCCGAGGGGAAAGAGCAGGCGGTACGGCTCGCGTCGCAGCACGCGCCTGATGCTTAGCTGGGGAAGACCAGGTGGAAGAACTCCGCGCGGCCGGCCACGCCCAGCTTGGCGTAGACCTGCGTCAAGTGCTGCTTGATGGTCTTCTCGCTGTTGCCCATCATCGCGCCGATCTCGGCGGAGGTGAGGCCCTTGAGGACCAGCCGCGCGACTTCCTCCTCCTTGCGCGTCAGGCGCGCGCGGGAGAGGGCGCGGTTGACCAGGCGGGCCAGGTCGACGTCGACCGTGGTCACCTTGTCGAGCACCTGCCGGAGCGCCTCGGTGGTGAAAGGCTTCTCCAGGAGGTACGAGGCGCCCGCATTCAGCGCGGCCTTGAGGCGCTGGGTATCGGCGAACGCGGTGACCAGCACGACCGGCGCCCGCACTTCCTGCTTGCGGAGTGCCGGGATCAGCTCGATGCCGGACAACTTGCCTTCGCCGAGCACGACGTCGGCGACCACCGCCTCGACGTAGCGCAAGTCCGGATCCTGCATCGCGCTTTCCACGCTGGGGTGGGCGAGGCAGTTCCAGCCGAACGCCTGCAGGCGGCGGGCCAGGATGGTGCGCGCATCCGGCTCGTCTTCGACGAGCAGAATGGTGCGCGGAACAGTACGGGCCGCGGTTTCGACTCTGTCGGGCATCATTTCCATGGCTTTTAACACTCAGGCAGGCTGAAAGGTAAATCGGAAGGTCGTATTTCCCGGATCCGAACGTTCGCAGACTAGGTCTCCTCCGCTGGCCCGCGCCAGCGCGCGGGCGATCGCGAGCCCCAGACCGGTCCCGCTGTGGCCTGAGGCGAAGGGCGAAAACAGGTCTGATTTGAGGTGCTCCGGGATGCCCGGTCCGTCGTCCTGGACCCTGAGATCGACGGCGCCGTTCCGTTGCTCGGCGACGAGCAAGAGCGTCCCGCCGGTCCCGCGCGTCTGCAGGGCCTCGAGGGCGTTGGCGGCCACGTTTTCGACCGCGGTGCGCACGGCATGGGCGTCGCCGTGCACCGCCAACCCTCGCGGGCACTCGATCCGGAGCACCGCCCGCGTTTCCAGGGCGGTGGGGGTCAGGCGCCCCCGGAGCAGCTCCAAGGTGCCGGAGAGATCCAGGGTCTGGTGCACCATGTCCTGCCATTTCTGACCGAACCGCGACATCTCCGAGATGCGCTCGCTAGCCCGCACCACGTTGTCGCGGATGCGGCGGAGCAACTCGGCGCGCTGCGCCGCATCCTGTTCATCTGAGAGCTCTTCCACCAGGAGGGCGAGGTTGTGCAGCGGATTCTTCAGATCGTGCGCCACCGCGGCGACGATGACCCAGATGGCCTGACGGCGCTCGGTGCCAGCGAGCCGCTCCGCGAGCACCTGCGCCGCGGCGCGCTCCGCATCGTGCAGCCTGCGCGCGCGCTGCGCGTACAACAGGGCGCCCGCCAGCAGGACGCCGGCCAGGGGCGGGGCGACCCAATCGACAAAATAGACCACCCAGCGGCCCGGGCCTTCCTGGAGGCGCGCCGCGGGAAGGATGTGGTCGAGGCTGGCCAGCAGAAGGCCAACGAAGAACCCGACCACGATCAGGGGTACGGAGCTGCGTTTTCGGCCCACGTCCTAAGCCTAATAGAGGAAATGTCGTACCTCTGCCATTTTCGTCGGGGATTTTGGAATCGGACCACCGGCCTGTACTGTTTGAGAGAGAGGCAACCCGGGAGGAGATGACCTTGACCTTTCGCTCCGCCGCCGTCGCTCTCGCCCTGCTCGCGCTCCCTGCCCTCGCCAAGAGCGAGAAGAGCAGGGTCGTGCAGAAGGCCCTGCGCCACAGCGTCCGCGTCGAGGTCCTGGTCCGGGGGAAGGTGGAGCGGGCCGCCAGCGGGGTGGTGGTCGCGACCGAGGGAGACACCTCCTACGTGCTGACCAACGAGCACGTGGTCCAGCGGGAGGGGCTCTCCGGGAACGCATCGTTCCAGGTGGTGGTGGAGCGCCCCAAGCTGCGGCGCTTGAGCGCCCGGGTGATCGCGGAGGGGAAGGTGCCCGACGAGGACCTGGCGCTGCTCGCCGTCTATGGAGAGGCGCTCAGCCCGGCGCAGATCGCCTCGGAGGAGCAGGTGGACGTCGGGGACGACGTGGTGGTGGTCGGAGCGCCTTACGGACGCGCGCTCAGCGTCTCCTCCGGGATCGTCAGCCAGCTCGAGGCGGACGAGCACGACCGGCGGATCCAGCGCGGGATGAAGACCGACGCGCCCATCGGATACGGGGCCTCGGGCGGCGGCGTCTTCGACATGCCTTCCGGGCGGCTGATCGGCCTGGTGGAGGGCTACCGGACCGCGAAGGTCGCCTTCGGCGGGCTCAACAAGGACGAGTACTCCTTCGACGTCCCCATGCCGGGCGAGACCTTCCTGGCTCCGCCTTCGAAGATCCGCGCCTTCGTCATCCGCGCGGGAATCGGCAAGCTCGCCGGGCTTCGCGAGAGCGCCGCCATGGCTGGAACCCCTCCGCTCGCTGCGCCCATCGCGCGCGGGCGCTGAGTGGTCCAGGGGGCCACCCGCGGATAGACTCCGCGCCATGCGCGCGGATTGGGACACCTACTTCATGGAGATCGCCACGGTCGTGTCCTCGCGGTCCACCTGCGACCGCAAGCACGTCGGAGCGCTCCTGGTGCGCGACCGGATGATCCTCTCCACCGGCTACAACGGCAGCATCCGTGGGATGCCGCATTGCGACGACGTCGGCCACGTCCTGGAGAACGGACACTGCGTCGCCACCATCCATGCGGAGGCGAACTCCATCCTCCAGGCGGCGCGCAACGGCGTGCGCATCGACGGCGCCGACATCTACACCACGGCCAGCCCCTGCTGGCCCTGCTTCAAGCTGATCGCGAACTCGGGCATCCGCCGCATCGTGTACGGCGAGTTCTA
>Ga0070708_100003964_pt1 | contig 11620 bp, 6 predicted proteins | sample KBSK5503metaG_FD_65469 | JGI IMG/M metagenome (GOLD analysis project Ga0070708, IMG submission 65469) | Corn, switchgrass and miscanthus rhizosphere microbial communities from Kellogg Biological Station, Michigan, USA - KBS K5-50-3 metaG | ecosystem: Host-associated > Plants > Roots >...
TGAAGCCCGACGTGGACACGCTGCCGACCGTGCCGGATGCTCCCCCTGCGGCCGGTCCAGACCGAGCGTTGGATCCTGAAGGCTGAGTTGACGTCGAGCTTGAAGAAGTGGAACTTGAGGAGGGAGCGGTTGCTGTTCCACTGCTGCTGCTCCCACAGGCCGCCAGGATTACGGTTGCTGCAAGTAAGAGAAACATAACACTTACGAATGTTTTTAGTGACAGTGACGTTCGTATCGACATTTTCTTTACATCCTTTCATGTATATAAATGAGGGAACATACCTGACCATGAAATGATCAGAAAGGCTCCATGCCCATCAGAATAACAGCCCTTGATGAAAATACTATTGGAGAAAAATGAGAAATTTCTTACCATAGAATGCCAATTTACAAAACGTTGGAGGCAGAAACCAGATGAAGAGCGGTTTCTCCGGGCTAGAAATGGTCGATTCCCACTATTCGCGCTGATTTCCTCTGTTTCATCTCAAAATCCGTGCTGATTTCACCCAATTTACTACTTACCTCCACCTGAAACGAAAAGTTATGCGAGAAAAAACAGTCATACAGCGTCATTTGCAAGAAACAAATGCCAAACATAACATGGAAAAATTATGCGAGAAAAAGAAACAGCACCGTTCATCAACGATGCCGCCGGGCAAACTCGCGGATCACGGCAGATCCGCTCAAACCAGTCGCACCTGTTACAAGGATCATGGGAATCTCCTTTTAGTGTGTTACATACGGCATAACATTCAGCGTCATTCCAATGGATGACGCGCCAAAAACTCGTTCACCACGCGACTGGCCTCCTCGCGAAACTCGTCCAGATACGCATGCCGCCCACCTTTTATGATGGAAAGTTCCGCGCCCGGAATCAGTGAGGCGAGGAGGAACGCGTTGGCTGTGGGGACCCGCTGATCCTCGCTGCCATGAATCACCAGCGTGGGTGCCCTCATCGTGGGCAAGAGATCCCAGGCATCGTGTCCTTTGACCGCAAGAACATGGAGCCCGGCTGCATACTCAGGAATGGGAGTAGCTTGTAATATGTCCTGGATCTTTTCTGGATGCGCCGCGATCCAGGCAGGCGAATAGAGCGTGGACAGCATGGCCCTTATGCCCTCTTGCGGATCAGTTGGAGGATTGGTCATGAGCGCCTCGGCCTCCGCTGTACGAGAAACGGCATGTCCTGTGGTGTTATCAACAGGGTTACTCGGTGCGCTGGCACCAAGCACCAGCGCACCGATGCGCTTCGCATGCTCAATACCCAACCACTGGCCGATCATCCCCCCCATCGAGTGACCATACACATGCGCACGCGCAATGCCCAGGTAATCAAGCAGCCAGACCGCGTCCTGGGCAAACCCGTGTATGGAATAGGCCGGTTCGGATGGCTTGTCGCTCTGCCCCGTCCCGCGATGATCAGAGACGATGACACGATACCGGTCTGCGAAATCGTTGCGCACCCCGTTCCAATCAGTATGATCGCGACCATTCCCGCTGATCAGCAAAAGCGGTTCGCCTGCACCTATCTCTTCATAATAGAGACGCGTCCCATCTGGGACCGTGACAAATGGCATAGTAAGTATCTCCTTCACTGGTGGACAAAGCCGTCCTGCTACGTTATACTATATAGGCGAGTAAAAACTCGCGCTTATGAGGTAATTATACGAGCAAAAACTCGTATTGTCAAGAGAGTCGAAAATGGGTTTTAAGAAAATACCCCAGATACCCGTAGGTGCCGATTTATCGCGCACACCGCCGATTTATCGGCCCTCTCTCTGGATGTTCCGCTATCCCTTTTAATTTGTTAAGGCATGGTTCAAATGAACGTGACAGTTCTTACCCACCAGCAAGGTCCAGCCCTGTCATCCCTTCGCTTCTCTCAGGGCAGGCTCTGAGCGCAGCGAAGGATCTCGCTGCCGATGGCACCCGATTGATCTACAGTGAGATGTAGCGGGCTGTCATCCTTCGCTGCGCTCAGGATCTCGCTGCCCATCGCGACAGACCCTTCGCGGAGTTTCCCCTGAGCGAAGCGAAGGGGCTCAGAGCCTGCCCTTGAGCGAAGCGAAGGGGTGACACGGGGTGACTGTTCAAACGGTCAAGTACACTTCGTCCAAATTGAACCTTGCCTTAACGACCAAAACCGGCCATATCGTAGGTGCCGATTTATCGTGCACACCGCCGATTTATCGGCCAATGGCCCGTCGATGCGCTCCCCGGGCCGATAAATCGGCGGTGCGCCTACGGAGTATGACCGATGTTGCTTGTTAAACTTCATCATTGTATATGGAGAGGCGGCATGAGCACACACCGGCAACAACAGCAGAGCGATCAAGAGAAGAAACGCACGTGGTTCTCACGCCGGAATGTGGTCATTGCTACCATCGTCATCGTCGCATTACTGATTACAACTGCCTGGATATTGAGCATTTTGAATGTAATTCCGGCTACGTGGGCCACCATCACCACGGCAGTTCTTACCGTAGCTACTGCCGTGTTCACCTTAGTTGCGGCCTTCCCATCGCTCTTCGGTTCCGAGAAACCTGAGCAACACACAACTTCCTCTTCTACATCACAGGTGCAGCACATCCCCGATTCATCATCCTCTCCAGATCCTGTTGCCCAGCGGGGCATCGCCGGGCTTCCACCACCCACGAATCCCAGGACTATCCAGCCGCGAGCGAAAGAGGTCCAGGAGATTTATGCGCAACTCACCCAGGACGACACGACCGCTGTTGTGCTTACCGGCATCGGCGGCGCGGGAAAATCCACGCTTGCCGCCCTTGTCTCTCAGCACGCGGAAAAACAGCGCATCGATGGCAAAGGACCCTTCACGGCTGAAGCGCTCTGGCTGCGCGTCGATGCCGCAGCCGAGATCGGTATGACCGATCTCATGGGTAACCTCATGGAGGCGCTGGGCAAACCCATGCCCGACATGGGCAGTTTGACGCCGGCGAATCAAGCCGCCGCGCTTTTCAACGCCTTGAACACGACAGAGAAGGCGCGACTGGTGATCCTCGACCAGTTTGAGGCACTGCTGGACTCGCAGACAGGACATGCTCGCGCGGACCGCCCGGGCGTGGGCGAACTGATCGACGCATTCAATAGCCAGCCCTGTCGCTGCCGCGTGCTGCTCACCAGCCGCCTCTGGCCCAGCGGCACGCGTGAATTCCCACCTTCCTGTATGCAAGAGTACGCTGTCAAAGGCCTGGAGAGTGCAGAAGGAATCGAACTACTGCGCAAACAGGGAGTAGCGGGAACAGAGGACGAGTTGCGCAGTGCCGTCAGCCGCTGTGACGGTCACGCACTCTCGCTCACGCTGTTTGCATCGCTGCTGCGCTCCGACCGCAGTCTGAACCTGCAGGCGCTCCTCACCGACCCACTGTACGCGCGTCTCTGGACAGGTGGAACCGGAAAGATTGCCCAGAACCTGCTCGACTACATCTACACCCAGCAACTCAACGAGGTGCAGCACCAACTGCTACGAGCCTTCTCCGTCTACCGTGAGCCTGTGCCATTGGCGGCAGTAGAACCACTGCTAAGGGTCAAAGCCAGGCTTTCAGAGGACCAACTGCTCGCGGCGCGGGATGTCTTGCTGGCTCAACACCTGCTGCAAGCGCTGGGGGCCTTACGCTACCAGTTACACGCGATTGTTGCCAGCTACGCCCACGATCACTTCGATGAGCAGAGTAGAGAGGCAAACCAGGAAGCGCTGAGGACTGCACACGCGAAAGCCGCACAGTACTATATGCAACAGGCAGCAACGGATTGCCTCCCACGTAAAGAGCGACGAAAGGTTTCCGACGTGCAGCCGTTGATCGAGGCAACCTGGCATTATGGACAGGCCGGGCAGTGGCAAGAGGCGTATGAGCTGATGGAGAAAGGAGGACTCTTCGCAGACCTGAGACTTTGGGGCGGAAACGCCGTCTTGCTGGAACTGGATCGACTCCTGTTACCCCCGGAGAAGTGGCATGCAAAACCAGAACAGGCCGCTTTTCTCAACAACGAGTTGGGCGTTGTGTACGATGCCTTAGGCCAGAAGCAGGAAGCGCTGCGGTATTATCAACAGGCGCTGACTATTTGGCAAGAGGTCGGCGATCGCGGGGGTGAAGGTGCCACCCTCAACAACCTGGGCCTGGTGTACAGTGCCTTGGGCCAGAAGCAAGAAGCACTGCGGTATTATCAGCAGGCGCTGGCGATCAGAACAGAGGTCAGCGATCGCGGGGGGGAGGGAACAACGTTGTGGAATATTGGTGCACTCTATTTCAGGCAAGATCGGAATGACGCGGCGCTGGCCTGTTTGCTGCTCACCCGGGATATCTACCAGGAGGTACTCAGTCCAAATCGCGAGGGAGTACAGCGATGGATAGAACGCCTGCAGAAAAAGGCCGGTGAGGAGGAGTTTGCGGCATTGCTGGCAAAGGTTGAGCCGCAAGCCTCGTTGATTGTAGAGCAGACTCTGCGCGAGGGGTTGTGATAGCGTGTGCTACTGCCACCATTGAGAGCGACCAGCTGCATCGGGATGACGTGGCATGTAGGGATAGCTAACACTTGCCGGGAGCCGCAGCCACGGTCTCAACAACAAAGTAATCACCAGGCCCGTCACAAATCCTCCAACTTTTCTTGTTACTAAAACCGGATCAGCATGACAAATGATTCGCTTCCTGCGCGGTTGAGAGCGGTATCCACGATTTCAAAGCCCATCCGCTCGTACAGGTATCTGGCTGGATTGCTCATACGAACGCTTAACATCACTGCCGGATATACCTGGCTGGCCGCTTCGAGGAGATGTTTCATCAACTGCGTGCCTATCCCTTGCCCAAGATAGTCTGGCAGAACGGCAATAGCTAGTTCCGGTGTGCCATCAGGAATCAAGCTAGACACTTTCTTTTCTTCCTCCATAAGCAGACGAATCCAGGCGGCCCCTAGCGGGCACTGATCGTGTGGATGCAGCGCGAGTACCCCCATGTCGGTCTCGCGCCCCCATCCCTGAACATATTTCTGCACCCCAGGATTGTTTTTCGCCGCATCAGAGGATGTTTCGCCATCTTCTTGCATATGAGCAGCATAGTAGAGCATTTGCCAGAGAAATGGCTCGTCGTCTTGCCTCAATGGTCGGATGAGAGCACGCATGTCGTTTCTCCATATCGCGTCCTTTTGTCGCGAGCTCAAGTGTGATTACACCGAATCGGCTGAAACAAACGCTCCAGAGCGATCATCCCTTGTACCCTCCGCCTTTCAGCCCTTGTCTGTGCCGACATCATGCTCCAGTCAGTGTAGCAGAAAGCGATGCAAACGACAAAAAGATGCGGAGGGTAGTAATTTCGTCCCAATTTGGGAAAAAACGGCCGATTTCCCGCAAAACTATGGTAGTAGTTAGTCCAGATAGGTTTGTGAGGGAGAAATGTAGTGACACCCCTCGCGGGTGTCAGGCTCCGCCGCAAAATTCAAACTGGACTTACTAGTAGTATCAACCCGCAAAACTATCAGTTAAGTGGCATCGAGAGCAAACTTTGGAAAAGGAAATCTGAGAAGGTATATGAAATTACCAGGGAATCGGTTCAGCTTCGTGAAAAATTCAGCAGTTCTAGTAGCTACTATCATCGTATTTTTTAGCCTGGTCATCGCAATAGCACCCGCTGTGCTTGCTGCTCCACAATCGAGCGTTCGTGCGCTTGAACCAGCAGATATGCAAAATCTTATCTTCGTGTGGGCAAGTGGTACAGCATCGATCCAACAACAAGCATTACACATTTGCCAGACAGAGAACATTTCACCTGGTAATTGTGCAGACATTAGTGCAGAGGTACGTAGTGCCTGGCTCAATTTAATGCAGGTAGATCCGGCGTCTTTAGGAAGGATTGGCGTACAGGAGAATCCAGCTGGTAGAGCACAGGTGTACAACCTGCTTGCTGGAAAACTTTCCTCACTGACACAGGGCAAAGAATCAATCCTGATTGCACAAACACAACAGGCATTGCAGCAAGTGAACGCTTCTCTTCAACAGGTGCGTAACCATCTGACAGCAGCAAGCTATACCGTTTGGGCGACTTCCTTCACCCAAAGATCACTTCCTAATGGTCTCAGACCAAAGATCAGCCCCTATGTGGCGCTGCCTGATGCCTATCTCAAGTACGCGAACTGGGGAAATATCTCCAAAATACCATCCATCTATCGGCCGTATTACTCACCAAATGGAACAAAAATGACCTGGTCAGTCACTCTTTCCTCAACAGATGGTACAAAAACCATTGCAAATGTGCTTGTAACCGAAGTAGGTCCCTGGAACGAAGACGATAACTGGTGGGATGCGAATGGCACAAGCGCAACGCTGCCATCACGCTGTCCTGTCTCTCCTACCTTGATTGCCCCAGACGCTACCAGCAATCCCTTGGTCAACGGTATCTGTCCCAATGGACAGAATCTACGCAGAATCTATTATTATCTGCTCTATACCCACGACGGACTGCCTTTCTTTCAGCCCTCCGGCTACTCGCCATCTGGCAATTTCACCGATGGCAACTGGCCAACCGCTCTTCCTCAAGGATGTTCAGAATCCAGTTTTGCCTCAGTGAATAACGATGGGATGACTTGTGGTGGAGGACCAAACGGGTATAATATGCATAACGGCGGATGGTTACGTGGAGGAACATATGATAAGGGTATCACGAACCAATCCAGTATCGATATCAGCCCAGCCGTAGACAAAGCACTTGGCTGGACCTATCCATCAAGTGGCGTAATTCAAGTCAATGCGAGTGCATTGCCGTAAAATAGTTCTTCAGGACCAATCCTGACCGCCTGCATTCGCTGCTTCACTCATCCGTATCTCTATGCGACATGAAGCCATAGGCCATTGCAGTTACTACCGCATGGGAAAGAAACGTCGCTTCTCCTTTCTCAGTAGTAAGATTGTATCGCTTTGTAAGACCACTCACATACTGAAAAATATAGACGGGGCGATCGATTCAGGGCCTGTACGTATCCCTGGTTTTTACCACCTACGCCTTGCTCTCCCACTACGCATGGGGTACACTCACAGGAAAAGCTATAACTGCAAGAAAAAGGAAAAGCGATCATGTATTCTGAGAGCATCAACCGCTATCTTTCAGCCGTGCCGAAGGCGGAACTCCATGTGCATCTCGAAGGTTCCATACAACCGGCGACCCTTCTCACGCTGGCGCGGCGCAACGGAGTAGAGCTGCCCGTACAATCCGTTGCGGACTTGCAGAACTGGTTTATCTTCCGCGATTTCAACCACTTCATCGAGATTTACTTTCAGATCTCGAGTTGCCTGAAGACGAGCGAGGACTATGAGCTGATTGCCTATGAATTTGGGGCAAACATGGCGCAGCAACACGTGCGCTACGCCGAAGTCACGTTCTCACCGAGCACCCACCGCTATGCACTCGACATCCCCCACGATACATACTTTGGCGGGCTGACGCGGGGACGCGAACGTGCACGAGCCGAATTTGGCGTCGAGATCAGGTGGGTCTTCGACATTGTGCGTGATGTCAAAGATGAGGCGCGTAAGCGCATGTGTGCTGACTATACAACTTCCGTGGCGATAGAGGGGAAGAATGATGGGGTGGTGGCGTTAGGGCTGGGCGGAGGAGAAGTAGGCGAACCACCTGAACAGTTCGCCGGGTGGTTTGAGAAGGCGCGGGGAGCAGGGTTGCATAGTGTGCCTCACGCGGGAGAAACCGCCGGTCCGGCCAGCGTATGGGGAGCTTTGAGGGCATTGGGTGCCGAGCGCATAGGGCATGGCGTGCGGGCGATTGAAGATGCAGCGCTCGTGGCTTATCTCGCCGAGCAGCGCGTCCCGCTTGAGGTATGCCCAACGAGTAACGTGAGAGTAGGAGGTTATGCAAACTATGCTGAGCATCCCTTGCCGCGCCTCCACGCTGCCGGGGTGCCTGTGACCATCAACTCTGACGATCCACCCCTGTTCAATACCACACTCAACGACGAGGTAAAGCTGCTGGCCGATCCCTTTAATTTTGACCTGGATGAGATCAATGAGATCTTGCTGAATGGAGTGCGTCATAGCTTTCTGCCTGAGGAAGAGAAACAGGCAATGGAGGCAACGTTCCGGGCCGAAATGACCAGGCTCAGGAACGAAAATAGACTATAAGAAAGATAAACAAGGACACAGACCATGCTGAATTTTGATCGCCAGGGCTTGATACCCGCTGTGATCCAGGATGATGCCACAAACGAGGTGCTGATGGTGGCGTTCATGAACGAAGAAGCATTTGCCCGCACGTGCGAGACGGGCTATACGCATTTTTTCAGCCGCGCCCGCAATGCGATCTGGCGCAAGGGCGAGCAGTCGGGCAATGTGCAGGAGGTGCGGGAGGTCTTTGTGAATTGCGAGGAGAATAGCCTGCTGATCCGCGTGATCCAGCATGGCGGTGCGGCATGTCATACCGGTTATCACAGTTGTTACTACCGCCGCCTGCTGGCGGATGGCACATATGAAAAAGTGGCGGAACGTGTCTTCGATCCAGATGTGGTATATGGCGACTCAAAAAATGCAGGAGCACAATATACCGTGACTTTAGAGGAGAAGATGCGCCAGTTGTATGGCGTCTACCTTTACCTGCGCGACCATGATCTGAGCGAGGAGTCCAATACCTCGCGCCTGCTGCAGGAGCACAGCCCGAGTTACCTGGTATCGCGCCTGGCCGATGAACTGGAGGAACTGGCGGGGATACAGAGTGGTGAACATGCGCATAGCGGGCCACAGCCCGATACAATACTGGAGGGCAGCCAGGTCGGATACTGGCTGCTCCTGCTGGCCGCGACGAAAAAGCTGCGTTACGATGAATTTACGCCCCATGCCTCGATCTTGCAAGGGTATTACGCCCGGTACAGTGTAGAGCAGGCTATAGAGCTACAACAGCAATGCCTCAGCCTTGCCGCTGCTAATGAAGCTTCTCAATTTGTAGAGGGACTCCGGCTTGGATTTGCGCTGGTCGGCCGGGCATGTGCCGAGGCCGGCGTGAGCCCTGTAGCCCCGGCAGAATACGACCTGGACCAGATGCGCCGGAAAGGATTGATCGGTCAGTAATACGGATGTGCGACCCGTTCTCTCAACCCGCGTAGGGGCGGGAGCGGTGTGGACGGGTGGTGGGGATGCTTGCATCGCCCCTTGTTGGCTGCATGTTCATCTAACTTACCATGGATGAGGCGCCCCGATCAGCTCAGCATTATACACATGGGAGTCTACATAGTCGCATGCCGAATGCGCAGTACCACGCGGTAAGACGCGCCAGAAAGCACGTTGCATACGGCTCCACTCGGCTAAAATCTGGGCAGCGCGCCAGCTGCGCGTCTTCTTGCGATGCCATTGAATGATGGTACGCAATGCCTCTATCTCATCCGTCTCCTCGAGGCGCTGCAACTCCACCAGCTCTGTATTGCAGCGCGCCGGGAAAACTCCTGTCAAATCCAACACATAAGCGACGCCAGCGGACATACCAGCGGCAAAGTTCGGCCCGGTTTCACCCAGCACAGCTACCAGACCGCCTGTCATGTACTCGCAAGCGTGCGCGCCTGTACCCTCTATAACCGCCAGCGCCCCACTATTGCGTACGGCGAAGCGCTCACCGGCAAGGCCAGCGACGAAACATTGTCCACCGGTTGCACCGTAGAGCACCGTATTGCCGAGAATGATGTTATTGTGCGCTGCGAAACTCGCACCGGCTGGCGGCGCTATGACGATCTGCCCGCCGGTCATACTCTTGCCCACATAGTCATTAGCCTCGCCGTGCAGTATCAGGTGCAGGCCTGGCAGGCAAAACGCGCCAAAACTTTGTCCCGCTGCACCTTGAAACACGCAGGTAATGCTCACACCCGGCAGGCCCGCGTTACCGTAGCGGCGCGCGACCTCTCCCGCGAGACTTGCACCGATAGAACGATCTGAGTTAGAGATGTGATGTTGTACCAGCACGCTGTGTTCACCGCGCAGCGCCGGTTCTGCCTCAGCCAGTAACCGCTCGGCAAGCGGGGATTGGGTCAGAGCACGCGCTTGGCCTTTATGGTCGCCCGCCGCTTCTCCCCCGCTTTCACGGATAGGATTATCGGAAACCTCGCCCACCGTGCCTCCCGTTCCAGGGCTCGCGACGAGCAACGGCGCAAGATCGATGCTTGTTTCCGCGTCGCATTGCAGGAGGTCAGCACGTCCGATCAATTCATCCAACCGTTTCACACCCAACTCCGCCAGCCACTCGCGCACCTCCCCGGCTACCAGTGTGAGGTAATTGATGAGCATCTGTGGCGTACCGGCGAATTTGGCGCGCAACTCCTCGCGCTGTGTCGCAATGCCCGTAGGACAGGTATTCAGATGGCACTGACGAGCCATATCACAGCCCAGCGCTACCAGGCTGGCGGTGCCGAAGCCAAATTCTTCCGCTCCCAGCATCGTCGCGATCACCACGTCACGCCCCGTCTTCAAACCACCGTCTACACGCACCCTGACACGCCTGCGCAGGCCATTACGCACCAGCGTCTGCTGGGTCTCAGCCAGGCCCCGCTCCCAGGGAATGCCGGCATGCTTGATGGATTGCAGCGGAGAGGCACCTGTGCCACCATCATGCCCGCTGATCTGGACGTAGTCGGCGTGGGCTTTGGCGACACCCGCTGCAATGGTGCCCACGCCGATGCTCGAAACGAGCTTGACGCCGACACGCGCTCGCGGATTTACCTGCTTCAAGTCATAAATCAACTGGGCCAGGTCTTCGATGCTGTAGATATCATGATGTGGCGGCGGAGAGATCAGCGGCACGTGCGATGAGGTATGGCGCAGCCGCGCGATAAAAGGGGTTACTTTGCCTGGTGGCAACTGCCCACCTTCGCCCGGTTTCGACCCCTGGGCCATCTTGATCTCTAGTTCCTCGGCACGCACCAGGTACTCGGTAGTGACGCCAAAACGTGCAGTAGAGACTTGCTTGATCTTGCTACTGACGGGATGGCCGTAGAGGGTCTCGTGGTACCAGGCAGGGTCTTCGCCACCTTCACCGGTATTATTGCGCGCCCCGATGCTATTCATAGCAGCGGCAATGGTGCGGTGCGTCTCCGGGCTTAGCGCGCCAATAGACATTGCCGAGACGACAAAACGCGCACGAATTGACTCCACCGGTTCAACCTGCTCCAGCGGAATTGGATTCGCCGGCACGAATGCGAGCAGATCGCGCAGAGTGGTAGGAGGACGCCGGTAAACCAGTTCCGTGAAGCTCTGGTAGTCGGCTCTATCGCCACTCTGCGCCGCTTTTTGCAATGCGCGAATGATTACAGGATTATAGGCATGATACTCGCCATCGCGGCGGAAACGGTAGTATCCGATGTCGGCCAATTTGCGACGCCGGTTGAGTTCGGTAATACCCGACTTCTGCTCCGCGGCGGCTGTTGCCTGCTCGCCCTGTGACCTGTTCCTGCTCACGCGTTCGATCACCTGTCCGGCAACCTGGGTAAAACTGACCTTGCCCGGGTGTATTGTCTGAGAACTGGAAACCGCGAAGCAGCGCTGGATCAATTGCGGGTCCAGGCCGAAAATCTCGAACTGGCCAGCACCGGTGATGTTACGGATGGTAGAGATACCCATGCGCGCCATGAC
>Ga0070708_100003967_pt1 | contig 11611 bp, 7 predicted proteins | sample KBSK5503metaG_FD_65469 | JGI IMG/M metagenome (GOLD analysis project Ga0070708, IMG submission 65469) | Corn, switchgrass and miscanthus rhizosphere microbial communities from Kellogg Biological Station, Michigan, USA - KBS K5-50-3 metaG | ecosystem: Host-associated > Plants > Roots >...
GCAAGCCGTCAGCCGATTCTCGAGCCAAGCCGGAACCCAAGCGAGGCCGATCGTACTCCTTCACCAACCGCAAGGTGACGGATTGTCACCGATCAACCCCTCTCCACCACCTCCTGCGATCGGCACCGGCAGGCCTCTCTCCACATACTCCCTGCCGACTCGGTCTGGCCGGTGTCCACCAGCCAGGACAGCGCGGCGGCGAGGTTGTCGTGCCTGATCTCCATCCGGTTCAGCCAGGCCAGCTGGCCGGGGCCGGCCAGCTCGGTCGCGGTCGGCTCGGCCAGCGCCAGGAAATACGCGGCGTGCCTGTCATGCACCCGGGTCCACTCATCGCCTTCGCGCAGCCGTTCCAGCGCGTACTGCCGGATGGTGTCCAGCAGCCTGAACCGGGGCTCGTCGTCGGTGGGCTCGGGACGGACCAGGCTGCTGCCCACCAGCGAACCCAGCGTCTCCATCAAGGTTCCGGCCGCGTCCGACGGGGCGCCGGCCTCGGCGCCGGTGCCAGCGTCGCTGCCGCTCACACCATCGGTGCAGATGGACTGGGCCGCGGGCAGGCCGAAGGTCCCTGCGAACACCCCGAGGCGCGCGAACAACCTCTGCTCGTCGGCAGACAGTAGGTTGAAGCTCCACTCCAGCGTGTTCCTTAGAGTCCGCTGCCGCTCTGGCAGGTCGCGTGGCCCTCCCGCCAGCACGCTCATCCCCTGGTCGAGCCGGGCCAGCAGCGCCCGGGGGGGCAGCAGCCTGATCCGGGCGGCGGCCAGCTCGATGGCCAGCGGCAGGCCGTCCAGTCGGCGGCAGATCTCAGCCACGGCAGGGGCGTTGTGCCTGTTCAGCGCGAACCCCGGGGCTGCGGCATCGGCCCGGTCCAGGAACAGGCGGACCGCGGCGTACTGTCGCAGGCCTGCGGGATCGCGCCCGGTCCCGGTCGGCGGAACCGCCAGAGGCGGCACTGGGAACTCGTGTTCGCCGTTGATCCGCAGCACGCTACGGCTAGTCGCCAGGACCACGAGCCCGGGCGCGGCGGCCAGCAGCTCGGCGATGAGCGGGGCCGCGCCCGCAACCTGCTCGAAGTTGTCCAGGATCAGCAGCACCCGCTTGGGGCACAGGTACGACAGCACGTCGCCGAGCAGACGGCCGCCCGATGAGTTCAGACCGAGCCCGGCCGCGATGGCGGCGGGCACGAACTCGGCGGACTGAACGGGGGCGAGATCGACGAAACGCACCCCGTCGGCGAATCGCGAGCCGAGCCCGCGTGCCGCCTCCATCGCGAGGCGGCTCTTGCCTACGCCCCCCGGGCCGGTGAGGGTGATCAGGCGCGCGCCCTGCCCGACCACCAGGTCCGCCACGGCGGCGGTCTCACGCTCGCGGTCAACGAGCGGCGTGGCGGGCGCGGGCAGCGCGCCGGCCAGCGGCGCACCAGCCCCGCGCCGCGGCTGCGTCATCTCGAAGCGCTCGCTCAGCAGCACCGCCAGGTCGTTCTCGACCAGGCGCTGCAGCTCCGCGGTATTGGTGAAGGGCTGGCAGGCGACGCCGCCGTCTGCCTGGACCCGCTGCAGCATCTCGGTCAGGCGGGGGTCGCGGTCCGGCGCGGGCGTCTTGACGTAGGTGAGCCTGGGCATTCCCGCGGACAGCAGGTACTCGTCCTCCAGCCTGGACAACTGCTGGCCAGGCGCGACTCAGCCGTAGCTCTCCCAGTAGACGCCCACGAAGATCTGGCTTTGCGCCAGGTACGCACGGTAGACCTCGCGCGCAGGGTGGGACCGGGCGCCCAGCTCGAACATCACCGGCACGAGCCGCAGCCGGGTCACGGCGTCCCGCACGGCCTGCCGCTCGGCGGCCAGCTCCTGCAGCGTCGAACTGGTAAACACCCGCACCCGCTGGTCGGGCGTGCGGATCGGCGACGGCGCCTCGAGGTGAGGGAGGGCCAGGGTGGCCGACATGGCAAATCCTCTTTCTTCATAACGGAAGGCCCTGCCGTGGCCGACGCGCGTCCCATGGGACGGCGCGCCTGGCGGCGGGCGCTCAGTGGCGGCAATAGTGGTTGGTTGCAGCCAGGACTCGGGCCGGGTCCTGCGCGGGCGGGACGGGATGGTTGGCGCGGATGATGTCGTCCGGGTCGACCGCGGCCTTGATGCGGCGCAGCCGGTCGTAGGCCTGCGGGGTCCAGAAGCTGGCCGGGTCGCGCTGGGTCTCGGCGAGGTTGAGGTAGGTGTGGTCGGCGGCCCAGGGGGACATGGCTGAGGTGACGGCCGCGATGGCGGACATGGCCGCCGACGCGGTCTCGGACGTCGGCGCCATGCCCGTGACGAACACGCCGTACTCAGCGTCGAACGCGGCCTGGGCTCCGTTCTGCGGCCGGGCTCGGCGCATTTCGCCGCCGAGGTGGCGGATCTCGACCCCGAGCCGCGGCGGGGGTGAGCCCGGCCCTGCCAGGCCGAGAACAGCGTCGACCGCCTCGCGCGGCAAGGTGGCGAGCAGCAGGCCGTCACCGACGCCTGGTACCGGGTGCTCTGGATCGCCGTGCAGGTGGCTGAGGGCCGGCATGGAGATTATCCCGACCGTGTCGATGACCGGCTGCAGCGCCCGCAGCGGACAAAGCAGCGCGTCGGCCTCGGCGGGTGATCCCAGGTGAATCGCGTCGATGACGACGAAGGACCGCCCGCGCAGCGGCGCGGGTACCTCGGGGATCGGGGGGAAGCTCCGCAGCCGCGCGCACGTGGTGAACTCGTCGGGCAGGCCGGCCTGGGTCAGTTCCCGCCAGGCAGGCAATACCCGGGACGCGGCGTCGGCCGGCCACCACAGCAGCCCGGCGTACACCTCGGTGATCGGGAACAGCCGCAGCTCGATAGCGGTGATCACGCCGAAGCTGCCGCCGCCGCCGCGCAGCGCCCAGAACAGGTCGCGCTCGGCGCAGGCGTCGGCGCGCACCAGCCGGCCGTCGGCGGTGATCAGCTCGAACGCCTCGACGTTGTTGGCCGACAGCCCGTAGGCGCGGCCCAGCCAGCCCGTGCCGCCGCCGAGTGTGTAGCCGACCACGCCGACGTCGGGGGAGGAGCCCGCCAGCGCGGCCAGGCCATGCTTTGCCGCAGCCTCGACGACCTCGAGCCAGACCGCGCCGGCCTCGGCCCGGGCGACACGGGCGACCGGGTCGACGGTGACCCGCCGCATCGCGCGGGTCTTGACCAGGACCGTGTCGTCCAGCGAGCCGAGCGGGGCGGCGTTGTGACCGGTGCCCTGCGCGGCGACCCGCAGCCCGCGCCCGCGGGCGAACGTTACAGCGGTCATGACGTCCCGTGCTGACCGGGGCACAGCGACCGCGGCTGGCCGCTGGTCCACGGCGAGGCTCCAGGCCCGGCGTGTGTCGTCCCATCCGGGGTCGCCGGGAGTGAAAATGGGCACAGGCGAGGCGGGATGGCCGGGGGCAGGAGTTACAGCCGGAGGGGCCAGGACAGTAGGCATATATAGCTCCCTGAGGCACCTGGACAAGTTCGGATCGCGCGGGTCCGCGCCGCCGCGCGGTGGCTCAGCCCCGGTCTGCACGTCATCGACGCTACGGACGCGAAGATCGCGGCGAATCCGGTGCGCGTACGGATATCTGCCGTGCGCAATGGCCACGGGAGTGCGTGGTATCAGTAGAACTACGGAGCCGGCGGCACCTGACCGGCGGGCTTGAGCCGCCGGGCCAGCTCGGCGCGGGTGCGTATGCCGAGCTTGCGGTAGATGGAGGCAACGTGGGTCTCCACGGTCCGCACGCTGACGAACAGCGCTGCGGCCGCATCGCGGTTGGTGGCGCCGCCGGCGATCAGCTCGGCCACGCGCCGCTCGGTGGCGGTCAGCTCGGTGCCCGTCCGGGCGGCGGCGACGCGGGGCAGCTCCCGGTCGATCTCGGCCAGCAGCGGGCGGTGACCGATCTGGGCCGCCAGCCCCCTGGCCTGCGCCAGCGCGGTGCGGGACTGGCTGCGGGCCTTGCGCCGCCGTTCGATTCGCCCGAGCGTGAGCAGGCTCAGCGCGAGCTCCACGCGCAGCGGCGAAGACCCGTGCGCAGCGACCGCCGCGTGCGCAGATCCTGCCGCAGCGTCGAGCTGGCCGGCCTTGGCGGCGACCAGGGCGTCGATCCGGCAAGCGTCGCCCACAAGGGCGGGACGGCCCAGCCGCTCGCCGATCTCCCGCAGCCAGGCCGAGATACGCTGTGCGTCGCCGGAGCGGCCGACCGCGACGTACGCCTCGGCCAGGGCCGGGTCGATCCGGTCCCGCACCCCCGGATCGGCCCACTCGAGCTGCTCCGCGAGCCCCGCAGCCAGCTCGAGGTGTCGCACCACCGCCGCCGCATCTCCGCGCCAGGCGTTCACCTTGCCCCGGATGCGTGCTCTCTTGAAGCGCGCTCCCAGGGGGAGGACGCCCGCATCGGGCAGGAACTCGTCGATGACGGCGAGCGCGCGATCCATGTCCCCGGCTGCGATCAGCAGCTCGCATCGTGGCTCGAGGTTCCACGCCGACGGCGGCCAGTCGTGCCATCGGGCGATCTTGTCCGCCGCTTCCAGCGCGGCCGTGGCGGCTGCGAAGTCGCCGGCCAGTTCCTCCGTCGCAGCCGTGTACGCAAGGAAGATCCATTGCGCGTAGTCGTCGCCGATATCCACGGCCCGGGCGACGCACCGGCCCAGCGCCGCCCGGGCCAGGTCCAGGTCCTCCGTGTACCGAAACCATCCGCGGTACACGTCCGCGGTGTCGTAGATCCGCAGCACGGGCAGGCGGGGTTCCAGGGTCGCGGCCCGGTCGAGCAGCTCGGTGTCGAGCCCCTCGCCTGCGGTGACTTTCACCGCGGCCAGGTTGATCAGAGCCCGGTGCAGCGAAGGCGCCGCGGCGGCGCCCGCTTCCTCGGCCCAGCCGATGGCCTCGAGGGCCGCGGCGCGGCGGTGGCCGCGGATGCCGTACACCACGTCCGAGGCCAGGGCCAGCACCAGCGCGCGCCTGCGCGGGTCGGGCCCGGCTACGGCTACTGCATCGGCGACCATCGCGGAGGCGGCAGCGGACCCCCGGACCAAGTCGGCTGTGTCAAGCAGCGGCGGCAGCGCCCGCTCCAGGTCGGGCGTGGCGAGCCGGTTGACGTCAATGACCTCGAGGTGCCTCATGGACCCCTCGATATCGCCCGCCAGCAGCAGCAGCTCTCCGGCGCGGATCCGTCGGCGCACCAGCGCGTCGGAGTCCGATTCCGGAGTGAACGCCACCGCCTGCGCAACGAACTGGGCGGCCGCCGCGTTACCGGCCCGCGCGTGCGCGGACTCCGCGGCCGCGTCCAGAGCCTCCGCGACCGCGGCATCGGCCCAGGGCCGACGGCCAGCGCGGCGAAATGCGCGTACCGCTCAGGGCCGGACGAGGCCTCGGCCAGCCGCTGGTACAGCTGGACCCGCTGCCCCGGCGGCAGCGACTCCACCGCTGCCGCGCCGATCAGAGGATGCGCCACCGAGACCCGGGTCCCGTTCTCGACCACCACGCCGGCCAGCACCGCCGCGTCCAGCGCCCCGGCGGGGTCGTCGAGGTGGGCCAGCACGGCCACGGTCTCGGGCATCCCGATCCGGCCCGCCGCCGCGACCACGGCCAGGGCCTCTGCGGCCCCGGTGCTCAGCGACCGGGAGAGCCGGTTGGCCAGCGCCCGGGCCAGTGGCGGCACGGCCGCATCCGCGGTGTCCAGGCTGGCCAGGATCTCCTTGGCCCAGAACGGGTTGCCGCGCGACTGTCGGGCCACGAGCCGGGCCTCGGCCGCGCTGACGGTGCTGGGCAGCAGGTTCTGGATCTGCCACATGTCCAGCGGCACGAGATCGATCACCTCCGCCGCGGGCAGCGCCCCCAGGAGGTCCTGCCAGCCGTGCGGCGGCGGCGGCGCGCCAGCGGTCAGCGGGTCCGCCACGGCCTCGGTGCGGGCGGCCGCCAGCAGCGACAACGGCCCGCTGGCCAGGCGGCGCAGCGCGAACGTCAGCGTGTCCAGACTGGCCTGGTCCAGCCACTGGATGTCATCGATCGCGACGAGGACCGGTCCCTGGGATGCGCAGGCGCGCAGCGCGGCCAGCACGGCCAGGCCGACGGCGCGCGCCGTGGGCGGCTCCGCGTCAGGGGCCCGCAGCAGAAGTGCGACCTCCAGCGCCGCGCGCTGAGGGCCGGGAATCTGTTCGGCGACACCGGGCAGCACGTCGGCCAGCAGGTCGGACAGCCCCGCGAAGGGCAGGTCGGCCTCGCTGGCCGAAGGCTCGCTGCGCAGCACGCGCTGGCCGGCCTCGCCGGCCGCTTCGACCCCGGCGCGCCACAGCGTGGACTTGCCGGCGCCCGCCTCTCCCTGTATGGCCAGGCCAGCGGGCGCCGCCCGGGTACCCAGCGCGAACTCGCGGACCCGCCACCACTCCGCAGGACGCACGAAATTGCGGCCATCGGCAGCCACACTGCTATCCCACCACAGCTGGCCAGCCTTCCTACAGAACCGGCTGCGATCGACTGGGTTTACGCCTGGGCATCAGCGAGGCTGTGGCACGGGCTACCGGGCGGGCTGATCACGGGTGAGGACAAGCCGGACGAGTTCCACGCGGGAGCGGATGCCCAGCTTGGCGAACGCGTGCCGCAGGTGGGTGTTGACCGTGTGTACCGACAGGTACAGCTGGTCGGCGGCCTGGCGGCTGGTGAGGCCTTCAGCGACGGCGCGGGTGACGGCGGTCTCAGCCGTGGTCAGACTGCCCCATCCGGACCGTGGTCGGCTGGCGGTCAGCGGGCGCCGCCTGATGCCGTGACGCCGCAGGGCGCTGCGGATCCGGTTCATGTCCCGGCTCGCGCCGGCCCTGGCGTAACGGTCGTGCGCCGCATCGAGCAGGCTGATCGCCTCGGCCCGGTGTTCATCGGGCAGCAGCATGGCCAGGTGTTCGACCGCGGCGGCGGTGGCGAGTGGCCGTTTCCCTGTTCGAGCAGGCCGACAGCCTGCCGCAGCAGCCCCGGGTCGCGGCTGAACAGCGCGCGCGTGCGCGGCGACGCCGGCCAGCGGCGCGACGTCCGGGTTGGCGTCGGCGAGATACTGAGCGGCCTCGACGGCGGTGCTCGCGGCGTGCTTGTCGCCCACCCGGAGAGCCAGCTCGGTGAGCTGCGCGAGCTGCGGAGGGTCGGGAACTCCGAGGCGGTAGTGCCGCTCGGGCAGCTGCCGCAGAGGTTCTGCGAGCTCGGCCAGGGCACGGGCTGCGTCGCCCTGGGCATCGGCAAGCAGGGCAGGGGCCCAGGTCGCGGTGGTGGTGGCCTGCTCACTGGCCAGCAGCGGACGCAGCTGGCCGACCGTGGCCTTGGCGGCGGCGAGATCCCCGCGGCGTACCTGGATCTCAGCCAGCACCCGCAGGCCCTCGCCGAGCGGCAGGCCCAGCCCGAGCAACACCGAGGTATCGATCGCGTTTTCCGCGGCCGCGGCGGCGTCGTCAAGCCGCCCGGCAGCCAGCAGCGCCGCGGCCCGGGAGGCGTCCGCGATGCTGCTGGCGAACGGCGAGCCCATCTGCTCGGCGTCGCGGGTGGCCTGGCCGAAGAAGCGCATCGCCTCGTCGAACCGGTCGAGAGGGCACAGGCAGAAGCCGACGAACCACTGCGGGAAGCTGGTCGGCCCTGGGGGCATCCGCTGGTGCGCCTGCTCGGCGCACCAGAGCGCCGCGCCGAGCTCGCCACGGGCGGAGCGGATGCCTGCCTGCACGTCCAGGGCCAGCATCATCGCGCCGGGTTCGGCGGACTTCTCAGCGTCCTGGCTGGCCGCCTCGCTCAGACGCTCGGCTTGGGCGAGGTCGGCGTGGCCGGCGGCCGATGCTTCCAGGGCGAGGAGCATCGAGCACAGCTCGCGCGGCACTGACGGGTCCTCGAGGACGCGGCGCGGCACCGGCCGCTGTATCGGGCGGCGGCTGGTCATCACCCAGGAGCGGCGGATGCCCAGGTGAATCAACGCCTCCTGGAACGGGGACACTGTGGCCTCGCCGAGGATGGCGTCCGACACGCTTAGCGCCTCGTCCAGGCGCCCGGCGTCGCCGAGGAGCCCGACGGCGACGGTTGCCGCCTGAGCCCGGCGCGGATCGCGGGTCGGCAGCAGGTCCAGGGCCTGGCACGCGGCGTCGGCCGCGGCCGACGGGTTGGTCGGCGCGAGCGCGGCCGCTGCCAGGTCAAGCAGCCGCACCGCTTCCTCGTCGCCGGGGCGCGCACCGTGGGCGAGGTGGGCGGCGACCCGGGAGGCAGCGGCCCCAGACCGGCTGAGCACGGCCGCGGTGTCACGGTGCAGCGACTGGCGGACGGGGCTGGGCAGCTCGCCATAAATGGCGTGGCGGATGAGGTCGTGCCGGAAGCCCAGCATGGCCGGGCCCTGCTCCATCAGCAGCCCGGCGCCGGTGGCCTCCAGGACCTGGCCGAGGAGGCGTCCGCTCGGCTGGCCCATGACGGCGGCGAGATCGGAAACCGCGAAATCGGTTCCGAATACGGCGGCGACCTGCAGGAGCTCCTGCGCGCCCGGGGACAGGCCGCGGATGTGGGACCGGACAGCAGCGTGGAATTCGTCGGGAAGGCCCTCGCCATGCAGCCGGGCCCGACCGGTACGGAGCACGACACGGCCTGTGCCGACCAGCGTGCGCAGCAGTTCGGTGAGATAGAACGGGTTGCCCTGCGCCTGGTCCGTCATGCGGGACAGCGGCCCGTCGGGGCTGGCGCCCAGCAGGTCTGTGGCAAGCTCGGCGACCGCGTCTGGCGCGAGGGGCCCAACCACAATCCGCCGGGCACCAAGATCGGCCAGGCGGCCGAGCAGCGCCTGCATGGCAGCGGTGACCGGTGCCGTGCGGCGGGCGAGGATCCACGCGATCGGCACCGAGAACAGCTGTGCCGGCAGCGTCGCCACGGCCTGCAGGGTTGCCTGATCGGCCCACTGAAGGTCGTCGATAGAGATCAGGACCGGCTTTCTGGCGGCGGCCGCTTCGAGCGCGGCGTGCAGCCGGTCTAGCAGCCACAGCCGCTGATCGGCCAGCCCGGGAATGACCAGCCGGTCGCCGCCAAGGATCGGGGGTTCACTGGCGAGCAGTGCGGCGATCAGCGGGCCCAGCGGGGTGACCTGGTCGAGCTCGTCGGACCGCGCCGCCGCGACGGCGAACCCCTGCCCGGCGGCGAGCCGGGCCGCGTCTTGAATCAGTCGGGACTTGCCAATCCCCGCTGGGCCGTCGATCAGCACTATGCCAGCCGCCCCGTCTGCGGCACCGGCGATCAAGTCGGCCAGGACTGCCTGCTCTGGCGCGCGGCCGCGAAGCCGCAGATCTGCCATGAACCCGATCGTCGCACCATTATGCGGCCATGACACCTAGCGTCGGTCACGAGCTGGCGGGGCGCTGAGGGAATCTCACTAGTTCTTGCGATACCGTGACGGGCCAGGTCCTCGCCATGATCGGGGCATGATCTCGGCCGGGGATGGCAGCAGACCCGAGCCAGGCCCGCTTGCGGCCCGGCTGTCCGCCTCGCAGATAGATCTGCTGCGGCCGCACGCGGCCGAACACGCGACGGCGCGCGGTGAGCTGCTCTTCCGCGAAGGTGACCGCAGTTACGACTTCCTCGTCATCCTGGCCGGGACGGTCGCGGCCGTTGACGGCTACGACGCCGCGGAACGGGAACTCGGGGTGGGCTATCCCGGTGACTTCGTGGCTGAACTGAATCTGTTCACCGGCGAGCGGTTGTATACCACCGCGGTGGTGCGGGAGCCCGGCGCGGTGCTGGTGGTCCCGGTCAGTGACCTGAAGGAGCTGATCGCAGCCCATCCCGACCTCGGCGATGTGATCATGCCGGTGCTGCTGGCGCGGCGGCAGTGGCTGGCCCAGCACCAGGCGGGCTTTGAGATCATCGGTTCCCGGTATTCCTCGGATACGGCCCGGCTGCGCGACTTCGCCACCCGTAACCGGCTACCGCACAGCTTTGTGGATCTCGACCGCGACCCGGCCGGGGGCCGGCTGTTCGAGGATCACGGGCTCACGCCCGCGCAGTCGCCGGTGGTGCTGATGCGCGGCGGCGAGTTGCTGCTCAACCCATCCCATGCCGAACTCGCCACCGCCGTCGGCCTCACCGCCGCCCCGGACCCCGCTGCCGTCTACGACCTGCTGGTCGTTGGCGCGGGCCCGGCGGGACTGGCCGCGTCGGTCTACGCGTCCTCCGAGGGCTTGCGGGTGGTGACCGTGGACGCGACGGGTACCGGCGGGCAGATCGGGACCACAAGCCGGGTCGAGAACTATCTCGGATTCCCTGCGGGCGTCTCCGGCGCCGAGTTCGCCACCCGGGCTGTGCTGCAGGCACAGCGGTTCGGAACTAAGCTCATCGTGCCCGGCACCGCCGTCGGACACCATGAGCAGGCCGGATTCCACGTGCTGACGTTGCACAACGGTGAGGAGCTCGTCGGCCGCAGCGTGATCGTCGCCACCGGCATGCAGTACCGGCGGCTGGATCTGCCGGGCATCGAGCGGTTCGAGGGCACCTCGGTCTTCTATACTCCGCTCGCCGGTGACGAGCTTGGCGCCGGCGATCCCGTCATCGTCGTCGGAGACGGAAACTCGGCCGGGCAGGCAGCCACCTTTCTGGCCAGGGCCGGGCATCAGGTCACCGTGCTGATCCAGGGCGCTGACCTGTCGCAGACCATGGCGTCGTACCTGATCGACCGCATCGATCATGACCCGGCCATCGAGGTGTTCCCGTACTCGCAGGTCGTCGAGCTGGACGGCGACGTCAGGCTGCACGATGCGCTGATCGAGGATCACCGCTCCGGGCTGCGCCGCCGGGTCGACGCCCGGGCCATGTTCGTCCTGATCGGCGCTGAACCGCACACCGGCTGGCTGGCCGGCTCGCTGCGCCTGGACGAGGCGGGCTTCATCCTCACCGGCGACGCGCTGGGAGCCAGCATCCGCGGTGCCGAGCCGTGGCACGCCCTGGGCCGCGGCCCCTACCCCCTGGAGACCAGCCTTCCCGGCATGTTCGCCGCCGGCGACGTCCGCGCCGATTCGGTCAGGCGAGTCGGTTCCGCGGTGGGCGACGGGTCGCTGGCAGCCCAGCTGGTCCACGAATGGCTGGGAAGCTCGCGTTCCAGCCAGGTCGCCCGCTGGTATGGGGCTCGCACCAGGCGGCCGGCATGAGATCCGGACGCTGCGGGCAGGCGCTCGCGCACCAGCAATAGGACGTGAAGACCATGACTGTGAGGCCGCATACCGAGCCTGCCGAGAACAAGCCGGGAGCGGCGGCCCGGCTCCCTTCCGAGCCGCTGTGCCTGGACCGGCTGATCCGGGCACGCGCGGTCCATTCGATGACCGGCGAGACCTACCGGTCGGTGGGCCTGCGGGGCACGGAAATCGCGGCCGTCTCGGAAGACCCGCACGGGCTGGACGCGCTGGCTGGGCGGGCCACGGTGGTGGTGGAGGCAGGTGACCTGACGGTGCTGCCCGCCTTCGCCGACTCGCATGAGCACCTGATCGAGGCCAGCCGCAACACGCTGCTGGTCCCGGTAGACATCGCGCGGTCGGTGGCGGAGTTCACCAGCATGCTCGCAGAAGCGGCCAAGACGGCCAGGCCGGGAGCATGGATCGTGACCTCGATCGGCTGG
>Ga0070708_100003968_pt1 | contig 11610 bp, 7 predicted proteins | sample KBSK5503metaG_FD_65469 | JGI IMG/M metagenome (GOLD analysis project Ga0070708, IMG submission 65469) | Corn, switchgrass and miscanthus rhizosphere microbial communities from Kellogg Biological Station, Michigan, USA - KBS K5-50-3 metaG | ecosystem: Host-associated > Plants > Roots >...
CATGTGCGGATAGAGCGCGTAGTTCTGGAAGACCATCGCGATGTCGCGCTCCTTCGGGGTCACGTCGTTGACGACGCGGCCGCCGATCGTGAGCGTCCCTGCCGAGATGGTCTCGAGGCCCGCGACCATGCGCAGCGCCGTCGTCTTCCCGCAACCCGACGGGCCGACCAGGACGAGGAACTCGCCGTCGTTGATGCCGAGCGTCAGGCTGAAGACCGCCTGGACGCCGTTGTCGTAGATCTTGTCGACTTCCTCAAAGGCGACGTCGGCCATGTCAGCTGATCCTCCATACGTGGAATGCGGGACCGTCGGTGGGGAGCACGCCGTCGCGCGCGTCCTCACCGTAGAGCGTTTCGAGCTGGGTGAACGGGGTGGAGATCGGTTCGTGGTCGGCTCGGGCGGCGAGACAGAGCAGGCGCTCTGCCCTCGACTCGCGGAGGTAGACGACGGCGTCGTCCGACACGTGCAGGTAGCGGATGCCCCCGCGGGCGAGCGCGTCCGACGAGCGCCGCAGGCGCACGAGGCTCCGGTACGTCTCGAGCAGGCTTGCGTCCCACGCGGTGGGGTCGTCCCACGGCATCGTCCGCCGGGCGTCCTCCCCCCAGGCGCCTTCGAGCCCGATCTCGTCGCCCGCAAAGATCATCGGGACGCCGGGGCTCGTCGCCATCAGGCCGACACCCACGGCGTGGAGCTCGCGCGAGCGGCCGACGATCGTCGAGAAGCGCGCGGTGTCGTGCGAGTCGAGCAGCGTCCACGAATGGGCGACGGTCTCCCACGGCACGCCGGTGCGGTAGCGGCGCATCACGTTCACGAGCTCTTGGCCGCCGTAGCGCGGAGCGGGCGCCGAGGAGAAGACGTCGGTCTCGACCGACGCGTCACGCAGCCACCACCAGGTCGGCTTGAGAAAGCCGGCGTAGTTCATCGTCCCGTGCCAGCCGGTGCCGTCCAGGTCGGGACGGAAGTCGTGGCCGTGCTCCGCGACGACGAGCGCGTCGCCGACAGCGTCCCGCGCCCAGCGCGCCACCTCGTGGTTGAGCTCGATCGCGCGGAAGCGGCCGGTCATGTTCGCGACGTCGATCCGCCAGCCCGCGAGCCCGGCATCGAGCCAGTGCCGCACGACGCCGTGCATTCGTCCGCGCAGCTCGTCGTTCCGCCAGTCGAGCTTCGGCAGCGACGGCACGCCGAGCCAGGACTCGTACCCGTTCGGCAGCGCCGGGTCGAAGTAGTAGAAGCCGTGCTCGGGCGCGTGCGCGTGGTTTCGGCCGGCCGTGAACCACTCGTGCCCGCGGCCCGTGTGGTTGAGCGTCAAGTCGCCGACGACCTTGACGCCGCGAGCCGCCGCCGCCTTCGTCAGCGAGGCGAGCGCCTCGTCGCCGCCGAGCAGCGGGTCGATGCGGTCGAAGCTCGTCGCGTCGTAGCGGTGATTCGACCCGGCGGGGAAGATCGGCGTCAGGTAGACGACGTTCGCGCCGAGTGACGCGACGTGGTCGAGGTGCTGCTCGATCCCGAGCAGGTCGCCGCCGTACCACTCCTTCGGCGTGGCCGGCCCGCGGCCGGTCGGGAGCTCGGACCAGTCGCGCGGAATGGCCCAGTCGGGCGGCGTGCGCTGCACCCCGGACGACGCGAACCGGTCGGGGAAGATCTGATAGACGACCGACGAGCGGTGCCAGTCGGGCCCGCTGCCGAGCGAGAGCACGAAGTCGTCGGCCGACGGCACCTCGTGCGGCGCGACGCCGTTGCCGGTCAGCCAGCCGTACCCGGTCTCGCCGCCGGCGAGCAGCCAGCGGTAGCGGGTCGCGGGATTGAGGACCGGGAACGTGGCTCTCCACCACGTCCCGTCGTCGCCGTCCGAGTCGAGCAGCGCTTCGACCGTCCGCGGCTCGCCGTCACGGACGTAACGGAGGAGCACGCGGTCGGCCGCTCCGCGCGGCGCACGCAGGCGAACGGTCGCCTCGCCGCCCAGCTCGTCCGGCAGCTCCGCGACATACAGCTCCGAGCCGTCGTGATGAGGACCGAGGGTCAGCACCCGCTCCGGCGCGATGCTCATCCCTTGACGGAGCCGGCGGTGAGGCCGCTGACGATCCAGCGCTGCAGGAAGAAGAAGAGCGCCGTCACCGGGATCATCGCCATCAGCGAGCCCGCTGCGAACGGTCCCCACAGCTGACCGTACTGGTCGCCGATGAAGCCCTTCATGCCGACCGCAAGCGTGAAGTGATTGTTCGTCTGCAGCAGGGCCGACGCGATCACGTAATCGTTCAGGGTGAAGACGAACGAGATCAGCGCGACGACCACGAGCACCGGTGCGGCGAGCGGAAGGATGACGCCCCAGAAGATCTGTGCCGGCGTCGCTCCGTCCACGCGGGCCGACTCGTCGAGCTCGTGTGGGATCGTGTCGAAGAAGCCCTTCATCAACCACGCCTGTACGCCCATGGCGCCGCCGAGGTACACGACGATCACGGCGAGCAGAGAGTTGAGGCCGAGCGGCCCGAAGATGTTGCCGATGTTCAGGACCAGCAGGTAGATCGCCGCGATCGCGCCGAACTGCGGGAACATCTGGATCAGGAGCAGCGCCATCAACCCGAAGCGTCGTCCCTTGAAGCGGAAGCGGCTGAAGGCGTATGCCGCGAACGCGCCGAGCAGCGTGGCGAGGAAGGCAGTTGCGCCGGCGATGATCATCGAGTTGACGATCCACGACAGGTAGGGCGCATCGGTCTTGCCGCCGCCGTTCAGATAGACGTTGTTGTGCAGGAGGTTGCCGAAGTTGTGGAGCGTGACGTGCGTTGGCACCAGCGATGCGCCCTGCAGCGTGTTGTCGCGGTTGAACGCCGACGAGAGCGTGTACGCGACGGGGAACAGGGCGACGAGGATGCCGATGATTGCGACCGCGTGCCGCCACCACGTGTCGCGGATGTGCGGGCGCCGGCGGCGGCGGGCGCCGATCGCACGCGCCCCGGCGACGGCGGTCAGCTCGGCCTGTTCCGCCGTGCTCAATTGACGTTCTCCAACGCTTTCGAACGGAAGAAGGCCGTGCCGGAGATCGTGGCGACGATGAAGAAGATGATGATCGCAACGGCGCTCGCGAGGCCGTAGTCCTGCCCTTTACCGGTCGCGATCGCGAGCTTGTAGGTGTAGCTGATCAGGATGTCCGTCGAGCCCGCGATCGATGACGAGCCGGTGTACGGCCCGCCGCCCGTCAGCAGGTAGATGTTGTTGAAGTTGTTGAAATTGAACGCGAACGAGGCGATGAGGAGCGGACCGACCGCGATGAGAAGCAGCGGCAGCGTCACGCGGCGGAAGATCCCCCACGCACCACCGCCGTCGACACGTGCTGCTTCCGTCAACTCCTCCGGGATCGACTGTAACGCCCCCAGCGAGACGAGGAAGAAATAGGGCGTCGTCAGCCAGACGCTGACGAGGATCACCGACACCTTGGCCCAGTTCGCGTCGAACAGCCACGGCACCGTGAAGCCGAAGTGGGACAGGATCTTGTTGTTGACGACGCCGAAGCTGTCGTTGAGCAGGCCTGCCCAGATGAGCAGGCTCAGGAAGCCCGGCATCGCCCAGGGGACGACCAGGACCGAGCGGTAGAGGCGCTGAAAGCGTAGGCCCTTCTTGTTCAACGCGATCGCGACGAAGAGGCCGATTGCGAATGAGAGCAGCACCGTGAGCGTGGCGAACGCGAACGTCCAGACGAACACCTTGAGGAAAGGCGTTCGGTAGAGCGGGTTGTTGGCGAGCTTCCCGAAGTTGTGGAGGCCGGTGTACGTCTTCCAGCCGGGCTCGAGCTCGTCCTTGGGGTTTACCGAGGAGACGAACGAGCCCTGACCGTTGTCCTTGAAGACGACGCCGTCGCTGATGCGGACGAACTGGTCCTTCGCCTTGTCGTAGCGGAGGGTCGGCTGGAGCTCGACCGCCTGGCTGACCCCCTGCGTCTGGATGGCGGAGCCGCCTCTGGTCGGGATGTTGAATGCCTTGAGCTGGGCGTCCATGGCGAAGAGCTCGGCGCCCTTGATCAGCGTGTAGCCCTTTGCCGCAGTCGGCTGTCCCGTGTCCTTGGAGATCGTCACGTCCGCCTTGGCGAGCGGCGTCAGTGCCTTGTTCGTGCCGACGTAGACCGCGCCTGACGCGTCGTCGTGCAGGATCAGGACGAGCTTGCCGGAGGCATCTCGGGCGGGAGCGATCTCGAACTGGCGGCCGTTCGCCGGCGGCTGCAGCGAGTTGACCTGGATCGCCTTGATCGCGTCCGCCTTGCCGATCACGTGCCCGGTCGAGTAGTTCGAGAAGGCGACCTCGATCGTGTAGACGATCGGCACGATCTGGAACGCGAGCAGGAAGATCGTGCCGGGAACCAGGAACTTCAGCGGCAGCGTCCATTTCCTCGGCGCCAGGTAGACGATGTCGATCGCGGCGGTGGCCGCGATGAGGATCGGCAGTGCGACCCAGTGCTTGCGGTCCGCGAGTACATAGGCGGCCCAGACGGCGAGCCCGTTCGTGGCGGCGAGGAACGCCAGCTTGATGATCTGCCCGGGGAGGCCGGAGAACGCCGCGATCGCCCGCGCGATGCGCCCGGGCGAGAAGGGCGGGGGTTCGGCAGGAATCGGGGCGGTCGCTGTGCTCAAGAAAGGTTCGGGAGCTAGCGCCGGGCGCCCCAGAGGGCGCCCGGCGCCTGGTATTAGCCGATCTTCGCGGCGATGCTGCGCGCCGCGGCCTTGAAGGACTTGGCGGCCGTCATCGCGCCCGCGCCCTTCGTGGAGCGGACCCAGGCCTGGCCGAGATCGCCCCAGACAGAGCTCATCTGCGGGATGTTCGGCATCGGCACGCCGCCCTTCGACGCGTTCGAGAACTGCGCGAGGACCGGGTCGCTCGACTTCGCCTTGATGTTCGCCGGCGGCCGGCCGTTGGCGGCCGCGAGCGTGGTCTGCGGCCCGGCGCCCGCCATGAAGCTCGTCACCAGGTCCTTCGCGGCGGCGTCGACGCCGTGCACAGAAGCGAACTTGGTGACCATGAAGCCCTGCACGCCGAGGAACGGCACCGACGGCTTCGCAATCGCCGGCACCTGGATGATCTTGAACGAGAGACCGCTCTTCTTGAGCGTGTCGGAGTTCCACGGGCCGGTGATCCAGAAGGCGGACTGACCCTTCAGGAACGCGTTCTGCGCGGCCGAGCCGTCGACCTTGGAGCTGATCAGGCCTTCCTTGTTCCACTTGTCGATCAGGTGGGCGTTCTTGAGGAAGGTCGGATTCGCGACGCCGATGTCCGATGGGTCGAGGTTCCCGGCCTTGTTCGTGCCGAAGATGTAGCCGCCGAGGCCGGAGAAGAACGGATACATGTGGTACGCGTCGCCGCCGGAGCCCTGCTGGACGGCGATGCCGAAGGTCTGGTGCTTCGACTTCTTGACCGCGAGCGCCTCGGTCTCGAGCTGGGAGAACGAGGTGGGCACCTTCGCCAGCTTCGTGTTGACCACCAGGCCGATGTTCTCGACCGCGGCCGGAACGCCGTAGAGCTTCTTCACGGCCGTGCCGTACGAGAATGCGTTGAGCGTGTACGACGGGAAGTTCGCCTTCACCGCGCTCGAGAGGAAGATCGGCTCGACGAGCCCGTTCGCGGCCAGCTGGCCGGTCCAGTCGTGAGCGGCCGTGATGACGTCCGGCGCATCCGCGGCAGCGACCGTCCCGAGGTTGTCACGGATGTCGCCAAACTGCTTGGTCACGACCTTGATGGTCGCGCCGCTGGTGGCCGCCCAGTCGTTGGCGACCTTCGTCACGGCGGCCGCGCGATCCGAATCCGTCCAGATCGTGATCGTCGGCCCCGCCTTGTGGGACGCGCCGGCTGACGAGGCTGCGATCGCGGAAATCGCGGCAACCACGCCGAGCAGCGCCCACGTGCGCTTCAGCGAATTCTGCATTCAAGACCCTTCCATGCTTGGGGACACACGGGGCCAGCTGGGGGCAGGCACCTCTCGCGGGGGAGTCTAGAGCGGATTTCGTTGCACAGGAAATGATTTCGGGCTATTCACGTATGCAAGCCGTCGATGGCGTCCGCTAGGCTCGGTCCGATGGCGGTGACCCGCACGATCGAGCTCAAGACGGAGGTGCCCGGGCCCCGCTCCCGGGAGGTGCTCGACCGGCTCGCCGCGTCCGTTGCGGCCCCGCTGCAGATCACGTTCCCGATCGCGGCTGCGCACGCGCACGGTGCGACGATCACGGACGTCGACGGCAACGTCTTCATCGACTTCGCCGGCGGAGTCGGGTGCCTCAACGTCGGTCACACGCATCCACACGTCGTCGCGGCCGCGATCGATCAGGTCGAGCGGTTCACCCACACGGACTTCACCGTCGTCCCCTACGAGGTCTACGCGACGCTCTCCGAACGCCTCCTCCGCCTGAGCCCCTTCACCGGCGCGGCCAAGGCAGCCTTCTTCAACGCCGGCACCGAAGCGGTCGAGAACGCCGTCAAGTTCGCCCGCGCGTACACCGGTCGCCACGCTGTCATCGGCTTCGAAGGCGCCTTCCACGGCCGCACCTACCTGTCGCTGGCCCTGACATCGAAGGTGAATCCGTACAAGGCCGGTCTCGGGCCCTTCGCGCCCGAGGTCTACCGGGTGCCCTATCCGAACCTCTTCCGCGGCCCGACGGCCGCCGAGGCGCTGGCCGCCTTGCGCCGGGCGTTCTCGACGCTGGTGGCGGCCGAGGACGTCGCCGCGATCGTCTTCGAGCCCGTCCAGGGCGAAGGCGGGTTCATTCCGGCGCCGGCCGAGTTCGTCCACGGACTGCGTGAGATCTGCGACGAGCACGGCATCGTCTTCGTCTGCGACGAGGTCCAGAGCGGCTTCGCGCGCACCGGCAGGTTCTTCGCGATCGAGCACTTCGATGTCGAGCCAGACCTGATCACGGTGGCGAAGTCGATCGCGATGGGGATCCCGCTCTCGGGCGTGCTGGGCAAGGCCGAGATCATGGACGCGCCCGTCTCCGGCGGCGTCGGCGGAACCTACGTCGGCAACCCCGTCGCGCAGGCAGCCGCGGTAGCGGTGCTCGACGTGATCGAGGAAGAGGGGCTGGTCGAGCGCTCGGCCGCCATCGGCGATGCGATGCGGGCCCGGATGGAGACGTGGCGCGAGCGCTGGCCGCAGGTCGGCGATGTGCGCGGATTGGGCGCGATGCTCGCGATCGAGCTCGTCTCGGAAGGGACCACACCGGCGCCCGAGCTCGCCTCGCGCGTGATCGAGGCGGCGCTCGAGCGCGGGTTGCTGCTCCTCAAGGCAGGCGTGGGCGGGAACTGCATCCGCGTGCTCGTCCCCCTGGTCATCTCGGATGCCGAGCTCGACGAGGCGCTCGGCGTCTGGGAAGAGGCACTCGCCGCCGTGCTCTAGCGGCAAGGTGTCCCTCAGCGGGAGGGGGGTACCCTGACTCGCGATGGTCGGCGAGGTGCTTGTAGAGAGGTACGAGCTCGAGGAGCTCGTCGGCACCGGCGGTATGTCGAGCGTCTACCGGGCGCACGACCGCCTGCTCGACCGCAAGGTCGCGCTGAAGATCCTCCACGCGCACTACGGCACCGACGACACCTACGTCGCGCGGTTCCGCCACGAGGCGCGTGCCGTCGCGGCCCTCTCACATCCGAACATCGTCACCGTGATCGACCGCGGTGACCAGGACGGCCGCCAGTTCATCGTCTTCGAGTACGTCGAGGGCGAGAACCTGAAGCGGCTCGTGGAGCGCGGCCCGGCGCCGATCACCACCGTGCTCGAGCTCGGGCTGCAGATCGCACGCGGTCTCTCGTTCGCCCATCAGCACGGTCTCGTCCACCGCGACGTCAAGCCCCAGAACGTGCTCCTGAACGGGAGCGGCGAGGCGAAGGTCACCGACTTCGGGATCGCGCGGTCGATGTCCGTCCAGCACGGAATGACGCAGACCGGCACCGTGCTCGGCACCTCCGACTACATCGCGCCGGAGCAGGCTCAGGGGCGGCCGGTCGACGAGCAGAGCGATGTCTACTCGCTCGGGGTGGTGCTGTTCGAGCTGCTGACGGGCAAGGTGCCGTTCCCCGGCGAGAACTTCGTCGCCGTCGCGATGCGACACATCAACGAGCCGCCGCCGTCGGTCCGCGACCTGCGGCCCGAGGTCTCACCGAGCCTCGACGCCGCGGTGCGGCGTGCGATGGCGAAGGAGCCCGGCGACCGCTTCCCGACGATGCGCGCGTTCTGCGAGGAGCTCGACGCGTGCCTGGCGGAGGTGCGCGGCGGGACACAGGGGACCTACGTGCTGCCGCCGCCGGGACGCGTCGGCCGGCACCGCCGTCGCACCTCGCCGTGGCCGGTGCTCGTCCTGCTGCTCGCCCTGCTGGCGATCGGTGGTGTCGTCGCCTTCCTGGTTCTGCACGGCACGGGCTCAGGCGGGGGCGCACCGCCCACACCCGCGGGAGGCAGCATTGCGCTCTCCGGCATCGGCGCCTATGACCCATACGGCACGAACGGCGAGCATGACGCCGAGGCGTCGCGTGCGACCGACCACGACGGCTCGACGTTCTGGCAGACGGAGCGCTACCACGACGCGCCCAGCCTGAACAAGCCCGGCGTCGGCCTCGTGCTCGACGCCGGCAAGGCGGTGGAGCTGCACAAGCTGAAGATCGCGACCTCGACGCCGGGCTTCATGGCCGTGATCAAGGGCGGCGACTCCCCGACCCACTTCACGGCCGATCTCTCGTCGTCGGAAAAGGTCGAGGACGGCACCGAGTTCCGTCTCTCCGGCGGCGCATATCGCTACTACGAGATCTGGATCACGCGTCTCGGCCCCGGCTATGCCGACGCGCGGATCAACGAGATCGGCGCGACCTAAAACTTGAGCTCGCCGCGGCGCTCGTAGCGCTCGACCGCGAGCTCGGCGAGTCGCTCCAGTAGCTCCGTGTAGGGGATCCCAGACGCCTCGAAGAGCCTGGCGTAGACGCTCGTCGACGTGAAGCCCGGGATCGTGTTGAGCTCGTTGACGAGCACTTCGCCGTCCTCGCGCACGAAGAGATCGGCGCGTGCCATTCCCTCGCAGTCCGTCGCCTTGAAGGCGTTGACGGCGAGCTCCTGCGCGCGCTCGAGCTGCGCCTCGCTCACCCGGGCCGGCACGATCAAGTCCATCTCGCCCTCGTCGTACTTCGCCTCGTAGTCGTACCACTCGTTGTGGGTGACGACGATCTCGCCCGGCAGCGAGGCGATCGGCTCGAGGTTGCCGAGGACGCCGACCTCGACCTCGGTGCCCTGGACGAACCGCTCGACCAGCACCTTCTCGTCGTGCTGGAAGGCGAGGGCGACGCCGTCCCTCAGCTCCGCGTCGTCGTGTGCCTTCGTGATGCCGACGCTCGAGCCGAGGCGTGCCGGCTTGATGAAGCAGGGATAGCCGAACGGGTTGCGGGGCTCGTCGCCGAGCCGGAGCGTGATGTTCTCGGTGACCGGGATGCCGTGGTCGCGCAGCACCGACTTGAAGACGTCCTTGTCCATGCAGAGCGCGGAGGCCAGCACGCCGGCGCCGACGTACGGCACGCCGGCGAGCTCGAGCAGGCCCTGCACGGTCCCGTCCTCGCCGAAGGGGCCGTGGAGGACCGGGAACACGACGTCGACGTCCGCGAGCGTCGTCGCGACGTCCCGTCCAGGGAGGCGCTCGAGCTGGCCGCCGGTGCCGGGGCCGTGGTCCGAACCTTGTAACAGTCTGTTACTTGCTTGCTCCAGCGACCACGCTCCGCGGCGGTCGATCTCGACCGTCACGACGTCGTTCCCGGTCTGCTCCAGTGCGTCGATCACGCTCGCCGCCGACGCGAGCGAGATCGGGTTCTCGCTCGACCGGCCGCCGAGGATCACGGCGATGCGCCGGGTCACTGCGTCGTCGTGCCGTTGCCGTTGCCGTTCCCGTTGCCCGGTGCCAGCTTGCCGACGTGGATCGTCACGACCTCGCCGGCCTTGGCGTCGGCGCCCGCCGGTGGATCCTGGGAGATGACGATTCCGTCCTGGCTCGGATCGGTGACGAAGTCCTGGACGACGGCGACCGTCAGCCCCGCGCCCTCGAGGATCTGAGTCGCGTCCGCCTGGGTCTGGCCGCTCACGTCGGGAACCTGGGTCGTGGCCGGGCCCTTCGAAACGGAGAGCGTGATCTTCGTGCCCTTCGCGACGCTCGAGCCCGGCGGCGGGGAGGAAGCGACGACGACCCCTTGCGGGTACTGGTCGGACTGGACGTCGAGCCGTTCGACGGTGAAGCCCTGCCCCTGCAGCGCCGACTTCGCGTTGGCGAACGGCTGTCCGGTCACGTCGGGCACCTGCACCGGCTTGGCGCCGCGGGAGACGTTGATGCGCACGTTCTCGCCCTTCGGCACCTGGTCGCCGGCGTGGGGCTGCTGGGCGGTGACGGTGTCGGCCTGCGCGGTCGAGTAGACGCGCACGATGTTCGGGTTGAGCCCGATGCCCGCCAGGGTCGCGACCGCCTGGTTGACGTCCTGGCCGACGACGTTCGGCACCTTCACCTGCGCGATCCCGGTCGACACGGTCAGTGTCACGGTCGATCCCTTGGCGACCTTGGAGCCGCCGCCGGGGTTCTCGTCCGAGACCTGGCCCTTCGGCACGGTGTCGCTCGACGCGGTGACGACGCGGGGCACGAGGCCCTGCTCCTTGATCTTCGCCACGGCGAGCGGCCGTGCGAGCAGTGTCACGTCCGGCACGGCGATCGGCTTGTTGGAGTTGATCTGGTCCTGGATCTTCGTGTAGAGGAACCAGCCGCCGATCCCGCCGGCGATGATCAGGCCGAGCGCGAGCAGCCACGGCCAGATCGAGCGGCCGGGCTGCGGCTCCTCGTAGTACGGGCTCGGCGCGCGGTAGACCGGCGGTGCAGGCGGGGCCACGGCGCGGGGCCGCGAGATCATCGTCTGAGCGGAGGAGATGCCGGCGCCGGCGAGCACCTGCGTCATGGCGTCCTCCGTCTCGCGCGACACCGAGACGCCGCGCGCCACGCGGGCGAGGTCCGCGTCCATCTCCTCGGCCGAGCCGTAGCGCTGATCGGGATCCTTCGCGAGCGCGCGCATCACGACCGCGTCGAGGTCGTGCGGCACCTCCTCGCGCCACTCCGACGGCGGTTTCGGCACCTGGGAGAGGTGCTTCATCGCGATCTCGACCGGCGTGTCGCCGGTGAACGGGACCTTCCCGGTGAGCATCTCGTAGAGGACGACGCCCAGCGAGTAGAGATCCGAGCGGGGGTCGACGGGGGCGCCGCGCGCCTGCTCGGGCGACAGGTACTGCGCGGTCCCGACGATCGAGCCGACCTCCGTCATCTGCGACGTCCCCGAGCGGGCGATCCCGAAGTCCGTCACCTTCAGCCGGCCGTCTCCGCCGACGACGATGTTGTGCGGCTTGATGTCGCGGTGCACGATGCCGTTCCGGTGCGCGAACGCGAGCGCGCCGAGGATCTGGCGCGCGTAGTCGATCGCGATCGGGATCGGCGTCGGCCCGTTCCGGACGAGCAGCTCCTTGAGCGTGCGCCCGTCGAGGTACTCCATCGCGATGTAGTAGGTGCCCTCGGCCTGGCCGCGGTCGTAGATCGAGACGATGTTCGGGTGCGAGAGGCCGGCCGCGTTCTTCGCCTCGCG
>Ga0070708_100003969_pt1 | contig 11609 bp, 13 predicted proteins | sample KBSK5503metaG_FD_65469 | JGI IMG/M metagenome (GOLD analysis project Ga0070708, IMG submission 65469) | Corn, switchgrass and miscanthus rhizosphere microbial communities from Kellogg Biological Station, Michigan, USA - KBS K5-50-3 metaG | ecosystem: Host-associated > Plants > Roots >...
CCCACGGCCGTGTTGCGGCTCGGAGACCTGCTATCGGCGGCGGGCACGCAGCTGGGCGCGGAAGCATACGGACGCAGCCTGACGCTCGGGCCTCGCCCTGTCACCGGAAGATGCGGTTGCGGAGGCGCTGGCCACCGGGTGAGCGGCGACCCTGAGGAGGATTTCTAGAGGGAGTGCTCGAACCTGAAGTAGCTGATGCCGCGCATCTCGATCCGGGTCGCACGATCGGTCTGCACGATGCGCATCATCACGGCGTGGCAGATGGGACAGCGCAGCACGGAGCCGGGTGCCCGAACGTAGGCATGCAGCCCGCCCATCATGTTCACCTCGCCGCATGCCGCGCATTTGGCGGGCACCATCGTCACGTCGGCGCCGAACAGCTCAGCCAGCAGGCCCGCGAGGGCGTTGCCATCGACCATCAGGTCGCCGGTCGTCATGTCGGTCACGGCTAATTTCCCGTTGGCCCGAATCGCTCGGTTCGGATCTGCGAAGGAGCGAGACCGATCCGAACCAGGGCATTTGCCGCCACCTCGACCAGTGCCGTGGGGCCGCAGATGTACACCCGCGCTTCGCGTCCGAGCGGCGCGAGCACCTCGGAGAGCATCGCCTCGTCGATGCGGCGCGCGTACCCGGTCCAGCCCGCTGGCTGCTCTCGCGTGAGCGTGTGCACCACCTCGAATCCGTCCTGCGTCGCGGCCAAACGGTCGAGCTCGTCGCGGTAGATGATCTCATCGGGCCCACGCGAGCTGAGTAGTAGCCGCGTCGCGTTCATCACTCCGGCGGAACCTCGGTGTCGGATCATTGCCATCAGGGGCACGACCCCCGAGCCGCCTCCGACGAGCAAAAGAGGGCCCGGCTGTGACGCCTCCCATACAAAGTATCCGCCGATCGGTCCGCGGAGTTCGAGGCGGTCGCCGGGCACCACCACGTCGTGCAGGAACGGCGAGACCTCACCATCCGGGATGCGCTCAACGGTGATGTCCACCTCCGGGGCCCGCTCCGGCTCTGACGCGATCGAGTACGAGCGCTCGACGCTGTAGCCATCCTCCGCGGTGAGACGCAGATCGACGTGCTGACCGGGCCTATGGCCCGTCCAGGTCGGAAGCGTCAACGAAAACGAGCGGACCGAATCCGTCTCGTCATGGACGCCCGCGACGGTGGCGAGCTGCCAGTCGAGGGGTCGCGCCATCCGTAAACCTTCCTCAGTCGCCGCTGTAGCGCTCCTCGCGCCACTGGTCACCACGGTTGTGGTAGCCGAAGGATTCCCAAAATCCTGGCTGGTCCTCCGCCTGCAGCCGAATGCCGCGGATCCACTTGGCGCTCTTCCAGAAATACCGCGCCGGGACAACCAGCCGTGCCGGTCCGCCATGCTCCGGTACGAGCGGCGCTCCGTCGTACTCGTAGGCCACGAAGGCCTGGCCGTTGAGCACATCGGCGAGCGGGAGGTTGGTGGTATAGCCGCCATCGGACCAGGCAATAATGAATGCGGCCCTCTCGTCTAATTCGACACCCTCGAGCAGCGTGTCCATGCTCACGCCGCGCCAGCGCATGTCCAGCTTCGTCCATTTCGTCACGCAGCTGATATCGACGGTCCATTCCCGCGCGGGAAGGGCAAGGAACTCCTGCCAGCTCCAGGAGACGGGCTCCCTGACGAGGCCCTCGATGCTGAATGTCCATTGCTCCAGCGGAGTGTGCGGGGTCGGACCCGCCGAGAGGACCGGGAAGTCCCTCGTGATGTACTGCCCGGGCGGGATCCTCGACGCGATGTCACCTGAGCCGTCGCCGCGCCGCCCGACAAATCCCCGAGTCACAAAGCGACCTGTCATGGATGCTCCACGTTAGCCGCCGTCACCGTACGGTCAAGCGTTTTTCCCGAGACCCCTCGACCGCCGGGCGGGCAGCTCGAAGACGAGCTCGAGCCCGTCCTGTGGATCGATCTGCTCGCCAACACGCACGAAGCCGAGCTTGCCGATCAAGTGCAGAGAACGCTCGTTGTCGGGCGAGACCGATGCCCGGAAGACGGCCACCCGCGGGTCGCGCTCGGCCCAGGCGAAGAGCGCGCGCACGGCCTCGATCGCGTATCCGCGACCTCGGAAGTGTGGGAGCAGCACGTACCCGACCTCGACCATCCCGCGATCGTCCGGAGCGCCATGGAAGTTGATGGTACCCGCCACCGGATGCGCGCCGCGCCGCACCACGATCGGCCGCAGCAACCATGGCTCGGCATCCGGGTTCTCGCGCACCTGGCGGGCGCGCCGGGCGAGGAGCCAGGCGTTGTCGCGAAGCCACCGCGGCGAGATGGTCGCTCCGATCGCGCGGCCCACCTCGTCGACCTGTCCGTCGAGGAGGGCCTCCATGTGCCCCGCCGAAAGGAGCGGCAGGTCGAGCCGCTCCGAACTGATGTTGTCGAGGCTCATCGGGGGAGGGTAGCGGACCTCCATCGGCTGATCAGCAGCCGCCTCATTCGGGCCAACGACCGCCGCCTGCTCAGCTGGAGCCCACGTCGAGCTCGTCCACCACCTCGGATACCCCTTCGAGATCGCCGAGGATGCCTAGGATCTCGTCCGCGACCTCGATGGATTCCACCTGTCCGCGAACCCAGATGGTCGAGCCAGCCGCGTCAACCTGGATCCGATCCCCAGCCGTCACGTCCGAAGAACGGAGGGCCTCGAGCGCGCGAACTACCAGGGGTTCGGCATCACCGTCGTCCAGCTCGAGCTCCTCTTCGTCAGAGACGGCCGCTCCCGCAAGGTCGGCTCCCTCCTCGGAGCGTGTTCCCGACCGCAGCACCCGCTCGGTGGGAGGAACCCACGGGACTCCCTCCTCCGTGGCGACGATCGAGTCGTCGCTCTCGCCGGTCGCCGGCTCGTCGAGCAGATCGCCCTCGTCCTCGGACGGCAGCGGAAGGCGGTCCGGGAGGTCGTCACGTCGTTCCATCAGATTCCCTCGTTGAGCAAGCTCATTGCGCGGATCGCAGGCGAGCCCGCTCGGCTCCGCTGAGCGCCCGGCTTGCCCATTGTCGTACACGGTCGTGCTCCGTCGACCACGCCTCCCAGACCGATGCCGCCCAGGCTCGGACGCGCTGGGCGTGCTCCTCCGGCGTCGCCGAGCCTGCCACTGAACCGATCGTCAACGCTCCAGGCGCCGCTGGCGGCGTGAATCGAGGCCACGTCCTGGTTCGCGCGGCGAGGTGCTGATGCGCTGCGCGAACCGCGTTGCCGGTCCACCCTTCGTCGAGCGCCAGGTGCAGACCGATGAGGCTGAACGCCGTCCCGATGGGAGGAACCTGTTCACCGGCATGCTGCGCGCCGTAGGCATCCAGCGTGAGCTGATGAAGCTCTCCGAGCTGCGGGAGATGTGCCAGCTCGTGGCCCACTACGTTCATGTACAGGTGCCAGCACGCGGGTGACGCGTGGGTGCGCCGGTCGATCGGCCCGTCGCTGACGGGGAGCGTCAGGCCGCAGCCTGGACAGGCGCTCGAGTCCTCCACCGACCCAGAATCCCGCCACGAGGCGCGGCGGTCAACGCGCGCGGGCGCCTTCGATTGCACGCGCATAGACCTCCTCGTAGCCATCGGCCATACGCTTCGCCGAAAATCGATCGACGACGCTCTCGCGAATCGCCTTGCGGTCGAGCCTGCCGACACGGTCGACGAAGAAGGCGAGGTGCTCCGGGTCATCGCCAAAGAAGCCGTCCACTCCGTCGCGGATGATCTCCGGCAACGCGCCCACCCGGCGACCCAGCACCGGCGTCCCCGCGGCGAGCGACTCGATTACGACCAGGCCGAAGGGCTCGGGCCAGACGCCGGTGACCAGGCTGGCCCAGCTTTCGCTGACGAGCTCGCCGCGCTCCTCGTCACTGAGCTCGCCGAGGAACTCGACGTCGTGTCCCTTCATGGCGGGCTTGAAGACGTTTTCGAAGTAGTCCTGCTCCTCGGGCAGCGACCCGACCTTGGCCGCGATGCGCAGGTGGCGCCCGGCACGGGCGGCGACCTGGATGGCGTCGATCACGCCCTTCTCTGGGGAAACGCGACCCACGAAGCACAGGTCAGACCCACCCTCCCGGCGCCAAGGGAGCAGGGAGAGATCGAGGCCGTTGTGGACGACCGCGGCCCATTCGACGTCCGGATGCGTCGCCGCCTGGTGATCGCTGATCGCGACGAGGCTGCCGCGGGTGCGCTGCAGCAGTCCGTTGGTCCATGAACGGTCGAGGCGGCCGTGGAAGGTGAACGCCGTCGGTGTCGCGGTCGCCCGGCTCAGCCAGAGGCTTGACCACTCCACGTGGCTGTGGATCAGGTCGTAGTCCGACGCGTCGTCGAGGACCCGCATCGCGGTCTCGAGCAGGTAACCGTTGCCGTCCTCGTCGAAGCCCGCCGGCCGCAAGGCCTTCGGAACGGTTGCGACCAGCCTGCCGGGCACGGCCGAGTCACCTGCGGCGTAGGTTGTGACGTCGTGCCCGCGATCGATGAGCTCGTGGACGAGTGCATCGATCACGCGCTCGGTTCCGCCGTAGCCACGCGGCGGCACGGGCTCGAAAGGACCTGCGACCTGCGCAATGCGCAACGGCGATTCAGACCTCCGAGAGGACTCCCGCCCCTCGCGTTTGACGTGCTCGGGTCGGAGGGGACGAATCGCGAACGAATCGACCGTCTCCTGTGCGACTTTCATGATGCGCTCCGGTGCGACCCAGCACCACGTCGCATGGCGCGTGCCAGCCGCCGAACGGCGCGCGATACTGCTCGCAATGAAGCCAGAAGCCGAACAGCCCGCCCCCGCGTCAATGGCCGCCCCAGCCGAACCCGATCCGGCCGGCATCGGTCCCGGGGGCGGCACATCCTATACCGTCTACTTTCCGAGCGGGGACGGCTACCGCGCAGCCGACCTGGGGCATGCGGCGCCGCTTCCCCACGTCGGCGATTTCGTCGAGTACATCGACGAAGGACGCGTCACGCACCGCTACCGGGTACGCGAAGTGGTGCATACGCTTCAGCTCGCCCCGGAATACCGGCCAAGGCCGCGCGCGGCGCGTGTCGCGACCGAGGATGTCGAGGCGTCCGAGGAGTCCGGAGATGGACCGCACGCGGTTCCGGAGGGCGCGGAGCTGCGTGCCGGGCTGCCGGAAGTGATCCTCGAAGAGGTGACCAGTCCCGGCTAGAGCATCCCCCGCCCTCTCAGAGCGCCTGCGGCTGGCATGGGGGTTGCATCGCACTGGGACGGGAGGCGCTCGGCTCGCCCGCCGGACGCCTCCCGCCATGTCGCGCGTGGACGCCCGAGTCATGCGACGGCCCAGGACCAAGGTCCCAGTGGCGGTGAGCTGGTGTCCGGTCCAGGGTACCCCGCCGAACGGGACCTCGGCGCTAGTGACCCCTGAAAAGATCTCCCGTAGGGTCATCTGCGAACTCCGCGGGGAGAATGCGTGTTGGAACTGCTGCACCGGCGCCACGTGCGCCACCCATTGCGCCGGGCCGGCGGCCTGGCGACCGTCTCGCTCCTGGTTGCCGCGCTCCTGGCGTGGACGCCCGCTGTCGTTGCGGGGTGGAACCAGAGCGCCGCGGAGGCGACCCTCTGGCAGCTCACCAACGGCGACCGTGTGAACAACGGCGTGCGGCCCATTCAGCAGCACAGCACGCTGGTGACGATCGCGCGGTGGCGCAGCAAGGACATGATCGTCAACGACTACTTCAGCCACAACATTCCAGCGTGCGGCGGCTGCCTCGTCTTCCACTACTACGACCTCAATGGCCTCAACTACGTGTGGGCAGGCGAGAACATCGGTTGGAACTCTGGGTATTCCGATCCCGATTCGGCGGTTGCCGTCAACAACGCCTTCATGGGCTCATCGGAGCACCGCGGCAACATCCTGAATCCGGTCTGGACACACGGTGGCATTGGTGCCTACGGCGCCGACAACATCACCTGGCAAGGCAAGCTGCGCAGCCCGAGGATGTACACCGAGCTCTTCATGCAGGCCCGATCGGCCGCGCCCGCACCCACGCCGGCACCGAAGCCCAAGCCCCAGCCCATTCCGTCTCCTGCACCGCAGCCCGCGCCGAAGGCCACGCCAAAGGCGACCAAGAAACCGGCCCCCAGAACCGCGGCAAAACCCAAGCCGATCGTCCTTCCACTCGCGGGCATCGCCAAGATGGAGGCGGCTGACCGGTGGCAGGCGAGCTCGGGATATCTCCTGGCGCGCGACCCGTTCGAGCGGGAGCCACTCGCCGCGAGCGTCCAGCTCACCGCATACCGCATCGACGCCCCGGCGCCGGCCGATAGCGGCTTCTTCGAAACCGTGCTGGGCACGCTGCTCGGCTTCTTGCTCTAGCCGCTAATCTCGCGTAGGCGTCTCGGCGCCGCCCGCGGGGTGGCGCCCGGCTATCCTGTCGCCGATGTCCGTGATCCTCGAGGCCCACGACCTCGTCAAGCGCTATCCGCTTGGCGAGGGACAGGTCGAGGCACTGCGGGGCATCTCCCTCTCCGTGGAGAAGGGCGAGTTCGTCGCGATCATGGGCGCATCGGGCTCGGGCAAGTCCACCATGCTGCAGCTGCTCGGTGGCCTCGACCTGCCGACCAGCGGCGAGGTGGTCGTCGACGGCGTGAACCTGACCACGCTCGACGAAGAGCAACGCACGCTCACCCGCAGGGCCAAGACGGGCTTCGTCTTCCAGTACTTCAACCTGATCCCGCTCCTGTCGGTGACCGAGAACATCGCCCTGCCATTCCTCATTGCGGGCGACTCGCTGGCGGGGCATCGGGCCCACGTGAATGCCCTGCTGGACCTGGTGGGCCTCAGCGCAAAGGCGAACCACAGTCCCGACCAGCTCTCGGCAGGAGAGCAGCAGCGAGTCGCGCTGGCCAGGGCGCTCGCGACGGAACCGGCGATCATCCTGGCCGACGAGCCGACCGGCAACCTGGACTACACCACCGGCACCGAGATCCTCGACCTGCTCTGGGATTCCTGTGATCGGCTGGGGCAGACCGTCGTGCTCGTCACGCATGACGCGCGCGCCGCCGCCTACGCGGACCGTGTCTTTGTCGTCCGGGATGGAACGCTGCTCGACGAGGTCAACCTCGGCCGGCGATCCGATCACCAGGCTGGCGAACTGATCATGCGCCTGGCAAAGCTCGGCCTCTAGGTGCGAATGATCCGAGGCCGATGCGGGTGAGCCGATGCGCCTGAGCGCCCTCGCCTGGCGTGGGCTCCTGGCGCGACCGCTGCGGAGCGCGCTCACGATCCTGGGCGTTGCGCTGGGGGTGGGAATCATCACCGGGACCCTGGTCGCCAACCAGGCGGCGACCGAGACCGTCCATCGCGCGGCTCAGGAACTCTTCGGCAAGGCAACGATCCGTGTCCGGGCATTCTCCAATGCGGGCCTGACGCCGCGGGCGGTGACCACGCTGCGGCAGCTTCCCGGCGTCACGGCCGCCGCGGCAGTCAGCGAGCGGCGGCTGGTGATGAGCACGCTCCCTGGCCCGAACGAGCAGGTCTACAACCTCCTGGCCATCGGCGTGGACCCCAACGATGATCAGAACGTCAGGCAGCCGATCCTCGTAGCGGGCTCGTACCTGGCCCAGGGCAGACCCAACGAGGTGGCGCTCAATGCGCACTGGGCGGACGATCACGGCCTGAAGGTCGGGGATGCGCTGCTGCTGACGGGCGATCTGCGGAAAGGGCCGCCGCGCATGCAGATCGTGGGGCTGCTGGACGACGTGGGCTTCGGGGCGCTCGGCTCCGGGGCGGTGGCCGTGATCCCGCGCAGCACCCTGGCCACGGCCTTTGCAGGCTCCGGTGCCACCACTGGCGGGGCCCCGGTTACGTCGGTCGACTTGGTCATTCCAGAAACGTCACAAGCCGACATACAGCGCGAGCTGGACATCTCCCTCCATGAGCCGTTCGTGGTGGAGACGGTCGCGGACGCTGCCTCGCAGCTCGCACGAGCGCAGAACGGCTTCGCGGGCATAGCGTTTCTGTTTGGCCTGCTGGCATTGGCCGTTGGCGGCTTCCTGGTCGCCAACACCATGGTCATGACCCTCACCGAGCGCACGCGGGAGGTAGGTCTCTTGCGTGCTGCGGGGACGACGGCGCGCCAGGTGCTGGGGATTTTCGGCCGCCAGGCGCTCGCCCTGGGCCTTGCAGGATCGGTCTTCGGGGTCGTGCTAGGCATCGCCGTCGCCGCGGCGATGATCGGGTTTCTGCGCTCGACGCGTGCCGTGCTCATCGACGGGCTCCCGCTCAATCCGGGCTCGCTCCTGCTGGCGTTGGTGGTGGGCGTCGCTGTCACCGTGGCCGCGGCCGCGCTGCCGGCAATGGCTGCGGCCCGCATCGGTCCACTCGACGCACTGCGACCCTCGCGTCAGCCCAATCGCACGCTCATGGGCCGCCTGCGCTGGGTGGTAGGCCTGGAAGCTGCGCTGGTTGTCATCGGACTGGTGGCCTACCCGCTGGCGCGCGGCGACGCCTCGCTGCCCGCCATCCTGTTGGCCGTGGCCGTGCTCGTGGCGGGAGCCGCCCTCACGGCCGTTGCCGTCGACCCCATCGGCCGCATCGTCGGCCGCCCATTTGAGTGGTTCTTCGGCGCGGAGGGGCTCCTCGGCCGCGCGCACCTCGGGCGCGACCGCGTGCGCACTGGGCTGACGGTCGGGGCACTGCTTATCGGCCTGGCAGCAGTGGTCGCACTTGGCACGGTCGCCGAAAGCGCACGGGGAACCGCCGAGCGCTGGGTCGCTTCGATCCTGCCCGGAGGCTACGGCGTGAGGCTCGGCATCGCGGTCCCGGATGCAGGCGCTCGACCGACGCTCGAGAAGACGACGGGCGTCGCTGCGGTGACCTCGATCGTCGAGTTTCCGGCAGTGGAGGCGATTTCCTCCAGCCAGCGCGAAGCCCCCATGGCCGGCATCGACCCGATCATCTTCGAGCGCACCGGCTCACTGATCTTCTCGGCGGGGGATCGGAGCAGCGCATTCGCTGCGCTGCGCGCAGGCGGCGCGGTCCTCGTGCCGGATCCGGTCGCGACGCGCGACAACCTCAAGGTGGGGGATACGCTGCAGCTCGGGCTTCCGGCACAGCGCACCACCCCCTTCAAGGTGGCGGGCATCCTGGCCTACTCGATCCCATCAGCCAGCGGGCAGGGTGACCTGCTGATCAGCTTGGCCGATGCCAAGGCGGATTTCGGTCGCGATGAGGCCTCGCTCTGGGCGCTGGTTCCCAAGCCCGGCGTCGATGCTCCCACATTCCGATCGGCCGTCGCGGCCTCGGCGAAGGACCTGGCGGCGACTCCCATCAGCTCCTCGGATCTCGCCGGCGATCTGTCTCGGGCTCTGGATCGCCTCATCGGCCTGTTCGACGCGCTGGCGCTGATCGCCGTCTTCATCGCGGCGCTCGGTATTGTCAACACGCTTTCGGTGGGGGTCGTCGAACGGCTGCGCGAGATCGCGATCCTGCGGGCCAATGGAATGACCATCCGGCAGGTCCAAGCCATGGTCGTCGCCGAGGCCGCGATGATGGGGGTGTTGGGAGGCCTGGCGGCTGTGGGGACCGGGATGCTCGTGGCATGGGCGCTGGTCGGCATCGGCTCGGTGAACGACTTCGGCGGGCTCAGCATTCCCTGGGTCCTGCTCGTGATCGTCGTCCTGCTGGGCGTCGGCGTCGCGGCGCTGGCCGGAATCTATCCCGCACGGCTCGCTGCCCGGGCGTCAATTGTCGGCAGCCTGCGCCACTTCGAATAGCCAACTCAGGAGGCCGATCAGGACACATGGCAACAGCACTGCAGCAAGCCCAACTTGGGCGTACCTTCATCGGCCGCATCCCGACGGACAGCGACCTCGTCGAGGAGATCGAGCGCTTCTGCGGCGAGGCCGGAGTCCAGGCCGCGTGGGTGACTGTGGTGGGAGCGGTGCAGCGGGCCGCGTTCGCCTACTACAACCAGACCACGCTCCAGTACAAGGAGATGTCCTCCGCTCGCCACCATGAAATCAGCGGATTCGTAGGGAATATCTCCCTGCGCGATGGTCGCCCCTCCCTGCACGCCCACTCCACGTTCGCCGACATCAACGGTGAGTGCGTCGCGGGGCACCTGCTGAAGGGCTGCGTGGTGTGGGTCGCCGAGGTCGAGATCCGTGAGCTGACGGGCGTCGAGCTGGTGCGGCAGCGGGACGAGCGGACCGGACTCGCGCTCTGGTAACAGGCCGCCCAGGCGCTCCACGCCTTCGGCGCGGCGATACGCCTGATCGATACCAGGCTCAGCATCGGCTTCATCCTGCTCGTTCCGCTGAACCTTGCTGTCGCGCTTCGAATCCCAATCCTGTCGCGCCTCTGAGCTAGAGCCGCCTTCGACGCACAGCGCTGGCGTAATCTCGCGATGGAGGACGGCCAGAACCGATGGAGCCGATGCGCCCAGAATCAGCCGCGCCCGAACCGACGCCCGAAACGGCCGGCTCCGGCGCCCTCTGGCGCGCCATCCTCATGGGCACCGACCCGGTCTATGCGCGAACTCGACGCTTCATGCAGCGGGTGCCCGGGCATCCGCGCTGCAAGATGTGCGCAGCTCCCTTTGGCGGCCTTGGGGGGCCGTTGATGCGGCTCATGGGCCGGCGGCGATGGGCCAAGAATCCCAAGTACTGCGGGATATGTTTTCGGCTGCTGGAGGAGCAGCACGGCGGCGCTGAGATCGAATGCTCGCTCCTCTTCGCGGACATCCGCGGCTCCACGGCCCTGGCCGAAGGGATCAGCCCCGCGAAGTTCAGCAGGTTGATGGCCCGCTTCTACGAGACGGCTAGCGAGGTACTCGTAGAGCGCGACGCCATCGTCGACAAGTTCGTGGGCGACGAGGTGATGGCGATTTTCATCCCCGCGGTCGCGGGAGAGCAGCACGCGCAGCGCGCCGTCGATGCGGCGCAGGCACTGTTGCGCGCCACAGGCCATGCCGACGCACCTGGTCCCTGGCTGCCGGTTGGCGCGGGCGTACACACCGGGACTGCCTTCGTCGGTTCGGTTGGCGAGACGATTCAGGCGGAGATCACCGCGCCCGGCGATGTGGTGAACACGACGGCGCGTTTGGCCTCTTCGGCAGCCGGAGGGGAAGTCCTGGTCACGGAAGCCGCGGCTGCCGCGGCGGGCCTAGACGCATCGGCTCTGGAGCATCGGCAGCTCGAGCTCAAGGGGAAGAGCCTCGCGACCGACGTCATCGTGATTCCAGTCGGGCGCGAGGTCAGCGCTTCGGCGGTTCGCTGACCCGACGTCCAGCACTCGACGGGTGCGCTGGCGACGGCTTCGAGGGCCGCCAGTGCTCGCCTTGATCATGCTCGTCGGCCACATCCGGCACGATGATGTGTGCTCACCAGTCTGAGCCGCTGCTCGCCCAATGGCCGCGGTTAGTTTCTCGAGCCCTTCCCCGGCAGTTTGGGCGTTGGCCGTAGACAAGGAGATACCGGCATGTCAGCGATCGAACGACAGTTGCCTACAGCTGAGGCGGCGCGTGCGAAAGAAGCCCCTCAGGAGCATATCCCTCGCCTGGTCGTGTCACGCACCGTGGCGGGCGAGGGCGTCCTCGATCGGATTGCGGAGGTGGTCAACCGGCTCATCGGTTCCATGTGGCTGTTCGTGGGCATCACGAC
>Ga0070708_100003970_pt1 | contig 11608 bp, 7 predicted proteins | sample KBSK5503metaG_FD_65469 | JGI IMG/M metagenome (GOLD analysis project Ga0070708, IMG submission 65469) | Corn, switchgrass and miscanthus rhizosphere microbial communities from Kellogg Biological Station, Michigan, USA - KBS K5-50-3 metaG | ecosystem: Host-associated > Plants > Roots >...
GTCGTCGGCGCGACCGGCGCCGTCGGGACCGAGATGCTCCGCATCCTCGCGGAGCGTTCCTTCCCGATGGCCTTACTTCGCCTGATCGCTTCGTCCCGAAGTGCCGGCCGGAGGATCCCGTTCGCCGGCGAAGAGCTTCAGGTCGTCGAGATCTCCGACGCCGCCTTCGACGGCATCGACATCGCGCTGTTCGACACCCCCGACGAGATCGCGATCGATTGGGTCCCGCGGGCGAAAGCCGCCGGCGCCGTCTGCGTCGACAACTCGGCCGCGTGGCGGATGGACGACTCCGTTCCGCTCGTGATCCCCGAGATCAACGCGGACGCCCTCGAGGGACACCACGGGATCATCGCCAACCCGAACTGCACGGCCATCACTCTGCTGATGCCACTCGCGCCGCTCCACCGCTCTGCAGGCTGCCGGCGAGTGATCGCGGCCAGCTACCAGTCCGTTTCCGGCGCGGGCGTCGCCGGCGTTGACGACCTCTACGAGCAAGCCGAGAAGCTGCTCCCGGAACGCGAAGCCGTGCGACGAGGCCAGATCGAGGGTCTCGTGCCGCCGGGACGCGCCTTCACGCACCCGATCGCATTCAACGTCATCCCGCACGTCGGTGGTTTCGACGACGACGGAACAACGAGCGAGGAGCGCCGTGTCGCCGGCGAGACGCGGAAGATCCTCGGCGCCGAGATCGACGTCTTCTCGACGTGCGTCCGCGTGCCGACGGTCGCCGCGCACGGCGTCGCCGTCTGGGCCGAGTTCGAGCGGCCGCTGTCCGCTTCGGACGCTCGGGCGGCATTGGCGCGGGCCGGCGGCGTGACCTTGCTCGATGAGCCGGCCGCCTCCGGCTACCCAACCACCCTCAACGCGGCGGGCGGCGACAAAGCGATCGTCGGACGGGTTCGCGTGGACCCCGCCGGGCGCAACGCGCTTGCCTTCTTCGCCACCTGCGACAACCTCCGCAAAGGCGCGGCGCTGAACGCCATCCAGATCGCGGAGCTGCTCGGCGGCCACGCCACAGCCTGATCGCCGCCCACACTCGGCAAGCGTCTCCGGCAGGAATCCGCCCGAACGGTGACGAATCCCCTAACGGCTCGGTCCTTTTTCTTCGGGGAGGAAATCCTTGCGCTCACGCTTGTTCATCTTCGTCCTCGGCGTCGGCCTCGCGGCAACATCTGGGATCGGCTCGGCGGCACCGGCGGTGCCGTCAACGCCCGGCTCGCCCCAGGAACGCTCGGTCGACCCGGTCGTGCTCACCGGCGCGCAGTTCCCGGTTTGGTCCGCCGGGCCCGAGGTCTCCTTCCGGGAGCCGCAGGTGCCGACGAACTACGACACCGCAGACGTGCAAGGGAAACTTCCGAAGCAGCTTCGGAGCGATTGCTACGACGAGAACAACAGCGGCGATCCATTTCACGGAGACCACAACTGTAGTCAGTCTTCGCGGATCCCCATCCGCCAGCTTCCCGGGAGGACGGGCGTCCCGGTCTCGAAGCTGCTCGGCTACAAGTGGAACGGCAGCGCGTTCGTGCAGATCCCCTTCCAGGTGGATGAACGCTTCACCCGCTACTTGTCGAACAACGCGTCGGGTTTCGCGTTCTACTCGGGGGTCGATCAGCACAACACGTACGCCTTCGACCGCGAGGGTTACCGCTTCACCGACAACGACCCGGCTGACCCGTGTCTGCCGATCGCGCGTAAGGACCCTCGCTACGGCAATCAGCGCATCGCCGCGGAACCCGATCCGATCCAAGGGCTCGACGACAACGACGAGCTGGCGTTCATGTATCGCGACACGGGCGATCAAGCGCCGAGCGGAACCGACCTTCCCCCGTTCGTCCAGGAAGCCCAAGAAGTGGCGGTCGCCGACCCATCGAACCCCCAAACGGTTCGCTACGCGTACGTGATGCTCGCCGGCCCGGCGGGACCGGCGCCCGCGTACACCGCCGACAATGGCTACGTTCACTACGAACTCGATGCCAACGCTCACAACGTCTTCGTGTTTTCCGAGAGCTCCTACGAGGGATACGGCGCCGCCCCCCAAGGCCCGTACTGCAACCCCGACGGCACGCCGAGCACGGCGCACGGCGCGGTGGCGCAACGCCGTCCGCTCGACACCGCGTGGGTCAAGACGCCCCGATACGCCTTCCGCTACGACGGACGATGGCTCATGACGCAGCTCCGGATTTCCCAGGCGCCGAACGGGGATGGGGTCTATGGTCCGGACGTTATCGATCGATGGAAGGCTCGAGCGTTCCAGCAGGATCCTTCGTCCAACACGCCCTGCTGCGGCTACGAGGAAGAGGACACGAACTGGGGCGGGTCCTCGATCTTGTTCGGCGAGAAGGTCGGTCCGGTTCGAGTCATCCGCGAAACATGGGGCGCCGACTCAAGCACGAACAACGCGCGCCGCGAGGTCTTCTATCGCGACGTGATCGCATGGGGCGACTCGCTTCGCGTCCATGTCATCCCACCGCTCGACGGTATTTACAGTCAGTGGGACTACAACGCCGGGAGGATGACCCGCTACTACAACCCATGGCGCCCCGAAGGCGTCGCGGTTGACGGACAGAACGACGAAGTCTTCGGAAACCTCGACGATCCCTGCAACGCGCGTTACGACTCGCTCGACTCGGGGATCACCGAGATATATCGCGACACGTACGAAGCCGCCGGATTGTGCGGCGCCGTCGAGTACCACCAGAGCATCGACGTCACGGATCCGACGCTCGCCCCTCCGTCGAACGCGCTCCAATGGGAACAGGTATCCGGCCCCAATGGGTCACTGGTGATGCGTAGTTACCTACGCGACGTGACGCCCGGCGGAGCAGCGGTGAGCGTCGTCGCGGTTCCCTACTACCGCGACGATTCCTGCTTCGATGACGGGACGGGAACCGATCCCGGCCCGCGACGTCGTGAACGCAAGGACGAAGAGCTGACGACATACCGGCTCCCGAACAGCGTTGTCGATCTTCCGCGGACCTGCTGGAAGCCGTCCGACGGGATCCCGGACGAAGGTTTCGTTGCGGGCGCACAGCCCTCCGATCCCCACAACGCGAACTCCACTCCGATCGGCGACGAGTTGGGCGACGAGCGCTACTTCCAAGGGGACATCGGTGCCAGCGGGACGCACATCTTGTTCATCGTTGACTCCGACAACGCCCAGATGACCGTCCCGATCACCGAGGTCGATTCGGAGCAGCGGATCGTCGTCCTACCCGGCGATCCAGGGAACGTGGGTGAGAGCTACGGCCGATCGGTCGAGTTCCCGCTCGTGACTCTGGTTCGCCCCTTCTAGAAAGGCCGACGCCCGCGGGAGGGGGAGACCCGCGGGCGTCGTTGGGGGAGCGTCTCGCTAATGGACCCAGACCGGGGTCCCGACCGATGCCCAGTGGAACAGCGTCTCGGCGTTGCCGACACCGACGCGCACGCAGCCATGACTGTCCGGGTGACCGAGCCTGCTCGCGCCGATGTTGACCGATGAACCGTCCTTGTGCGGGAGCTGGTGGATGAAGTAGTTGCCGTGCCAGTTCATCGCCCACGGCATCCACACGCTCCACTTGCGCGACCACGCGTTGGAGATCTTCACGATCACCTTGTAGTGCCCGGTGGGCGTGTCGTATCCGGGACGTCCAGTGGAGATCTTGAAGCGGTGGACGACGTGCCCTTCATGCCACGCCGTGAGTCGCTGCTTCGCGATCGAGACCTCGATCAGATCGCCGGTGCGGTGAAGCGGATCAGGGTTCCACACAACGGCCGAGGGAGGGCGGTACTTGGTCTCGTACTCGTCGCGGGCTTCGGTGAGCGGTGGGCTCGCGGGCGCGGCCGTCGGAGAACCTACAGACGCCGCCTCGCTCGGAGTGTGCAACGCGGACGCCGCGAAAGGCAGCGCCGCGAGCGCCACCGCCACGATCATCAAACGGAAGATGGTTCGCATCTCGATTCCCCCTAGGAAAGTGCCTACGGTCGAACGGTACGGCGGGGACGAGGATGCGCACCGCGGCCGAAGGGCCATGTTTCGACTGCTCACATGGGCATGTTCGAAAGGGCAGCAGCGATCTCAGATGGAATTGCGAGCAGCGGGGTCTGTATCCTGATGCAACAACACTGAGACAATCGGGGGATACGAAGATGCCTTCAACGTCGAAGAAGAGCGCCAAGCGCCCGGCGAAACGCACCGCTCGAAAGAAAGCTGTGGCTCCGCGCAAAGCACCAAAGGGGCTCAGATGCCCGGATTGCGATTTCGTGGCAGCCCACGCGATGGGACTCGGACGTCATCGTTCGGCGCGTCACGGTGTCGTGTCGCAGCGCCAGCGCCGCCGTGAAACGTCGGGTGGATGGGTCACGAGACGCGAAGCGGCTCGCCGGGCGGGAGTCCACTACAACACGATCCGTCATTGGGAACGCACGGGACGCCTGCGCCGGTCCAAACGCGCGGGAAGTCAGGGAGCGATGGTGAGCGCGACCGACCTCGACCGGTTGATGGGCCGCGGCCGAGCGGCCGGGTCGTCCGGATCCGGGGTCGACGTGCAGCGCATCCAGGCGCTCGAGCGTAGGTTCAACGACCTGCTTTCGGGACTGGAGCGTCTCGTCTCCAGCGCGCGCGGCCCGGGACGGGGGCGGCGCGCCGGCTCCGCGTGAGTCCGAGCGATGTCCGTCGCTAGCTTTTCGCTGTCGGTATCCAGTCGCGGTCGCGACTTCTCGATCGGCGGCTCGGGGATCCTGGATGTCGTCGGGATACAAGCGCTTCGGCAAGCGATCGAGGACAGCTGTGCCAACGAGGGTGCCTCGGTGATGCTCGATCTGATCGGAGTCACCGAGCTGAACCCGGAAGCGGTCGCGGCTCTCATCGAGGCCGGTGACTTCTGCCGCGACAAGGGGATCGCGATGACGCTTAGCGCCGGGCCCGACTTCCTTCGGGTGTTGAACGACGCGGGCTACAACGAAGAGCTGCTTCCGCTCTAAGGCGACGACGACGTCGCCGGTCCCGGGGGAGGTGACCGATGAAGGTTCTTGTCACGGGAGCGAGCGGCACACTCGGACAACCGCTCGTACGCGCTCTCGTGTCGAGGGGGCACTCCGTTCGAGCGCTCAGCCGGCGCGAACGCCCGAGCCTGGGCGGGATCGAGTGGGCGCGGGGAGATCTTCGCAGCGGAGACGGGATCGCCCAGTCGGTCGCCGGCGTCGACGCAGTCGTTCACGCGGCGACGCTCGGGGGATCGAGCGACGGCAAGACGCGCTTGCGCTACATGTTCAAACATCCCTCGCACACCGATGTCGGCGGCACCCAGCGGCTGGCGGACGCCTCGCGTGAGGCCGGCGTCGCGCACTTCGTCTACACGTCGATCGTCGGGGTCGATCGCGTTCCCCTCGGCTACTGGAAGAACAAGGTCCACGCAGAGGCGATCGTCACGGGAGCCGGCGTTCCGTACACGCTCGCGCGCGCGACCCAGTTCTACGAGTTGATCGACGCCGCCGTCCGCTACGCGCTTCGATTCCCCGTCGCGATGATGCCGCGTGATCAGCGCGTGCAGCCGATCGATCCGGGTGACGCGGCGGCGCTGATCGCGAAGCTGGTCGACGTACCTCCCGCGAACGGGATCGTGAACTACGGCGGGCCCGACGAGATGACAATGGGCGAAGCCGCCGACGCGTGGCTCGTCCATCGGGGTGTTTCGAAGAGGATCAGGCGGATGCCGCTGCCGGGTCGTATCGGAAAGGCGCTCGCCGGGGGAGCGCTTTGCACGGACGATCACAGTGGCACGATCACGTGGAAGCAGTGGCTCGACACTCACCCGAAGGAGGAGTCATGAAGTTCCCTCGATATGTGGCCGCGGCGGCGGGAGCGTTCCTCGTCGTCTTCGGATTGTGGGCATTCTTCGGTCCGCATTCGTTCTTCGAACAGATCGCATCGTTCAAGCCCTACAACCGTCACCTGATGCACGACATCGGAGCCTTCCAGGTCGGGGTCGGTGCGACGTTGCTGATCGCGCTGGTCTGGAGCGACGCGCTGGCTGTGGCGCTTGCCGGCGCCGGCGTCGGATCGTTGATGCATGCAGCGGCGCACTGGTGGGACAAGGATCTCGGCGGGAAGTCTTCGGACCCCTACACGCTGACGTTCATCGCGATCGTCATCGTGATCGCCGGCGGGATGCGTCACCGGCAGCTGCGAGAAGGGGCGCCGGCGGGAGACGGCTAGGGACGGGGTGTTGCGTCGGCGAGGGGCAGATCGCCGGACGCTCGCAGTCTGCTTCGGAGTTCTCCGAGAGGGCCGGTTCCGATCGGGACGCCGTCCCGGAACGCGATCGCGAGTCCCGAGGTCGGAGCAACCCGTGAGCCCGGCGTGACGATGCCGACGAGGTTCGTCGGATCCGCCGCCGAGACGACGACGGCGCGATCGTCGGGGTGGGCGCGACGCGCACCGCGGAGCGCCTCGACGGCTTCGGGGAGCGCGTACTGCTCTCCGACGAAACCCGACACGAAGCGGCCGCCGCGGATCTCCTGCCGCGCTTCCCAGCGCCGGTAGACGTCGAGCAACGAACGCCACGCGGGCGCCCGTTTCTCCCTCGCGAGGAGCTCGCGGAACACCACGCCGTACCGCCGCAGGAGCAGGCCCGCGAAGGCTTCGACGCGCTCTTGCGCCTCGACCTCTGCGGCGTCGGTGCGCCAGAGCGCCCAGCGCCCGACCGGCAGCGGCCGTCCGCCGGACTTGCGGGTCTCCGCCAAGCCGCGCCAACGCTGTCGCAAGGGCGGCACGGCGTGCAGGGGTCGCGGGTTGATCCGGAGGAGCCTGCGAAGCCCGGCGACGCCGTCGCCGGTGACGAGGCCCGCGGAGACCAGCTCCCAGAGCGCTTCTTCGACCTGGTAGCCCATGCGTCCGGTGCCTTCCGCGATGTCGGGCATGAACGACGCGCCGCGCTCGGAGAGGAAACTCGCGACGTCGCGCGCGGCGACGGACAGCCTGGAGTTGTCGCCCGGCGCGGACCGGGGCGTGGCGATGAGCGGAGTGTCTTCGCGAAGCATGAAGGTCAGCGGTGTGGCGCGGGTGGGCGCCGATCGGCGCTTCGCTGCGCCTTCTTCGGGTGCCGGCTCCGGCTGCTCGTCCGGTGTCAGGCGACCCCAGGCGACGGTACCGGAAAGGCAGAGGTACTCGAGGTCCGCCGGGTCGTAGCGTGCGACGCGGGCCGGGAAGATGCGCGACTCCCACGCCGGCGCGGGAAGCTCAAGGCCTTCGAGCTGACCGACGATCTGCAGGAGCCCTTCGCGGCCGTGGAGCTGCGTGCCGGGCAGGACGTGTTGCCAGCTCAACAGGTAGCGCATGAACTCGGCCGCGGAGACCGGCTGTATCTCGCGCCGCAGCGTCTGGATGGTCAGGCGATGGATGCGCGCGAGGAGGCGACGGTCGCACCATTCCTCGACGTCTGTGCCGGGCGTGAAGCTTCCGCGCAAGACGACGCCGATCGACTCGAGGCCGGCCATCGCCACTTTCAGGTCGGTCACCGAAAGGCCGAGGCGCTGCGCCAGGCCGTCGACGGTCGCCGGGCCGAGGCACGCCATCCAGCCCTGCACCATGCTTCGCACGGCGAGCTCGCGGGTGGGGTCCTCCGTTTGCTTGCGCTCGGGCGGCAGTGACACCGGCGGGTCGAAGCTCGCTTCCGGCAGGATGATCCGCGCGATACGTTCGCGCTCGGCCGCCACGTAGGCGCGTCGCTCGTTTGCGTCCGGCGACTTCCAAGAGGCAATCGTTACCCGCCCGCCCTTCACCAAAGTGGTCGCCAGGTCGTCCCACGGTTCGGCTTCTTCGATCGGGAGGAGCGTGACACCGAGCAGGTGATCGTGGAGTTCGTCGGCGTCGCGGATGTCCGGCGCGGCCTGCGAGCGGACCTCGTCGATCGCGAGGGGATCGAGCGCTCCCACGTCTCTCGCAAGGTCGGGATCGACGCGACGGAGCGCGACGGCCCGGGCCCGGCGTTCTTCGAGCGGCGCGTCGTCGAGGAACGCGTAGGGGTTCGCGTTGAGGATCTCGTGCGACATCTGCGAGGGCTCGGGAGTTTCGACGGAGACGAGTTCGAGGCCGCCGCTTTCGAGGGTAGAGATGATCGCGCGGAGACCTTCGGTGTCCATCCACTCGTTCAGGCAGTTGCGAACCGTCTCCGTGACGATCGGGTGATCGGGCGGCTCGATCTTGCCGCCGCCGTGGTTGTCCTGGCAGCCGACCTGCTCGGGGAAGACGGCGGCGATGAGATCCTCGGCGCGCATGCGCATGATCGGCGCGGGGACGCGCTTTCCGCCTTCGCTCCGCAACAACGCGAGCGAGCGCGAAGCGTTCCAGCGGAAACGCGTCCCGAAGACGGGGTGTTGTAGCACGGCCTGGGTCAGCGTCTCGGTGAGGGTGGGGGTCTTGACGAAGTTGAAGACGCTCGCGAGCGGGAAGCTGTGCTGTTCGCCGAGCGACAGGATGATGCCGTCGTCGGTGGCCGCGGCTTGCAGCTCGAAGTCGAAGGTGACGCAGAATCGTTTGCGCAGCGCGAGTCCCCAGGCCCGGTTGATCGCGGCGCCGAAGGGCGCGTGCAGCACGAGCTGCATGCCGCCGCCCTCGTCGAAGAACCGTTCCGCGACGATGCGGGTCTGGGTCGGAACGGTTCCCAAGATCGCGACGGTCTCGGCGACGTAGCTCACGATCTGTTCGGCGCCGGCGCGCGGGACGCCGCATTCCGCCTCGAGCCAGCCCAACAGCTCGTCGGTGTCGCGCAGTCCGTCGGCGGCGCGCTGGCGCAACCCGGCGACGCTCGCGGAGAGCTCCTGGGTTCGGGCGGGGGCCTCTCCCGTCCAGAACGGGATCGTCGGCGGCTGGCCGGCGGCGTCTTCGACGCGGACGCGGCCGGATTCGACGCGGCGGATCTTCCAGGACGTGTTGCCGAGCAGGAAGATGTCGCCTGCCATGCTCTCGATCGCGAAGTCTTCGTTCACGGTGCCGACGAAGGTGTCGGTCGGGTCTTCAACGACGTCGTAGTCGGCTGTGTCGGGGATCGCGCCGCCGCTCGTTACCGCAACGAGGCGAGCGCCCCGGCGCCCTTTCACAATGCCGTTCACGCGGTCGCGGTGCAGCCACGCGCTGCGACGGCCGCGCGACGTCGCGACCCCGTCGGAGAGCATGACGATGACGTCGTCGAACTCTTCCCGAGTGAGCTCCCGGTAGGGGTACGCGCGGCGCGCCAGCTCCCACGCGTCTTCTTCGGGCAGCTCGCCGGCGGCGGATTCCGCGACGATCTGCTGCGCCAGGATGTCGAGCGGCTTGGACGGGATCGTCAGATGATCGAGCTCGCCCGAGCGTGCGGCGTGCACGCAGGCGGCGCACTGGAGGAGCTCGTCGCGCGTGAGCGGGAACAGCACGCCTTTGGGCGTGCCGAGCACGCCGTGGCCCGAACGGCCCACGCGCTGCAGCATCGTCGCGATCGCGCGCGGTGATCCCAGGTGGCACACCAGGTCGACGTGTCCGATGTCGATTCCGAGCTCGAGCGAAGCGGTCGCCACGACCACCGGGACCTCGCCCGACTTCAAGCCTTGCTCGGCCTTCAGGCGCGTCGCGCGGGAAAGGCTGCCGTGGTGAGCCGCGACGCGGCCTTCGCCGAGTCGCTCGGTCAGTTGATGCGAGACCCGTTCGACGAGTCGACGCGTGTTCACGAACACCAGCGTCGTGCGGTGTTCGGTGGAGAGCTTGGCGATGTGGTCGAGGATCTCTCCGCGGAGCTCGTGCGACGCGATCGGACCGAGCGGCTGATCCGGGACCCACACCGATAGGTCCCAGTTGCGCTTGTGGCCGACGTCGACGATCGAGCAGTCGGGCGTGCCGTCGGCTTTCTCGCGGCCGGCGCCGACGAGCAGGCGAGCGACTTCGGTGATCGGTTTCTGGGTCGCCGACAGGCCGATCCGCTGGAGGCGGTGGCCGGCGGCGCGGTCGAGCCGCTCGAGCGTCAGAGCGAGGTGCGCGCCGCGCTTGTCCTGTGCGATCGCGTGGATCTCGTCGACGATGACCGCCTTCGCCGTCGAAAGGAAACGGCGGCTCTTGTCCGCGGTCAGAAGGATGTAGAGCGATTCTGGGGTCGTGATCAGGATGTGGGGCGGGCGCTTGAGCATCGCGGTGCGCTCGGACGCCGGCGTGTCGCCGGTACGAACGGCGACCCGGATCTCGGGCAGCTCGAGGCCGGTCGCGGCGGCGAGTTCGCGGATCTGCCGGAGCGGCTCGTCGAGGTTCTTCTGGATGTCGTTGCCGAGGGCCTTGAGCGGCGAGACATAGATGACGGTCGTCTCGTCGGGGAGGTCGCCGTAGGCGGCGTTCTTGACCAGACGGTCGATCGACCACAGGAAGGCCGAGAGGGTCTTGCCCGAGCCCGTGGGGGCGCAGATGAGGGTGTCCGAGCCCGACGCGATCGCCGGCCAGCCTTCGCGCTGCGGCGGCGTCGGCTCGCCGAACGTCGAGGAGAACCAGTCGCGGACGGGTGCGCTGAAGCGGTCGAGCATGAGAGGCCTACTCTAACGCCGGCGTACGACAGCCGGCCGGGGAGGCAGAAATCTTCCCGCGCTAGGGACCGGTCCACCCGTCGAGCCAGCACGGGTGATCGCCGCACACGGCGGGCAGGTAGCCGAGCGGACTCAGGAACGTCGCGATCGCGAGGTACCCGTCCGGGGTTTCGCTCCAGTCGGGCCCGTGGGGGTCAACGCCGGCCCGGTTCGGGACGTTCTCGATCGGCGGCGGCGTCGTACCTTTCTCGCGCCCGCCCTCGGTGCGGAGCGGTCCGATCTCACCGACGACCATCGACGAGCCGGAGAACGGATAGGCCCCGATCGTGGGGATGCCCCAGTAGGCGTTCGCGCCCGCCGGGTGGCGGCCGGGGTCGACCTCCGGCACGCGGATGGACGCGCCGACCGTGCGAGCCATCACGTCGGTCGCCCAGTTCGTGACCTGATGATCGCCGAACGCCGGCGTCATCAGCACGGTGTGCGCCGGCGTGTTCGGGTAGGGATCGGTCGTCATGTGATGCGCGTAGCCGTCGGATTCGGCACGATCCCAAAGCATCTGGATCAACGAAAGCGCGAGCTGGCGTTCGATCACGTTCGGATACGCGCGGTAGAGGACCATGGCATAGGTGTCGAAGTCGGTGCTCCGCTGCAGCAGCGTCGAGTAGTTCATGCCCGGCACACCAAGGTGCGCGAGCGTGAAGTCCGGCGCGACGGCCGCGAGCGAACCGCCCATGATCCCGCCCTGGCTTCCGCCGTTGTAGTAGAGGCGGGAGGTGTCGATCACCGAGTGGCCGTTGATCTGGAAGGCCGGATCCTTCGAGAACCCGTCGGGATGGATCATCGCGCGACCGAGGTAAAGGAAGTTCAGCATCCCCTGCTGCCCGCGGTCGGCGAGCGTTGAGAAGCGCCCGAGGTCCGCCAGGATCGAGACGTCGTTCACGATGTCCTCGAACGACATGCCGCTCCAGTCGGTCGCGCAGAACATCAATCCGTACGCGCCGAGGTCGTAGAGCTTCCCGGTGTTCACATCGTTCGCCTGGCCGAGCAGGCCGTGGCCGTACAGCGAAGGCCGGTAGCGCGTGCCGTTCAGCGC
>Ga0070708_100003971_pt1 | contig 11607 bp, 8 predicted proteins | sample KBSK5503metaG_FD_65469 | JGI IMG/M metagenome (GOLD analysis project Ga0070708, IMG submission 65469) | Corn, switchgrass and miscanthus rhizosphere microbial communities from Kellogg Biological Station, Michigan, USA - KBS K5-50-3 metaG | ecosystem: Host-associated > Plants > Roots >...
GAAGTACCACGAGCGCGAGGCGGAGATCGTGGCCCAGGCCGGCCGCTTCGGCGCCGTCACCATCGCCACCAACATGGCCGGCCGCGGCACCGACATCATCCTGGGCGGCGTGCCCGACTATCGCGTGAAGGCCAAGCTCATCGAGCAGAAGCTCGATCCGGAGCTGGCCTCGCCCGAAGAGCGGAAGCTGACCATCGACCACGTCGCCGAGGAGATGGGACGCGAGTTCAAGAAGGCGTTCGCGGAGAAGAAGGTCCCGCCCGAGGAGCGCCACCTCCTGGCCAAGCGCTACGTCGGGATCCTGGCCGCGTTCGCGCCCGACCATCCGTCCGTGCTCGTCATGGACGGCTTCGCCCCCGACTTCCCCGTCCTCAGCGCGTATCTCACCGTGGCCAAGGCCCTGCCGCGCCTGACCAAGGAGAAGATCGCGAAGAGCTTCTATCCCCAGGGCGAGGAGCCCGTCGACTTCCTCGCCGTCCATCCCCTCAAGGCGGACCTGGACCGGCTGGCCCTGGCCCCGGAGTTCCCGCGTATCGAGGAGTTCCTGGACACCAACGAGCGCGAGCGGGTGGTGGCGCTGGGCGGCCTGCACATCCTGGCCACGGAGCGGCACGAGGCGCGGCGCATCGACAACCAGCTGCGCGGCCGCGCGGGACGCCAGGGCGATCCCGGATCGTCACGGTTCTACCTCTCGCTCGAAGACGACCTCATGCGCATCTTCGGCTCCGACCGCATCAGCGGCCTGATGCTGAAGCTCGGGATGGAGGAAGGGGTCCCCATCGAGCACGGGATGGTCACCAAGTCGATCGAGCGCGCGCAGAAGCAGGTGGAGGCGCAGAACTTCGCCGTCCGCAAGCACCTGCTCGAGTACGACGACGTGATGAACAAGCAGCGCACGGCCGTCTACGACATGCGCCGCATGATCCTCGAGGGCAAGAACACCCGCGACTACATCCTGAACCTGGCCAAGGAAATCCTGGAGTGGTACCTCGAGTCGTACACGAGCGGGGACGATCCCGAGAAGTGGAACCTCGAAGGCCTGAAGACCGCGCTCAAGGAGACGTACGGCCTCGACGTGCCCGCGGACGAGCTCCAGGGCATGGGCGCGGCGGAGATGGTGGAGACGTTCTACGAGCGCATCAAGGCCAAGTACGAGGAGAAGGAGCGCCAGGTCGGCCCGGAGCTGATGCTCTTCCACGAGCGCATGATCATGCTGCAGATCGTGGACACGCAGTGGAAGGACCACCTCTACGCGCTCGACCACCTCAAGGAGGGCATCGGCCTGCGCGGCTACGGCCAGCGCGATCCCCTCGTCGAGTACAAGAAGGAATCCTTCGCGATGTTCCAGGCCCTCATGGACCGCATCGACGAGGAGATCCTGCGCTGGGTGTTCCTGTATCAGGCGATGGCGCCGCCGGACGCAGCGGGAGAAGCGGTTCCAATGGACGGGCCAGGTCGCGGGCCCCAGCCCCCGCCGGCCGCGGCACGCGCCGCTGAGCCGCGTCGCGTGAGGGAGCCCGAGCTCGCACTAGCCGGCGCTCGACCGATGCCACGCAACTTGACCTTCAACAATCCGGGTGAGCTGCTCTCGGGATCACGCTCCGCGCTCGGCGCCGCCGAGCCCGAAGAAGCCCACGGCGGACAGGACGCCGCCGTGGAGACAGTGCGCCGCGAAGGCAAGAAGGTCGGACGCAACGACCCCTGCCCTTGCGGGAGCGGAAAGAAATACAAGAAGTGTCACGGGGCGTAGGAGGAGATCGTGCTGGACGATAGGATCGCGGAGGCGCTGACCTTCGACGACGTGCTGCTGGTTCCGCAGCGCTCCGACGTTCTGCCCTCCGAAGTCGACATCTCCACGCGCCTCACCAGGAGCATCACCCTGCGCACGCCCATCATCTCGGCGGCCATGGATACGGTCACCGAGGCCCCCCTCGCCATCGCCATGGCCCAGGAAGGCGGGATGGGGATCATCCACAAGAACATGACCATCGAGGCGCAGGCGGCGGAGGTGGACAAGGTCAAGCGCTCGGAGTCGGGGATGATCGTCGATCCCGTGACCGTGGCCCCCACCCAGCGCGTGGCCGAAGCCCTCGACGTGATGGCCAAGTTCCGCATCAGCGGCGTGCCCGTCACCGTCGGGACCAAGCTCGTGGGCATCCTCACCAACCGTGACCTGCGCTTCGAGACGCGCACGAACCTGCCCGTCTCGGACCTGATGACCAAGGACGACCTGATCACGGTCCCCGTGGGCACGACCCTCGAGCAGGCCAAGGAGATCCTCCACCGCCACAAGGTGGAGAAGCTGCTGGTGGTCGACCGCGACTACAACCTCAAGGGCCTGATCACGGTCAAGGACATCCAGAAGCAGATCAAGTACCCGTTCGCGGCCAAGGACTCGCTGGGCCGGCTGCGCGTGGGCGCCGCCATCGGCGTCACCGCGGACGTGCTCGACCGCGCGACCGCGCTCGTCGAGGAGAAGGTGGACGTGCTCGTCATCGACACCGCCCACGGCCACACCACGCGCGTGCTGCGCACGATCGAGGAAGTGAAGAAGCGCTTCCCCGAGACCGAGGTCGTGGCCGGCAACGTCGGCACCTACGAGGGCGCCGCGGAACTGATCGCGGCAGGGGTGGCCGCGGTCAAGGTCGGGATGGGCCCCGGTTCCATCTGCACCACGCGCGTCGTGTCCGGAGCGGGCATGCCCCAGATCACGGCCATCGCGGAGGCGGCGCGGGCCGCGGCCAAGGCCGACATCCCCATCATCGCGGACGGCGGGATCAAGTTCTCGGGCGACGTCGTGAAGGCGCTGGCCGCGGGCGCGTCCTCGGTCATGATCGGCTCCCTCTTCGCGGGCACCGACGAGAGCCCGGGAGAGCTGATCCTGCGCCAGGGCCGGTCGTTCAAGAGCTACCGCGGCATGGGCTCGATCGGGGCCATGAAGGAAGGCTCGCGCGACCGCTACTTCCAGGAGTTCGAGGGCAACACCCAGAAGCTCGTGCCCGAGGGCATCGAAGGGATGGTCCCCTACAAGGGCCCCCTCTCGGCAATGGTGGGGCAGCTCGTGGGCGGGCTGCGCGCGGGCATGGGCTACACCGGGGTGGCCACCATCCGCGACCTCCAGGCCAAGGCGCGCTTCGTCCGCATCTCCAGCGCCGGGCTCAAGGAGAGCCACGTGCACGACGTCATCATCACCAAGGAAGCTCCCAATTACCGGCTGGAGTAGGGCGCGTGCCTTGGCCCTCGCGGCGGCCGCCTTTGCCGCGAGTTGCTTCGGACGGGCGCAAGAGCCGCTCCTCACGTACTTCAACCCCGAGCACGCGCTGACCCTCCACTATCCGGCGAGCTGGAAGACCGAGCAGGCGCAGCAGGACGGCGTCTGGTACCGCTACTTCCTGGCTCCGCCCGCGGGGCCGGAGAGGAAGCCCGCGGTGTCGGTGACGCTCGTGGCGGGGCCCCTGGGCGTCGGCGTCGACCAGTACGCGCAGACGTACCTGGCCGGCAACACCGTGCAGTCCTCGCGCGACGAATCGCGGCCGGGCGCGCGCGGCAAGTACTATCTCTTCTCCTCCGCGGACGGGAAGACGCGGTTCGCGCTGCTCCTGCTCGAGGAGGGCGCGCCATCGCGGATGGGGCTCCCCCCCACGCCCGCGCCGCGGCCGTCCCCGAGCATGTCACTGATCCCGCCCGGCAAGACCGCCGTCACCGTGCGCCCCTCCCCGACCCCCATCGCCACTCCCGTACCCCCGCCACCGGCGGCGCCGGTGGCGTACGTCTACGGCCTCTACGCGCAGGGAGAGACCGCGGCCTTCGACTCCCAGCTCCCCGTGGTCGAAGAGATGGCGCGCAGCCTCACCCTGGAGCGGCCGGCGCAGTACGCGGAGGAGCGCAGCGACAAGTTCGGCTTCGCCTTGCGCGTGCCGCCGTCCTGGCGGCAGGCGCGCTCCTTCTCGAGCGGGGGCACGTTCCTTCAGCAGTACACGAGCCCCGCTTTCGGCGCGGACAAGCGCCAGACCGTCCACGCGTCCCTCACCCTCACCGTGGAGCCGCCGGGCGGCGAGGGCACGGTGGACGCGTACTACAAGGCCACCATGGACAAGGCCGGCGACACCGTCTCCGTGCTGAGCCACACTCCCTGGCGCGGCGGATACGTGGACGTGCAGCATTCCGAGACGCCGGTGGCGGTGACGCGGGCCAAGCGATACTTCCGCGTCGCGGACGGCCGCGGCTACACCCTGGCCTGCGATGCGCGCGACGACATCTATCCGAAGGTTTCGCATTGGTGCGATATGATCGCGGCGACGCTCAGGATCGGACCGGAGGTGACCGCGCCGTGACGACCGTCCTCAGTCGCCTCGGCAGCGCGCTGGGCCGCCTCGTGCACGGGGGCGACGCGGCGGAGATGCGGGTGGGGCCGGGCGGTCCCACCGGCGATATCCGCGTCCCCCGCGAAAGCGACGGCGTGTGGGAGGTCCGCACCGTGCAGGGGCGCCCCTGCCTCTCCCCGGACGACCGCTCGTACTACCTCTATTTCGTGCTGCCCCCGGATCTGCGCGCGCGCGCGAAGTCGGGCCTGTGGCTCGACGTCGAGTATCTCGGCGAACGCTACGGCGAGTTCCGCGTCCAGTACGCCTCGACCGACGGCGGGGCCGATCACGGGGGCCTCTACAAATCGGCCGAGCAGCGCTGGGACGGAGACGCCACCGGGCTGCGCCGCTTCCGCCGCGCGCTCTTCCCGCTCCCCGACTTCGACCCCTCGCGCACGCAGAACCAGGACGCGTCCTTCCGCATCGAGTTCCGCCGCGAGGTCCTGATCACGCGAGTGACGGCCAGCCTCGCTCCGCCCGCGGACGCGGAGGCGCTCACCCGCGTCGCCCCCGTCCCCGAGCTGCGCAAGATGCCGGGGCGCCTCTACCCCATCAACTACCTCTTCATCGAGATCACCAACGCCTGCAACTTCAAGTGCACGTGGTGCCCGGACGACGTGATGGGCCGGCGCCGCGGCTTCATGAAGAAGGAGAAGGTGTTCGGGATCCTCGACGAGATCGCGGCCAAGCGTTCCTGGCTGGGCCCGATCTACCCGGTCAAGCTCCACCAGATGGGCGAGCCCATGCTGCACCCCGACCTCCCCGCCATCGTGGAGCACGCGGAGAGCCGCGGCGTCGGCATCGAGCTCAACACGAACTGCGGCCTCATCACGCCGGAGAACATCGAGGCCCTCTACCGCGCGGGCCTGACCAACCTGATCCTGTCCTACCAGACTCCCGACGCCGACTCCTTCAAGACGCGGAAGGCGCCTCGCATCGCCTTCGACGCCTACCGGGACAAGGTGCGGCTGGCGGTGGAGAAGAAGGTCGCCCTCGGGGCGCGCACCCACCTCGAGATCGACATCATGAACACGAAGTACGCGGACTCCTACAAGATCGTGAGCGAAGACGAGCAGGCCATGGCCTTCCTCGAGGACTGGATCGCGTTCGCGCGCGAGCTGGAGGTGAAGTACCGCCTGCCTCCGCGCGTGCACGATCCCGAGCAGCTCCGGGGGCGCCACTTCCTGGATCAGGACGAGAACGGGAGCCGTTACGAGCTCCTCGACGGCGTGGAGCTGATCTGGAAGCGCTGCCACTCCTGGGGCAACGTCATCGGCGAGCACCACGTGGACCCGGAGGCGGCGGATCAGCTCGCGGCGGTGGTCAACGCCGGCGCGGGCAGCGGGGCTCCTCCCCACGCGGGTCACACGCGGGACACGTACTGCCCCGCCCCCTACGACCAGTTCGTCATCCAGTGGAACGGCGACGTCGTGTCGTGCTGTACGGACTACGAGGGGCTCACCAAGACCGCCAACGTGTTCGCCTCCTCGATCGAACAGGTCTGGAAGAGCGAGACCGTCCGCCAGCGCAAGCAGGACATGCTCGAGGGCCGGCTGCTCGACGTCTGCGCCCGCTGCATGGGCCTCAAATAGCTTGACGCGCGCGCGGGGCGGGGCCTAGACTCGGCCTTCCCTTCGAATTCCCACGGAGACAAGGAGGCGCTTATGTTGCGCAGGGCTCTATGGGTTCCGGCCGCTTGGGCTCTCCTCGCTGCGCCGGCGGCCGCGCAGCTGCAGAACGACCTTCTGGACGTGTTCACCGTCCAGGTGAAGCCGGAGAAGATGGCCCAGTTCGAGGCCGTGTCCAAGAAGATCGTGGCCGGCAACCGGCAGAACAAGGGTAGCGACTGGCTCGCGCTGGGGCAGGAGTACGGCCAGGGCCACACGATACGCTTCATCAGCACGCGCGCGAGCTTCGCCGCGATCGAAGAGGCCAATGCCGCCTTCATGGGCGCGATGATCAAGACCTATGGGCAGGCGGCGACCGAGCAGATCTTCCGCGACGGCGACGCCTGCATGGAGAGCGCACGCAGCGAAGTCCGCCGGCGGCGTTGGGAGCTGAGCTCGAACGCGCCGGCCGACGCCGCGGCCATGGCCAGGATGCTGGGCGAGACGCGCTGGGTGCAGACCACGATCGTGCGGGTGCGTCCGGGGATGGGGCCCAAGATCGAGGAGCAGATCCGCGCCCTCAAGGCCGCCAACGAGAAGGCGACCCCGAAGATCACCATGCTGGTGTCGCAGGCGGTCACCGGCCAGACGGGCACCGTCTACTACGTCACGTCGCTTCGGAAATCGCTCGCTGAGCTCGATGGCGCCCCGTCCATGGCGCAGCTATTGGGCGAAGACGCCTATGGGGCGTTCCTCAAAGCGGCCTCGGAAGCCGTCGTGAACACGGAGTACATCATCAGCCGCTTCCGGCCGGAGTTGAGCAACCCCCCAGATCAGGTTGCCGCCATCGCCCCCGACTTCTGGCGGCCCAAGCCGCCGCCGGCCAGCAAGGGCGCAAAGGAGGGAGGCGCGAAGGCCGCCGCACCCAAGCCGCAATAGTCGCGTCATCCTCGGGGCGAGGGTGTCGAGTCGATTCGCTCGCCGGCGAGAGCCAGCGCTCCCAGAACCGGGCCGAAGCCAGGCCGCCCGTCCCGGGCAGGATCTCGAGCCGCTCGAACGGCCGCGTCGGGTACACACGATCGGACACGGGCGTGGGGCGCGCGGATTCTACGCTACGACTCCCGCCACAAGGGCATGCGCGTGGCGAGGTCCGTCTCGCCGATCTCCGCGCAGACCGATTCCAGCTCTCCCCGCCGCGATCCCTGCCAGCGCAGCTCGTCGAGCGTCTCCGTGAGCGGCACGTCCGTGCGCAGGCGCGCGAGCTGGCGATAGAGGAGGGCGTCCGCTCGCCGGTCGCGCAAGACCTGCCCGGCCCCGCCCGCGCCGCGCACGTTCACCCCCCAACCCTCCTCGAGGGAGGGGATGTCCTCGAGCCGTCGGTAGCGCGTCAGGAGCGCGGCCGCCGTCTTCGGCCCCCAACCGGGGAGGCCCGGATACCCGTCCGCGCTGTCGCCCACGAGCGCGAGCCAATCCGGCATGGACTCCGGCAGCACGCCGAACTTCGCCTTGACCGCGCCCTCGTCCAACACGATGTGGCGCCGCCGGTCGAGCATGACCACGCGCGTCCCACGCACGCACTGCGCGAGGTCCTTGTCCGGCGTGCAGATCACGACCTGCTCGACCTCGGGCGTCGCCGCGAATCGGGCGGCGGCGGTGGCCAGCGCGTCGTCGGCCTCGAACTCCACCATCGGCCAGACCACGATGCCCAGGGCGCGCGTCGCCCGCTCCGCCAACGGGAACTGGGCGAGCAGCTCCCGCGGCACGCCCTCGCTGGTCTTGTAGCCGTCGTAGAGGCCGTTGCGGAAGGACTCGATGACGTGGTCGAACGCGCAGGCCACGTGGGTCACGTCGGGGCCGCTGAGCAGGCCCAGCAGCGACCGCATGAGGCCTCGGGTCGCGCCCACCTCGCGCCCGTCCGGGCTCGTGGCCGAGGGCGCGCCGAAATGCGCGCGGAACAGCTCGTAGGTGCCGTCGACGAGATGGACCTTCATCGCCGCCAACAGCGATATCAGCAACCGCTGGCCGGCGTCAACCCCGTGAGCGAGCCGACTCGGGATCGGTATCGTCCGCGTCGTCAGAGCGAATCGGCACCCTCGACTTCGACCCGCTTACCGGCTGCGATACGGAGGAAGACAATCGAAGAGAGGCCGATCACGCCGCAGGTCACGAAGCTGACCTTCAGCCCAAATGCCTGCGTCAGCGCTCCAATCAGGAGCGGACCCAACATATCCCCGAGTTCCTTGAACGAGCCGGCGATGCCGAGTGCGGATGCGGTACGACCACGCTTGGCGAGCTGGCTCACCATGGCATCGCTGTTTGTCCAGACCGTTCCCACACCAAGTCCACCGACGACGCAAGCCATGACCAGGGCCAGCCCTGCCGTGAAGGGCACCAGCAGCACGCCCAGGGAGGACAGCACGAGTCCGGCCCGCATGACCTTCAGCGGATCGGAACGGTCCGCCAACATTCCCGCGAGCGGCTGTACCAGGAGGTAAGACGTCGTGGCGGAAGCGACGACCAGGCCATTCCGCAACTGGTTGTAGCCCAGAGAGTGGACGTAGACGGGAAGGAAGCCGAAGAGGATTCCGACCAGGAACATGTTCACGACGATGATCGCGTACCAAGCCCGAAGTCGTCGGTCCCGCACCGCGTCGAGGAACACTTTGAAGGAGAAGGCATCGTCGTCGTCGAGGCCCGTATCCTGGCTGGCCTGGGGAAGGCCGAGGCACAGGGCGAAGGCGACCACGCCCACGACGAAGCAGGCCACGAAGATCCTCGAGAAGCGCGAGGCCCACACGATCGCTCCGCCGAGCACGGGGCTCAGAACGTAGCCCGCTCCCTTGATGGCGTTGTAAATGCCGAAGGCGTGAGCCCGACCTTCGGCGAAGTAGTCGGCCACGAGCGCCGCCGAGGTGATCGAGAGCGCCGCTGCCCCGAGTCCCTGGAGGAAGCGGACGAGTAACAGCAGCTTCGGAGGAAGGATGAGGAAGCTCAGGGAGGCGATCGAGAATACGGCGACACCGGCGAGCATCGTCGTCTTCGTTCCGCGGCGGTCCGCCAAGAAGCCGAAGACCGGCTTTGCCCCCAGTTCCGCGAAGTCGTAGGCCGCGATGAGGAGTCCGATCACGAAGGCGCCGGCCCCCACCTGCTGGGCGTACACGGGAAGGTTCACGGCGACGACGTGAGCGCCGAAGGAAGTCACGAAGGCCACGAAGCCGAGGATGACGAGCTGCAGCTTTCGACTTCGGATGGGCATGATTGAACGCCTCGGTCACACGGAGCGGGTGGAACCTGGACGCTCCCGCCGCCTGACGATCAGCTTCCCGCGGAGAGCCGCTTCACCAGGCGATACAGGAACTCGCGCCCCTCGTAGAGCTGACGGACGCCCATCCGTTCGTCGCGCCCGTGCGCGCGGTTGTCGTCCACGTCCCCGAAGAGGCCGGACACGCCGTAGGCGCGGATGCCGACTTGCCGGAGGTAGAGGCTGTCCGTCGCGCCCGTGCCCATCATGGGCAGCACGGGGACGCCGGGCCACAGCTCGCGTGTCACTTCCTCCACCGGGCCCATGAGGTCGGGCTGGAGCGGCGAGGGTGGGCTGGGCTTGGCCGGAGCCAGCGACGTGATCGTGATGCCGTCGTCCGCGACCACCCTGACCAGGGTGGCCTGGACCTCGCCCGCCGGCGTCCCGGGCAGGATCCGGCAGTTCACGGTCGCGCGCGCGGTCTGCGGCAGCGCGTTGTCCGCGTGCCCGCCTTCCAGGCGCGTGGCCACGCAGGTCGTGCGCATGAGCGCGTTGTGGTACGGCGAGAGGGAGAGGCGGGCCAGGGCATCCGCGTCCGGGGGCGTGCGCAGGACCGCCTTCATGTCGTCCGCTTCCGGCCCCGGCGCGATCGAGGCCATGCGGTCGAAATAGGCGCGCGTCACCTCGGAGAGGCGGACGGGGAAATCGAAGGCGGCCAGGCGGCCGAGGCCGGCGGCGAGGCGGTAGATCGCGTTGTCCTTGCGCGGAAGCGAGCTGTGCCCGCCCGGATTGGTCACCTCGAGCCGGAAGCTCTCGTAGACCTTCTCGCTGGCCTGCACGCCGTTGGCCAGGTAGCGGCCGTCCTTGATCTGCCCGCGTCCGCCCTCGTTCAGGGCCAGCTCGGCGTCGATGAGATCGCGGTGATTCTCGAGCAGCCAGTGCACGCCGTTCGCGGGTCCGCCCTCCTCGTCGGCGGTCAGGGCGACCACGATGTCGCGGTCGGGGCGGTAGCCCTCCTGCCGCAGGCGGATGAGGGTCGCGATCCAGATCGCGGCCATCGCCTTGTCGTCGCCGGTGCCGCGACCGTAGAAATAGCCGTCCTTCTCCAGGAGGGTGAATGGATCGGTCGACCAATCCTCGCGTCGCGCCTCCACGACGTCGAGATGGGCGAGGAGAAGCAGGGGCCGGCGCCGCCCCGTCCCGCGTAGCCGCGCCACCAGGTTCCCCTTGCGCGGCTGGGGCACGAGGACCTGCACGTCGGCCGCGGGGAAGCCGGCGGCACGCAGCCGCGCCGCCATCGCCTCCGCCGCCCGCGTGTTGTCGCCGGCGGGATCGACGGTGTTGATCTCGACGAGCTCTTTGTAGATCGGAAGCAGGGCCTGGTCGGCAGGGGATGGAGACGGAGTAGAGATGGAGGCTGTGGCCAGGACGGCTGTCATCAGGAAGGGAAGATTCAAGCGACTGGCCTCCGTATGAGAGTCACCTCAGCGCGTCCTCGAGCGCCGCCGCCGCGTCCGTCTTTTCGTCGCGGTACTTCACGATGACGGGCGTGTAGAGGGCCAGCCCATGCCGTTCCGCGAACGGATCCCCCACTTTGCGCGAGCCGGGCACCACCACCGCGCCCTCCGGGATGCGCAGGGGCGTGTCGCCCTGCCGCCGGTACGTCGTCTTGCGGGGGATGTCGTAGACGGTCACGGAGCCGGTGAGGATGACGCCGGATCCGAGCACGGCGCGCCGGCCCACGATCGTCCCCTCGTACACGCCGCAGTTGCCGCCGACGAGCACGTCGTCCTCGACGATCACGGGCAGCGCGCCCACCGGCTCCAGCACGCCGCCGAGCTGCGCGGCCGCGGAGAGGTGCACGCGCCGGCCCACCTGCGCGCAGGAGCCGACGAGGGCGTGCGAGTCGATGAGGCTGTTCTCGCCGACGTAGGCACCGACGTTGACGTAGGCGGGAGGCATGACGATCACGCCGGCGGCGACGTGCGCGCCGTGGCGCACGGCCGTTCCGCCCGGCACCACGCGCACGCCGTCCCCGACCGCGAAGCGCCGGGGCAGGAACGTGTCCTTGTCCAGGAAGGACAGGGGACCCGCGGGCTCGGTGGCGACGACGCGGCCCAGGCGGAAGCCCAGCAGGATGCCCTTCTTCACCCAGCCGTTGACGCGCCAGCCGTCCGCGGTGGGCTCGGCGGCGCGGGCCTCGCCGCGCTCCAGCGCGTCGAGGAGCTCGTCGAAGACGGCGCGCGCCTCGTCCCCGAGCGCCTCCGCGGGCAGGGCGTGGTAGGCCTCGATCTGGGCAGGCAGGCCCTCGCGCAGGGTCACGGGAGCAGCTCGAGCTCCTTCAAGGCCGCGCGCAGGGCCTCGCGCGTGCTCTCCTTGGGCGGGCACATGGGCA
>Ga0070708_100003972_pt1 | contig 11606 bp, 9 predicted proteins | sample KBSK5503metaG_FD_65469 | JGI IMG/M metagenome (GOLD analysis project Ga0070708, IMG submission 65469) | Corn, switchgrass and miscanthus rhizosphere microbial communities from Kellogg Biological Station, Michigan, USA - KBS K5-50-3 metaG | ecosystem: Host-associated > Plants > Roots >...
CTGCGCCCCGGCATCGCGCTCGGCCAGGCCGTCGATGGAGTGGGCAAAGTAGCGCGCGATACCTTGCCGCAGGACGTCTCCACCAGCTTCCAGGGAACGGCGCAGGCTTTCCAGTCGTCGCTCAGCGGATTGGGCGTGCTCCTCATCATGGCCATTGCCGTGATCTACCTCGTGCTGGGCATCCTGTACGAAAGCTTCATTCACCCGTTGACCATTCTTTCCGGACTGCCCTCGGCCGGTTTCGGCGCGTTGCTCACGCTGTTGCTGTTCAAGGTCGACCTGAATCTCTATTCTTTCGTCGGAATTATCATGTTGGTCGGCATCGTAAAAAAGAACGCCATCATGATGATCGACGTGGCGCTGTCGAAACAGCGCGAGACCGGAGAAGCGCCGGCGGAGGCGATCTACCAGGGCGCGCTGCTCCGCTTCCGTCCGATCATGATGACCACCATGGCAGCCCTGATGGGAACGCTACCGATTGCGCTAGGACTAGGGGCCGGCGCGGAAACGCGGCGTCCGCTGGGCTTGGCGGTGGTCGGAGGGCTGGTGTTCTCCCAGGCGATGACTCTCTATATCACTCCGGTGTATTACATTTACCTGGATAAGTTCGAGCAGTGGTTGAAGTCCGGCAAACGCCGCAGAAGGGCCAAAGCGGAGGAGGGACTAGGCGCCCGCGACCTGGTAGCCAGCGACGCACACGACTGATGTTCTATGCCTGGGGCTTGGTGCCCCAGGTTCGCACCCGTTCTTTTGGGCGCTAACCTGGGTTGGGTTTGGAAACAGTGTTAGCCTGAATGGCCGCGAAGGACGTGACGGTGCACGCGTCCGCCCCTTGCAAGAAATGCAAGGAGCGGGGGCACCCGCTATTCTGTGATAGAGAAGAGACCCCAGGCCTTCCCAAGGGTGGGCCACCCGCCACAACTAACCATCCGGTTACGCTGCGTGTTCAGGTCGTTCCTTTATTCTCCCGCGAATGTCAGCAGCCAACATCGGCCGCAATTGAGCACAAATCTTGCCAGCCAGCTTCTCGGGATGGGCGAGGGCATCGGAATAGGGTTCTTTGAACTGCGCGCCCCAGAGTTGAGTTCCATCGTCTACGTCAATCAGTTCCATGTGCAAACGCAACTCGTCATTGCGCCGTACTATTTCTCCCGCGGCAACAGCATGGGCAAGCAAGTCCTGGCCCAGCGTCCGCGGGTCGAGGTTTTTGTCGCGGTAGCACCGTACAGTGTTGTAAGCCAAAACTCGTACTCTCGAAGTCCGAGAGATGCTGTCGATGACTCTCTCGATGATGCTCTTATTAAGAAACTCCATCTCCAGATCGGGTTCGCTGGCGAGGGGCAGCACTGCCAAGGACTCTATTTTGCGCCCATTTCTTGGTCTTACCGCTGGTGCTCTCGGTTTTTGTGGAATCGGGATAAACCGATATCCGTTGCCGGCTACCGTTTCGATGTAGCGTGGACTGCGGGCGGAGTCTCCCAAAGCTTCACGCAAAGCGTGAATCGCTTTGTTCAAGCCGTGTTCAAAGTCAACAAAAGTGTCCGCTGGCCACAGCCGCTGGCGTAGTTCTTCTCGGGTCCGCGATTGCCCTGGATGTTCCAGTAACAACGCCAGGACTTTGCAGGCTTGCGGGCCAAGTTTGATCTTCAGACCCTGTTTTCGCAGCTCACTCGCCTGCGGGTTGAATTCAAACAGCCCAAAACAAATCAAAGCAGAGGATGAGGCTTTCATGGCGCGCAAACCCTTTTTCACAGCTTTCAGGATTCTTGCTGCAAAACGGTTTGGGGAGGAGTCCGTTTCGTGACCAGAGGCGCAAGTGCGCTGAATAGTAGCACCGGATTCGGTGCAAGGCTAGTATTTTCGTGAATGGGCGCAGAATTCAAGGGGACTTCTTTCTTCCAATGCTTGTGTTTGCAATGAGTTACACGGGAACTCCTGGAGAATCGCGTGAGGATTCGAAGTGCCTTGAGTTCCCGCTTTTCGCTGGTGAAACTAGACAGCGTAAGCCGGTCGGGGTGGCAGCCCTTCCCAGGAATGGGTCTCGGGTTTATCCCGGGCTCCCGCCAGCCTCTCCTGCCGAAAATGTTTTGAAGCAAGAAAAGTGAGTTTCAGCACCAGCCGGAGAGTTTTTCCTTCGCGAAGAACTCACGGACACTTCGAACCAAATCGGAAAACAGGAGGAACAATCGAATGAAACGTATATCCATTCCAATTGCCTTGCTGGGTTTGCTACTCGTCGCTACCGCCGTGTGGGCCGTCAGCGCCAGCTTCCACTATGCCAACGCCAGCGCGAGTGGCCTTAACCTTAGCGTCTCGTTCAAGGAAACCGGGTTGGGTAACACCGGCTTTAGTTCGGTCACCATCGACGTCAACGCTGACGGGTCGGCTGTCTACCAATGTTTTAACAACGGTGGAAAGCACCCCAAGGCAGGCAACAAAGAGACCGTGAACGGGCCAGTCTCGGGCGGTGGGAATTTTCCGGTTACCAACGGTCAGACCACTGGGGTCATCACGGTCTCACTACCGGGCCCGGGCAGCTTCACCTGTCCTTCCGGCCAGAGCTTGGTTTTAGAGTCGGGGACTTTCTCCAATATTACGATCACCGACTTCACCCTGAGCGATGGCCCGATAGCCACGACGCCGAACACCATTTCTGTTCCGTAGTCGTGGCCTTCCCTGAGAATGCTTCCTGGGCGGGCCGAACCTCTCAGGCTTACAGGAGACCGCATAGAAAGCAACCAGAAACAAAAAGCGATGTCCCGGAGCTCGGAACATCGCTTCTTTTTTCATTGCGAACCTGGTTCGTAACAGTCTGTCGTGCGCCCCTTTGTCGCCGTTCGGGGCCCGGAAGCACCTCATCTCACTGCGGGTAAGTCAGTGTCCAGTTGATAGTCGCGTTCCCGCTGGCCGGATTCTTGTTCGGTGAAATCAGATCGATTTGTCCGCCGCTGTAGTTCGATCGGTTCTTCGATCCATCAGGCTGCAGCAGAAGCGGCGGATAGCAGTCCAGTGTAGTCTGAGCCGTTCCGCAATACCATTCCTGTCCACTACCGTCAGCGTTGGCGCTGAACACTTGCAGCCAGAAGTCGGCATACTTTGTGTTGTTCAGCGGACCATAAATTACGGTTCCCTGGAGATGAGTCGCCGCCTGCGTTGCCACACCGGTGGTGACTGGCTGCCAGACGGTATTGGGGCAGCTCTTCGATGACGGCCAGCAGACATACGCAGTACCGCTCTGCGCGACCAGATTATTCTGGACATTGAGATCCACGTTCTGTGCCGCGCTGGTGTTGCCAAATACATCGACTGCGAATGCCGATACGGTAACGGAACTGTTGAACACAGTTGTAGATGGCCAGGATGCTGTCCACGCGGGGATCCCACCCCCCTTCTTGGTCGAGGCGGCGGTCAGTACTTGCATGAACCGCGTGCCGTTTTGAACGAAGTCCACATGATGCACCGTCGTATCGTCCGTGGGGGCCGCCTGGACTGTAACCAGCCCGGAAACGGTTGCGCCTTCAGTTGGCGAGATAAGGTTAGGCACAGGCGCGACATAGTCGCTATGGATGGCGGTTGAGACAGCCTTATATGCGTTGACCGCTCCGAAGGCCAGGTTTGGATCCCAGCTGACGCCGTCGCCGGATGAAGCCATAATAATCCCGGCTACCTGCGGGGGGGTCAGACTAGGATTCTCAGAGAGCACCAGCCCCGCGATACCGGCGACCATTGGTGTGGCCATCGACGTGCCGCTCAACGCGTCATAGTTCATAGAGTAGCCGTAGGTGGTGGTAAGCGTAACCGGATACGTGGGCATGGTTGACAGGATGGCGACACCAGGAGCTGCAACGTCGGCCTTGACGCCGTAATTCGAAAAGCTAGCCTTCGCTCCGTTCTGGTCCGTCGCAATGACGGAGAGACAATCGTGCCAGTATCCAGGCTCTGGCGTATTCGAACTGGAGCCGTTATTACCCATTGCACATACAGGCAAGGCATTATTGGCTACCGCGTAGGAGAGAGCGCTGCGTAGCGTTTCGCTGCGACTGCTGCCCCCTAGGGACATGCTGATCACCCGCGCGCCATGGGAAGCAGCATACGTTATTCCAGACGCGACATCGGAGATGTACCCGGATCCTTGGTCGTCGAGCACCTTGACTGAGAGGATGCCGCAGTTCGGACACATTCCTGCTATCCCAACATTGTTATTGGTCGCAGCAGCCGCGATTCCAGCAACATGGGTCCCGTGCCCGAAACCGTCTTTGGCACTTCTACCCACATAGGTATACTCCCCTACGATCTTTGAAGCCAAGTCCGGATGGGTGTCGTCGACACCCGTATCCACAATGGCGATCACAATGCTGGGATCTCCACGGGTAATCCCCCAGGCCGCCGGTGCCGACGCCGCCGGAGGTCCCCACTGTGCAATAGTCCCATAGTGGGAGCTCGCGTATGCCGTGCTGTAGTAGGTATCGTTCGGTACGAAGTTTTGGATCGCTTGCACGGCGGAATCGAACTCGGCGAATTCAACGTCAGATCGATTGCGGAGATGGCCGAGCGTGGCGAGCCCCAGCTCAGGCGATACTTGCAGGTGGGTGATTCCGAGTGCCCCGATTTTACCAGCGACCTTCGCACCGAACGCGGCGTTGAGTTGATTAATGACGTCCTGGCCGGGTGCTGTTTTGAATCGGACCAGGATGTGGCCAGCGCGTATGCTACCGGGTGCACCGCTCATCATGGCTGTTTGCGTGTTGTGTACAGGTGTGGAGACCACTTGCGCAGAGGCCATTCCAAGAAGAAGGATGGGCATGATTGCGATGAAAACAGACTTTTTCACGATATTGTCGAGGGGGGTTTTGTTGGTTACACGTTCTATGAACATGGTCAGCTCCGTGCTTGTAGATTCAATCTTGAATTTTCGGGTCGGCCTCCGGCCGTATCTCGGCGTGCCAGCCACGTTTTCCCTGCTTCGGGAGGCATACCCGCAATGCTGTGCCCGGAGTGGAAACTGGGCAAGTTACTTTTGGGCACTAGACAGACTCAGAAGGGCAGTCTCAGAGGTTCACAGGCGGGTGGCCCACCCTGTATGAGTTGTGCTTCAGTGACGATGGTCCCGATACTGGCCCGCACCCCATCTGCCAGGAAGAGCTGAGAGCGGCGTTCAACCCCAGCAATGGATGGAATGTCGCGGCCATCGAACCGGACCGGATTCAGACGAGATACCACGACGACGGCGCACCGGCCTGGCTCGCGACAATCAAACGGATCTAGACTGCGGACAACCTTGCGACGTTTGTTCGCCTGATCAAAGGTCAATGGAGTGCAATTGAGATTCTTTGCCGATCAACATCGTCTTCGACCGGCACGCCCATACGCCAGAGTTCTACTCCCTATTTTTCTGGCCTTTCTCACATGAATTGGACGTACAATGCTTGCCCCGGAGGTTCTTCATGCGCAGGATACTCGTCGCGAGCCTGTTCGTTGTCGCAGCTCTCGGACTGAGCGCGCAGTCGCATAGCGGTTCCAGGCCGTCCACCAGCCACACTACAGTTCCAACCGGACCTCTTCCAGACGTCTCGACGAGACCACTGTTGATTTCTGGCAAGGTGACGGTAGACGACGGCACGATGCTTACGGAACCTGTGCCTATCCAGAGCACGTGCAAGGGCCGCACCCATGTAGAAGCGTTTACGGACAGCAAGGGTCGTTTCAGCTTTGAAATAAGGAGCCTGGAGCAGAACAGCGCTACCGCGGATCAGGCGTCCGACTCTTCGCAAACCATCATGGGTCATGCTTCGACAGAAAATGCCAGAGGAAGCCCCGACGCCGACCGTTTGCGCGATTATTGGCGTGATTGTAGTTTGCAAGCGGTGTTGCCGGGATTCACTTCCACCTCGGTTGAGGTAGCGCAAAAGTTGACGAGTTTCGGAAGTTCCGACGTCGGCACAATGGTGTTGCATCGCTCCGCGCAGGTGGAAGGTCTCACGATCAGTGTCACCACGGCCCAGGCACCTGCCAAGGCCAAAAGGGAATTCGACAAAGGACGCGAGTTAGAGCAAAGAGGAAAATGGGACGCGGCTCTGGAGAGTTTTCAGAGAGCAACTGGAGAGTACCCGAATTACGCGATAGCATGGCTCGAGATAGGCCGAGTGCAGGTGCAAAAGAACGACATCGCGGCGGCTCGGGAATCGTTTCGCCGAGCATCGGCAGCTGATCCAAAATTCGTGATTCCGCATCATGAGCTTGCTCGACTGGCAGAAATGCAGCAGCAGTGGCAGGAAATGGTGGATGAAAGCGATCAGTTGCTCAAGCTCAATGCTGTCGATTTCCCGCAGGACTGGTTATCCAATGCAGTCGGAAACTTTCATCTCCAAAACATAGACGCAGCTGAAAAAAGTTCACGGCGAGGCTTGCAATTCGATACCCAGCACCAGGCTCCCAGGCTGGAATACGTTCTCGCCCTGGTTTTGGCGCAGAAACAGGAGTACAAGGGCGCATTGGAGCACATTCACAACTATCTGCGTCTGGCGCCGCATGCCCCCGATGTGGAAACCGCGAAGCAGCAAGCTGACGCGATCGAGCAACTTGCTGCGAACACAAGCTCCGACAAATGACCGGACAGCTGGACAGGCGAGGCGGGTGGCCCACCCTTCCCCGTACTTCCAGTCGTACCAATCTTAACCGGGGGTGCCCCGCTCCTTGCGCTTTTTGCAAGGGGCGGGCGCCGGCGCCGGCTACGCTGCCGGCGTTCTTACCCGCATCTTCATGAGCTCCGTCTCATTCACTTTTACCGGACCAGTCTCTCCGTACAGGTAAGACCGGAAGCTGCTCCACGGCCACTGCTCTGGCTCGTTCACCAGCCCGCGCTTCACCGGGTTGCGATGCATGTAGCGCAGCTTCTCCACCCGCTTGCGCTCGGTCCATACGTTGAAATCGTGGAAGCGTGCCTGCCAGACGTGCACCGGACCCGGCTCCCACAGCGAGCCCTGGGCCGTGCTCCGCGCCCGCTCGCCCGCCGCAGGACATGCTGCGCGAAGCGTTGCTTGACCACCTGCATGACCTTGGAAGGATCTCCCTCCTGGGGTTCGCTGATGAGCAGGTGAACGTGCTCGGGCATGACCACGCAGCCTAGTACCATGAAACGATAGCGCTGGCGCGCTTGCTCCAGGATGCTTAAGAACAGGTCGCGGCGCGGCGCTGTGCCCAGCCACGGTTTTCGTTGAGAACAGCTGCAGGTGATGAAGTGCAGGTCTCCGGTGCCGTAATGGCGCTTCAGACCTTTGGGCGTGGCGTGAGTGTACCTTTACATGCCCACGACGGCCGTGACGGTGAACACGCCCGAAATGTCCGCGAGGGATCTTACGGCAGCACCCGCGGTTCGGTGATGCAAACGAAACCCCAGGGCTTCTCAAGGGTGGGCCACCCGCCCATCCGCCTAAAGAAATGTCAAAAGACTGTAATTTTGCCGTTACTGTTGCTGAACGCCTGCCTGGGTAAATGCATCAGACCTGGACGAAGACTCCACGACGCGGGGTCGGGAATTAGCATGGAAGTTTTCCAGCGCAAGAATTACCTTTTCATTGCAATCTGGATTGTCATCATCCAGTCGATCGGATTGACCGCCGAGCAGATTCCTGTACGTCACATCGAGGGCGTGACCCTCGGGTTTCTGGTGCTGCGGAATTCAGATGGAGAGGCTTTGGCCTACGGTGATTGGAAGCAAGTGGTGAAGGCTGATGGGCTAGTGGTGGACGATTTGCGATTTCGGTTCAAAGACGGATCGTTTTACGAAGAGATCACGAAGTTTACGCAACGCGGCAGGTTTCGGCTGGTGAGCGATGAAGTGGAGCAGAAAGGGCCATCGTTCAAGCAGGAAAGCCAGAGCTGGATTGACGTGCGAACTGGCACGATTACCGTTCGAACCAGCGAAAATGGGGAAGAAAAAACAACGACCAATCACCTCGATCTGCCGGACGATACTGCGAATGGACTGCTCTTCGTACTCTTGAAAAACGTGGACCCATCAGCCCTCGAGACAACGGTCTCATTTGTGGCAGCATCAACAAAGCCGCGAGTTGTGAAGTGGAATATCTCTCCCGGACAGGAAAAGACAGTCAAGGTCGGCTTGATCGAGCACAAGGCACAACACTACGTTGTGAAAACAAAAATTGAAGGTGCTGCTGGGGCCATCGCTCCTCTAGTGGGCAAGCAACCTCCCGACATTCACGTTTGGCTGGTCAAGAGCGAGGCGCCGACGTTTTTGGAATTCGAAGGGCCGCTGTCTCAGGACAACCCCGTGTGGCGGATCGAATTGACTGCGCCGGAGCCGGATTCACAGGATGTGAGATAGAGTGACTTCGCCAACGAAATCGCTGGGCGGGTGGCCCACCTTTGATTGGTGTTTGTCTGCACTATCCAACTGAGGGTGCCCCACCCTTGCGCTTTTTGCAAGGTGGGACGCAAAAGCGCTATTGACAGCTCATTCGCTCGGTGAGAGACTGCGCTAACCGGCCGCGAAACTGGTTCGCTCCCCTCGCGCCAAAGCCAACCCAGCTCCGCAGCCGAAGCATCGAAGCATCCGGGGTATGAGTAACGATTCCAGCGTTGATCGCGAATCTTTCCAGAAGCTGTTGGCGAGCGCATTTGCGCTGCAGCAGAGTCAGATTGATAGTCAGTCGCTCTCGTCCATTGTTGAACTCGAACGGTTGATCATGAGGGGAGAGCTCGACCTGGATGGGGCCCTGCCCCTGATCGCCGACCGTGCGCGAAACGTGGCCAACGCCACTGGCGTCGCCATCGGTCTGTTAAAAGGAGATCAACTGGTTTACCGGGCCGGAAGCGGAAGCGCCGCCGCTTACATAGGGAAGCGTGTACTGGCCACACTGACCGTTTCAGCGGACCGCAAGGTGAGCGGCGAGCTTCTCCGGGTAGAGAACGCCCAGACGGACCCACGGATTGAAGCGGGTGTATGTCGGCAGTTCGGAGCCAAATCCCTCCTAGTCTTATTGATTTATCAAGACCGCGCCGTGGCGGGATTGCTGCATGTCCTTTTCAGCGAGCCGCACGTCTTTCAGGATCGCGAGGTATGCATCTATCGATTGATGGCCGGGCTGATCGGGGAGGCGATGTGCCATGCCGCCCAGCTCGAACGGGCAGAAACCGTCACGCCCGAATTGCCGGCCAATCCACTCGCGATTGAGCAGATTCCTCCTGAAACGGAGAGGGTTCTCATTGACGTTGGATCTGACGGTGGATCTATGGAAGGCCCGGCAAACCAGCCTGCGATCTCGCAGACTTGCGGAGCCGCCACGGCAGTGACCAGGGAGTTGCCCATACTCGAGCAGCCCGCCGTGCCGGAGACAATGATCATGCAGCGAGCGGAGCGCGTTTCCTGGCACAAGAGCCGGTGGAATGTGGCGCTGGCGGCAGTCGTTGCTGTGCTCGTGATCGCTTGTTGGATTGGCTACAGCGTTCGCCGCCCAAATTCGGCCCCAGGATCATCGCAACAGAAATCGATTGCCATCCAGCAACCGGCACCCTCTCTACCGGCGAAGACGCTACCGGCGAAGACCACGTCCAAGCTTCAGGCCACGCCCGTTCCAGTGGAACAGACGAGGCGTGCCAGCACCACCCGCCGGCGCGTGCTGGCCGGGGAGAACGAGGTCGAGTACATCGGAGAAGATGTGACGGTGCGCTATTTCACGACCAAACCCGCGCCGCACCCTGTGCGGATTGGAAAGAGTGAAGTCGCTGACATCGGAGAAGATGTGACGATGCGCTATTTCACCCCCAAACCCGCGGTTGTGCCGCCGACACAGCCGGCTAAGAGCGCAGCGCAGCCGGTGGGCCGCTTAGGGTCAGGGCAGCGATAGAGGACCACCTCACTTGGGATCGGGTCGTTGCCCCACTTTTCCGAGTCGAGAAGGCCACCCGCCACGATTGCGGGTTGATGGTTTCAGATTTTTTCATCACAGTTCCTGCTTCATCGGACACTTGCCTCCGTCGCTACACTGCTCCTGGACCGCGGTTTTGCCGGTTTGGCAGGCCAGCCAGCACCAGGCTTCGCGATACTTCTCAAAGCGCGATCGCTTGTGGAGACCATTAGGGCAAAAGTCTATGCATGCGGTTCGGACTATCTCTGCCACTGGAATGACGTACCAGACCCTGACTGGACTGATGTAGGCCACGAGCACATCCACTTCTTCCGGCGTGTAGGGAACCTGCGAACCTCCGGTGGTGTGAATGTGATAGTAACCCTTTTTTGAACACCGGTATGCGGATTTGACCTGGACGCGCCAGAGGCGCGTACCGGAATCCAGGATGAAGTCGTAGTGGTCGCTGTCACCCCAAGGCTTCGCCACCCCGAAACCAAGACTCACGGTCTTGTTCAGAAAAGCGGTCTCCCCCATTTCTCCTTTCCGTTTGCGCCAAGCCCCAAGGCTGTTCTGATAGTTTCTGCGGCTCGGTCTTCTCCCCACGTCCCCACTGATTTCCTTCACTCTTTTTCCTGCTTTCGTTGAAGTTCTCGACCCGCTGACACGCGCTCGGAGCCCACAGTTCCGGGCGGCGCAGCAAAACAAAAGGCGCGGCTTTTTGGCCACGCCTCGCTTTGCACCCGATGAAGTTCTTCGCGGCCCGGTCGTCTGGAACCGCGAGGCTTCCTGCCAAAGATCGAAAGTATCCCAAGTTAGGATGAAACAATTCGGCGAAGCTGTCGGTGATGGAGGTCACATCGAAAATGTGACAATGCAGCCGGGTTACAGGAAGGGCCAAAAAAAGACAATCGTAGAGACGCAGCTAGCTGCGTCTCCGCCAGATGGTCAAGTAGGGCGCGCGATGAGTGGCGCACCCGGCCCTTTATTTTATTTCTGTGGGCACGGCGCGGGTGCCGTCGCGGCGAAACTCAAATAACAGACGCCACTCGGTCTCGGCCGGCTGAGATTGCGCGGTGAACTTCCAACCGTTGGCGGCGGCGAGCGCGAGGCGGGCGAAATAGGGACTCGGCCCGGGAGATTCGAGGCTCGCGTGGGTCACGTTGCCGTCGCGATCAACTTTGATCCGCACCCGCACTTTTACCGTGCCGGTAATTGTGTGCAAGGCGCTTTGCGACACGTTGGGCAGGACTTCGTGCGCGACAGCGGCTTGCGTCGCGGCGTCCGGGGTGGGCGTTTTTGCGGGCGCCTGGCCCGCTGGTTCGGCTCGCGTGATCGGAGTTGGCTTGGGCTGACTTGACGAAGCAGCGCGCCGAGAAGGACGAACTGGCGCGGGAGCCGATGGCGTGGCAACCGGCGGCACTGGTTGCGCGCGGTTCGTCATTTCCGCCGGCGCTGGTTGTGAAGTTTTCTGACGATGCCCGCCGAATTTCACCACTGCCGTCACCGCGACCAGCGCGAGCGCGACCAGCGCGACCGGACGGGCAAGACGCTTCGCGGATATTAGATCGGGGAGCACTGCCACTAGCCGGTCGGTCTCCCTGCGAGGTTGCGGGGCCGTGGATGCAGCAGGCTTCGCAGGAACCGACGAAGCCCGCGCGAGGTGAGCGCGGATGTCGGCGACAGTCCAGCGGCGTGCCGGATCGCGCCGCAGGCAGTGGAGTACGATCTCGCGGAATG
>Ga0070708_100003973_pt1 | contig 11605 bp, 7 predicted proteins | sample KBSK5503metaG_FD_65469 | JGI IMG/M metagenome (GOLD analysis project Ga0070708, IMG submission 65469) | Corn, switchgrass and miscanthus rhizosphere microbial communities from Kellogg Biological Station, Michigan, USA - KBS K5-50-3 metaG | ecosystem: Host-associated > Plants > Roots >...
GGTGACCGTGTCGGTCGCCGTGATCGTCTGGGTGCCGGTGGTTTTCAGCGTGCCGCTGAACGTGCCGACGCCGCTGATCAGTGTCGAATTGGCCGGCAGCACCGCCTGGCCATCCGAACTAGTGAAATGCACGGTTCCCGCGTAGCTGCTCGCCACGTTGTTGAACGCGTCCAGTGCCGTCACGGTAAACGAGAACGCGGCGCCCGCAGTCGCCGAGGCCGGCGCGGAGACGCTGAAGTGCGTCGCCGCCGCAGCGCTCACGGCGATGGGACCGCTCGTGCCGGTGATCGACGCGGTCACCGTGTCGGTGGCCGTGATCGTCTGGTTGCCTGCCGTGCGCAGCGTTGCGCTGAATGTGCCGGTGCCGCTGACGAGTGTCGAATTGGCCGGCAACGTCGCCGCGCCGTCCGAACTCGTGAAATGCACGGTCCCGGAGTAGCCGGTCGCGACATTATTGGACGCATCGAGCGCGGTGACCGTGAACGAGAATGCCGAGCCCGCTGTGGCCGACGCCGGCGCTACGACGGTGAAGTGCGTGGCCGCACCCGCACTGACCGCGATGGGGCCGCTCGTGCCGGTGATCGACGCCGTGACCGTGTCGGTCGCGGTGATCGTCTGGCTGCCCGCTGTATTGAGGGTGGCGCTGAACGTGCCCGTGCCACTCACGAGCGTCGAATTCGCCGGCAGCACCGCGGCGCCGTCCGAACTCGAGAAATGCACCGTTCCGGCATAGCCCGTCGCCACGTTGTTGAAGGCGTCGAGCGCAGTCACCGTAAACGAGAATGCGGAGCCTACCGTCGCAGATGCCGGCGCGGAGACAGTGAAGTGCGTTGCCGCCGCGGCGCTGACCGCGATGGGGCCGCTGGTCCCGGTAATCGACGCCGTGACGGTGTCCGTCGCCGTGATCGTCTGGTTGCCGGCGGTGTCGAGCGTGGCGCTGAACGTGCCGACACCGTTGATCAGCGTCGAGTTGGCGGGCAACACTGCGGCGCCGTCCGTGCTCGTGAAATGCACGGTTCCCGCATAGCTGGTTGCCGTCGCATTGCTGGCATCAAGTGCGGTGACCGTGAACGAGAAGGACGATCCGGCCGTGGCCGAGGCCGGTGCGCTGACGCTGAAATGCGTCGCGGCGCCGGAGGTGATCGTGATAATCCCGACGCCGGTCGCCGACGTCTGCCCATCCGGATTGGTGACGTTCACGTTCTTCGCGCCGGCCGGCGTGCCGACGGTGGAAATATTCAACGTGACGTGCGTCGGATCGGTGTACGTCACGGAATTGACGGTGACGCCGCCGGAGACGGACGCGGCAATGTGCGTGAATGGCAGTGCCGGCGCGGAAAGGTTCGGGCCCGGATCGAAGAAGCCGGAGCCTGCAGCCGATGTTCCGGTAATGACGACATTGACCGAGGCCTGGCCCGCCGCCACGCTGGCCGGCGCGGCCGTCGTCGGGCTCGCCGGAGGTGGCGCCAGCAGCTTGGCCGCCTGGACGCCATAGGAATTCGTCGCGTTGGTGAATTCCTGAATCGTCCACATCGTCATGTCGTCGAGCGGATCGAGGCTCGTGTACGAATAGTCACCCCAGCGTCGCCCGCCGCCGCTGCCCGGGTCGCCAGGCGGGTTATATGCGAACGTGCTCGCGGTGATGCCGGTAATCGGTCCGGGCATCGTGTTGACGGCGTCGCCGGCGAGACGGCCGGTGAAATAAGCGTCGGCGTGGAATGGCGTTCCCGCGCGGCTGAATCCCATCGCCGCGTGACCCTGGCCGCTGACCATCACCGATGGAATCCAGTACCACGCCGCGTTGCTGACCGGATTGGCGTTGTCGAAGACCGTGCCCGACTGGAAGACGGTCGGCGTCGCGGTGGTAAGGTTTTGCAACTCGTACCAGCGCGCCGCGTTGCGGCCAGTCGCACCTGAGGTGGCGATGCCGGACGTATTGACCGCGATGTTGTGGGCGGTCCACAGGCGACCGTTGCGGATATGCGCGGCGAACAACCGGTCGTCGATCGGGCTCAAGTTTCCGTTCGCACCGCCAGAGTTGCCAAGGTGGGGCACCGTAAAGGGGCTGCTCGTCGTGGCGACGGTGATCGGGATGTTCGCCGAAATCGTCGGCGACGCGGTCCCGGGACTACTGATCCGGCGCACCTGCAGCAGGCTGAACGCAGCGCCGTCGACGCCGATGAAATAGCCCTCGGTCGCCAGCGGATCGTAATTGTCGACGCCCTGCGGCGTGTACGGGCCGACGAATGTTACCGGCGTCAGCAGATTGGCGAACGTCGTCACGAAGATCGGGCCGCCGCTCAAAACCGTGCTCTTGCGCACGACGTACGCGTTGCTGTTGATGAACGCCCCGTTGACGCCGGTGGCGAACATGTTGCAGCCGATGTACAGCGCGTTGACGTCGATGCCCATCGTGCAGTAGTCCGCGAACGACGAGGCCGACGGCTGGAAGAAATAGAACGTCCAGACCGTGCCCCCGCTGATGACGCCCGCCGACGCGGCGTCGCTGACCGCGAGCATCGACCGGTTGGCGAAAAAGTTCTGGCCGCCCACGAGATTGAACGGAGCGTCGATGATCTCGATGAACCACCGGCCCGTCAGGCGGTCGTAGCGAACGCGCGGATCGGTACTGAAGTTGTTGGTGATGCCGCCGCCCAACGGTGTCATCACCGAGGCGAAGAACGTGTCCGTGTTGAGGTTCAGCACCCCGTCCGCCACGCCCGTCGTCTTGTTGAACGTGCGCAGACGGCCGTTGACGCCGACTAAGAACTGCGTCGGTCCGACCGCGCCCATCGAGTCGGGTGGGAAGGCGTTGGTGTCGAGGAGCGTCGCGCCGAGGAAATTGGTCGACAGCGTCTGCGCCTTCAACCCCTTCAGCGCGGCCGCGGCGAACGCCTTTTCGGCGGGCGGCAGCGCGTCGGGGCCGTTCGGAAGATTGCTGCGATCCGGCCGCATCAACGGCTTGATATGCGGCGGGCGAGCGATGCCGCCGGTCAGCATCTGTTGAACGTGTTCCTGTTGCATCAAGTCGGCGGTCGTCGACGGCAAGCCCGCCTGACCGATCGCCGGTATCCCCGATGTTTGTTGCGCCAGCGCGGGCAGGTTCACCGCGAACAGCACGAAAGCAAGCGTGATCAACCCGGCGCGCGGCGACAAACTCATGCGGACTCCCTGAAACGTGGCGGCTGTGTTCTTGATTTTGTTCGAATTATGACTTCATCATAGCAGCCGATGACCCCGTGTAAAGCAATTTGAAGGTCAGCCGTCAAACCGGCGGGAAAGACGTAGCGAGGCAGCAACAACTCGGCGCAAAACGCCCCGGACTGGCCGGGGCGCCTTGTAGGATACGAAACGTTCAGTTCACGGCGAAGCAGTAAAGCAGGCCCGCGCCGCCCGTGCCCCGCAATGCCTCGTCGCTGCAGCCCTTGGTCGGATGCGACGAGTTCCAGGAGACCGATGCGGCGCTCGTGTCGAGTCCCTGGCGGTTGTGATGTCCCACAATCGCGCTTCCCTCGCCGCTCTTCGTCCAGTTGCCGCACGTCTTGTCGTCGCCTGCGGGAAACGCGGTGCCGTCCGGCTGCGTGCCTGTCAGGATGTCGTGCTTGTTCGGCGGAGTGCTGCTGTCCGGCACTGTCTCGCCCTTTTCGGTGAGCGCGGTGTCCTTGTTCAAATTGTTGTTTCCATGCAGCTCGGCCACGTCCTTCGCGACGACGACGCCTTTGGCGTTCTGCCACGGGCCCTTGCCGATTCGGTCCTTTGCATTCACGGCCGCTGTCGAGCCTGCGGCCTGCGTACTGAGGTAGGCGTGCCACGTCTTGTTGCCGGCGCCAACGCTGGCGGCCAGCGTCTTGCAATGCATGTCTGCGCCTGAAAGTCCGCCAAAATCCGCGCCCTTGCCGGCGCCCACGCTCGTGACGAAGAACGTCATGTTCGCAGACTGGCCCTGCGCGCCACCGCACAGTCCCGCCGTTACGATCGCGGCCGACACCGCGATCCACGCTGTTCGTTTTTTCATGGCTTTCCTCCGATAACGCGCCCTTCCCGCGCTCCGCGGGTCGCGGCGACATCGATTGAACACAGCCGGCGCCCGATGTATTCCCGGTTGTTGTGGCGCCGGCAACGAGCCGATCATAGCGTCAGGACGACCGTCACTTGCTCGGGCTCCTCCTTATTGTCGCGGATTTCGAATCCCAGTTGCTGCGAAAACTTGAGCATCCCCTGATTCGCGCGCAGCACGATGCCCTCGAGGCGCTTGAATCCACGCTTCCTTGCACACGCGATGATTCGCTCCATCAGCAGCCTGCCGACGCCCCGGCCATGCCAGGTGTCGGCGACGACCACGGCGAATTCGGCGCTTTCCCCATCGTGATTCGCGATGTAGCGTGAAATGCCGACGATCATTTCGCCTGTTGGCGCCAAAGGATCGGGAGCGAGTGCGAGCAGCGCCACTTCGCGGTCATAATCGACCTGCGTGAATCGCGCCAGCATCGCGGGCGTGAGTTCGTGGAGCCGGTAGAAGAAGCGGAAATAGCGTGTCTGTTCCGACAGCGATGCCACGAACGTGCGCTCGATTTCCGCGTCTTCCGGGCGCACCGGGCGCACGTTGAGCGTGGTTCCGTCATCGAGGACGATCTGCGATTCGAGACCCGTCGGATACGGGTGGATCGCCATGTGACGGTAGCCAGGACCCGGCTTGCGGCGCGGATCGACGACGATCCGAGCTCCGGCAATTTCCGCGCGATCGGCAGAAACGACGATCGGGTCGAGCGCCAGTTCGCACACCCATGGCAGCGCGCAGACCAGGCCGGAGATCCGAAGCAACAACTCGATGAGCGCCTCGGGCGCTGTTGCATGTCGCAGCGCGGCCGAAGCGACCAGGTCACTCGCGAGACGGTGGTTGAGCGGCGGAAGCATCACCGCCCGCGTCGACGATGCGTGCGCGGTCCGTTCGCTCGGGCCGAGTGCCATGACCGGTCCGAACACGGCATCGGTGGAAACCGCAACTCGAACCCGGGCCCCATCATGCGTCGACAAGTCGCGCTGCACGATGACGCGGCCGCCTGCGTCGGACCGCGCTTTCGCGGACGTGGCGCGGCTCAACTCGCCGTACGCACTCGCGAGGGCGCGCGCGTTGCGAATGGCGCCGTGGACTCGTGGCGCGGGGCGCTCGCCGAGGTCGAGCGACAGCCGCAATGGATAACGCAGCCTTCGCGCCGCAGCGTGCGCCTCGGCCAGCGTGTCGACCGCGACCAGCGCCGGCAGCGCGATCCCGAATGCCGCAAGGAGCGCTTGCGTATCCGAAAACGGAAGCTGACCTCGTCCGCGAAGCACGGCGCCCTCGAGAATGCGTTCGGCCGCCGGAAGATCGGGCGGCTCGGGATCGACATGCGGCGGCGGGACCTCGAGCAGCCATTCCTGATTTCGCCGATACGCCGCGAGGAACGACAATGCTTCGACCGCATTCTCGGGCGTGTAGAAGTTGGCGATGCCACCCGCCTCGAGCGCGTCGTGCACGCCCTGACGGTCGAGCGCGCCGAGCCACGACGCCAAGACCGGCTTCGTCGATCCGCGCGCCACGGCAGCAACCGCGCGCGCCGCATCGATCGCCGGCGTGACCGGTCGCGATACGTGGAGTGCCACCACCGCGTCGACCTGCGGGTCCGACAGTGTGGCCGCGACGGCCGCGGCGAGCCGCGCCGGCGGCGCATCGGCGCGCACGTCGACCGGATTGGCGCGCACGATTTCCTTCGGCAACAAGGCATCCAGAGCCTGCACCGTCGCCGGGACCAGCCTGGACAAGGCCACACCATTTGCGGCGGCGCTGTCCGCAGCGAGAAGACCGGGGCCGCGCCCATTGGAAACGATCGCGATGCGGTTGCCGCCGGGTATCTTCCCCATCGCAAGAATTCGCGCCGCCGCGAAGAGCTGCGTGTAGGTTCGGACCCGCACCGTGCCGGCGCGCATGAGCGCGGCGTCGAACACGGCGTCCGGGTTCGGAATACTTGCCGCATCGTCGCCGGCTGACTGCAACGAGCGGCCCGCCTTCAGCACCACGACAGGCTTGATTCGCGCAGCCGCGCGCAGTGCCGACAGGAATGCGCGCGCGTCGCCGACCGATTCGACATAGAGCAGGATTCCGTCGGTCACCGGATCCTGCAGCAGCGCGTCGAGCAATTCGCCGAAACCTACATCGATCGCGCCGCCCAGAGAAATCACCGACGAAAAGCCGATGTGCATCGGCGACGCGAAGTCGAGCATCGCGGTGCACACGGCGCCGGATTGGGAAACGAGCGCCAGCCGCCCGGGCAACGTCGACGTCGTGCCGAACGTGGCGTTGAGACCGATGTCGGTGCGGATGACGCCGAAGGCGCCGGGCCCGACCAGCCGAATCGCGCGCTTCTTCGACGCAGCCAGAACATCGCGGCGCCACGTTCGCGCGCCCGCGGGATCGGTGGCGTCGGGCGTGGACATCACGATCGCCGCGCGAACCAGCGCATGCATGTCATCGATGAGTTCGGGAATGGCCGCAGCGGGTGCTGCGATCACGACGAGATCGACCGGCTTGCCGATCGCCGTGACCGACGCATAGGAACGCTGCCCGAATACGCGCCGGTGGCCGGGGTTGACGGCGTAGACGTCACCCTTGAATTCACCGGCGAGAAGATTCTCGAAGACACTTCGCCCGAGCGAGCCAACTCTGTCCGACGCGCCGACCAGCGCAACGGATGTCGGCATCAGCAGCGGGCGAAGGTAGTGCTGCAAAGGATCGGACCCTGACGCCTAAAGGCGGTTCGCGTTGTCTACTGTACGCCGCGCCGCGCTAGCTGCGACCCCGAAAACGATCTGCCGCAGGGACGCCAAGTCGCTTCATCGCATCAAAATGGGGCGTCTACCGGACCGCGTCATCCCCATGCGAGAATCGCGCATGGAAGCGGTCCCTTTGGTGGACGCCAGCGCGAGAGCCGGATGCCGGCATGGCGCATTGGTCCGCACCCATCAGTCGTCCGCGGGCCCGTAGCTCAGTTGGTTAGAGCAGAGGACTCATAATCCTTTGGTCGCTGGTTCGAGTCCAGCCGGGCCCACCATCCAATTCCGGTGCACCAACGTCGGCGCCAACGTGCAACGGCAAGCGCACTCGAGCAGCCCGTTGCCCATGAAAATCTTGACCAAGACCGCGGGCTCAATCACAATCCGCCATCGAACTGGGCGGCCTCGAAAAGCGTTCCTGGCCGGTGAGTAAGACGTGACGTCGAGGGGGATGTAATCATGTCAGGTCAGTATTTGCGGTTGAACGCGTTCAAGGTGCTTCGCACGGTGCTTTGGCTCCTTCCCGTGCTCTGGCTTTCCTATGGATCCGAGGCGCAGGCGGCGGCTTGCACGCAGTTCGCAGTGCTCAACCATCCTTCGTATCAAGCCTTTCGCACCAATAGTCAGTCAGGTACGTGCACGTTGCCCTCGGGTATCGATATGAGCTGGAGTCACGTCGGCGCCAATCGAGGGCTCACGTCTTTCGGATGCCCTGCTTATGACCCCACGTACTGGATGGATGGTGGCACGATGACCGTGACATTTTCCCAGCCGGTGAATGATGTGGGTTTCATCGTATGGGGGCTCGATGGCTCGGATTCCGCGGCCGTCACCGTAGGGACTTTGGCGACTCAAAACGCCCCCACGACATTGAGCAATGAATTTACCGATCTATGTTCGGGGACTCCCGGTGGGCCCGGTTCGCCCGTCGTCGTTGGTAATGTGGTGCAAGGTACGGGAGGCGCCTATTTTGGACAAGTCGGTGTCCGGGCCAGTAACGCCAGCACATACACGGTTTTGGAACTGGCCATCGTAGGCAGTGGTGGCGGCTTCGGCTTGGTGGGCGTCGGTTCCCCCGTCGCCATCGGGCCGGCGGCGCCCCCCGTCATTGCTGGCGTCCCGACCCTGTCCGAGTGGGGACTGGTCGCCTTGGCGTCGCTGCTGGCGCTGGGCGGCGCGTGGGTCGCGCGCCGCAGGCGGTCCTGAAAAGCCGCGCAGCCTTTCAAACCACGAGCGCCCACTTCGGTGGGCGTTCTTGTTTGCGGGCATCCGCTGCGACTGCGAAATGGCCACGCCCTTTCAACGCGTTTATCGATTCTGCCTGGGCGACGGCAGCCTGACGATCGCCGTCTTCATCCTCATCTTCTTCGTGTTCGTGCTGTATCCGATGGTCGAGGTCGGCGTGATCCGGCGCGCGTGGCTCGACTTCGCATTCGCGGCGTTTTTAGCGCTCGGCGCTGTGTTCGTGTTCGAGCCGCGGCCCATCGTGCGGCTGTTTCTCATTTTCCTCGCGGGCATCGTCGTGGCCAGCCTGGTCGAGCATTTCTTCGAAAGCGCGTGGCTCGCCACACTGCGGTCGGTCCTCACGATGCTGGCATCTGGTTTGCTCGGCGCGTTGTTGCTCGCGCGGGTGATGCGCGACGGCCGGATCAATCTCAACCGCATCATGGGCGCGATAGGTTCGTACCTGCTGATCGGCATCATTTTCGCGCAGGCATACCAGCTGCTGGCGGGCTACGTCCCAGGCGCGTTCGCTATGGGCGGAGTGCCGGTCGACTTCGACGCCATCAGCGCCAAGCTTTCCTATTACAGTTTCATCACGCTGACGTCGACCGGCTATGGCGACATCACGCCGGTGCATCCGTATGCGCGCTCGCTCGCCACCATGGAGGCGCTCGCCGGCAACCTGTTCCTCGCCGTGCTCGTCGCGCGGCTGGTGGGGCTCGAAATCGACTGGAGGCACGAGCAGCGTGACTTGCGGCGCGCAGAGGAGGCCGCGCACAAGGCGACATCCGACTGACGCTAAACCGCGAGCAGCGCGCGAACGTTGTCCCCGTCCATCGTTGCGCCATCGCCGCGCGCCACGACCTCGCCGCGCGACATGACGACGTAGTGGTCGGCGAGCGACTTGGCGAAGTCGTAATACTGCTCGACCAGCAGGATTGCCATTTCGCCGCCTTGTGTGAGCTTGCGGATTGCACGCTCGATGTCCTTGATGATCGACGGCTGGATGCCCTCGGTCGGCTCGTCGAGGATAAGAAGCTTCGGACGCAGCGCGAGCGCGCGGCCGATGGCCAATTGCTGCTGCTGGCCGCCGGACAGGTCGCCGCCCCGCCGGCTCAGCATGTCCTTCAATACCGGAAACATTTCGTAGATGAAGCCGGGGATCCCCGCGCTCTTCTTCTGCGTGGCCAGGCCCATCTGCAGATTCTCCTGCACCGTCAGGCGCGGAAAGATGTCGCGGCCCTGAGGCACATAGCCCAGCCCCAAGCTCGCACGCGCGTGCGGTGGCAGCGAAGTGATGGTCGTGGCATCGAATTTCATGTCACCGGAGCGCACGGGCACGAGACCCATCAGGCAACGCAGCAGCGTGGTCTTGCCCACGCCATTGCGGCCGAGCAGCGTCGTGCATTTCCCGCCGGGAACGTCGAACGAGACGCTGCGCAGGATGTGGCTGCCGCCGTAATACTGATTGATCTTGTCGACGCTCAGCATGCCGGTCGTTTCCAGTTATCGGCCCAGAAACACTTCGATAACCTCTTCGTTTTCCTGCACGACGCGCATGGAACCTTCCGCGAGCACGCGGCCTTCGTGCAGCACGGTGACGCGATCGGCGATCCGCGCGACAAAATCCATGTCGTGCTCGACGACCACCAGCGTGTAATCGCCAGCGAGCGTCAGGAACAGTTCCGCGCTGCGCATCGTTTCGTCGTCGGTCATGCCGGCCACCGGCTCGTCGAGCAGCAGCACTTGCGGTTCCTGCATCAACAGCATGCCGATCTCGAGCCACTGCTTCTGGCCGTGCGACAAAAGACCGGCGAGGCGCGAGGCTTCCGGCGCCAACTGGATCGTCTCGAGGATCGTCAGGATCCGGTCGCGCGCGGTGGAATCGAGTTCGGCCGTCAACGTCGGCCACACGCGCTTGTCCGCCTTGCGGGCAAGTTCAAGATTCTCGAACACCGTATGCTTTTCGAACACGGTCGGCTTCTGGAATTTCCGGCCGATGCCGCGGCCGGCGATTTCGGGCTCCGTGAGTTCGGTGAGGTCGATGGTCTGGCCGAAGTAGGCGCTGCCGCTGTCCGGGCGCGTCTTGCCGGTGATGACGTCCATCATCGTCGTCTTGCCGGCGCCATTGGGGCCGATCACACAGCGCAGTTCGCCGGCATCGACGATGAGCGAAAGTTCATTCAGCGCCTTGAAGCCGTCGAACGATACCGAGATCGAATCGAGATAGAGGATGCCGCGGTGGCTGATGTCCACGCCCGGCGTCAGCACGCGGCCATAGCTGACGCCGGTCTCGCTGCCGGACGCCGGCGCGTGCGTCGACGAAACATCCATCGGCTGCGCAGCATTCGTCATGATGGACGCCTGGACCACAGTCCCGCGATGCCGCGCGGCAGGTACAGCGTGACGAGAATGAACAGCAGGCCCAGCAGGAACAGCCAATACTCGGGAAACGCCTGCGTGAACCAGCTCTTGCCCAGGTTTACGACCGCGGCGCCGATGATCGGACCAATCAGTGTTCCGCGGCCGCCGACGGCGGTCCAGATCGCGATCTCGATCGAATTGGCCGGCGACATTTCGCTCGGGTTGATGATGCCGACCTGCGGGACGTAAAGCGCCCCGGCAACTCCGCAGATCACCGCCGACAGCGTCCAGATGAAGAGCTTGAAGTACACGGGGTTGTAGCCGGAGAACATGACGCGGGACTCGGCGTCGCGGATGGCGGTGAGCACGCGGCCCAATTTGGATGCGACGATGGCACGCCCCAGCAGCAGAAAACCGATGAGCGTGGCGCCGGTCAGCATGAAGAGCGCCATCCGCGTCTGCGGCGCCGCGATCGGAAACCCGAGAATGCGCTTGAAGTCGGTGAAGCCGTTGTTGCCGCCGAAGCCCGTGTTGTTGCGGAAGAAAAGCAGCATGAACGCGTACGTCAGCGCCTGCGTGATGATCGAGAAATAGACGCCCTTGATGCGCGAGCGGAACGCGAAAAAGCCGAACGCGAGTGCGAGGATTCCAGGCGCCAGCACGACCAGCAGCGCGCAGTACCAGAAGTGGTCGGTGAACCTCCAGTACCACGGGTAGGATTTCCAATCGAGGAACACCATGAAGTCCGGCAGGTCGCTTTGATAGACGCCGTCGTGACCGATCGAGCGCATCAGGTACATGCCCATCGCGTAGCCGCCGAGGGCGAAAAAGAGGCCGTGGCCGAGCGAGAGAATGCCGGTGTAGCCCCAGATCAAGTCCATCGCCAGCGCGACGATCGCGTAGCACAGGATCTTGCCCGCGAGCGTGACCGTGTATTCCGACACATGGAACGCGTTGCCCTCCGGCACGACGAGATTGCCGATGGGCACGGCGACGAAGAGCACCGCCGCCGCAGCGCCCAGCAGACCCCACATTCGACCGGACCAAATGCGCGGCAACGCAAAACTGCCGGCGGGGGCCGCGAGCGGCATGAATCCGAGTGCCATCTGCTCAGGCCTCGACTGTCCGGCCTTTAAGCGCGAACAGGCCCTGCGGACGTTTCTGGATGAAGATGATGATGAACACGAGGATCATGATCTTGGCCAACACC
>Ga0070708_100003975_pt1 | contig 11605 bp, 11 predicted proteins | sample KBSK5503metaG_FD_65469 | JGI IMG/M metagenome (GOLD analysis project Ga0070708, IMG submission 65469) | Corn, switchgrass and miscanthus rhizosphere microbial communities from Kellogg Biological Station, Michigan, USA - KBS K5-50-3 metaG | ecosystem: Host-associated > Plants > Roots >...
AGTACGTCTGTCCACCCAGCCATCGCGTGCTTCGCGGCGGTGTAGCCGGCTTCGCGCGCACTCGGGAGACGGCCCGCGACCGACGACACGTTCACGATGTGGCCGCTGCGCCGCTCGAGCATCGACGGCAGCAGCACGAGCGTCGGCCAAACCGCGCCCATGAAGTCGATCCGCATCACCCGCTCCACCTGCTCGGCGGTCAGGCGCGTCGCGTGCACGCGCATCGGGATGCCGGCGTTGTTGACGAGCACGTCGACCTTGCCGTGCCGCGCGAGCACATCGCGCGCGAGCCCCTCGATCGCCTCCCGATCGCCGACGTCGCAGACGAGCGCCTCGCTCGCCGGGGCGCTTTTGCGGCAATCGGCAACCACCGCCTCGAGCATCTCCTTTCGGCGGGCGACCGCCACCACCGTCGTTCCGTGAGACGCGAGGTCGCGCGCGACGGCCGCGCCGATACCCGACGACGCTCCAGTCACGATCGCGACGGCGCCCCTGAATTCGAAGCTCATGGCGGGCAAGACGATACCCGGCGGCCTCGACGCGCTACCATTCGGTCGATGCCTCTCTTCGAGTACGAGTGCACCGCCTGCGATCGCCGGTTCGACCGGCTCGTCTCCGCGTCTTCGTCCGACGACGTCGACTGCCCCCGCTGCGGCGCTCGCGAGGTGCGGCGGTTGATTTCAGTGATCGCCGGTGTGGGCGGCCGCGCATCGGCGCCGGCGCCCGAGTGCGGGCAGGGCGCCTGCGGCGCCTGCAGCTAGATCCCGGACCGGTTCATGAAGATCCGCGTTCGCCTGTGGGGCGGACTCGTCGATGCAGCCGGGTTCACCGAGGAGGTCCTCGATCTCGCCGACGGAGCCACCACCACCGATGTCGTCGACGCTTTGGAGCGACGCGCGCCCGGGCTCGCGCGGTTCCGCACCGTCACGCGCGTCGCGGTGAACGCCGACATCGTCACCGGCGACGCGACGCTCGCCGATGGGGACGAGGTGTCGCTGCTTCCTCCGGTCGCCGGCGGTCAGGACGATCTCGTCGAGATCCGGCCGGGCCCACTCGACCCTGCACACGCGATCGCGTTCGTGACGACGCCGGCCTCTGGAGGGATCGGCGTCTTCGTCGGTGTCGTGCGGGAGGCGAACGAAGGAAATCGCGTGGCCGAGATCGACTACACGGCTTTCGAGGAGCTCGCGTTGAAGGAGATCCGCGCCGTCGTCGCCGAAGCGCGCGAGCGGAGGCCGTTGCACCGTGTCGCGGTCGCGCACTCGACGGGACGGTTGAAGGTCGGCGACGCGAGCGTCGTCGTCGCGGTTTCCGCGACGCACCGGGCCGAAGCTCTCGAAGCGTGCCGCGCGATCATCGACGGCGTGAAGGATCGCGCGCCGATCTGGAAGCAGGAGTTCGGCCCCGACGGGACGCGATGGGTCAACCTTCCGGACGAGCCCATCCCTCCGCCAGGCGGCTGATCTCCTCCACGGCCGGCTTCAGATCGAACCCTTCGTCGCGGCCGGCGGCCCTCCCGATGAGGTACGCCGTCAACGGCGCCAGGTAGCGCACGCCGGTCACGTCGGCCGTGATCTTCGTGACGCGAAGGAGCGAGCGAACCTCGGCGTCGTCCGGCGCGCCCATCGCTCCGCCGCCGGTCAGAGCCCCGAGCCGCTCACCGACCGCCTCGAGCCAGGCCCGCTCCGTCGCGGCCGTGTCGCTCGTCCCCATGTCCCGCCTCCTCGTTTCCAGCCCGGGTGCTAGCGTTCACGTCGTGAACCCCGAAACCGTACCGCTTGGCGGCATCATCCTGGCGGGAGGCCGCTCGCGCCGGATGGGCAGCGACAAGGCCGTCCTGGACTTCTGCGGCACACGCATGATCGATCGCGTGACGCACACCCTCGGGACCGTGGCCGAGCCGGTCGTGGTGGTCGCGCGGGCCACCGACGACGTCGGCGAGCTGCCTGCGACGGTCGTCGAAGACGAGCGCCCGTACGAAGGTCCGCTTTGCGCGCTCGTCGCCGGGCTCCGGGCAACCGGAACCGAACGGAACATCGTCGTCGCGTGCGACATGCCGTTCCTTAACGCCTCTCTGCTCTCGCGTCTCGGCGAACTGCTCGACGCGAACATCGACGCGGTCGTGCCGATCGCCTCCGGCTTGCCGCAGCCGCTGCACGCGGGGTACGGCGACTGCGCCATCGAACCGCTGCTGGCGGTGATCGCGGCGGGCGAGCGTTCGCTCAAGGGATCGCTCGAACGGCTGCGGGTGCGTTGGGTCCCGGAAATCGAGTGGAAGGCGCTCGACCCCGACGGCCGCTCCTTCCTCAACGTGAACACGCCCGAGGAACTCCGCGCGGCGGCCGAGCTGCAGGCGACCGCATGAGCGCCGAACCGATCGTCGACCGGCTGGGCCGTGTCGCGACCGACCTCCGCGTGTCGGTCACCGACCGCTGCAATCTCCGCTGCACGTACTGCATGCCGGCCGACGGCCTCCCATGGCTGCCGCGGGCCGAGATCCTCGACTACGAAGAGATCGCGCGCCTGGTCGGCATCTTCCGATCGATGGGCGTGCGCACCGTCCGGCTGACCGGCGGCGAGCCGACCGTCCGGCGCAATCTCCCGGAGCTCGTGAGCCAGCTTCGAAACGCCGCGCCGGACGTCGACCTGTCGATGACGACGAACGGGCTGATGCTCGACACGCTCGCGGCACCGCTGGCCGAGGCCGGGCTTGATCGCGTGAACGTGTCGATCGACTCGCTCCTCCGTCACCGCTTCGCGGAGATGACGCGCCGCGACGCGCTCGAACGTGTTTTCGTGGGGCTGCGCGCCGCGGAAGCCGCCGGTCTGACGCCGATCAAGCTCAATTGCGTCGTGCTGCGCGACACCAACGACGACGAGGTCGCCGACTTCGCCGCGTACGCGCGAGACACCGGCTACGAGATCCGCTTCATCGAGTACATGCCCCTCGATGCCGACCACACGTGGGAACGGGCGAAGGTCGTGCCGGGCCGCGAGGTGCTCGAACGTATCGCCGCGCGATTCCCCCTCGTACCCGAAGAGGACGACGGTCCCGCGCCGGCGCGCACCTTCCGGTTCGCCGACGGCGCGCCCGGCAGCGTCGGCGTGATCAACTCGGTCACCGAGCCGTTCTGCGAGTCCTGCGACCGGATGCGGATCACGGCGGACGGCCAGTTCCGCTCGTGCCTGTTCTCGCTCACCGAGACGGACCTGCGGACGCCGCTCCGGGACGGCTCGTCGGACGCCGACCTCGAGGCCGCCGTCAGGGAGACGATGTGGGACAAGGGGCCGGGGCACCGCATCAACCACCCCGACTTCGTCCAGCCTCAGCGAGCGATGTCCGCGATCGGCGGCTAGGTCTCCGGACACCGAAAAAGCCGTCCCACCCGCTTTTACACTGTTATTACCGTGATAACGGCTTGACGCCGATTGGTGCGCCCGGGCATAGTTCCCAAAACACCCCGGGCCGTCTCTCATCTCCGCAGGCCAGAAGGGGTTTCCGCAAGACGCACAGGAGAAACGAACTTGTCCTCTCGCTCGGGTGGAGCCGTCCTCGCGGTCGCGATCGCGCTGACCCTCGCCGCCTGCGGGCCGCGATTCGCCGATCAGGCCATACCGCAGGGACAGCCCAGCACGATCGCGCCTGCCCCCACCGCGACGACCGGGAGCACGACGGCTCCGTCTCCCGGCTCGACGACGAAGACCACCGTGATCAAGGGTTCGAAGGGAAACGTCGTCACCGGGTCGGTCATCAAGGTCGGAGGACTCTTCCCGAAGTCCGGCGGGCTCTCGGCGCTCGGCCTGCCCGCGTACCAGGGCGCGGCCGCGTTCTTCAACTGGGCGAACGAGAAGAACCTCGTTCCGGGCAAGCGGTTCCAGTTCATCACCTGTGACGACCAGGCGGTCGACACGCAATCGACGACCTGCGCGAAGAAGCTCATCGATCAGGACGGCGTCTTCGTCATGGGGCCGTCCTTCACGCCGTTTTCGAACACCGTCATCGAGCAGGTCGACAAGGCCGGCGTTCCCTGGACGGGCTTCGACGGCATCAACACCGAAGGTCTCGCGCGGAGCAACGTCGTCACGATCGGATCTCCTATCGAGCCGATGGCCCACGCCCTGATCGACTACTGGTACGACAAGCTCTCGCGTCAAGGGCACGCGCCGAAGCGGGTCGGCGCGGTCGTGCTCGACGTCGCGCCGGCGCGCACGTACATGCGCGAGCTGAAGGAAGAGATCTGCGCAAAGCTCGGATGCGACGTCGTTCTCGAAAGATCCGTGCAATACACGACGACCCAATACGAGACCATCTGCCGCGACATGCAGAACAAGGTCGTGGATGCGATCTGGATCATCACCGACCCCGCGTCGGCAATAAAGCTCATGAACGGGTGCCAGAACATCGGCTACCCGAAGGGCCGCTTCCTCGGCCAGCACGGGATCTACCTCGATCTGACGCTGTCGCAGGCCGGCCCCTACTCCGACGGGCTGATCGCGAACAGCGGCCTGCTCCCCGACACCGAGGTCACGCCGGCTACGACCGAGATGAAGAGCATCATCCGGCGCTACTTCCCGGGTGCGAGTCTCGGATACTTCACCGAGCTCGCGTTCGCCAGCGCGCGTATGGTCGTCGACCTCGTCGCCCGGGTCGTTTCTCAAGGCAAGGAACTGTCGCGGCAGAACATGCTCGCCGCGGCGTCCGCCGTCACTTCTTACGACTGCCATGGGCTGTGCAAAGGGGTCACGCTGCGTCCGCCCGCGTGCAAGAGCGGAGGGAATCACACGGTGTGGATCGTTCGGGCCGACTTCTCGTCGGGTAAGGGCCGGTGGGTGAAGGAAGCCGGACCGTTCGACGCCTTCGACGTGCGGACCTGGCCGAACCCCGGGAAACCGAAACCCTGCTAGCGGGCCCCAGGGATGACGAACTTCCTCCAGTACGCGGCCACCGGACTCGCCGGCGGATTCGCCACCGCGCTTCTCGCGCTCGGCGTGGTGATGATCTACCGCTCGACACGCGTCCTGAGCTTCGTTCAAGGCGCCATCGCGAGCCTTGCGACCTACGTGTACTACCAGCTCGGCACCGCGTGGTCCTGGCCGGCGTGGGTCGCGCTCCCGCTCGCGATCGTCGCGGCCATCGCAATCGGCTTCCTGGTGGACCTGCTCGCGATGCGGCCGCTGCGCCGCGCCGACGCTCTCACCCGGACGGTGGCGACGCTCGGCGTCTTCCTCGTGATCCTCGCGATCATCCGCGTGGTATGGCACGGCGGCGAGACTTTCGTGCACCCGCTGTCGACGTCGATCGCGCGGATCGGAACGTTCAGCTTGAGCGTGCAGCAGATCATCACGGGGATCGTCGCGGTCGTCGCCTCCGTTGCTCTCGTGTGGTGGACTCGGCGAACCTACACGGGGCTCGGGCTCTCGGCGATGGCGGAGGACCCGTCGGCGGCTCGTTTGCTCGGCGTCAGTCCCGGGAGGACGTCGTCGCTCACGTGGATCGTCTCCGCCGTACTCGCCGCGCTGGCCGGGATCCTCGTCACGCCCCTCCTCGTGCTGAACCCGTTCCAGATGACCTTGTTGATGGTGACTTCGTACGCCGCCGCGCTGCTCGGAGGGTTCATCAGTCTTCCGCTGACCCTGATCGGCGCGGTGCTCGTGGGCGCGGGCGAGAGTCTCACGACGGGCTATGTCAACGTGTCCGGTCTCTCTGAGACGTTCGGGTTCATCGCAGTCTTCGCCATCTTGCTGATCTCTCGCGGTCGCGGCGGGGCCGCGGCACCCTCGCTCGGGAACGGGAGTGAATCGTGGTGACCGGCCGCCGCGGCGTCACGCTGGCGCTCCTCGCCGCGCTCGCCGCTGCACCCGCGATCCTGAGCGGCTACTGGACGTTCGTGCTCACGCTCGCGGTTATCTACGCATTGCTCGCCCTCAGCTTGGTCGTGGTGACGGGGTGGAGCGGGCAGTTGAACCTGCACGTCGCCGCGCTCGGGTTCGGTTGGGGCTCCTACGCGGCGTTCGCGCTCGTCACGTATGGGTTGCCGGTCACATGGGCGCTCGTGCTCGCCGGATTGCTCACGATCCCGTTCGCTGCGGTCGTCGCGCTCGTTGCCGTGCGCTTCCGAGGCCTCGAGCTTGCGATCGCGACGCTCGCGATCGGTCTGATCTTCGAGCGGCTCGTTTTCCGCAACCTCGGCGAGTCCCTCGCGCGATCGGCGCCCGGCGTCACGACGCCGTTCGCGAGCTCATTCGTTTCGATGCCGCGACCCACGATCGGCGGCGCCGGGTTCTCCGGCGATGCACCCTTCTTCTACTTCTGCCTCGTCCTCGCCGTCGTCGTCTTCGCGCTCGTGTGGAACGTCGGCCGGCGGGCGACCGGACGGAGCCTCCGGGCGCTGCGCGAGCGCGAAGTCTTGGCCGAAACGCTCGGCATCCCGGTCGTGCGCTACCGCATCGGAGCGTTCGTCGGATCGATCGTGATCGCCGGAGTCGCCGGCGCACTGTTCGCGTCGTTCAAACAAGGGATCGCCCCCGACTCCTACAACCTCGATCTCTCGTTCCAGATCCTCGCGGCGACCGTGATCGGGGGCATCTACTCGCCGGGCGGCGCTGTGATCGGCGGCGGGTTGATGGCGTTGCTGCCGGAGGTCGTCCGGTCGGGACCGCTCCAGATCTTCGGCGGGGAACGGCTCTTCCTCGTCTTCGGCGTCGGGATGATCCTCGTGCTGTGGCGCCTCCCGGCGGGGATCGCCGGGTGGAGAGGCCGTCGCGGTCGCGTGAACGGTGAAGACGGTTCCGGAGAGTCCATCGACGAGATCTCGGTCGGAGCCCTCACTGCGATCGCTTCGAGCAACGGGAACGGCGCCGCGGGGATCGTGCGCCGCCTGTATCACTCACCCACCGACCGGCATGCCCGGCGGCCGCTCCTTCGCGTCGACGATCTCCGCGTGCGGTTCGGCGGTGTCGTCGCCCTCGACGGAGCGAGCCTCTTCGTGCCGGAAGGGGAGATCTGCGCCCTCATCGGCCCCAACGGGGCCGGCAAGAGCACCCTGTTCAACTGCGTGAGCGGTCTCGTCACGCCCGACGAGGGCCGCGTCTATCTTCAGGGCGGCGACGTCACCGAGGTTTCCGCGCACCGCCGAGCCGCCTTCGGGATCGGCCGGACCTTCCAGACCGTCGAGGTGTTCCGGGAGCTGACCGTTCGGGAGAACCTCATCGCCGCCGGGTACCTGCTCCGCGACGACGACCGTGTCGTCGCCGAGCGCGCGGACGCGTTGCTGTCCAGCCTCGGACTCGGAACGGTGGCGGACCAGCTTCCCGGAGACCTGCCGCTCGGATCGCTCCGGGCCGTGCAGATCGGGATGGCGCTCGTTGCGCGTCCGCGGCTGCTGCTGCTCGACGAGCCGAGCGCCGGACTCGACGATCGCCAGACGGCATCGCTGGCGTCGCTCATCTCTCAGGCGCGAGCCGAGTACGGCTTCGGCGTTCTCCTCGTCGAGCACGACATGACCATGGTGGCGAGCCTCGCGGAGCACGTCTACGTGCTCGACTTCGGCCGCGTCATCGCGGAAGGCACGCCGCAGGACATCCGCAACGATCCGCTCGTGCTCGAGAAGTACCTCGGGGCCGATTGGGCCGACGCGCAAACCGCACCGAGGAGGCGCCGTGCTGCGCGTTGAGGGACTCGACGTGTTCTACGGCCACGTGCAGGCGCTTCGCGACGTGTCCCTCGAGGTCGCCGACGGCGAGATGGTGGCGCTCTTCGGTGCGAACGGGGCGGGGAAGACCACCTCACTCCGCGCGATCTCCGGGCTCGTTCCCCTCGCGTCGGGCTCCGTGGAATTCAACGGCCGCAGCCTCGCCGGCGTGACTCCGGAGGAGACGGCACGGCTCGGGATCGCGCACATCCCGGAGGGACGCGGGATCTTTCCGCGCATGACCGTGTCACAGAACCTCAAGATGGGCGCGTACGTTCGGCGCCTGTCCCCCGACGCGCTCGCCGCCCGCACGGCCGAACTTCTCGAGGTGTTCCCGGGACTGAAGGACCGCCTCAGGCAACCGGCCGGCACCCTGTCGGGCGGAGAGCAGCAGATGCTTGCGATCGCCCGCGCGCTCGTGTCAAAACCGAAGCTGCTGATGCTCGACGAGCCGTCGCACGGGCTCGCACCGATCGTCGTGAAAGAGGTTTTCCGGCTGATGGACGAGCTACGCGCAGGCGGGATGTCTCTGCTGATCGTTGAGCAGTACGCGTCGATCGCGCTCTCGTCGGTTGATCGCGCGTACGTGCTGGATCGTGGACGCGTGGCCATCTCAGGAACGGCTGCGAAGATCCGCAAGAACCGGAAGAGCCTCGCGGGCGCGTATCTCGGTACATGAAGGTGAGAGGAATGATGAACGGGCGGCGAACGGTTTTGGGGATCATCGCTTCGCTGCTCGTCGTCGCTGCCGTCGGCGTTTCGCCCACGGCGAGCGCCGCGGTGAAGGAGCTGAACGCCACGGCCAACGGCCGGGCAGAAGCAGCGGCGGTCTTCGTGCCGTTCCGCGTGAATCCGAACATCGACTTCTACCCCGCGTACAGCTATTCGGAGATCGCCAACTCCGCCAGCCAGAGCACAAGCCATGGGATCTCCGCGGGGTTCTATCCCGGTTTCCTCCTCGACGCGTTCATGGATTTCTACGGCTTCAAGGGTCCCGGCCGAGCCCTACTCGGATTCGCCGAAACCCAGTGGCCCGACGCGCCTCAGGAAGCGGACGCGTCGACCGCCGATTTCGGGAAGCTCTGCAAGGAGTCCGGAGACAACCCTCAGATCACGCAGTACTTCCCGAAGCAGCTCTTCGACGGCTGCGTGCAGTTCTACGGAGCGCTCACCGGTGGATTCGGCGGTTCGCTCCCGTACCGCATCGCCGCCGGGCATTCGCAGAGCGGATTCCTCACCGCATCGGGCTTCTCGGACGGATCCGAGATGACCCTTCCGCTGCCGCAAGCGCTCACGATCGGCCACGCGCACTCGACGTCCGAAACCTCCGCTGCGAGCACACACTCGAGCGTCTCGGACGCGACGGCCGTGCTCCAAGACGTGACCATCGGAGAGCTCCACATCTCCCAGATCCGTTCCACCGCGAGCGCAACCAACGACGCCCGCCGCGGGACCAAGGTGACACGGAACGTCGAGATCGTCGGAGCGACGATCGCCGGCCGTTCGGTGACCATCGACGAGAACGGCATCCGGCCGATCACCGACAACGAGCAGGTGCGCACCGCACTAGACCGTTTCGCTCAGGAGGGGTTCGAGGTTCGGCTGATCGCGGGGAAGGACACGGTCGACCCCGACTCCGGTGAGGTTTCGACGGTCTCCGGCGGACTCTCGATCCGTATGGTTCGGAGCGGCATACCGACCCAGCTACAGGATCCGAACGACCAACTGTGCGCCCAGACGTCGGAGCTACAGCAGAACCCCGCTCTGACGCCGGGGTCCGTGTACACCTTCGGATACGACCTTGCGTCCGTCCCGCCGTTGAACGATGCCTACCACAACATCTGGGATAACAATTATCCGCTGGGGCTCGTCCTTCCGCGGGACGTCGAGGGCGAGGAGCCGGTCCCGCCGGTCATCCCGTGCGCCGGCGTGCTCTTCGATCGCGCGGTCGACGCCGGTGTCGTGCTCGCCGTCACCGCGGCGAGCGCCCGGTTCACCGAAGGCGTCCCGCTTCCCGATCTCGGGAACGTCGTCACGCCCGGGGTCCCCGATCGGGTGATCACCACGACGATCACGCTTCCGGGAGCGGGATCCGTTTCGGGACCGCCGGCGATCGGTCCGGGGCCGGCGCCGGCGCTCGTCGCATCCGGACCGGACTTTGGCGCCGACGTCGCGGGCCGCCTGAAGTTGCTTTACGGAGCCATGGTGCTCGTCGTCGTCGGGCTCGTCGCGGGGCGCAGCGCATTTCGACAGCTGATCCGAACCTAGGGGGAACGATGAGGAAAGGACTCGAATTGCTGGCGTCGCGCGGACGAGCGTTGCTCGGATGGGGGGCGATCGTCGCATCGATCGTCCTACTCGCTGTCGGGTGGTACGGAGTGAGCGGGACCCCACTCGTGGCTCGCCAACTCGCCTATCTGGTATCCGGCGGCATCGGCGGTTTGCTCGCCGGCATCGTGGGCGTTGGATTGCTCCTCTCCGGCGATGTGCGCCGCGACCGCGAACGGCTGGGACGCATCGAGGCCGACCTGCTCGAGCTGCGTGAGCTGCTCCTGGCTCAGTCCCAGACCCTCAATGCTCCGACGGCCGGCTCTCCGGACACCGCCGAGCCGGGGTCTGCCCGGGCCGGCGCGAGGTCGAGACGTTAAGACGACGAGGGTTTACACTGTTAATACCGTGATAACAACTTGACTGGGCCGGTCAAGTTCGCCATAGTGGCCAGAACTCCCTCCGCGTGTGCCTATCTGCGCACGTCAGCAGGGGTTTTTACGAAAGCGATAGGGGAAATTCGGTGCCAGGGTTGGGGGCTTCAGAAGCCGTGACGATCGCCGCCGAGGAGCTGCCGAGCTTCGAGGAACAGTCGGCCTCCGACGTCCTCGCCTGGGCGCTGAACGAGTTTCATCCCCGGATCGCGATCTCCGCGTCGTTCCAAGCCGAGTCGGTCGTCATCATCGACCTCGCGGCGCAGATCCGGCCGGACGTGAGGATCTTCACCCTCGACACCGGCCGGCTACCCCAAGAAACCCACGAGCTGATCGATCAGGTCCGCCACCGTTACGACCTCAAGATCGACGTGATCGTCCCGGACAACGCGCGCGTGCAGGCGATGGTGCGCCAACACGGCATGAACCTGTTCACGCGCCATCAAACGCAACGAATGCTGTGCTGCCATATCCGAAAGGTCGAGCCGCTCCGCCGCGCGCTCGCCGATCTCGACGGGTGGATCACGGGACTGCGCCGCGACCACGGCGGCGCGCGGACCGACGTCGCCAAGGTCGCCTTGGATCCCGATCACGGAGGGATCGTCAAGGTGAACCCGCTCGCCGACTGGACGAGCGATCAAGTGTGGGACTACATCCGCACGAACAAGATCCCCTACAACGCGCTCTACGATCAGGGGTATACCTCGATCGGATGTGAGCCGTGCACGCGCGCCATCAAGCCGGGCGAGGACGAACGCGCCGGACGCTGGTGGTGGGAGGACTCCGGGTTCAAGGAGTGCGGCCTCCACGAACAGATGCCGCACGAGCGTTTCGATCAAGAGCTCGAGTGGATCGACGAAGCCACGAAGCCATGACCGACCGTCCCGAAGCCCACAAACGAGCGGCCGAAGAGCGGCAGAAGCGGGCCGCGACCAAGCCCAAGCGCGGCCAGGGTCAGTGGGCGCTCGGCTACTTCGAGCCGCTGAACCTCCCCGAGCAGACGAAGCGCGACGACGACGGCCTGAACGTGCGCGAGCGCATCGAGAAGATCTACTCGGTGCAAGGCTTCCGTTCGATCGCGCCCCCAGACCTGCGCTCCCGGTTCCGCTGGTGGGGCCTGTACACGCAACGGAAGCAAGGCACCCCCGCGGGGATCACCGCCACGGCCGAACCGGAGGAGCTCGAAGACGAGTTCTTCATGCTCCGCATCCG
>Ga0070708_100003976_pt1 | contig 11604 bp, 10 predicted proteins | sample KBSK5503metaG_FD_65469 | JGI IMG/M metagenome (GOLD analysis project Ga0070708, IMG submission 65469) | Corn, switchgrass and miscanthus rhizosphere microbial communities from Kellogg Biological Station, Michigan, USA - KBS K5-50-3 metaG | ecosystem: Host-associated > Plants > Roots >...
GAGCGGGCCGAACGGCGCGGCACTGTAGACCGCCCGCAGCGCGGCGTTGTCGAGTAACTGTATCCCGCTGGCCTGCACGGGGCGGACCGAACCGTCTTCGAGAGATCCGTCGGCGAGGATGGTGAACGAGACAGTGATCGGCTGCGTGAAGCCGGTCTTGACCTGGCGCGTCCAGATCAGCCAGATCTTCTGCTGCACCGCGGCGAGGTACCAATCGCCGACTGCGTCCGTCCCGTTCGGGGCTCCGGGAACGGCGGGTCCGATGATCCCGAGGCCAGGCGTCGCGCTGCCCGTGCCCGTCGAACCCGCGGACCCTCGCGAGGCAGGCGCTCGTTCCGGCGGGGGCGGACCGGCATAGCGTGGCGCTGGCGCGGATTTCTCCGGCTTCAGCTTCGACTTCTTCGCATCCGGAGGAGGCAGGCCCTTCCGCGGCTCCTCCTTCGGGGGCTTGAGGACCTTGGGCGGAGGCTCGGGGGCGGGGACCGGCGGCGCCTCCTGAGGGGGCGCGGTCACCGGAGGCGCCGTCGCAGGAGCGGGTTCGGGCCCCACTGCACCGCCGCCACCGCGGGGGAGAGCGACCACGAATCCGGGCGCGACCTGGATCAGCGGTTTGCGCGAGTCCAGCCAGGCGGCGCCCAGCGCCGCCCCCACGAGCAGCAAGTGGAACGCGCCCGAGAGAAGCATGCCACCGGGGAAGCCGCGGTCCATCGCTTCGCGCGCCTCGAGGACGCGATCGACCGCTTCGTTCACCGCGCCGCCTTCTCCGACGGCAACTCGTACACGAACCCGATCTGCTCGACACCCGCGTGCTTCATGATGTCGACGACTTCGATCACCTTGCTGTAGCGCAGCCCCTGGTCGGCACGCAGGTAGACCACTTTCGTGGCCAGACCCTGCACACGGCCGCGGAGCTGCTCTTCGAGGAGTGGCAGGGCCACGGGCTGATCGCCGATGTAGACGGTGCCGCGGGCGTTGACGGACACGGTGATCCGATCCTCCTGGGAGACGTCGGGCTGATTGGCCACGGGCAGCGTGACGTCGATCCCGCGGCTCATCATCGGCGCCGTCACCATGAACACGAGGAGCAGCACGAGCACCACGTCCACCAGCGGGGTCACGTTGATGTCGCCCATCACCGCGCCCGCATGGCGCGAGCGCATCGTGCGATACGTGGTGGCGGCCTGGGACGCGCCGCCGGTGCCGCCCTGACCAGTCGCCTGCATGCTTCTTAGGTGAAGTTACGCTCGACGATGTTGAGGAATTCCAGGGCGAAGTCGTCCATCATCGACGAGAGCACCTTGATGCGGCTGTTGTAGAGGTTGAAGAAGAACGCGGCCGGAATGGCCGCGGCCAGACCCATGGCCGTCGTGATCAGGGCATCGGCGATGCCGGGCGCGACCACGGCCAGGTTCGCCGAGCCCATCCGTCCGATCGCCTCGAACGCGTTCATGATCCCCCAGACCGTCCCGAAGAGCCCGATGAACGGGGTCACGCTCGCCGTCGTGGCCAGGAACGTGATGCGCCGCTCGAGGCGCGTGACTTCGCCGGTGGCCGCACGTACCAGCGCGCGCGAGAGCGATTCGAGGCTCCTTACCGTAGGACGCGCGGCGGCCCCGGCGGGTTTCTCTTCCTTGCCCGTCCCGCGGACCTGCTGGTTGACCTCCTGATAGCCGGCCTGGAACACGCCCACGAGCGGGCTGGCCTGGAGCTGGACGCAGACGGAGTTGACCTCAGAGAACTTGGTGCTCTTCCGGAAGACTTCGAGGAACGTCTTGGACTGGGAGTGGGCGCGCTGGAGGGACATGCCCTTGTAAAGGATGATGGCCCAGGAGACCAGGGAGAAAAGGGCCAGGAGCAGGAGGACCCCCATGGCCACTCCGCTCGTATGGCTGAGAACACCCTGGACGCCGCCCGAAAACGCCGCCGTGGACTGAGCCAGGATGAAGAGGGCGGTCGATGCCAAGGAACCTCGTTAAGTAGCGCTGTCCGCTGAGACTGGCACAACCCCTTGGGGTATGTCAACGAGAAAAGCCGCTCGGACCCCTTGTGACCCCTTGCAGGACCATCATTTACAGGCGCGGGGAGGGATGTGATCCTTTTCGTCGATGGGTATGATGCTTAAGTTACTGAAAATAAAGAATATCGCACTCATTTACAACGTCGAGCTGGAGCTCGGGCCGGGGCTCACCCTCCTGACCGGCGAAACCGGCGCCGGCAAGTCCATTCTCATCGACGCGCTGGGCCTCCTGCTGGGGGCTCGCGCGTCGGCGGACCTCATCCGCACGGGTGAGGACCTCGCCGTCGTGGAGGCGCTGATCGAGAGCAGCGACGCGCGCGCGGCCCTGGAGCGGCACGGACTGCCCGCGGAGGACGACGAGATCGTGCTGCGCCGGGAGGTTCAGTCCTCGGGGAAGGGACGCGCCACCGTCAACGGCGCGCTCGTCCCCGTCGGCGTGCTGCGCGAGCTGGCGCCCTTCGTCGCCCACATCCACGGCCAGCACGAGCCGCAGGGCCTCCTCGATCCGCAGACCCACGTCGATCTCGTGGACCGGCACGCCGGCCTCGACGGGGAGGCCGCAGCCATGGCGGAGCCCCTGCGCCGCCTGCGGGAAGTCGAGGCCGCGCTCGAATCGCTCCGCCGTGACCGCCGGGAGGACGAGCGCCGCCGCGAGATGCTCGAGTACCAGGCGGTGGAGATCGAGCGCGCGGCGTTGCAGCCGGGGGAGGAGGACTCGCTTCGCCAGGAGAAGCGCCTGCAGGCCAATGCGGGACGCCTGGCCGAGCTCTCGGGCGAGGCCTACGCTGCCCTCTACGAGGACGAGGCGGCCGTCCTGACGCGGCTCGGCCAGGTCTACCGCAAGGTCGAGGACCTCTCGCGCATCGACCCGCGCTTCGTCCCGTACGTCGAAGGGCGCGCGGCGGTACACGCCCAGCTCGACGACCTCGCGTTGTTCCTGCGGGATTACCGGGAATCGCTGCAGGTCAGTCCCGGCCGCCTCGACGAGATCGAGAGCCGTCTCGCCCTCATCGACCGCCTCAAGCGCAAGTACGGGGCGACGGTCGAGGACGTGCTGTCGTTCGGCGAGAAGTGCCGGTCCGAGCTGCGCGAGATGGGATCCCCGGAGGAACGCGAGCGTGCCCTGGTCCAGGAGCGCGAGGCGCTCGCCGGCCGCTACCTCGCCGCGGGCGTGCAGCTCTCGCGCAAGCGGCGCACGGCCGCCCGTGACCTCGAGAAGAAAGTCCAAGGCGAGCTCGCCCTGCTGGCCATGGAGCGCACGCGGTTCCAGGTCGCGTTCTCACCGGACAGCCCGGCCGCCTCCGCCGCGGATACGTCTGGATGGACCGACCGGGGCCTGGAGACGGCGGAGTTCCTGCTCTCGCCGAACCCGGGCGAGGAGCTGCGCCCGCTGGCGCGCATCGCTTCCGGCGGCGAGCTCTCGCGCATCCTGCTCGCCCTGAAGTCGGTGGCCAGCCTCGATGCGCGCGGCAAGACCCTCGTGTTCGACGAGGTCGATGCCGGGATCGGGGGCCGGGTGGCGGAGGTCGTGGGCCGGAAGCTCCGCGACATGGCCCAGCGGCATCAAGTCCTGTGCGTCACGCACCTCCCGCAGATCGCGTCCATGGCCGACCGCCATCTCGTCGTGCGCAAGCAGGTCGAGCGTGGGCGAACGACGACCGAGGTCGGCGTGCTCGACGCGTCGCAGCGCGTGGAAGAGGTCGCGCGCATGCTGGGCGGCGAGACGGTCACGGATGCCGCGCGGCGCCACGCGCGCGAGATGGTCCGGCAGGCGCGGGCGTAAGCAACAGCCAACGAAAATCGATCGGCCTGGGTTAGCCAGATAGAGGTTGTGGCCAGGTCGGCTGCCATCGACGAATGATGGTCAACGGGATCCTTCGGGAATAGAATCGAACTGCGCCTCATGTCTGACAGAAACCGCTACTACATCGAGACGTTCGGCTGCCAGATGAACGTCAACGACTCGGAGAAGGTCGCCGGACTGCTCGAGGCCGAGGGATACGAGAAGACCGAGTCGCGCGAGAGCGCCGACCTCGTCTTCATCAACACCTGCGCCGTGCGCGAGAAGGCCGCGGACAAGCTCTACCACGCCCTGGGCCGGCTCAAGCGGGCCAAGCGCGCGCGGCCGGAGCTGGTCGTCGGGGTGGGCGGATGCGTCGCGCAGCTGCAGGGCACGGCCATCCTGGATCGCGCGCCCCACGTCGACGTCCTGGTCGGCACGCACAACCTCTCGAGCGTTCCGGAACTGGTGCGCCGGGCGCGGGCGGGGGAGGGACGGGGCGTGGACCTCGATCGCCGCGCGGACAGCTTCGACGTCCCCGACTCCGCCGTCGCGCACTCGAGCCGCGTGCGCGCGTACGTCACCGCGATCGAAGGGTGCAACCACGTCTGCAGCTTCTGCGTCGTGCCGCGCACGCGCGGGACCGAGGTGTGCCGCGATCCCGACGGCATCGTCGCGGAGGTGCGGTCCCTGGTGGCGCGCGGCTATCCCGAGGTGATGCTGCTCGGCCAGACCGTGAACGCCTATCGCTGCGACGGCGTCGACTTCGCGGGACTCCTCGCGCGCGTGGACGCCATCGACGGCCTCCAGCGCCTGCGTTTCACGACGTCTCACCCCGAGCACGTCGACGCGGCCATGGCGCGCGCGCTGCGTGACCTGCCCCGGGTGTGTCCCTACCTCCACCTGCCCGTCCAGTCCGGCTCCGACCGGGTCCTGGCCGCGATGCGCCGCGGTTACACCCGCCAGCAGTACCTCGACACGGTCGCGCTCCTGCGCGCGCACGTGCCGGCGCTGGCGCTGACGACGGACGTGATCGTCGGATACCCGGGCGAGACCGAGCGCGAGTTCGAGGAGACGGTCCGCCTGGTGGAGGACATCGCGTTCGACGGGGTGTTCGTCTTCATGTATTCCCCCCGGCCGGGAACCGCGGCCCTGCGCCTCGGCGACGACGTGACCGGTGACGAGAAGCTCCGCCGGCTCCAGGTCATCAACACCATGCAGCAGCGGGCCCAGCAGCGTCAGAACCGCTCCCGGATCGGCCGCCGCGAGGAAGTCCTGGTGGATACGGTGAGGGAGGGCGGGCGGGTGGCCGGCCGGACACGCGATTTCCGTATCGTCCACCTCGACGGCGACGAGGGTCTGCTGGGTCGAACGATCGAAGTCGAGGTCACGGCGGCCGGGTCGAACTCCCTGATGGGATCGGAGTTCCCAAGCTCTCATTGACGCCCCGTTCCGCGGCTCCTATATTCTGACCAGCCGGAGGGGGTTCCCCTCGGAGGGCGGGATGCAGATCGAGATGAATATCAAGGGGTTGATGATCGACCCCATCACGAACATGCCGATCATCATCCTCCGCGACCAGGAGGGACAGCGGATCCTTCCCATCTGGGTGGGGGTCTTCGAGGCCAACGCGATCGCCCTCCAGATCGAGAACGTCCAGACGCCCCGGCCGATGACCCACGACCTCCTGAAGAACATCATCGACGACCTGTCCGCCCAGGTGGAGCGCATCGTGGTGACGGAGCTGAAGGAGAACACCTTCTACGCGCTCATCCAGCTGCGCACCAACGGACACTCGATCGAGGTGGACGCGCGTCCTTCCGACGCCATCGCGCTGGCCTTGCGGACGCGCTCGCCGATCTTCGTCGAGGAGGCGGTCATCCAGAACGCACGCAGCGTCGAGAGCTCGCGCGAATCCTCGATGGATGTCACCCGCCTCCAGAAGTGGCTCGAGGGTCTTTCCGAGGACGAGCTGGGCAAATACAAGATGTAGCCTTTCCGGCTCCCGCCGGACCTCTGCGGACACCCCCGCCGACCACACTACAGCTCGCGGTGCCGGGGCTCACGGCCCCCAGCATTGAGCCTTGACCGTGGGAAACGCCTTTGCCTAAGATCCCGATGGTTCCGATGTTTCCCGCCGTCCTGATCCTCTCGTCCCGCCGCGTTGACGCCCGCCTCGGCATCGGAAACGGAGGCATTCGTTGATCGTCATCGCCATCGCCAATCAGAAGGGCGGAGTGGGGAAGACCACGACCGCCATCAACCTGGCCGCGGCCCTCGCGCAGCGCGGCCGGCGCACGCTCCTCGTCGATCTCGACCCCCAGGCCAATTCGACGATCAGCTACCTCGACGTGCGCACGCTCCCGAAATCGATGTTCGACGTGCTCTCCAACGGCACGCCGCTCAGCGACGTGATCACGGCGTCGCCCGTCGCCAACCTCGACGTGGCGCCGTCGCGGATCGCCCTGGCCAAGCTGGAGTCGCAGCTCATCGGCGAGGTCGACGCGCACTTCCGGCTGAAGGATCGGCTCGACCTCGTGTCCGATCGATACGAGTTCGTCGTGATCGACACGCCGCCCGCGCTCGGCCTCATCACCGTCAACGCGCTGGTGGCGGCCACGCACCTGCTGATCCCGGTCCAGTCGAGCTACTTTGCGCTCGAAGGAACCGACGACCTGCTGGAGACGGTCGAGAAGATCCGGTCGCGGCCCAATCCGAACCTGAAGCTGCTGGGCGCGGTGATCACGCTGCACGACAAGCGCACGACCCTGTCGCGCGATGTGCAGAAGGCCATCACGGAGGTCTTCGGCGGCCGCGTGTTCCGCACGACCATCAGCAAGAGCATCCGGCTCGAAGAGAGTCCGGCGCACAAAGAGTCGATCTTCACCTTCGCGCCGCAATCCAGCGGGGCCTACGAGTACTACCGCCTCTGCGAGGAGGTCATCGAACGTGTCTAGCCCACGTCGGATCGGTCTGCCGGAAACGCTGCGCATGCGTCACGACGTGCACTTCGTGGACCAGCTCGGACGTCCGGGCGGCGAGCCGGTCGGACGCATGGTGCCGATCGAAGACATCGAGCCCAATCCGCATCAGCCGCGCCAGCACATGGGTGACCTCACCGAGCTCATCGCGTCCGTGCGCGAGAAGGGCGTGCTGGAGCCGATCCTGGTTCGCCCGCGTGGCGCGCGGTTCCAGATCATCGCGGGTGAGCGCCGGTATCGCGCGGCCATCGAAGCCGGACTCAGCGAGATGCCCTGCATCGTGCGCGAGACGTCGGACTCGGAAACGATGGAGCTCGCGCTCATCGAGAACCTCCAGCGCAAGGACCTCAGCGCGTTCGAGGAGGCCGATGGGCTGAAGACGCTGGCCGAGAGCTACGGCTACACGCACGAGGCGATGGCGGAGCGGCTCGGCAAGAGCCGCACATCGATCACCGAGATCCTCAGCTTGAGTGCGATGCCGGAAGACGTGCGCGATGCATGTCGGCGCGCCGACATTCAGGCGAAGTCATTGCTGCTGCAGGTGGTTCGTCAGGGCGACATGCAGAAAATGATGGCCCTCGTGCAGCGGCTACAGCACGAAGGCGGTCGTGCCACACGCGAGGACGCGCGACGGATCGCGAAGCAGGGAAAGGCGAAGGCGGCGAAGGGGCGGCCGCGTCACTACGTGTTCCGCTATCAGCCACGCGAGAAGAACTTCGCCCTCGCGCTGCAGTTCCACAAGAGCAATGTCCCACGCGAGGAGATCGTGCGCGCGCTTCAGTCGATCATCGAGGACTTGCTGCGGGAAGAGTCATAGGCGCGAACAGACCCAGCCGCCGCCGCTCGGGTCGCGGCTCGCTCGCTCCGCGAGCCCACATGTGAAAAATTGACGATCATCCGTGCCGCTCGCTCCTGCGCGACCCGCTCGCAGCGGCGGCCCTTGAAATTCACCCACGCGCTGCGCGTCGCTCGTAGCAAAACGGACTATCGCTCTAGGATGAATTTTTCCGTGAGATAGCGGAGGGCGCGGGTGAGGCCGAAGGCGCCGAACGCACCCGCGTAGCTCATCGCGATCCACCGGCTCCGCGCCCAGAGCCACTCCGCGACGCTCGCGAGCGCGAGGCAGAAGAGCGGCGCGACGATCTCGAGGTCCTTGTTGTAGCGCACGAGATTGGGACCCGGCAGCCCACCGGAGAGCAGGTTCAGCACCAGGTACGAGAGCGCCCACGCCAGGATGAAGGCGGCGTGCGGCGCCGAGGCCTGCGCGCGCCACGCCAGCACGAGACCCGCGATCACGGCGAGGGCGAACGGCCCGTAGAACACGTACAGTCTCCACGCCGCCTTGCGCAGGCCCCGCCCCGGATCGAACGTCGGGCCCGCATACGGATCGTCCGGCTCCTGCGGCGCGAGCTCCTCCTCGGGCACCGGGGTCCGCGGCTTCTCCAGGAGGATTCTCTCCTCCGGCATCGGCACACCGCGTTGCATGTCGAGGAAGGTCGGCACGTAACGCCCGTAGAAGACGACGAGGGACAAGACGGCGCCGAGTGCGCCCGCCACCACGAGGCCCATCGCGCGCCGCCGCGTCTCGGCGGAGTGGTCCCGCGCCAGCAGCACGACGAGGAAGAGCGGCATGAGGACCGCGAAGTTGAGGAGCGACTGCGTGTACGTGAGCAGGGCGAGAGCGAGGAGGGCGGCCAGCGTCAGGACTGCGCGGGGCCGATCGAGCTCGCGCCATCGCGCGAGCAGGTACAGGATCACGATCGCATCCACGGCGTGCCCCACCATGGCCGGGAAGTAGGCGAGGCTCAGGCGCGCGAGGAACAACGGCAGGACGGCGAGCGCGGCCGCGGCCGCCGTGGCCGTCGATCCTTCGGCGCGCAGGCGGCGCGCGATGCCGAAGACGAGGAAGGCCTCGAGGCTGTTCACGGCGGCCGCGAGCACGGACACCGCGACCTCCGGGCGCATGCGAGCGAGGGTGACGAGGGGCCAGCACAGCATGTAGAACGCGGGAGGATAGGGAAACGCGTACCAGTGCCCGTTCTCCATCTGCAGGCCGAGGCTGTAGCGGTACTGGTTCTCGGTGAAGGTGCGCAGGAAGCCCACGAGCCCACTTCGTGCCAGTTGCCAGGCGAAGAGTGCGTGGACGCGCACGTCGGGGTAGTAGAACCCAGGGTGGAGGAGAATCACGAGGCGCAGGGCGAGGGCGGCCAGGACGATGATCACGAGGGCGCCCGCTCCCGCTGAATCCGGGATCTCGAGAGCCTTCCGCGGGCGGGGCCCGCGCGCGAAGACGACGGCCAGGACCGCGACCGCGGCGTAGACCGCCCAACCCTCCCTGGCGATGCGCTCGGTGGCCAGCACATCCCACGCGCATCCCTCGATGGCCGCGCATGCGAGCGCGGACGCGTGGAGAGCGGCCGCGCGCGTCGACGCGCCCGCCAACCGTGGCGCCACGAACGCGACGATCACCACGAGCAGCAGCGCGAGCCGAGTCGCTCCGAGCAGGTCGAAGCGTGCCGTCGGCGACGTGCGCTCGATCTGCAACCAGTCGAGCGCGAGACCCAGCGGCCGCGGATCGGCGGACGTCGAATCGATCGTGAGGACGAAAGGAGTGCGGCCTTCCATCGGGGGGAGGTCCGCCCCGATCACGCGGTACGCCACACGAGGGTCGGCCTGGATGTCGAACGAGGTGATCAGGCGCCCCTCCACTCTCATCATAACTCTAGCTGGTTCAATGAGATGGCGTCGAACGCGCGCGGTCAGCCGATGGCCCTCGCCGGCGACGAGAACGGGAAGCCTCACTTCCGCGTGGCGGGTGGTCCAGTGAAACCGGGTCATGCGATCGCGCTCCCAGTCCTCGCGGAACCCGGTCACGTAATCGAAGTCGTTGGGACCGAGGTTCAGGACGGCGGGCCGTGCATGGTGGGCGGCAAAGGCGGGGAGGAGCCATGCCGCCGCCGCCAGCACGAGGAGCGTGGCGAGGTCCGGGGCGATCCGGCGGATCGGGCCGGCGTCCGCCCCCGACGACGGGCCGGCTACGTCGTCACCAGTACGGCGGCGTAGTAATCGCAGATTCCGCTCTGCAGGACGAGCTCCCGCTCCACCCGGCCCGCCTCGGCGTAGAGCCGCCGGTAGTCCTCGACGGGGCGGATGAACTCGCCATTCTCGACTTGATGGATGAGGTGCCCGATCAGGTTCAGGCGAGAGACGGCCGGTATGTCTTCGATGACGAGGACGCGCCCGCCATGCGCGAGCAGGCGGCGGCACTCGGAGAGGACGCCGCGGACTTCCTCATCCGGAAGGTGATGGAGGAGCCCGAAGATGAGGATCTGGTCGAAGCGGGCGTCCGGCAGGTCCACGTGCTTGGCGTCGGAGACGATGAAGGCGCCCTTGCGCGTGCGACGCGCGTGGTCGATGTAGCGCGCGTTGAGGTCCACGCCCACGTAGTCACCCGCCTCGAAGAGGTCGGCGAAGGCGCCGGGCCCGCATCCGAGGTCGAGCGTGCGCGCGGACGGGCCCAGGTCCAGCTCGCGGCGGATGGTCGAGCGGATCGCGCGGAAGTCGTTCTCGAGGATCCCGCGCACGAAGATGAAGAGCACGGGGTGATCCGAGATCTTCTGGACGAGGGTGGCGAAGAGTCCCATGGAAGAGGGGCGGTCTACTCGAAATTCAGCGCCTGCACGGGATCCATGCGCGCGGCCTTGACCGCCGGGTAGAACGAGCCGAGCAGGCCGCCGGCGAGGCCCAGGGCGGAAGCGATCAGAGCCCATTCCCGCGTGAGCTGCACGGTGAGGGTGGGGAAGACGCGTGGCAGCAGCCAGCGGCCGCTGAGGGCGAGCGCGATGCCGACGATGACGCCGGCCAGGCAGATGAGCGCGCTCTCGTTGATCACGAGCTGCACGACCTTGGTCTGGCTGGCCCCGATGGCGCGCAGGATCCCGATCTCGCGCGTCCGCTCGATGATCGTCGTGTACATGGCCAGCAGCACCACCAGGAACGAGATCACCACGGCCATGCCGGTCAGGGCCTCCTTGAACTGCTTGAGGCCGGTCGCGTTCTCCTGCATCACCTTCGAGACCTGGGCCACGGGCGTGATCTTGTGGCCGGGGAAGCGCGCCTGCAGGGCCTGGGCGAGCTTGTCCGCCTCCAGGGCGGACCGGCCCTTGATCAGGAAGAAGGAGGCGCGGTCGGGGGTGCCGATGGCCTCCTGGACGTCGGGCAGGCGGGCGTAGAGCCGCCCCCCCGCCCCGGCGCGGATGACCCCGACCACGGTGAAGTCGCGGTTGATCATGGGGAGCTTGTCCCCGGCGTGCATGCCGGTGGCGTCCGCGAGCACGTTGTCCATCACGAGATCGTAGGGCTTCTCGAGCGTCCGCCCCTCCAGCACGTCGAAGCCGCCGGAGATGCGCGCGAACGAGGGATAGTCGATGGCCCACAGGTTCACCGCGCGCGACTCGCCCTTGATGTTGGAGACGTGCCAGTTCAGGACCGGCGTCACCTCCGTCACGCCCTCCACCTGCTTCATGATGTCGACGTACTTCAGGGGCATCACGGCGCTGGTGGCGCCCAGGATGAGCGAGGCGTCCGGAGGCTGGAAAAGGACGTCCGCCCCCACGTTCTGCAGGCGCTCGGCGATGTCGCCGAGCGTCCCGTTGGCCATGCCGACCAGCAGCATCACCATCGCGACCTCGACCGCCACCGCCAGCACGGAGACGGCGGTGCGGGTCTTGCGATGCATGACGTTCGCGGCGGCCAGGTTCGCCATGGGAAGTGAAGCGACCTCCGGACATGGCCCGTCCCGATGACGCTAGACTAGGAACGATACG
>Ga0070708_100003977_pt1 | contig 11603 bp, 13 predicted proteins | sample KBSK5503metaG_FD_65469 | JGI IMG/M metagenome (GOLD analysis project Ga0070708, IMG submission 65469) | Corn, switchgrass and miscanthus rhizosphere microbial communities from Kellogg Biological Station, Michigan, USA - KBS K5-50-3 metaG | ecosystem: Host-associated > Plants > Roots >...
AATGTCACGGCCGGCGAACGTCGGCCCCGGCGCCTCGAACTGGAAGTCGGTGTTGGTCAGCGAGACCGCCCGCCGGGCGCCACCGCTCATCGCGACGGCCGACGCCAGCAGCCCGTTGTCGGGGCCGACCATGGTCAGAGGGCGTTCGTCCTCCGCGGTTTCGACGACTACGAGCCGCCGGTCGGTGCCCACCGCGGGATCGACCACCGCCAGGACGACGCCTGCGGGGAGATACTGGACGCTGCGAGCCAGCGCCAGCGCGCCGGCGCGGATGTCGTAGGGCGCGATCTCGTGGGTGATGTCGATCACCGTGGCGTGGGGCGCAATCCCACGAATCACCGCCTTGACGACCCCAACGAACTCGTCGACCAAGCCGTAGTCGCTGAGGAACGAGATCGTCTGGTGGCCCGGTGCTGCGGTCACCCCGATACGCGTAGCAGGCTCGCCGCCTCAGCAACACCTGAGGTGACGAGCCCGCGCCGCCGGGGCACCGGGTAGAGCACCCCTTCCGCTGCCGTGCACTCTACGGCAGCGGCGCAAGCGAGACCCATGGCCCCTACGAGCCCAACTGGCGAGATCGCTCCGCCGCCGCCAGCACCGCCTCGATGAGCGCCGCCCGCACGGCGCCGCTTTCGAGCACGAGCAGCCCCGCGGCCGTCGTCCCCCCCGGCGACGTCACCGCCGCCCGCAGGGTTTCGGGCTCGTCTCCCGACTCGGCCAGCAGCCGGGCCGAGCCGAGAAGCGTCTGCACGACGAGGGCCCGGCTCGTCGGCCGGGGCAGACCGGCGTGGACACCGGCTTCGATGAGCGCCTCGGCCATGAGGAAGACATAGGCCGGTCCCGAACCCGAGAGGCCGGTGACCGCGTCAAGCAACGCTTCGTCGACGCGCTCGACGACGCCGACGGCGGTAAGGATGCTTTCGGCCCACGCGAGGTCGTCACCGGTCGCCGCCGAGCCGCCGGCGATCGCCGCCGCGCCGGCACCGACCAGCGCGGGCGTGTTGGGCATGGCCCGAACCACCGCCGCCTTCGGTCCGAGCCCGGCTTCGAGTTGACCGATCCGCACACCGGCGGCAATCGACAGGACGCGAGCGATGCCGGCGTCGACCAGCGCCGCGCACGCCTCGTCGACGTCGCCGGGTTTCACGGCGATGACCGCGCCCTCGGCCGGAGGAACGGTGTCGGTGATCTCCACATCGGGATGCAGCGACGCCAGCTCCTCGCGCCGCGGGCCGTAGACCTCGACGACCGCCAGCCCATCCGGCGGCGCCCACTCCGCCGCCAGCAGCCCGGACAGTAGGGCGTCGCCCATCTTCCCGCCCCCGACGATGACCAGGCGGTACGTCACCGAACGCCAGCGAGCTACTTGAGGTAGATGCGGGGGTTCTGCGGGCTGCCGTTGACCCGGGTCTCGAAGTGGAGGTGGGGCCCGGTCGAGTGCCCCGTCGATCCCACGTACCCGATGATCTGACCCTGCGAGACGCTCTCGCCGTCGTGCACGGCGATGCGGCTCTGATGTCCGTACAGCGTGCTGAAACCGCCGCCGTGGCTTATCACCACCGCGTTGCCATAGCCGCCGAGCCACGACGCGGTGATGATCGTGCCCGACTTGGCGGCGTGGATCGGCATCCCGATCGGGCCGCCGATGTCGATGCCGGTGTGCATGCGCCCCCACCGCATGCCGAAGCCCGAGGTGATCGGTCCCCGGATGGGCCAGATCAATCCCGAAGCGGAGATCGGGCCGGTGTAGGCGCCTTCCCTTTTTCGGATCAGCGCCGAGAGGTTGGCTTCGTTGCGCTCGACGGCGTCGGCCTCGGCGATGAACTCCGCGATGCGCTTGTTCAGCGCGTCGCTGAGCCGGGACTGCTCGCCTTGGGAAGTCTGCAGGTCCTTCAAGCCGTCGATGGCCGCCTGACGCCGCTGGCGCACGAGCTCGCGTGCCTTGGCCACCTTGACTCGGGCGGCGTCCTGGTCCTCACGGACGGACCGCAGCCGATCGAGGATCTCGCGGTCGCTGGCGATGACATGGTTGAGCAGGGCCTCGCGGCGGCTGGCCTCGGCGATGTTCTTGGTCCGCATCAAATCGACGATGCTGTCCTGCGACGGCCGCATGTAGAGGCCCACGGCGCGGTCGGTCAACGCCTTGCGCAGCGAGTTCATCTGGGCGTCGGTGGCGGCCAGCTTCTCCTCGGCGGCGCGAACGACGGCCTGCGCGGCAAGTGACGCCTGCTGCGCCGCCTGCACGTCGTTCTCCTGCTTGAGGACGCGGTTGTGCAACCGCTCGAGCGCGCCGGTCAAATCGGAGTCCGACGCCCGCAAGACGTCGATGCGCTTCTGGAGTTGGGTTCGCTTGGTGTGGGCGGCGTCGCGTTGGCGCTTGAGGTCAGAGATGGAATCGCCCCGCGCCGGAACCGCGGCCCCCAGGACGACCAAGACGATGAGCGAAGCGATGCGCGGCGTTGTCTTCATGCAAGAAAGCGAGGGCAACAGGCGCGAAGCGGCGCCCGCAGCCGTCAAAGATCGCTCAGACCGTAAACGCCCCGTCAAGCGGGCCGCAACCACGTTGCTCCGGGGGCGGCCCCGGCGGGAGCGACACACTTCCCCGAGCGCCGCATTCCCGCCGAGGCCGGGGGTGGGCGCAGGATAGCATGAAATACAGCAAAAAGCCCTATCGGCGGAATTTCGACGCGTAGCCGATCCGCATAGCCGGCCTGAAGTACTGCTCGACGGTGGCGTACGTCGTGCCAACGATGCGATCGAGCTCGGCCTCGTCGACGGCGGTCACCGGCAGCTGGCCGACGAGGTACACCGCGTCTTCGGCGCCAATGCAGAAGCGCATCGCGAACAGGCGCTCGTTGCGGCGCAGCAGGTACTCGTAAAGGTCCTCCCGGTTCTCCTCGGGCGCGGGCATGAACTGCGTCTCGTAACGCAGGGTGCGCTGGCCGAGCGTGAACCAGATCGTCGTGAAGTCCCGCTCCTCGCCTCGCAGCCGCACGTACCACCGGCGCAACTCGGGGTCGCGATCGACGGCGGCGAGGATGGGGTTCTCGTCGAGCTGGCGGGCCAGCCACCCGCTGATCAGCGCCTCGGGCCGAGAGGGATCGACGATGTCAGTCGGCACAGCGGCGCGTAGCGACGCCTACCCACACTCGACGAGCTGCCTCGCGGTGAGGTCGGCGTAGATGCGGCGGAGCCGGGCGGCGGCGACCGGCCAGCGATAGCGGGCGGCGCCGGCGGCGGCGGCCGCTCCCATCTGCGCGGCGAGCGGGGGGTTATCGACGATCTCGCCGGCGAAGGCTGCGAACGCTCCCGGGTCGCGCCCCTCGACGAGAAAGCCGGTGCGCCCGTGCTCGACGATCGTGCGAAGACCACCGACGGCAGCAGCGACGACAGGAATGCCGCACGCCGCCGCCTCGAGCGCGACCAGTCCGAAGGACTCGGCGCGGCTCGGCACGAGGCAAACGTCGGCGGCACGGTAGAACACCCGCAGCCGGTCGTGAGGCTGCGGCGCCACGAACCGGACCCGGTCGCGCAGGCCGCCGTCGGCCACCAATCGGCGCACCCGCTCGAGCTCGGCGACGCCGTTGGGCCCGCTCGGTCCGCCGACGATGACGAGCACCGCGTCGGGATCGTCGAGAGTTGCCAGCGCGCCGACGGCCACGTCGAGCCCCTTCAACGGCTGGATCCGGCCGACGAAGAGAAGCACGCGGCGGCGACCCAAACCGAGAGCCTCGCGGGCTACGGCGCGATCGCCGGGAGAGAACGCCACCGGGTCGACGCCCGGAGGCACGATCTCGACCCGCTCGGGCACCGCTCCGTAGAGCCGCTGCAGCTGGACGCGCTCATCGACGCTCGACGCCAGGATGGCGTCGCTGCAGCCGATGACATCGGCTTCGGCACGCGCTCGAAGCTGTGACTCCTCCTCGTTGGCCTCGGCCTTGACCCGGGCCAGGGTGTGAAACGTCGAGACCAGCGGGAGCTCGAGCTTGTGCTTGAGGACGTGTCCGGAGACGCCCGAGAGCCAGTAGTTGGCGTGGATGGCGTCGGGCAGGCCTCGAAGGGTGACGGCCTCGAGCACGCCGTCGGTGAATTCGTCGACGAGATCGGGCAGGCGATCCTTCTCGACGGCGGCGGCAGGGCCGGCGTCGACGTGATGGACACGGACGCCGTTCTCGACGGCCACGATGCGCGGCAGGCCGTGGCGCCACCGACGTGTGTACACGTCGCATTCGATACCGGCGCGGGCGAGCGCCGAGGACAGCTCGCGCACGTACACGTTCATTCCACCGCCGTCGCCCGAGCCCGGCTGGGCGAGCGGCGACGTGTGCATTGAGAGGACAGCGAGTCGGCGCACGGTCGGAGGAACCCTACCCAGGGCCTCGCTCTTCCCGATCAGCCTCGGGCGGGGGGACGAGCACGCCCTCGTTCTCATGAAGAAAGGCGGTGTACACCTGGATGAGCGTCTGCTTCTGCGCCTCGGTCAGCGACGGGTCCCGCAGGATGTCGCCCACGAGGTCGTACTCGCCCTCGCGCTCCTCGAGGATGCCGGCCCGCACGTACAGCGTCTCGGCGGAGATGCGCAGCGCCTTGGCGATCTGCTGGAGGATCTCGGCCGAGGGCTTTCGCAGGCCGCGCTCGATCTGGCTCAGGTAGGGATTGGAGATGCCGGCGAGCTCGGAGAGCTTGCGTAGCGAGAGGCGAGCGACCCGCCGCTGTTCGCGGATGAACTCGCCCAAGTCGTGCATGCGGGTTTCGAGGTCCTTCATCCCGCGATCAACCGTACGCGCGGGTCTAGCGAAGGAGCGACTCGACGCTCGCCTCGCCGCTCTTGTAGCGGCGTACAAGCTCCGCCTGCAGCGTGTCGATGCGCTCGTGCAGCGCCCGGCGGCGGGCGGACACGTCGGACTCGAGCTCACCCAAACGGCCAGCGAGGGCACGGACGTCGTCGTCGGTGGCGCTGGCGAGATCCGACAGCCGGGCGGTGTCAGCGACGGCGTCCACCTCGGCGACCAGCTCGGCGTCCTCGGGCGGGGCCATCGACGTCGACAGCCGGCCCAGCCCGGGACCGACGACCTGGCGGCCAAGGATCTCGGGAAGCTTCTCCACAAGCGTGGCGACGTCGGCGGGCTCGCCTCCCTTGGACCGGCGATCGAGCTCGGCGGCGACGATGTCGAGGCGGGCCTGGACGATGCGACGGACATAGGACAGCGCCTCTTCGGCCGCCTGGCAGTCGTCGCGCATGGCGCGGATGTCCTCGATCGAACGCTCGGCAACGTCGCCGAGATAGTCGTCGGCCAGAAGGTGTTCCACGCGAGACACGCCCCGAGAGTACCGACTCACTCAGCGGTTCGTGACGAGCGCCGGGGGAAGGATTAGCTTTCGACCGACCCCGAGCCGAGGAGGCTGACGGTGGAGATCTTCACCCAATTGGGCGGCGTCATCCTGTCGCGATGGTTCCATGTGCTCGCCGGCGTCACATGGATCGGCCTCCTGTACTACTTCAACTTCGTGCAGACGCCGGCGTTCGCGGGCTTCGAGGCTGGCTCCCGCACAGAGGCCACCGCCAAGCTCGTGCCGCGGGCGCTGTGGTGGTTCCGGTGGGGCGCCATGCTCACCTTCCTCACCGGCATCATGATCCTGGGCTTCCAGGAGCAGTTCAAGATGAACTACTTCAAGAGCCTGCCGGGCACGAGCATCCTCACCGGCGCAGGGATCGCCACACTCATGTTCCTCAACGTCTGGCTCGTGATCTGGCCCAAGCAGAAGATCGTCATCGCCAACGCCCAGAACGTGCTCGGCGGCGGTGAAGCCGATCCCAACGCGCCGGCAGCGGCCCGGCGGGGGCTGCTGGCATCGCGCACCAACACCCTGTTCTCGATCCCCATGCTGTGGTTCATGGTGGCCACGAGCCACTTCGTCGGTGCCAGCACCCACTTCAAGCTCACCCACGTGCGCGACGGCCTGACGGTCGTTGGGCCGGGACGCAGCAACCTGATCACCTACTGGATCATCGTCGTCGTGCTCGTGGCGGTGATCGAGGCCAACGCCCTCGGGCTACTGGGCGGGACTGGTCCCGGTCCGACGAGGGCGCCGCTCGAGGACCACAAGCGCACGATCGTCGCCGGCTTCATCCTCTGGGCGATCCTCTACGGCCTCTGGGAGATCATCTTCCGCGCGTAATCACTTGACGAGCGCGTAGGCCAGCGCGGCCCAGACGGGGCCGGCGAAGAGCAGGGAGTCGATGCGGCGCACCGCGCTGGCGCGCTCGTCGCCTATGAGCACCGTCGCTGCCGGGGGTCCTAACGGGGCGAGGACCGCGGTGACACCGCCGAGCACGAACGGTGCTGCCGCCACCCGCGGCACCAGCGCCACGGCGGCAGCGACGGTGACGGGGACGAGCGACACCGCGCCGGCGGCCGCTCCTTCCCACGCCGCGCTGGCCCCGCTGCCGACGAGATAGCTACCGGCGTCATAGGCCCACACCATGCCGAGAAGGAGCAGCGGCTCGAGGAGCCCGAGGCGCCGGACGACGACAGGTGACGCCGCTGCCAGTCCGATGGGCACGGCGACGAGAAGCGTCAGCAGCGCATCGCGTGACGGTGCCGTCGTGGTACTCGACGCGATCCTCACGACGATGGCGGCGACGGCGATGGCGACAACGGCGGCAGCCATCGCCCAACCACCGAGCGCTCCGGAAAGTGGGAGCACCGCCGCCCCGGCAACGGCGACGGGCGCATACGGCCGGCGCGGCCGGGCCCTCCAGCCGCGCACGGCCTGCGCCGCGCCAGCCCCGGCGACCGCCGCAAACCACACCGCCAGCGGCCCCGTTCCCGCCGCCGCCACCGCCGCGGTGGCAGCCGCCCAGGCGATGCCCAACCGCACGTGGGGCCCGTCGTCGCGAGGGACCACTGCGAGCCGCTTGCGCCGCGGCGGAGTCGCGGGCGCTTCCACTGCGCCTCCCGAGACCGGTGGCAACACCGCCACTTCGTCGTCGTCGGCCAGCCGGCATTCGGCGGCCGCCGGCTCACCGTTCACCCACACCCTCGAGCGCTCGAGTACCGCGGCGAACTCGTCGCCGTAGCGCTCGACTGCGAGTTGGAGGAGACCGTCGACGGTCGCGGCGTCGAAGACGTCCCGACCGGTGCCCGCGGCCTCGCGGGCGGCGGCAAAAAGTCGCAGACGTGCCGCGGCTACGAACCCTCCACCTCGGCGAGGCCATCCTTGATCACCACGTCGCCGACGCTGCGGGCTTCAAAGACGTACGCGTGGCGGCCGTCGCGCGGGCCGCTATCGAAGATCGACACGACGACGTCGTTGCCGGGAATCACCGGCTTGGCGAACCGCACCGCGAAGCGCTTGATCCTGCCGGGGTCGCCGTCGGCGACGGTCTTGATGACCGCTTGGCTGCACATCGCCATCGTGCACAGGCCGTGGGCGATGATCCCCGGAAGCCCCATGCTCTTGGCGAAGGCGTCGTCGACGTGGATGGGCATGGTGTCTCCCGACGCGTCGCGGTACCGGTACGTCTGGTCGTCGTCGACGTGGATGGAGAACTCCCCCACCGGCCGCGACCGCGCCTCTTCGGGGAACGAGTGGTCGGGCTTGTCAGGGCCCGCGCCTTCGCCGTCGCTCATGCCCCGGATGAAGGCGGTGTTGAACTGCTCGAGGGCCAGCGACCCGTTCTCGTCCTCGCTCACGATGCGGGAGATGAACCGCGTGCCCGAACGCCCGACGCGGACGGCGTAGATCTCGGCGTGGCTTTTGAGCGTCTGACCGGGCGTGAGCGGCTGGTGGTAGTGGATGTCCTGCTCGCCGTGCACGACCATGCCCAGCGACTCGGGCGGGATCATGGTGCCGGCACCGTCGATGACCGCGTCCCACGTGGGAACCACGGCGAAGATCGGGGGGGCGTACTTGCCCGACTCGTACGCGGGGTTGCCGTCGTTGGTGGCGGCGGCATAGGCCCGGCAGCGGTCGGCGTCGACGGTGGCGATGTGCTCGGGCAGCGACGTGCCCACCTTGCTGATGTCGAGCGCCATACGTCGTTCCTTTCGAAGTCGCCTCGACTGGGAACTTTCGATTGGGAACTTACTGTGCGACGGCGACCTGGTTTTCGAGCCGCCACTGCTCCTCGATGCGGCCAAGCTCGGTCGAGGGAGCGTCGCCCTTGCGGTATTCGGCCAGCAGCGCTCGCCAGTTGCCGCTGGCGTGGAGGCGGCCGAACAGGGCGCTCATACCCCAGAACACGCGGTCGAGGATGACGTACGACGGCGGCATGTTCGACGCCCGGATCAGGTCGCCGGCCTCACCGGTGATGTCGATCATCGTGCCGAGCATCTCCGCCACCCACTTGCGGGTGTACGTGAAGTGGTCCTCCAGGAACGGGCGGTAGGGGGCGCTCACGTAGCGGTAGACGTACTCGGCGTCGAACGCCACCTTCCTCGGCAGAAAGCCGGCGTCCTGGAGGGCGGTCAGGGTGCCCTCGGGGTCTTGGCTGAGGATGGCGTCGAGGGTGGGCGTGAGCGTCTCGAGCTCCCCAGGAGCCCACCGCTTGACGAGGCCGAAGTCGAGGAACGTCACCGTACCGTCGGAGTGGAAGCGGTAGTTGCCGGGATGCGGGTCACCGTTGAAGACGCGGTGGTGATGGATCGACTGCTGCGCGAAGCGGAACAGCACCTCGGCCGACTTCTGCTTGACGTCTTCGGGCGCCTGCTCGAGGAACTGTGACCACGTCCAGCCGTCGACCCACTCGCTGGTCAGCACCCGCCGGCTGCTGCGTTCGGGGACGACGTCGGGAACATGGATGAAGGGATGGCCGCGGTACATGTCGGCGAACTCCGCCTGCTGACGGGCTTCGAGGCGGTAGTCGAGCTCGTCGGCCATCCGGGCTCGCAGCTCGTCGACGAGCGCCTTCACGTCCATGTTCCTCAAGGCGAACGACGCGAACAGCCCGTACATCATCTCGGCGTTGTCGAGGTCGGATTTGATGGCCCGGTCGACGCCCGGGTACTGCACCTTGACGGCGACGATGCGGCCGTCGGGCATCACCGCCCGGTGCACCTGACCGATCGAGGCCGCGGCGATGGGCTCCGTGCTCCAGTCGAGAAAGAGCTTCTCGGGGGCGTCGCCCAGCTCGTCGCGCACGACCTTCTCGGCCAGGCTCGGCGCCATGGGCGGGACGTCGGCCTGCAGCGTGGCCAGCGCCGCCTGCGCCTCGGGGGGCAGACCATCGGCGATGAACGAGAGCATCTGGCCCGCCTTCATGATGGCGCCCTTCATGCCGCCCAGGACCTGGGCGACGTCCTCCGCAGTCTTGATGGCGAAGCGGGCCTCGAGCGCCTGCCGCTCCTGCTCGGTCTTGTTGCGTCCCTGTACGCGGATGGTCAGCCAGTGGACACCCCGCCGGGCGGTGAGCCGCCACACGCGCGCCTGGCGCTCGAGCTGGTGACGGCGGTTGGCGTCGAAATAGGCCACGCCCGCGCCGGCAGCGACCGCGGCCGCGCCCGACATGACGGCGACACGCGACGGCCGGCGTCGCCGCCCCCCACGTCTGGCCACCGTGCGGTCCGCGCCCTAGCCGGCGGCTGTCCGGCGGCGCAGCTCCTGCTCGGCGGCCGCCTGGTCCTCGACGCAGAAGCGCGCCGCGGGAAGCGCCTCGAGGCGGGCGTCTTCGATCGGACGCCCGCACGCCTCGCAGATGCCGTAGGTGCCGTCGTCGAGCCGGCGCAGCGCGTGCTCGACGTCGGCCAGCTCGGCCTCGACCTGCTCGAGAATCGACAGGTCCTTCTCGCGTTCGAACGTCTCGCTGCCGAGATCGGCCTGGTGCTGGTCGAGCGACGACAGCTCGCCGGTGCTGTCCTCCTCCGACTCGTCGCGCAGGTGCTCTTCGTCGAACGTCGACCTCATCTCTTCCAAGCGAGCGCGCTCCTCTTCGACGCGATCCCGCGCGACGCTCGGGTCCATGGGTCGCGAGCGTACCCACGCCACCGACGAGGTACGCAGGGGACAGACGGCCTATTGCCGGTAGCCCTCGACGACGCCCTCGGGACGGACTGCGGCCTCGTCGGGGTCGTCGCCGGCGTTGCGCCGCGCCCGCCGCTGTCGCAGCAGGTCCCAGCACTGATCGAGCGCCACCTCGATCTCTTTCATCCGCGTCACCTCGTCGTCCGAGAGCCCGTCACCGAGGTGCGATCGCTCGAGCGCATGCTCCTGGTCGACCAGCTCACCGATCCGCCGCACGATCTCGACATCATCCATTGGACGACGGTACCTCGGTGTGACGGGCGCCGATCCACGACGAGGCGTCTAAGCACGCGAACCTCCTCGGGAAGTGGTGGGGGCGACGAGATTCGAACTCGTGCGCAACTGATTAAAAGTCAGCGGCTCTGCCGGACTGAGCTACGCCCCCCGCGCAGGTTACTCAGGCCATGCTCCGCGGCCGGCCAACGCTCGGAGAATCCGGAAGCGCAAGCCCTCCGCTCGCGCACAGGTCCGACGCCGGTGGCAATTCGCGCACACCACTTCACACTTCGCTATCTCCTCCAGCACTTCGTCCCACCCCACGCCGCGATTGGCGAGCGCGCTGATATTCAGCCGCTTCTCTCGGAGGTGGTCGAAGTCGAGGACGATCGGGTCGCGCTCCCCACAGTCCGCGCACGGATGGCGTAGGAGATATGCCAATAGCAGTCGCTTGTTTCGTTCTCGGAGAACCTTCTTGCGCGCATTGATGCGAGCGCGGCACCTATCGCCATTGGCCGCGTGGTACTCGATCATCTGCTCGATGTTGCATTCGCGGCAGTAGTTCTGGCGTCCGTCGCTTCGGGATCGGTCACGGTGAAAGCCCGTCAAGGGCTTGATCGCGCCGCAGCGACCGCATCGCTTGCTCGGGACCTCGCCGTCGACTGGTTCAAAGAGCCGGTCCATCGCAGCCCTTTCGGTCGGCCTCGGGAAGGCAGCCCACGCTGCGAGGACTTCGGCGAGATTGTACCACAGATGTCGAACGTGTGTTCGACTTGGTAATTTGACCCGTTTGAGGGTCCACGAAGTTGGGAAGGCGCCCACCTACCCTTTTTGGCGGGCGGTGAAGGGAGGTTGGCATGCCTCGGCTCCGGGCCTTTCGCATGGTGGCGGCCATCGGTCTGGTCGTCGTCGCGCTGAGCGCGTTGGTCCCGTTGGCGGCGGCGGTCGCCGACGAGACGACGACGGTCCCGGCGACGCCTGCCTGCCCGAGCGGCAGCGATTACGTGTCGTCGGCCGGCGAATGCCAGCAGCCCGCCGAACTCCTCTGTCCCGCGGGCCTCTCGCCCAGCGGCAACCAGTGCGTCGCCCCTGCGACGTGCCCACCCGGCCAGACCGGCCCCGACCGCGGCACCTGCACCGACCCCAACGCCGGTCCGCTCATGACCCGCGTGCGCTGCCCGGGCAGCAGCCAGGCCATCGGTGACTCCAACACCTGCCAAGGGTCGCCGACCTACCAATGCCCACGCGGACAAGCCATGCGGTCGAACTACATCTGTGGTTACCCCGTGCGTTGGACCTGCCCGGCGGGCGGGACGCTGTCGGGACAGACCTGCACGGTGCCCAAGCAGGCCGCGGCCGCGGCC
>Ga0070708_100003979_pt1 | contig 11596 bp, 12 predicted proteins | sample KBSK5503metaG_FD_65469 | JGI IMG/M metagenome (GOLD analysis project Ga0070708, IMG submission 65469) | Corn, switchgrass and miscanthus rhizosphere microbial communities from Kellogg Biological Station, Michigan, USA - KBS K5-50-3 metaG | ecosystem: Host-associated > Plants > Roots >...
TCGCGGTTCCTCGTGAGCACGCCGGTTGAGAAGGTCCGCGAGTCGCCGCTGCGTGTGATCGTAAATTGGCCGGCGGCGCTGAAAGGCGAGACAGGACAGTGAGATTTGTTTGTGACTTGTGATCGGGCTCGGAACGCGGCTCGGCCGTATGAGGTTCTGGCGCCGCTCGGCGCGGGCGGGATGGGAGAGGTGTACAAGGCTCGGGACACGCGGTTGCAGCGGACTCGCTCCGCTCCGCTGCGCTCGCCGCTGAGCCGCAAGCCGTTAGGCGACGGCCCGCGTCGAATGTTGCTTGGTGCCCTGGTTGCGCTTGCTGTCTGTCTTCCGGCGTGCCTGTCTAACCGCCATCCGGATCGATACCTAATCCCAGAGGGATATGTTGGCTGGGTTCGCGTTGACTTCGGAATCTCCGAGGCCCCGCCTGTTGCCCTCTCGGGCGGCAAGCGCATATTCCGATTTCCGGCCGATGGCCGGCTTCGGACGTCTTCGCTTTTTGAAGAAGGCTGGGCGAAGGATGAGTACGCTTACTACTCGACCAGAGGAAATCGGGCGATCGCAATCACGGGCTGGGGCGAGGGTGGCATGATTTGGGGCAGCTTCAATGGCGGCAGATCCTATCTTTTCTTCTTTGTTGGGAGCGAGGAGCAGTACCGTGCCAACGTCGGAACCGAAAACCGCGAGGGCACAGGTGCGCGGGAGGGGAACCTGCCGAAAGTGGGGTCGATCGTACCACTGCGGGCCGGGCTTATGAACCTTCTGTCGCCGAACCCGCGGCTGCAGCGGACGCGCTTGCGCGCGCCGCTGAGCCGCAAGCCGTTGGACGGCGTATGACCATCGTGATCTGGCTGGCGTTCGGCCTTATGGCCATCGGCTCTTTCATCGAAATTCTGTCGTTTCGGCAAGTGGTCGAGATCGAGTTCACCCGCTTTCACGATTCCTGGTTGGCAGATGGCAAGCCGGTTGGTGGGCCCAAGTCCCGAAGAGCCGCTCCGTTCTGGCGCAGCGGGTTCTCGACGCAGATCGTCCTCAACGCTTGGCTCTTTGTGACTCCCGCCTGGGCGAAACAGTCGCCAGATGCGATGCGGCACATCACGCGGGGTCGCATCGGGGCGGGCATGATATTCCTTGGAATCGTCACGTTGATGGCCGTAATTGCTGTGGTTAGTGTCGCGAAATGAACACGCCGCCTAGCCCGCCGTTAGGCCGCGCTGGCCGAAGAGTCCCGACTGCCTGACCAGCTCATCGATAGATTCGCGCGCTTCATCATGGCTGAGCGCATGTTTTACGATGGCATGGATAATAATCGCGTTGCCTTTTCGCTAGGGCAGGTCTCTCGATACTTGCGGTTCCTCGAAATCCCAAGATCCCGATACCGTTCTCTAAACGAGGAGGTCGTCGCGGGATTCCGCCGGCAGATGGCGGAGGCGGCTTCGAACCCTGGGATGAGGGAGCTGACCGCTAGCGAGGTGGCTGAGCTGGACAGCGACGTACAACGCCAAGTGTTTCTGCATTTCGAGATCGAGAGCTTCTTTCTCTTCGCGAAGATATTTCTTGACAAGGTGGCCCGGTTCGTCCAGGACTTCTTCGGTGGCGCACGAGGACTCTCCCTTCGCTCGCACGACAACTGGTGTAGCGATGCCGACGCTTATGCCCGAGCGAAGGGTCTCGTGATACCGAGCGGGATGCTGGACACCATGCAGAGACTCCGTTCTCTCGTGGCGGACTATCGGGACAAGCAGATCGCACACCTTCAGAATCCGAGAGCAATGCACGGCACGCAAATCAGAGGAGACGGCTCTACGCAAATCGCTGGTAGTGCACTCTTCCCTACGGCACGCGACAAGCAGGTTATGTCCCCCGAGATCGATGAGGTCTGGAAGCTGATCGAAACGTACGTGGAGCAGCTCATCGCAATGGTGGAAACGAACAGGGACAAGACACGGTATAAGCTCGCCGCAGGTGGATAGGCCAGCATCGGAGAGTTCAGCCGTCCTATGTGGCCTAGCATGGCTCCAGTTGACTCGCTTTGCCCCGCTCGCCCGCCGATGAACCGCAAGCCGTTCGGCGGACCACAACTGAATGGTGAGGCGTGATTCGGCTGACCACCTGGAACATGGATCATTGGCGTCGGTCGGCTGAACGCCGCGAGGAGGCATGGGCTTTTCTTGCGGATGTCGTGCGGCCGGACGTCGCTCTCCTGCAAGAGGCACTTCCTACTCGCACGGGCGATAACGTAGTCTTCCGAGAAGGCGGGATCCTTGACGAGCGTAAGGACCCGCCGCGCAATCTTGGATGGGGATCAGCCGTTGTCTCTTACTGACCCCCTATCCGACCACTCGAGTTCGCAACAAGTCCGTTCCACGCTCATCCTGCGCCGCTCCTTCGCACCTTCCCAGGCGCCGTTGCCGTTGCCGAATTGACTGGCGAGTTCTCGCTCGTCGTGATCTCAACCTATGGCGTGATCGATCGCGGCTACGCGGATGGCACAGTGCATCGCATGCTGAGCGACTTGACTCCGCTCATTGACGAGCGGCGAGGTCGAGGGATTGTACTGGCCGGCGACCTCAACATCACAACCCAATGGTCGGAGAAACACCGCTCATTTCTTCGTGGGCGCCAGGAAGAGTGCCTGAAACGCGGTACTAACCTCTTAGATCGATTTACGGCGCTCGGACTGCACAACGTCGTCGTTCGATCCGAACGCGGTCCCCTAGAAGGATGCGAATGCCACGCAGGCGTGGCTTGCCGGCACGTTCGGACTCAACGCCATGACCGGTCAGGGTTCCCTTGGCAGAATGATTACTTCTTCGTCAGCGACGACCTGCTCCAGGATGTCAAGGTCGAGGTAATCGACGATGACGCTGCTTGGCGCTTGAGTGGGCACTGTCCGATCGTGGTCCAGATTGGGGGAACCCGCTCGTCCGGGGAGACCTTTTGACGCCGAACCCGCGGCTCCAGCGGCCTCGCTCCACTCCGCGGCGCTCGCCGCTGAGCTTGGTATCGTTCGGGGTCTAATTGTGATAGCCAGGAGGCGTCTCAGCCGTGAGGCTGAGGACACGGTTCTGCTGCTCTGCCGTCGCAGGTGCTGTATCTGCTACGGGCTGAACCGCGATACGGGGATCAAGCAGGGACAGATCGCACATGTGGATCGAGACCCCGCCAACGACGATCTCGATAACCTTGCCTTTATGTGCCTCGACCATCACGACCAGTACGACGCCCGAGCGAAGCAGAGCAAGAACCTAACCATGAGCGAAGTCAGGCACTTCAGAAGAGAGCTTCATGAGGCGATCGACCGGGCTTGGAAGGAGCCCGTTAGAATCGGCGCGATCGAGGTCGGCCCGATCGCCAACGCAGTTGGCCACTACGTGAGAGAAGGCGAGTTTGAGAATGCCGAACTCGATGTGGCGTATCTTGGCAAGAGACGACTGCGCGTCCGAGGGTTCGCGTTCTGGGGGACTACCAGACAGTCTGGTCCCAACATCGGCGAGCTGGATTTCGAGGCCGAACTTGAAAACGATAAACTCGTCTTTACAGATAGCGTTTCCGGGGGCAACTACCGCGCGGAGCTAACCTTCCGAGAGAACGGACTGACTGTGAGGGAGGACTACGTCATCGGCTATTTCGGAATGAACGTGTCGTTCGAGGGCGAGTACGTCAAAGCTGAGTGACGCCGAACCCGCGGCTGCGGCAGACTCGCAGCGCTCCGCTGCGCTCGCCGCTGGGCTTTAGGACGTTAGGCGACACGGAATGAGCACCCGGCTTATCCGAGCGGCTTGGGCCACCGGCTGGGCGGCCTTCGTTTCGGTTGTTAGCGCAGTCGCGGGGATGCTTCCGTGGGCCGATTCCCGGCTTCTCCGTGTTCTTCAGCAAGTAATTGCATTCTTGGATGTCCCGATTTCGGCAGTTGGCTTGCTTCTTCCGTTCAAGGGCGCCTGGCTGTTTTTCGTCCCGCCAAATCACGATCGTGGCGTTGCACCCGATCTCTTCGGAATCCTGGTGAATCAGGTGTTGATAGGCGTTCCCATTTACCTCGCGGCTTTTTGGCTCACCTCTAAGCTCTTGAAATTCGCAGGAGCTCGTCGCCAGCGCCGGGAGGTCGCGCGTGTCGCCTAACCCGCGGCTGCAGCGGACGCCTTCGGCGCCGCTGAGCCGCAAGGCGCTCGGCGACCGACGATCTCGACTGTCCGGAGGGCGGAAACACGAGAGCTAGAACTTAGGGAGGTCGTATGAGATCTGGGCGGCTGGCGCTTCTAGTCGGGTTGCTGGCGGTTACGCCCGCATTATTCGGCGCAGAGGTCCGAGTGGTTCGCTTCTACATCCAACCGGATTTCAGCCCCCCACCCTGTCTATCGCTCGCCGGCTGGTTTAGCCAGACGTTCTTTCACAACTCGACCGACACGACCCAAACCGTCCGGCTTCTGGGCGTCAGTAACGGGAGTGCGCGTGCTGATGCCGAGGTCCTCTCTATTTCCCCTCACCAGACCGCAGAACTCATTGGCAGTGATCTCAACTGGAATCCGACCCCGGGCTCAATTCTGTGGGTCGATCGCTTGGACGTTCCACCGGGAGTGGTCGTGGCGAATCGCGTCGCATCAGGCATCTACGACGTAAGCTCAGATACCACGGGGTCCTGCATCCCCAAACAGACCTTCTCGGCAGGTTTGCCGCTCCCTGTCGTCGGGACACTGATTCCTCCTGGCATGACTCAATACTTTCTCGGCACCGACGTCGGATCAGACGTGTCCGGTAATCGGATCACCGACGCGCGTGTAAATGTCGGCGTATATAACGGTGGGAGCGTCTCAGCAAGCGCGACAGTTAGTATTTATTGCGGGCAGGTTGGCCCGAGCCCGTCTGCGGCGAACGCCCTTGTCATGACCGATCGGATTCAGGTTCCAGCGAACTCTGTGTTCCAGAAGACGGTATTACCTTCGACCCAAACAGGATGCCCGGTAGGCGGGGTGGAGTCCTTCTTTTATGCCACCGTGACGGCGGATCAGCCGAGCTTCGCCTACGCGATCGGGCTTGGCTAATGACACCCTGCCGAAGTTCCCAGGGGCTGTCGCTCTAACATACACGGGCAACTGACGGAGCTGGCCACGTCGGTACCGAGGCTGTATTCTGGGAGTCTTCCGACTCGGTTAATTGAAAGAGACGCTGTCAGTGCTGAGGGTATTGATCGGTCTGGCGGCTATGACATTCTGGACCTCGCGGTAGGCGTTCTGCGCGGGCCTCCTCCGGAAGAGCCGCTGGAGAAGGCTTGGACGCACCAACTCGACCGGGGTCAAACCATTCATCAAACCTGCCTGTATTTCGCAAGATTGTACCGTGAGGTGCCGGGTCCGCGGCGGGAATGGGCAACTTCCTCCGTTGCCGGGAAAGAGATGAGGTCAGCGCCCATGAATGCCGGGCCGCCCGCGAGGATGAGGATGTGGAGCCCGTCTTTTCAATAGGATACGTCCCTCGGCGACTGCTTCTTCATAGCAGCGTCTTTGCCAATGAAGGGGCTGGAATAAACGGGATTCTAGCTCGCCGCCCCGTCAGTCGTCGCTCCTCCACCCACCGATCTGTCTGCAGTCAGATGCGTGGAATTATCTGGGCCGCAGAGCGCTCCTGCAAACCGGTCTTGGACAATGGGTCATTTCTCACATCTCTTCGTCGCCGGCGAGCATTTCGCAGCAGCGGCATCGCTTCGGGTCGAGGTTAAACCCAACCTTTTTGTACCGATGCTGCACCTTGGGGTCAGATCCGACGCTTGTTCGCGTGTGTCCGTAGCGTTGACAGCCGGGCGCAACATTTCGCCAACTTTTTCCAACTTCGACGAAAAACCCGGAGCGAACGGATTCCAAAACAAGGCCGGATTCATTCAGGTTTCTTGGAATCAGGGTTGCGATCCGTTGGTACTTTTTGCCGTAGGTTGGCGGTTCCTTCGGGGTTCGAGTCCCTGCCTCCCAGCCACAGGTCGCTACGCCCGCTCCGCTTGGATTTCGCCCTGCGGGCTCATCAGCTCCGGGGCTTCGCTCCCGCGGCGCGAGGCTCCTCCTCTCTAGGAAACTCCTCGCGCCGCGAGCACAGTCAACATCCCGGCGTTCTATTGGAAGTGCTGCTGAGTATCTGTCGAGGCAAATCCTTTCCCTTGTCATCCTGAGCGCAGCGAAGGATCTACTCCCGTCGCTCTTGCTGCGTGCGCGCCGCGGGAGCGGGATAGAATTCCCTTCGGCAGTCATCCGATGACTCTTTTGGCCGGGACCCGGCTCGGTCCCTACGAGATCCTGGCGCCACTTGGCGTTGGAGGGATGGGAGAGGTCTACCGGGCGAGAGACACGCGGCTGGGACGCGAGGTGGCGATCAAGGTGCTGCCCGAGTCGGTAGCGACGAACCAAGAACGCCTGAGTCGGTTCGAGAGAGAAGCCCGAGCCGTAGGCTCACTGAACCACCCCCACATCCTGACGGTTTACGACGTCGGAAGCTCCGACGGGGCGCCCTACGTAGTCACGGAGTTGCTCGAAGGGGAGACGCTGCGACAGGTGCTCGTGCGGCGGTGCCCCACGGTGCGTCAGGTGCAGGCGTGGGGTGTTGCGATCGCCCAAGGTCTGGCAGCGGCACACCGCAAAGGCATCGTGCACCGGGATCTGAAGCCCGAGAACCTGTTTCTGACGACGGACGGCCACCTCAAGATCCTGGATTTTGGGCTGGCCAAGCTGTTGTCGCGAGCCGAGGTTGCCTGCACGCGGACGCCTAAAGACTTACCCGAAGGAGGCAGCGAGGCCCCGACGGCGACGAGCCCGACACAGCCCGGAGTGCTTATGGGTACCGTGACCTACATGTCGCCCGAGCAGGTGAAAGCGGAAGCGGTGGACCACAGGTCGGACATTTTTTCTCTGGGCGTGGTGCTCTATGAACTTCTCTCCGAGAAGCATCCGTTTCGGCGAGAGACGGTAGCTGCCACGCTTATGGCAATCCTGCAGGAGTCGCCCGGGCAGCTTTCCGGACTGAAGCCGGGAATCCCTCTGGGGTTGGAGAAGATCGTTGAGCGGTGTCTGGAAAAGCAACTGGAGGCGCGCTTTCAGTCGGCGCACGATCTCGCGCTCGCCCTCGATGCGGCGCAGCAGGGGCGAGGCGATCAGGCGACGCTCATGGAAGTGCAGGAGAGGAGCCCCTACCCCGGACTTTCCTCGTTCATGGAGGAGGACGCGGGCCGTTTCTTCGGGCGCGAGGACGAAGTTAAGAGGCTTTGGGAAAAGCTGCGAGGGCGACGGTTCCTGGCTGTGATCGGTCCGTCCGGAGCGGGCAAGACTTCCTTCGTGCGGGCGGGCCTAGTGGCATCGCCGCCGGATGGGTGGGCGGCGATCGTGAGCACGCCGGGGACAGCGGCACTGAGGGGCCTAGGCCAGGCCTTGGGGCCGGAACTGGGCGCGGATCCTGAGGCGTTGAGGAAGCTTGCGGGTTTTGAGGATCCGGATACGGCCTTCGAACTGCTCGTTCGCTGGCGCAAGGCCCACGAAGAGGTGCTCGTCGTCGTCGACCAGTTCGAGGAGCTCTTCACGCTGAACCAACCGGAGGCGCAGGTGCGATTCGCTGCGTTTCTCGACCGACTCGCGGGCGAGGCCGACGTCCATGTGCTCCTGTCGCTTCGCGACGATTTCTTGATGAGGTGTCACGAACATGAGGCTCTTTGGCCGATCTTCAGTGAGCTGACGCCTTTGGGTGCACTCACGAAGGAGGGGCTGCGGCGGGCAATGGTTGAACCGGCCCGAAGGCAGGGTTACCGGTTCGAGGACGACGCGCTGGTGGAGGAAATCATTAGTGCAGTAGAAGGGGCACGTGGGGCGCTACCACTCCTGGCCTTCGCCATCTCGAGACTCTGGGAGAAGCGAGAGCTGGAGAAGAAGCTCTTAACCCGCCAAGCCTACCGGGAAATCGGAGGTGTGGAGGGAGCGCTGGCCCAGCACGCCGAAGCGACCCTCGAGCGCAGTGCCCCGGGGGACGAGGGTATCGTACGCGAGATCTTCCGCAACCTTACGACGGCCCAGGGCACCCGGGTGGTTCTCGATCGCGAAGAGCTGCTCTCGGCCCTTCCCGACCGTGACAAGGGGGAAGCTGTCGTGCGACGGCTCGTCAACGCGCGGCTTCTGACCTCCTACGAGACGGAGAGGGGAGAAGGAGAGCCCAGTGGGCACCACGTGGAGATCATGCATGAGTCGTTGTTGAAGGCCTGGCCGCGGCTGATGAGATGGCAAACGCAGGATGCCGAAGGCGTGCAGCTTCGAGATCAGTTGCGGCAGGCTGCTCACCTCTGGGACCAGCGGGGCCGGGGCGAGGACCTTCTCTGGACAGGGACTTCCCATCTGGAGTACCGGGCGTGGCGGGAGCACTACGCCGGCGGTTTGTCTTCAGTCGAAGAAGACTTCGCGCGGTCTATGGCGAAGTTCGCGAACCGCAAGAGGTTAAGGAGGTGGGTCGTCACCGCGGCGCTGGCACTCGGTCTGGGAGTCGGCCTGGGCGCCTATGTCCTCGCGCGGGCGCAGGCCGCCGCTCACCTGGACTTCACGGAGCGGGCGCAGCGCCTGCAGGCGGCCCTTACCCAGAGCCTGTTGCTGCCGAAGGAGGACCTGATCGCGCTCTCGAGCTTTCTCCAGACCTCGGGCCTGACGACCCGCCGCCAGTTTCACCTGCTGACTGAACCGATGCTTGCTCGCCACAGGTTTGTCTACGCGTTCGAGTGGCTCCCGCTCGTCCGTGAATCGGAACGCTCCGCCTACGAGGAGGAGGCGCGGGCCGCAGGCCTGACGGGCTACCGGTTCTGGGAACTCGGCCCTGATGGGAAGCCGCGTAAGGCTGGCCGCCGCCCCTATTACGTCCCGATCCACTTCATGGAACCGCCAAACGCTCTCGCCCTTGGCTTCGACGCCACCGCCGATCCGCGCGGGTGGCGCATCGCCCAAAAGGCACGCGATTCGGGCATGATCGCGGCATCGCGACCCTTCGGACTGGTCGAGGACGTAGGCAAGCCGGACGCCCTGCCCGTCGTTGCCATGTACGCGCCCGTGTACAAGGAGGGTGATCCCGTGTCGGAAACGGGGCGCCTCGCCTCGCTCTCGGGCTTCACGATGGCGATCTTTCGTTTCGCGCCGCTAGTGGCCAGTGCCGCGTCTGCGGTGGACTCCTCTGGCCTTGGCTTGACGCTCACGGACCCGGATGCACGAGAGACAGCCGTGCTGGCGCAGCGTCCCAGCTCGGCGGCTGCACTTCCGCGGCGAACCGGATTCGCTATCGATTTTCCGGTGCAATTCGCCGATCGCCGCTGGAATCTTGCGGTTTTCGCGCTTCCCGGCGCCTTTCTTCCCTCCCGCCGCGGAGCGATCGGGATCGCCTCGGCCGGCGTGATTGCCGTGTTGCTTGCCCTCGTGACGCTGACCTCGTCCCGGACCATTTTGCGCGCGCGCCGCCACTTGCCAAATCGCTCGCTCTTCCCAACGAGGCTTCGATCCTAAAAGGAGGGCTTACCGATCCTCCGGTTGCTGCGCGTTGGCAGGTTCTTCGGGTTCGAGTCCCTGCCTCCCAGCCAAATTCCTTCGGACACCCTCTCATTCTCGGCTTGTGTGTCCGTAGCGTTGACTGAAGCCGACGGAAATTGAGAGACGTTGTCACCGACGGCGGCGCGCGTCGCCGCGTACGCGCGGGCTTTCCGCAGTGCCTCGAGCTTGTCATCCATCGACGCGATGTCGTATCGCTCGAACATCGAGTCCGAGCGGTGGCCTGTCACCCTCTTCGCGATTGACTGAGGAACTCCGCCGCGGATCATGTTCCGGGCGGCCGTCCGCCTGAGGTCCTTCTTCGGCGCCGGCCTGGCCGCGCGAATCCCCGGAACGATAGCCGCGCGTTTCAACAAGCGATAGATTTGCGCTAAATCGGCGAAATTTCCGGCGTGAACAATTTCTTTGGCGACAGCTTCGACCGGCTCCCGGTGGCGCCCCGTGAGAAAGAGCCTGGCCCCCTCCCGCGCAAAGGCCCGTGCGACAGCGCCGCCGACCGCGCCTGCGGCACCGTAGATCACGGCGTTCGTGTTCTCCAGCAGCATGGCGTCCTCTTTCTCCCCTACTTCGAATGACCTTTGACGAACAGCCGGTCGTCCACCGGGATGACGACGACGCTGAAGGGCGTGCCCGCGTCATCGCTGAGCTGGGGGAGCGGACTGCCGAACTCGTTGCCGCCGACCATCGAGTTGTCGTAGTAGGGCGCGAAGACCATCATGTGCGGGCGCCACGCGCCGATTCCCGGCCCCAGGTGCTGGTGACCGGACCACATGTACGCGAAAGTGACGGTGTCTCTTCGCGGAAGCTCGCCTCGGACATAGGCCGACTGAAGAGATTCGGCGATCTGGTCGGGCCCCTTGCCCTCCATGGCCAGCCGGGTTCGCAGCTCGTAGTACGGCATCGCTGTCCGCGCCGCTGGCGCGGTAAAGCAGATCGGCGCGTGCACGGTCGGGTCGTAGACGAGGTTGCGAAATTGGGCCGGCGTATACGTCGGCGCGCTGAACCCACGCATGACCATGCACACGGCTCCGTTATCACCCTCGTGCACAACTACGAATCCGGACTTCGTCAAGACCTTGATCGTCGCGTGGTCGGCGACGCTCGGCGGGGCGGCGCTTTTCGCGAGCTCGATTTCGGCGTCGCGCGGCATCAGGTATTGCTCGATCGGCGGGTACTTCGGCGCCTGGGCCTGGATGGCGGCCACGTCGAGGCTCGCTGCCAGGAGAAGAGTGACAAATGGAAGGGTCTTCATATCTACCTCCATCCTCTAGTACGGCTGCCGGGCGGGGCGGGATACGCGCGGGGAAGTCGGCTCTACGAGGCCTCGACGACGACAACCGATGTCGCCGACGGGAGGACCCAGGGGGTGTGAAAGTAGTCGGCGATTCGCGTGATGAGGTCGCCCATGATGTCAAGGTGAGCGAGCGAATGCGGCGTCCATCGGTCGCCGGCGCGGCGAAGCAGAATGACCTGCGCCTCGCCGTCCACTTCTCCCACAGCCAATCGCCATTGGAACGGGAGTTGCTCGTAGTTACTGAAGTAGGGCGCAGTCGCCAGTGGTCCGGCGAATCGGTCCGCCACCTGGACGCCCGCGTCCGCGGCGATGAGCTCGCGAACGCCATCCCAGTCGCGTCGGTTGAATCGATCGACATAGAGATGCAGGATCCGTTCGTCAGCGGCGCTCTTCGCGCGCGACGAGGTCCTTCTCTCCGGTAGGCTCGCGAGCTTGGAACGGCCACGATGCAGCGCGGCTTTGACGCCCCCGACAGTGGAATCGACCAGCTCCGCGACTTCTTCCAGCGAATAATCGAAGACCTCCTTCAGGAGCATGCAGGCGCGCTCCATGGGAGGGAGCAACAACACAAGATGCTCGACCGCCCGGCCCAGCGCCGGCCCGGGAGGGTCGACGGGCGCGAGAGAATCAGCCCCCGCCGCCTCGGCTTCCGTCTTCTCCCGAACTTCCCGACGCCGGAGGAAGTCGATACACCGGTTGTGCGCGATCCGGAACAGCCACGGCGCCAGCGGGCGCTGATCGTCGAAGGCCTCGAGCTTGCGAT
>Ga0070708_100003980_pt1 | contig 11596 bp, 9 predicted proteins | sample KBSK5503metaG_FD_65469 | JGI IMG/M metagenome (GOLD analysis project Ga0070708, IMG submission 65469) | Corn, switchgrass and miscanthus rhizosphere microbial communities from Kellogg Biological Station, Michigan, USA - KBS K5-50-3 metaG | ecosystem: Host-associated > Plants > Roots >...
ATTAGCCACGTTCCTACCTTCTGCGATTAGCCATGTCTTCTTCGGTTGTACCGCTTGTGACCAATTCGTACAAGATGGCCTGGCCGGATTTGGGGCGCAGTACGCGCCCAAGACGCTGAATGTACTCACGCCTGGTGCTGTTCCCACTCACGATGATGGCTACGCGGCAATCCGGCACATCCACCCCTTCATTGAGTACGCGGCCGGTGACCAGTTTGGTGTATTGCCCGGCGCGGAAGCGCTCGAGAATCGTGCGTCGTTCCTCGGTGGGAGTTTTATAGGTAATGCTGGGCAGGCAAAAGCGGCGGCTGATCTCATCGACAACCGGGTTAAATTCGGAGAACAGAATTACCTGGTCATGCGCATGGAGGTGCAAGAGGCGCTCGATTTCGGCATATTTGGCGGGAGCATTCATGGCAATGTTGCGCGCCTCGCGCCAGGCGAGCATAGCCTTACGCGCTTCGGGGTCGCGCGCACTGAGGAAAATGATCTTTTGTTGAAATTCTTCGGGAGAATGAATGACGATGCGACGGCGCTGCAAGAATGAGCGATAGACACGCCGCTGCTCGTTATAACGAGCTTCATCTTCGCTTGAGAGGGCAATATCGCTGCGCACCTCTTGATATTGGGCAAGATAATGTCCCTCGGTCAACTCGGCAGGCAAGCGCCGGTAGACTTCCGGACCAATCAACATATCCAGGTCAACATGGGCCATATCGCTGCGCTCTGGAGTGGCGCTGAGGCCAAGGCGCAGGGGAGTAAAGGCGCTTTCAGCTATTAAACGATATGTCGGCGCGGGCAAGTGATGGCACTCGTCAAAAATGAGCAGTCCAAAGCGTCTCAGTTCGCGTGGATAGAGGGCGGCCGAGTCATAGGTGATGATGGTGATAGGTTTCATCTCCTTTTCGCCACCACCAAAGACGCCTATCTCGTCCGCGTCGAGTGCTAGAGAAGATGCTAGAGCATCACGCCATTGTTTCAGCAGGTCAAGGGTTGGCACGACTGCCAGTGTCCACAGGCGTGTTTCGTGAATAGCCATCGCTGCTACCAGGGTTTTTCCGGCACCGGTGGGCAGCACAACGACGCCCGCGCTTCCCGCAGCCAGCCAGCGGGTTAAGGCTTCGTCCTGATATGGGCGCGGCTCTATTTTGAGAGTAGTCTCAAAGGGTAAGGCGGGCCGTTCCTCAAAGGCAACTTTAAAAGGTGTTTGTCGTTTTCGTAAGGCGCTTTTGATGCCGGCAAAGTGTATGGGTTGGGTACGTAAAAAATGGTAGCGCTTATCGCGTCTCATATTGGCGAGCAGAGGAGCAGGTAAGAATGTGCCGAAAAGCGTTTTAAGCAGTTCGTGTGTTGGTAGATGCAAGAGTTCCCCTGGAGGGATAATCACGAGGTCGCGCCCTCGGAGGTCAAGGGAGGTCATCACAAAAATCCTTGCTGTTACTCATTAGAAAAGGCCAGGAACGAGAGTTGATCAGCGCGTCCTGGTATATTATCTTGCTTTTGATGTAAGGTGCTGCCTTCTTGTAATAGAGGAGAAAGTACCTCTGCCAGGTTTTCGGTCGGCCAGGGTAGGGATTGGCCGCCCAGTTCAATGAGCGCTTGATTACCGGGGAGCGCTGCGGCAGCATCTGCCTGGCGTACGTACAAGGGGCGTTTCTGTTGCAAAGCGCCTTTTGCACCCGCCCATGTTCCACCTTGTACTCCTGATTCGGCAACAATCACGATTTGTGCCAAACCCGTAACAACCTTATTGCGTTCCATGGCCCGGCTGACTACCCATTGGGCATCAGGATGGAACTGGCTCAACAAAAGTACATTACCAGTTTGGATTTTTGACAGCAATGCTCGCCACTGTACACCGCTGAGTTTACGTATGCCGTGCGGCAGCACAACGGTCGTGCAACCTTCGGCGCTGGTTGCTCCCTCGTATGCAGCCCGATCAACGCCACGCGCATTGCCGCTGATGACGTTAGCGCCCTGTTCTGCTAAATACTGAGCAATGGCACGGGTGAATGCCAGGCTTTCCTCCCCGGCGTTACGCGAGCCAATAATGGCGAGCGTCTGGCGCTTTAGAATCTGCAAATCTCCGGCGTAGAAAAGAACCGGAGGTGTTTGCTCGCGCTTGAGCGAAGACTTGAGCAACCTGGGGTAGTTGTCATCAAGGACCATTAGCAGCTGAATGTGATCGTGGGATAACTGCTCTACTAGAAAAGCCTGTCCGGCAAGCTTTGACCGGGCTTTCTCAAGTTTTTCTATTAGTGCTGTACTCAGATGGCAAGTATCGCTCCAGACCTGCGGCTCAGCGGCAAAGAACTCCACTAATGTCTGGCCACGTTGATGACACCAGGTCACGACGATATCGTTAATGATGCGGGTAGAAAGGCCACTTTCGTAAGTAAGCAGCAGCCAGCATGCCTGTTCTTGTAAGTTTTGCTCCATGTTTTTCTCCTTTTTCCTACCGATCATCCGAGTGGGCAGTTCGTGTAATGGTCAATGGATAGACAGCTTTTGCTCCTGCTTGCATTAATGTTAGCCCGACCTCGCGCAACATATAGCCAGAATCATAAATATCGTCGATAAGTAACAACGTACGCCCAGCAATCTGCTCAGGAAAGCGCACGGTAAAAGCACCTTTGACGTTTTCTTTCTTTTGCAGCCGATTTGATAAACTCTTCTGCTCTTGAGTTCGGCGCACTTTTGCAAGTACAGACAAGTATTCTAAGCTCAACTGATCAGCAACCTGGCGAGCGAACGTCTCTACCAGCATACCACTTCTGGTTGGCGGCACACTCACTATACTATTGATGGCCGCCAGTGGATAGCGTGTACGTACTATCTCAACGGCACGCGCAACCAGGTTGAGCGCGAATGGTCCGGCATCTTCATATTTGCTGGCGCGCACAAGTCTACCAGTGCGAGTACTGCTATGATACGAAAGCGACCAACCAGCCTCATGTACGGGATGCTTTTCGGTACCGCGCTTTTCGATACGCGGCAGAAACTCTTCTTCGAGAAAACGTGTTGCTGCTGCTAGCATTCTTTCTGAGAGCCTTGTAAGTGGAAAGTTCGATGCCCGGCAATTTCCACAGGCTCTGCACTGATAGCCGGCCTGGTCGCCAAGATAGGTGGTCAGGTATTCCATATAGCAGATCCGAAGCTGGGTGTAGTGTTGCATGTCGGATAATTCGCGTTGTTTCTGCTCTCGAACAGCATCATAGGCAGAGAAATCTACGTGCCGCAATGTCTGAACGGCCTCGTAAGTTCGATCTTTGTGATTGCGCTCAACCAGGTGTTGTTCTTCCAGGTCGGTCAGGATGTTCTGCACTACAGATTGCCCATAACCACTTGCTCGCATCAGATCATACAGTCCTTGCGAAACAATGCGTAACAGGGACAGCACAAATTCGTAATACCTCCCTTCGGGTTTGGCAGTACGAATAAAGTGCTCTTGTATGTCCAAATCGGCAGGATCATACAGCAGGATACACCAGGCAACTTTGCCATCGCGTCCTGCCCTGCCTATCTCTTGATAGTAATGAATGGGAGAGCCTGGAATCTGGTAATGAATGATAAAGCGTATATCTGGCTTGTCGATACCCATACCAAGTGCATTGGTTGAACACACAACTTTATACTGGTTAGCCATCAATTTTTGTTCAACATCCTGACGTATACTTTCTTCCCGGCCTGCGTGATAGTACTCGGCCTGGATACCTTGCTGGCACAGAAACGCTGCCACCATTTCGGCGTCGTGCTTTGTTGCGGTGTAGATAATGCCTGTTCCAGGACAGCGAGGGAGTAGTTCTGCTAAATAAGCAAGTTTTTCGCGATCACGATGCAACTGTTCTACGTTCAAATAGAGGTTGGGGCGTTGCATGGTACCGCGTACAACCTGTGCGCCTGCTCCTATCTGCTGAAGCACGTCATCTTCGACACGCTGATTGGCTGTGGCAGTGAGAGCCAGAACAGGCATATTTTTGGGTAGAGCGGTTAAGAGGCGCACAATGCGTTGATAGTGGGGACGAAAATCGTGACCCCAGGTTGAAATGCAGTGTGCCTCATCAATAACGATCATGCTGATCCGCATCTCCGGCACATAGCCTTGCCAGTCCGTATTGTCGAGGCGTTCTGGCGCAATAAACAGGATTTTGAAATATCCCTCAACTGCTTGCGCCAGGGTTGTCCGATTCTCCTCCTGGGAAAATTCTGAACTGACGATGGCGGCGGGTATGGCATAGACATTGATGCAACGCTGGCACTGGTCGCGCATCAAGGCTTTCAAGGGAGAAAAGACGAGGGTGAGATGTGGATAGTAAAGACTTGCCACCTGGTAACAGAGTGAAATCAATATCCCCCCAGCATACCACTCATGATGTATACAAAGTACTTATTGATGTGTTTTTCTTTCTTTATGGAATTTATACCTGGTAGCGATTCCACAAGGTAGAAGACGTAATGGTAGTAAGTGGTTTCTTTGAAGCCTGGCGTATGTGGTTTTCTAATACCACCTCTTAGCCTCGGATGATGTAGAACAATTGTGATTGGCCACTCAGACCCATCCAGGTCAATCTCAAGTTTCTTGAAGACCCTGATCACTTTAGCCGTATTAGCTCGGCTACATGTTATGAATAGTGACTGCCGTGAAAGCCATTTCAGAGACACCCATCCCCTTTTCCCATCTCCAGATGTGATAGCTAAACCCTCCAACACGGCACTAATTTCTCTGCCAAGAGTAACCTGTTCCTTCTCAAAACATTAGCGGTATGATCATACCGCTAATGTTATTATTTGTGAATGAATATAGTACTAAAGTAACCATGATGTTGAAGATTTATGTAATAAAAGATAATATCGAGTCTGAGGAAGTTTTCTTCTGAAGAGAGAACAAATCAGAGAGAGTCAATGGGCAACAGCACTTCTAAGTTCAGAATGAATTAAAACAAGCTAGTGGTTTACTGATAACCTGAAGGAAACAAAATATGAAAGTCCAACGCATTCGGTTTTCTGATACCAACCGCTCATCCTGGGTGGTGCTCGGCGACGATTACCTGCCAGTAAAGCCCATAGTAGTTTTCCTCAAATTCATGGAGGATCTAGGCCGCTCTCCCAATACTATACGGGCGACCTCCCATCACTTGAAACTATTCTGGGAATACCTACGAGACGAACGCCTGGATTGGAAAGACCTGGATATAGCTCATTTGGCCGGATTTATTTCCTGGTTAAGGAACCCTCAACCCAGCGACGTATCCCCGGAGGTTTATCAAGCTGAACGCACTGATGCCACCATTGACCAGATCTTAACCGCCATCCACGGCTTTTATGAATTTCACATACGCATGAAAAGTGTGCCTGACATACCCCTCTACTCCTTCGTGTCGATGCCTAATCGAAGATACAAACCGATGCTGTATGGTATAGCCGGAATAAAACCCGTGCAAACAAGAAACGTGAAGGTGAAACGCGGGAAGAACCTCATCAAGACTTTGACGAGTGAACAGGTTCAAGAGGTTTTCAAGGCTTGCACTCATATCAGAGATAAATTTCTGCTGGCGCTCTTGTATGAAACCGGAATGAGGATCGGCCAGGCACTTGGATTGCGCCATAGCGACATCAGCGTCGAGAACGGGAAAATCTCTATTATCCCTCGTGATGACAACGCAAATGGTATGCGGGCGAAAACAAGGAGTGCTTACATCGTTCCCGCCAAGACCGATCTTATGCAGCTTTACACTGACTACCTTATTGAAGACTTGAACGCACTGGAGGTAGATCACTTTCCTGACTACATCTTCGTGAACCTCTGGGACGGTGAGATCGGCCGCCCGATGACCTACGAGACAGTAATGTCGCTCTTCCGACGCTTACGCAAAAAAACGGGGATTCAAGTCACGCCGCACATGTTCAGGCATACGCGGGCAACGGAATGGATTCGAGATGATAAACTTCCCCTCTCGACCGTATCTCCTCTTCTCGGCCATAAAAGCATTCAGACGACCCAAGACATTTACGTCCATTTGACTCCAGAAGATTTGAGGAAGGAACTTGAGGATGCGGCAAAAAGAAAGAGCAGGAATGACGTCGATGAACAATGAACCAGTACAATGGTCTGAAGAAAAGCAGAAGTCCCTCCAAGATCTTTTAGTTGGTAGGTGGGCAGAAGATATTTGGATCTTCACGCCTTCTAATGAAAAGCGTAGGCCCAGCTATTTGCGGTTTACGCTCAATTCTCCTTCGCTTAAAGCAGAGATAAAATACGCTCTATGGAACAAGTTTGATACTGGCAGGCGCAAGATAAATGCCCGTCATGATGACCTTATTGCAGGGCTCTCACTCATCATGGAATGGCTCAATCATTACACTCCTCCTGTTCAATCACTAATGGAGAAGGCGCTAGCAGAGTGGGAACTGTCTTTCCGAGAATATCTGAAACAGTCTGGACGCTTCAAATACAGAAAGGATAAAGCCCTGCTCGCAAATCAGGAATTTGTTGAGCGTATTGCTGAAGATAGGCGTATTACCCTGCTTCGTCGAATCTTTGCCATTGTCTGCGAGGCATATGATGACCGTCCAGAAACGGAAAGAGAAATCTGGGATATGCGTAAGATGGGGCTGGCAGTCAATTTAGCGGGGGGAATTCGTTGTTTGAATTTTACCCTTATTGCGCAACCTTGGTTACGCCACATCGCTCTAGAGTTCATGAGGTATAACTTGGCAGTTCATAGCCCAGGAGACTGCTACGCGAAGCTGGGTTATATACTAAAATTCTCTGAATTTCTCACAAAAAGATATTCGGAAGCACATATATCAATGCCAGTTATTGATCGTGCGCTGGTAGTTCAATATATCAGTTTTTTACGTGAGGAAAAGGTAAGTGATGTCAGGAGATTGCACCTATTGAGCGGTCTCCGAATCTTTTTTGAAACTTGCGCCTTTCGATTAGAAATTGCAGAGGTTCCAAGAGAACGACTCATCTATAACGATGATTTTCCGAAGATACCGCTAGGACAATCACGTGAAATCCCAGATGGGGTGCTTGCGCAATTGAGAGAACATTTGAATACTTTGGACACCCCTATCCTTCGCATGGTTGTCATTCTCCTGGAATGCGGGTTACGAATTAACGAACTCTGTAGTCTACCTCTTAACTGCCTAACATGCGACGAGAAGCAGCACTGGTTTCTCCACTTCTATCAGATAAAGGCCAAACAAGAGCAGAATATTCCTCTCGTTGAAGAAACGGTCATCAAAACTATCCAAACACAGCAGCAATTCATACGTGAAAAATACGGACTTGAAACTTCTTACCTCTTTCCCAGCATCAAATCACATCTTTTACCATTCAGAATAACTACCTTCACCCAAAATCTCAATAAATGGGCTCGGGAACATAACATTCGCGATGCCAAAGGCGGGCTGTATCACTTCGAGACTCATCAATTCCGTCATACGGTCGGAATGAGACTTATCAATGACGACGTGCCTATCGAGGTCATCAGTCGCCTGTTCGGTCACCATTCGGTCAGGATGACGCAGATCTACGCGCGTAAGCGTGATGAGCAAGTAGCTGAGGATCTCGAGCGGGCTGGACGCAAACGCAAGACGGTCGATTACCAGGGCCAGATTGTCCGCGGGGATTCGCGTGCGAATGCACCCGGCGCCCAGTTGTTGCGGAAAGGGATACGAGGCCAGACTCTACCCCTTGGTGGATGCGGCCGGCTCTTCCTGCTTGGAGATTGCGAGCACGCGAACAAGTGCTTAACTTGTCCTTCCTGGCTTACCTCGACTGAAGACCTCCCAGGGTTGAAGGCGTTTTATGGCAAGGCCATTCGCCTTAAGCAACGAGCGCTTGAAGTGAACAATTCAATAGTGCTCCAGAACCAGGACAAAATTATTCCGCTTCTCTCTATCCGCATTAACAGTTTGCAGGCGCAGGGCGACAATGACCCGCTCTCGACAGATGAACTACTCAGCCAGCTTCGGATCGATTTAGCAAGGGCGGAAGCGGGGCAAGAAGAAGCACAGGAAGCAGGCTTTATACAAGCAGTCAAATACTTGGGAAGCAGGATTGTTGAGCTAAAAGCCAGGATTGCCAGTCTGGAAGAAGCCTCATAGGCGAAGTAGTAGGAGACATTTCGTGAGTAATGAAATAATGCCATGGACAGAAAACGGTCAAAGGCGATTGCGAGAGCCTTTGGACGGGCCGTGGGCCGACGACGTCTGGCTTGTGACCCCCAAATCTTCTATGAGAGATGCGGTTTATCTCCGGTTCACCATTGCTTCAATACCACTCAAATTGGAGATGAAATACGCGGTTTGGAGTAACTTTAACTGCGGGAAGTGGTCAATGGGGAAAGATCACAGGACTTTACGCGGAGAGTTAACACACATCATTCGATGGTTAAATCATTTTGATCCGCCGATCCAGTCTTTAATGGAAAAGAGTTTGGAGCAATGGGAGATGTCACTCCGGTCCTTTATTGTACAGACGGGCCGCCTCCGGCCCAGAAAGCAGAAAGCGCTGAGATCAACACAAGAATATGTCGAACACATTGGAGAAGACCCGCGCATTCTTTTGTTTCGCCAATTGTACATGCAGATACAAGACACGTACGATGACCGACTAGTTCTGGAGAAAGACATTTGGGACCTTCGTATAATGGGTCTCGCTGTCAACCTAGCAGATTGTCATTTCAAACTGAACTTCACCCTCATTTCCCAGCTTTGGCTGCGTGACCTATCTAAAACATACATGAAGTACGCCATATCGGTGCGTAGCGCCGGCGACTGTTTTATCAAACTTCAAGCTATTCGATGTTTCTCTCAATTTCTTGCACAGCAGTATTCAACAGCTTGCATTTCAGATATTAATCGTCCCATGATCGTCAAGTTCGCCAGCTTTTTGAGGGCCTGTGATATGAGCGACCGTTGGCGTAGATCAGTACTTTGTGGCCTCAGAGTTTTTCTTGAAACTTGCGCTCACCAACTTAGGATAGAAGGAATTACCAGAGAGGCAGTCTTTTTCCCCGAAGACCTCCCAAAGCCAAGTAAGACACTTTCTCGTGAGATACCTGCTGAAGTACTCAAACAAGTCAGGGGGCATTTAGAGACCTTAGACACAACGACTCTTCGCATGACTGTCATTTTGCTGGAATGTGGGATGCGCATCAGCGAACTCTGCACCTTACCACTCGAATGCCTCATATACGACGATAAGCACGACTGGTATTTGCGCTCCTATCAGCTAAAGTCGAAGAAGGAACATATCATCCCTCTGCTTAATAAAGTGGTGGTAAGCGCTATTCAAGCACAGCAAAAATTGATACGCGAACAATGGGGAAGTGCTTGCCCTTACCTCTTTCCAAAGAGAGAACCGCCTATCCTACCTTTTAAAGCAAAGGTATTTACCGCGAAGTTAAATAAGTGGGCTGTCGAAAAAGACATTCGTGATTCGACAGGCAAACTTTATCACTTCCAATCGCACCAATTCCGCCACACAGTGGGGATGAGACTTATCAACGACGATATCCCACTTGTTGTCATCGGTCGCCTCTTTGGTCACAGCTGTTTGACCTCAACGCAGATTTATGCATACAAGAAAGCGGATGTGTTGCGAGAGGAACTCGAACGAGTTGCCCGTGAGCGTAAGATCGTTAACAACCTGGGAGAGGTTGTCACAGATGGCGCTACGTCAACTGATCCCGTTATTCAAATCACTCGTAAGGGCATACGCGGTCAAACCCTTCCGATTGGCGGGTGTGGAAGACCTGTGATTAGTGGCAATTGTGAGCATGCCAATAAGTGTTTGAACTGTCCTTTCTGGTTAACCTCGACGGAGGACCTGCCGGGGCTGAAGGCATTTTATGGCAGAGCTATCTACTTGAGGAAGAAAGCTCTAGAGCTAGGGAATCAGGTCGTAGTCAAGAACCAGGAGCATATTATCCCCAACCTGGCACTGCGAATCGAGAAATTAGAAGATACGAGTATGGACGGTTCCCTCACGGTAAGCGACCTTCTCACTCAACTTCGAGCTGACTGTCTGGAAGTAGAGACTGAATTAGTAGAAGCACATGAGCAGGGACGATTCGTACTGGCTAGGGCACTGGAACGAATTATTGAAGACTTGAAAGCAAAAATTACTGCCTTGGAGGGATCATTATGACAGGCATGCAAATACAAGACTTCATTGAACAATACCTCGTCCTCGAGTCATTTGAAGTAACTGAGGAACTCTTGAGTCTTTGCGGGGCCACAATTGATACACGAGCTCTGCCGCTGCTCAAAAGACGCATCGAGGAGGAGAAGCAACAGGTTATACTTCTTGAGGAACGGGGCTACATACGTATGCGGGAAAAGAGTGAGCAATTGGTCAGGAGTCTCTCACAACTTATTATTGCATTAGAGGAAGGATAAACCAATGCCTCATCGATCTGGACAATGGAAGCGCAACACTGAGGGACTGCGCAAAAACGCTCAGGAGAAAGCATTGGCTACGAAACATCGTGTGGAGGAGGCTATTCGTCTGCTGCTCAAAGAGCAAGATGTAATCAACTTCAAAACAGTTGCTGAAACTGCACGTGTATCGACAGCATGGCTCTATGCAAATGAAGACATTAAATTGCGCATTTGTCACTTGCGTTCGCAGCAAAGTCCCAAAGCGCAGGTGAGAATACCCCCTCAACAGCAAGCTTCAAATGCCTCCAAAGATGCGGTGATTAAAGCTCTTCAGAAGCGCATAGAGGCACTCCAGAATCAGGTGAAAAAGCAGGCAGATGAGATTAGAGAGCTCAAAAGACAATTGGAGATCGCCCATGGACAGCTTCAGAGACAGTATTTGCAGAGTTAGCGCCGCGGCAATATTTGCAGTAGGAGAGTGCTCTGCTCTTTTCTACTTATGAGTTCCAGCTCTGTTTATAACACAATTAAAACCGAGCCGAGGGAGAAGTAGTAAGATGAGGAAAATAAGGAGCATGTGGGAAGAACTGCAGGGAGCAGGCTGCCCGGACCTTCGCGATAATGTGGAACTTGAAGCCGGGTTAGCTCTCCTTGACTTCTATATAATGCCATGTATAGAAGAGTTCATTACATACCGGGGAAAGCTCGCTCCAAACACGATCGTTCATTTGCGCAATTGCAAGTGTGAGCTTGCAACTCTACTCAAGCAATCAAGTGGTGCGGTACCATGCTACTTCGAGGACCTTTTGAGGTTGTCAAGGGAAGTGCTGCGACGTGTCAAGGTTAAAGAAGCCTGCCTAATGCTGCGTTCCTTAAATACAGTAACAAAAAGGGCCACCCTCTCAAGCCAGTTTATGTAGTTTTATGCGGCGTTTATGTTTCGGGCGGATTTAACGAAACGTGGCTTAACGTGACCGTCAACAAAATTCCAGCATCCAGTTAACAAACTATCACTACGGCTGGCAGAATCTTTGATCCCATCAATATTGATAAAACCTGGTACTTTAGTATTGTTGAATAGCTAAATGCTTCCAGGCAAGCCTTGCGGAATAATGATACAATGGGGAAAAGCGTGTGGAAGATTGAAGAGAAGGAAGGAACGTATGACAGCCCCAATCACTTTACCCCCATTAGATCCAGC
>Ga0070708_100003981_pt1 | contig 11596 bp, 22 predicted proteins | sample KBSK5503metaG_FD_65469 | JGI IMG/M metagenome (GOLD analysis project Ga0070708, IMG submission 65469) | Corn, switchgrass and miscanthus rhizosphere microbial communities from Kellogg Biological Station, Michigan, USA - KBS K5-50-3 metaG | ecosystem: Host-associated > Plants > Roots >...
GGTGGAGGCGATGAACCGGGAGCGCGACAAGAAGGTCATCAAGACCTGGTCGCGGCGCTCGACGATCATCCCGGAGATGGTCGGTCACACCCTGGCCGTGCACAACGGCCGGAAGTTCGTGCCGGTGTACATCTCCGAGAACATGGTCGGGCACAAGCTCGGCGAGTTCGCTCTCACCCGCACCTTCAAGGGTCACAGCGGAAAGAAAGTGGAGAAGGTGGTCACGCCGACCAGAGCGCCGGGGGCGCCTGGTGCGCCGCCGCCTGCGGGCACACCGACGCCGAAGGCATAACGGAGACGAAATGGAAGCGACGGCAACTCTCAGATATCTGAAAGCCTCACCGCAGAAAGTGCGGCTGATCGCAGATCTCATCCGCGGCAAGAAGGTGGACGAGGCGCTCAACATTCTCCGCTTCACCAAGAAGTTGAACGCCAGGGATCTGGAGAAGCTCCTTCGCTCGGCGGTGGCCAACGCGGAGAGCAAAGAGGGCGGCGTCGATGCCGACGACCTGGTGGTGTCCAAAATTTTTGTGAATGAAGGGCCGCGGGAAAAGCGCATCCAGCCCGCTCCCATGGGCCGCGCGTTCCGCATTCAGAAGCGGAAGGCGCACGTGACGGTGCATGTGTCGGACGAAGTGAAGCCGGTCAATCAGCGGAGCGAAGGCAAGGGCGCGAAGAGCGCGCCGACGAAAAGCGCGCCGAAACGCAGCCGCGCACGGAAATAACGGAGGCAATCTTGGGTCAGAAGGTCAACCCCTACGGATTTCGGCTTGGATTCAACAAGACGTGGCATTCCCGCTGGTTTGCCGGGAAGAACTACGCGGAGACGCTTCATCGCGACCTGAAGCTTCGGGCCGATCTGAAGAAGCGCCTCTCCCACGCTGGAGTCTCGGAGATCGACATCGAGCGCACGGCGAACAAGATGCGCATCAATATCTACACCTCGCGCCCGGGAATCATCATCGGCCGCAAGGGCGCCGAGGTGGACAAGCTGCGCGATGAGCTGCAGAAGCTGGTCAACGGCGAGGTCTACATCAACATTCAGGAAATCCAGCGTCCGGAGCTCGACGCACAGCTCGTCTCGGAAAACATCGCCACGCAGCTCGAACGACGCATCGCCTTCCGCCGGGCCATGAAGAAAGCGATGGAGAGCGCGTTCCGCTTCGGAGCCAAAGGAATCAAGGTGCGCGTGGCGGGACGGCTCAACGGCGCAGAAATCGCCCGCTCGGAGTGGTACCAGGATGGTCGTCTGCCGCTGCACACGCTCAAGGCGGACATCGACTACGGTCAGGCCACCTCTCATACGACGTACGGCACGATCGGCGTGAAGGTGTGGATCTACAAGGGCGAGATGGCCAAGACGCGAAGCCGGAGGAGACCGACGTAAGAGCGTTCGGCGCTTGGCGTCTGGCGGTTGGAAAAACCGCCAACAGCCAACCGCCAACAGCCAGGAGCCGACATCATGATGATGCCGAAGAAAGTTAAGTTCAGAAAACAGCAGCGCGGGCGCCGGCGTGGAATGGCCACGCGCGGGCAGAAGATCTCGTTCGGCGACTACGGGCTGCAGGCTCTGGAGCCGGGCTGGATCACCGCGCGGCAGATCGAGGCCGCCCGTATCGCCATGACCCGCCACGTGAAGCGCGGCGGAAAGATCTGGATCCGCATTTTCCCCGACAAGCCAGTGACCAAGAAGCCGCTGGAAACACGCATGGGCAAAGGCAAGGGCGCACCGGAGGAGTGGGTGGCGGTGGTGAAGCCTGCGCGCATCCTTTATGAGATGGAGGGCGTGACGCGCCAGATCGCTGAAGAGGCGTTCCGTCTGGCGGCCCACAAGCTGCCTATCAAGACGCGCTTCGTCAGCCGCGAGATGCTGGAGGTCCCGGAATGAAGTCGAACAACACACCGCAGTTGCGAGAGAAGAGCGTCGACGAGCTCCACACGCGCGAGCGCGAGCTCACCGAGCAGCTCTTCAAGCTGCGCTTCCAGCGCGCCACGGGGCGCATGGAGAACCCTTCCAAGATGCGTCAGGTGCGGCGGGAAATCGCGCGGATCAAAACGTTGCTGAGTGAAAAGGCGAGGGCCTAATTCAATGGCTGAGCAAGAAAAGAGAAAAGCCATCAAGCGCACGAAAGTGGGCGTGGTTGTCTCGAACAAGATGCAGAAGACGGTCGTTGTGGCCGTGGAGAACCTCTACGAACACGGGATGTACCAGAAGTACATCAAGCGGACGAGCAAGTTCCTGGCGCACAACGAGACACCCGACCTCAACGTCGGTGATCGGGTGATGATCGAGGAGACCCGGCCGCTCTCCAAGCGGAAGCGGTGGAAAGTGAGCGAGGTCCTGGAGAAGGCCAGCGTAGCGTGAGGCCCAGGACGCGGGACGGAGTGAACGATGATTCAGATGCGAACCATACTCAACGTGGCGGACAACACCGGCGCCAAGAAGATCGCGGCCATCAAGATGCGCGGCGGATCGACGGCCGGCAGGTACGCCAGTCTGGGTGACGTGATCACCGCTTCGGTGAAGGAAGCCGCGCCGGACGGCACGGTGAAGAAGGGGGCGGTGGTGCAGGCGGTCATCGTCCGCACGGTCAAGGAGTATCGCCGCCGCGACGGGTCGTACATCAAGTTCGACGACAACGCCGCGGTATTGATCAACGAGCAGAACGAGCCGGTGGGCACGCGCGTCTTCGGACCGGTAGCCCGCGAGCTGCGCGAGCGGAAGTTCATGAAGATCATCTCGCTCGCACCGGAAGTGATCTGAGGTAGAGAAACCATGTACGCAGGAACGAAACGACAGAAAGAACGACCGCGGCTGGGGGCCCACGTCCGCAAGGGAGATACCGTCAAGGTGCTGGCCGGCAAGGATCGCGGCAAGCAGGCCAAGGTGCTTCGGGTCATCCTCTCCAAAGGGACGGCCATCGTGGAGCGGGTCAATCTTCTGAAGAAGCACACCCGGGCCAATCCGCAGCGAAACATTCAGGGCGGAATCCTGGAGCGCGAGGCGCCCATCCGGCTCTCCAACCTCCAGGTGGTATGCCCGAGCTGCAATGAGCCGACGCGCACCGGTTCCCATCGCTCCGCTGAAGGGTCGAAGCGGTACTGCAAGAAGTGCGAAACGGAGATGTAGCCATGGCTGCCAGACTGAAAGAGAAATACCAGAAAGAGATCCGCAAGAAGATGCAGGACGAATTCGCTATCAAGAACGTGATGGCCGTGCCGAAGGTGGAGAAGGTCGTCCTGAACATGGGGATGGGCGAGGCCATTACGAACGCCAAGGTTCTGGACAGCGCCGTGGAAGAGCTGGCCCAGATCACCGGTCAGAAGCCGGTGGTGACCAAAGCCAAGAAGTCGATCGCCAGCTTCAAGCTGCGGGCCGGTGTGCCCATCGGAACGATGGTCACGCTGCGCGGCGAGAAGATGTACGAGTTCCTGGATCGGCTGATCAACATCGCCCTGCCGCGCGTGCGCGACTTCCGCGGTGTGCCGACGAAATCCTTCGACGGGCGTGGCAACTACACCATCGGAGTCCGCGACCACTTCATCTTCCCGGAAGTCGACGTGACCAGAGCGGACAAGTCGAAGGGGATGAACATCACCATCGTCACCAACGCCAAGAATGACGAGCAGGCCCGGTTCCTTTTGCGCGAACTGGGAATGCCGTTTGGGAAATAAGGAAAACAGATGGCAAGAACGGCAATGATCGTCAAGGCGAACCGCAAGCCGAAGTTCATGACGCGCAAAAAGAACCGCTGCAAGGTGTGCGGCCGCCCGCGCGGATACCTGCGCAAGTTTCAACTCTGTCGGATTTGCTTCAGGCAACTATCGCTCGGTGGCTACATTCCGGGGATCACGAAGGCTAGCTGGTAACTCAGCTCGAACGAGGAGTTAGAGAATGTCCATGACCGACCCAATCGCAGACATGCTGACCAGGATCCGCAACGGGATCCAGTCGCATCACGACCGCGTGGAGCTTCCGGCATCCAAGCTCAAGGTGGAGATCGCCCGCATCCTGAAGAGCGAGGGCTTCATCCGTAATTTCGCGCTCGTAGACAAAGACAAATTGCAGGCCACGCTGCGCATCGACCTGAAGTATTCGGCCGATGGCGAGCCGGTGATCCATGGCATCGAGCGCATCTCGCGCCCCGGACGCCGCGTCTATCGCAACAAACAGGACATCCCCCGCGTTCTCGGCGGCCTCGGTCTGGCCATCGTCTCAACGTCAAAGGGCGTGCTGGCCGGACACGAGGCAGCGAAGAGCGGCATCGGCGGAGAGGTCCTCTGCCAGGTCTGGTAAGGAGAGCGGAGCATGTCCCGAATTGGAAGAAAACCGATCCCCGTGCCGAAGGGCGTCGAGGTGAAGAAAGAAGGGAACGCGGTGCTGGTCAAGGGGCCGAAAGGGAGCCTGACCACGCCGATCGTTCCCGGCATCGCCGTGTCGGTGGAGGGGAACGTGGTCAGCTTCAGCCGCAAGGACGATGAGGGCCGCTCGCGCGCCGCTCACGGGCTGATGCGCGCGCTGATCGCGAACAACGTTCTCGGCGTGACCCAGGGATTCAAGAAGGAGCTGGACATCGTGGGGGTCGGCTATCGCGCCGAGGTGAAGGGGAAGGAAGTGGTGTTCCAGCTGGGGTATTCGCATCCGGTGCGCTTCCCCATCCCGAAGGGGATCGACGTCGCGGTGGATGGGAAGACAGGACACATCACCGTAACCGGCATTGATAAACAGCAGGTGGGACAAACGGCCGCCGAGATTCGGTCGCTGCGCGAACCGGATCCCTACAAGGGCAAGGGCATCAAGTACTCCGACGAAGTGATTCGCCGGAAGGCGGGCAAGGCAGCAGGGAAGTGAAACGAAGCTATTCGCTCTTAGCTGTTAGCTCTTAGGGGCAAAACGGTCATCAGAAAACCTAAGAGCTAAGAGCTAAGAGCTAACAGCTAAGAGCTAAACAATGGACAAAGCAAAGGAACGACGAATCTCCCGGAATCGGATCCGCGTGCGCATCCGGCGCAAGGTGAGCGGCACCGCGGAGCGACCGCGGCTTTCCGTGAAGAAGAGCCTCAAGCACATCTACGCGCAGGTGATTGACGACGCGGCGGGGAAGACCATCGTAGCGGCTTCCAGTCGCGAGGCGGATGCTGGTGCGAAGGGCGCCAACGCGGCGGCGGCCAAAGCGGTCGGTGCGTTGATCGCCAAGAAGGCCAAGGACAAGGGTGTGAAGCGCGTGGTCTTCGACCGCGGCGGCTATCAGTATCACGGCAACATCAAAGCGCTCGCCGACGCGGCGCGCGAAAACGGTTTGGAATTCTAGGTCGGAGGATCTCGAGTGCAACGTCCAATGCAGCGTCCGGGACAGGGCTCACCGCGCAGTGATCGTCGGGAGAGCGAGCGAAGCGAAAGCGGGATGATCGACAAGGTCGTCCACATCAATCGCGTGACCAAGGTCGTCAAAGGCGGCAAGAACTTCAGCTTCAGCGCGCTGGTGGTGGTGGGCGACGGGCAGGGGCGCGTTGGATTCGGATCGGGCAAGGCGAAGGAAGTGCCGGCCGCCATCAAGAAGGGGATCGAGATCGCCAAGAAAAACATGATCTCCATCTCCATGAGCGGCACCACCATTCCGCACTCGGCGATCGGTCACTACGGGGCGGGGAAGGTTCTGCTCAAGCCGGCGGCCGATGGAACCGGCGTCATCGCCGGCGGTCCGGTGCGGGCCATCCTGGAATCGGCAGGCATCCAGAACATCCTGACCAAGTCGCTCGGGACGGCGAATCCCCACAACGTGGTGAAAGCGACGTTCGAGGCACTCAAGCAGCTGCGCAGCGAAGAGGAATACAGGACCCTGCGCGGCCGGAACGGCGAGGAGAGCGAGGCCGGTCAGTCATGAGCGCCAAGAAGGCGGATAAGAAAACGCTGCGCGTGAAGCAGATCCGCAGCGGCATCGGCTGCCCGCGTGCAATGCGCGAGACGCTGCGCGCGCTCGGCCTGGGCAGGATGCACCGAGTGGCAGAGCGTCCGGACACCAGGGAAACGCGGGGCATGATTGCCAAGATCACGCATCTTGTCGAGGTGGTTGAGTAGGGACGATGAACGATGAACGATGAAGGATGAACGATGAACAGGGAGGCGGGGTTCCGCGTTCATCGTTCATCGTTATGAGGCATTCAACATGGAACTTGGAAATCTGAAACCGAAAAAGGGCGCCAGGCACGCGAAGAAGCGCGTCGGACGCGGTCCCGGATCGGGGCACGGCAAGACAGCCGGCCGCGGTGAGAAGGGACAGAAGTCGCGCACCGGCTTCAGCCGCCAACTCGGATTCGAAGGCGGACAGATGCCGCTGCATCGGCGCCTGCCGAAGCGCGGCTTCACCAACATTTTCAAGAAAGAGCACGCCATCGTGAACGTCTCCGATCTGGAGCGTTTCGACAACGGCGCCACCATTGACGAGTCGGCGCTTCGCCAGGCCGGTCTGGTCAAGGGACGCAACGACGGCATCAAGATTCTGGGCGACGGAAAGCTGACCAAGAAGCTCACCGTGCACGCGGCGAAGTTCTCTCAGTCGGCGCGTCGCCAGATCGAAGCGGCAGGCGGCACCTGCCAGGAGATCGCTTAAGTGAATCTCGTCGAGACCCTTCGCAACATCTGGGCGATCGAGGACCTGCGTAAACGCGTCCTCTTCACCTTCGGGCTGCTCGCCGTGTATCGCCTCGGATCGCACATCCCCACGCCGGGCGTCGATCCCGTGGCCCTCGCGGAATTCTTCCGCGCGCTGCAGGGCAGCGTGTTCGGTTTCCTCGACCTCTTCTCCGGCGGCGCTCTGCGCCGTCTGTCGGTCTTCGCCCTCGGCATCATGCCGTACATCTCCGCCTCGATCATCCTGCAGCTCCTCACGGTCGTGTGGCCGTTCCTCGAGAAGCTGTCGAAGGAAGGGGAGATGGGCCGGCGGAAGATCAATCAGTACACCCGCTACGGCACCATCGCTCTGTCGATCGTTCAGTCGCTCGGCGTGGCCTTCTGGCTCAAGGCCCAGACCACTCCGGCCGGCGCCGCGCTGGTTCCAGCGAGCGTGCAGGACTCGCTGGGCGGACTGGGGTTTCCCATCATGACGGTGCTGACGCTCACCACGGGCACGGCGTTCATCATGTGGCTCGGCGAACAGATCTCCGAGCGCGGCATCGGCAACGGCATCTCGCTCATCATCTTCGCCGGCATCGTGGTCAACCTCCCGCACGCCACGTTCGGTCTGATCGAAGACATCCGTACCGGTCAGCGGAACCTCTTCGCCATCCTGGCTCTGGTCGTCTTCATGATCGCCGTCGTGGCGTTCGTCGTCTTCATGGAGCGCGCCCAGCGGCGCATCCCGGTGCAGTACGCCAAGCGCGTCGTTGGCCGTAAGGTCTACGGTGGCGCGAACACGTACTTGCCGCTGCGAGTCAACACCGCTGGCGTCATCCCGGTCATCTTCGCCTCGTCCATCCTGGTCATTCCGCAGACGCTGGCCACGATGATCAAGACGCCGTGGGCGCAGGCCATCGGCAATCAGATGCGCGTCGGCGAGCCTCTCTACTACCTTCTGCAGGTCATCGGGATCATCTTCTTCGGGTACTTCTACACATCGATCGTCTTCAATCCGGTCGACACGGCCGACAACATGCGCAAGTACGGCGGCTTCATCCCGGGCATCCGGCCGGGGAAGAAGACCTCCGACTACATCGATCGCGTTCTGACGCGCATTACGCTCGTCGGCTCCGTCTATCTCGCTGCGGTGTGCATCCTGCCGGAGTTTCTGATCGCCGGCATTCACGTGAACCAGTTGCCGTTCGGCATCGGCGCGACACTCGACCGCGTCCTTCCTCTGTGGATCACCGAGGGGATGGGCTTCAACTTCTATTTCGGCGGAACGTCGCTGCTGATCGTGGTCGGCGTGGCGATGGATACGATCCAGCAGATCGAGTCGCAGCTGGTCATGCGCCACTACGACGGATTCATGAAACGCGGACGGATTCGAGGACGGCGAGGTTGATGCGGGTGATCTTCATCGGACCACCGGGAAGCGGGAAGGGGACCCAGGCCAAGCGCCTGGCCAGCACCCACGGCATCCCCCACATCTCCACCGGAGACATCCTCCGAGAGGCGGTGGCCGACGGAACCGAGCTGGGCCGCAGAGCGGCGCCCATCATGAAGGAGGGGAAGCTTGTCCCGGACGACTTGATGGTCGGGATCATCCGTGATCGGCTGGCAAAGGCCGACGCCCGGAAAGGATTCATTCTCGACGGGTTTCCGCGGACTCTGGTGCAGGCGGAGAAGCTGGAGAGCCTCGTCGGCAGCGGGAATGGCTCCCGGAACCTCCGCGTTCTGCAACTGCTGGTCCCTGATGACGTTATCGTGAAGCGGATCGCGCTCCGCCGGTCATGTCCTGAATGCGGAGCGATCTACCATCTGGAAACGGCTCCTCCGGCGAACGATCTCGTCTGCGATCGTTGCGGCGCGGAGGTTGTGGCCCGTCCGGACGATACCGAGCAGGCGGTCCGCAAGCGACTCGAATCATTTCACAGGCAAACGCTTCCCGTGGCAACGTTTTACAAGACGAAGAGCATTCTGCGTGAGGTCGACGGGGTTGGTCCCGTCGATGAGGTCTTTGAACGAATTGAAAGGTCGCTGCAGTAGATGCTCGACCGCATGAAAGGGCCGATTCTCAAGACTGGCGACGAGATCGCGGTCATGGATGAGGCCAACCGGGTGGTTCTCGAGATTCTCGAGATCCTCCATGGCATGGTGAAGCCGGGCGCCACAACTGCGCAGTTGAACGCGGTGGCGGAGGAGGAGCTGGCCAGACGCGGCGCGAAGTCGCCGTTCAAGGGCTACGCTCCGATGGGTCTTCCGCCCTATCCAGCGGTGGTCTGCGCGTCTGTGAATGACGTCATCGTGCACGGGATCCCCGGCCGGTCGAAGCTGCAGGAGGGGGACATCATCGGTCTCGACTTCGGCGCGATCCTGGATGGCTTCGTCGGCGACGGAGCGATCACCGTGGGGGTGGGCAAGGTCTCGCCGCGGGCGGAGGAGCTGATGCGGACGACGCGCGAGTGCCTCGATCTGGCCATCGACGAGATGCGTCCCGGTCGTCATCTCGGCGATATCGGCGCGGCAGTGCAGGAGCACGCCGAGTCTCGCGGCTTCCACGTGATCCGCAACTTCGTCGGGCATGGGATCGGGCGCCGGATGCATGAGGATCCGCAGGTCTACAACTACGGCCGTCGCGGTCGCGGTCTGGAGCTGCGGGAGGGAATGGTCCTGGCCATCGAGCCGATGCTCTGTGAGATCGGGCCGAAGCTTCGTCAGCGCATTCAGCGGGCGAATAACGACGGGGCGATCGAGGATGTGAGAACTGACGCCGATCGATGGACAGCGCGCACGCTGGACGGAACACTGGCAGCGCATTTCGAGCATTCGGTAGCGATTACCGCGGATGGGCCGCGGGTATTAGGGAAGTGATGAGCAATGAGTAAGGAAGAAGCGATTGAAGTCACTGGAACCGTGTTGGAGACGCTTCCCAACGCGATGTTCCAGGTCGAGCTGGAGAACAAGCACAAGGTGCTGGCTCACATCTCCGGCAAGATGCGCAAACACTTCATTCGGATCCTCCCCGGAGACAAGGTGCTCGTTGAGTTGTCGCCGTACGACCTGACGAGAGGGCGAATTACGTATCGGTACAAGTGACCACGGAGCAATCATGAAAGTTCGATCATCAGTCAAAAGAATCTGCGCGAAATGCAAGATCGTTCGCCGGCAGGGCGTGATCCGCATCATTTGCACGAATCCGAAGCACAAACAGAGGCAAGGATAAAAGCTCTTAGCTCTTAGCTCTTAGGGAAACCGAGGAGCGAGGAGCGGTGGGCCTAAGAGCTAAGAGCTAAGAGCTAACAGCTAGGAGCTTTGCATGGCACGTATCGCCGGAGTTGATCTTCCACTGAACAAGCGAGTCGAGATTGGACTCACGTACATCTACGGCATCGGCCGCTCGCGGTCGAACCGCATTCTCAACGGCGCAGGGGTGAGCAAGGACACGCGAGTGAAGGACCTCACCGAGGATGATGTGCGGAAGATCCGGCAGATCATCACTGATGAGGGGAAGGTGGAGGGCGATCTCCGCAAGGACGTCGGCCTCGACATCAAGCGCCTGATGGAGATCAACTGCTATCGGGGCATGCGCCACCGCCGCGGGCTGCCCGTCCGGGGCCAGCGCACGCACACCAACGCCCGCACCCGGAAGGGTCCGCGCAAGGGCGCCATCGCCGGGAAGAAGAAGGCAACGAAGAAGTAGTGACCGGTGCCTGGTGCTCGGTACTACTGAGCACCAGGCAACTGGGATTACCAGATTGTTCTAACAAATAGAGGAAGCATGGCGACGACACCAGCACCCGCAGCAAAAGGCCCCAAGACCGGCGCCCGCCGGGCGGGGACGAAGAAGAAAGAGAAGAAGAACGTGCCGCACGGCGTGGCGTCGATCGCGGCGACGTTCAACAACACGATCGTATCCATCACCGATCCGATGGGGAACATGCTGGCCTGGTCGAGCGCCGGTCGCATCGGATTCAAGGGATCGCGCAAGGGAACGCCGTTCGCCGCGCAGGTCGCCGCGCAGAATGCCGCTCAACTGGCGCAGGAGCACGGCGTGCGCACCGTGGACGTCAAGGTGAAGGGGCCGGGCGCGGGGCGCGAGTCAGCCATTCGCGCGCTCGCAGCGAGCGGTCTGGATATCAAGTCGATCAAGGATGTGACCCCCATTCCGCACAACGGCTGCAGGCCGCCGAAGCGGAGAAGGGTGTAAGCGTTGTTCGTGATTCGCTGTTCGTGGTCCGCGAGCCACGAACCGCGGACCACGGACCACGGAAGGAAGTTACGCCAAGCAGCTGCTGGCGTATGCGCAACGTCGCATGGTGCGGCGGGTGCGAACAAGAGGAGGTCAAGTGGCTCGTTATTCTGATCCCGTTTGCCGGCTCTGCCGGCGAGAGGGGATGAAGCTTTTTCTCAAAGGGGACCGTTGCTTCAAGGACAAGTGCGCCATCGAGCGGCGCAACTACGCCCCCGGCCAGCACGGCCGGCGTCGATCCAAGGTCCTCGGCTACGGATTGCAGCTTCGCGAAAAGCAGAAGGTGAAGCGCATCTACGGACTGCTCGAGCGCCAGTTCCGGAACTACTTCCGGCGCGCTGCGGAGAGACACGGTATCACCGGTGACAATCTTCTCCGCCAGCTCGAGCTTCGGCTCGACAACGTCGTCTACTCGCTCGGATTCGCCTCGTCGCGCGCCCAGGCGCGCCAGTTGGTCCGTCACGGACACATCGAGGTGAATGGAAAGAAGATCAACATCCCCTCTTATCAGGTTCGCAAGGGGGATGTGATTCAGGTTCGCGAGAAAAGCCGGAAGAACGAGCAGATCAAGCAGGCAGTGGAGACGGCCAGTGGCCGTGGCATCCCGCCCTGGCTGGAGCTCAATCCCGAACAATTCCGCGGAACGGTGGTCGATCTTCCGAAGCGGGAAGACATCCGCCTGCCTATTCAGGAACAGCTCATCGTCGAACTCTACTCGAAGTAAAACA
>Ga0070708_100003982_pt1 | contig 11595 bp, 12 predicted proteins | sample KBSK5503metaG_FD_65469 | JGI IMG/M metagenome (GOLD analysis project Ga0070708, IMG submission 65469) | Corn, switchgrass and miscanthus rhizosphere microbial communities from Kellogg Biological Station, Michigan, USA - KBS K5-50-3 metaG | ecosystem: Host-associated > Plants > Roots >...
GAAATGGCAGGACATCTCGTTCCCACCGCTGGTGCAAATCATCGAAAACCTGTTTATCTGCTTGCGCATGCCACCACACGTCCCGCTGATCGGGCCCTAAGTTCCCTGGTCTCCGGCGGACACAGCAGTCCACCTCCTGAATGAACGAACGCTTCTCAAACCCAAACATCAATTTGAAAACTTCATGCACATACACGCCAACGTTCACTGTGAACTTGCTGTACATGTTCTCTCGAAGACCAGGTATAAAGGTTGAACCCGGCGGATCGAATCTGCCCATCTGAAACTGGAACACGTGTGTGAGTCCATCGGAGGTCCTGCGATTGAACGTGCGTTTCTGCGCACGAAAGCCTCTCTCGCTGAGGAACGGTCTGAGGGTCGCCACCACAATGTCCATTCCTTCTACCGGGATGGTCTTTTTAGGCATGAAAGCCTCCACGTTCAGGCCCGTTTCTTGCGCCGCTTCGCGGATGGGCCCGCGGAATCCGCCGATCGCTACGGCTTTAGCAGCCCCTCCATCTCCTTCTCATCGATTATTCTTACCCCCAACTCCTTCGCCTTATCCAGCTTGGAACCCGCATCCGCTCCGGCCACGACGTAATCTGTTTTCTTACTCAACGAACCCGTGACTTTCCCTCCCGCGTCTTCGATCATCTTTTTGGCTTCATCGCGCGAGTAGGTCGCCAGAGTCCCCGTCAGTACAAACGTCTTGCCTGCGAGCTTGGTTCCGCGTTCTTTCTTCTTTCCGCGGAAGGTCAGGCCGGCGGCGCGAAGTTCGTCCACCAGCTCGCGGTTCTTCGGCTCGGCGAAGAATTCGACAATGCTCTTCGCGATGCGGGGGCCGACTTCTTCTACCTGCTGCAACTCCTCTTCGCTGGCCTTCACAAGAGCGTCCATCTCGCCGAAATGCTCGGCGAGGAATTGCGCGGTACGCTCGCCCACAAAGCGGATGCCCAGGCCGTAGATCACGCGCTCCAGCGGCAGCTTTTTGGAGCGTTCGATTTCATTCAGAACATTTTGCGCGGACTTATCGCCCATACGTTCGAGCTTCAGCAGATCAGCCTTGGTCAGCTTATAAATGTCGGCGACATCTTTCACCATCTTGCGCTCGGTGAGCTGATTGACCAGTGCGTCGCCCATGCCGTCAATGTTCATCACACCGCGCGAGGCAAAGTGCAGGATGGTCTCCCGCAACTTCGCCGGGCACTTCTGGTTGACGCAGCGGTGGTCCACTTCACCCTCGGTGCGCACAACGTGACCGCCGCACACCGGACACTTCTCCGGCATGTGAAACGATTTGTGCCCACGCGGATGGTCTTTGTCGTCAAGCACGCGCGTTACCTTGGGGATCACGTCACCGCCGCGCTCAACTTCCACCCAGTCGCCAATCTTCACCCCAAGCCGCTCGATTTCATCCATGTTGTGCAGCGTGGCGCGGCTAACAGTAGTCCCACCGATCGGTACCGGCTTCAAAGCTGCGACCGGCGTGAGTTTCCCGGTCCGCCCGACCTGCACAAGAATGTCTTCGATCCTCGTGATTCCCGCGCGCGCGGCGTACTTGTAAGCAATCGCCCAGCGCGGGGCTTTGCCGGTATAGCCAAGCTCGCGCTGCATGGCGGCGCTGTTCACTTTGATCACGACTCCATCAATTTCGTAGGGTAGAGTCTCGCGCTTCTCCTCCCACTCGCAGATGAATTTCCAGACTTCATCAAAATTCGTCGCCAGCGCCCGGCGAGGATTTACCTTGAACCCGGCAGATTCGAGAGCGTTCAAGGTTTCCCACTGATTGTCGAAGATTGCCGTTGAACGGGCGGGGACGCCCGTGCTCCCCAGCAGCATGTATGCAAAATAATCCAGCCGACGCTGTGCCGTGATGCTCGGCTCAAGCTGCCGCACAGTGCCCGCGGTCGCATTGCGAGGATTGGCGAACTGAGATAGCCCGTGTTTCTCCCGTTCTTCGTTCATTTTCTTGAACGAGGCAATCGGCATTAGCATCTCGCCGCGCACTTCAAAGTCCGCAGGAATCCCAGCTGTCTTAAGCTTCTCCGGAGCAACGGAAAGCGGCACCGAGCGCACGGTGCGTACGTTGGAAGTCACATCCTCCCCGGTCGAGCCGTCTCCACGCGTGATGCCACGCACCAGCCTACAGCCTTCATAACGCAGGGCCAGCGACATGCCGTCGAGTTTGAGCTCGCTAACGTATTCAATGTCCTTGCGCCCACTGAGTTCGTGGACCCGGCGCTCCCAGTTCCGCAGCTCGTCTTCGCTGTAAGCGTTGTCGAGCGAAAGCATCGGCGTGGAATGCGCGACTTTGACAAATCCTTCTCGCGGCTTGCCGCCAACGCGCTGCGTGGGAGAGTCCGGAGTGACCAGCTCGGGATGTTCTGCTTCGAGCTTCTTCAGCTCGTTCATCATGCGGTCGAATTCCGCGTCGCTGATCTCCGGATCGTCGAGCACGTAATAGCGGTACTCGTGATGCCGGATCTCTTCGCGCAGAGATTCGATCTTCGCTTCAACGCCTTTGGTCGCAGTAGTCACAGTTCAGAGTACTGTGCGCAATGAAGACGGCTTTACGAGTCGGGAGGGGCACGGCTTGCAGCCGTGCCGAAATATTGTGCCCTAGAGCTGCGGCGGCACGACTGTAAGTCGTGCCCTTCCCGGTTATTCGGCTTCCTAGAATCCTATCGCAAAGGTTTTCTACGCCCCGGGTTTCCCCTCAAAAAGCGGCCACAGCTTATCGCCAATCACCCGATAGACACCAAATGCCGAGCCACTTTCCGAGCTGATCCGAAATAACAATTCTCCTCGCCCATCACCGTCAGCGTCCACTGCGTCAATCAAGTCATACTTCGGCAGCACGTCCAAATGCTGGTTGTCAGTGGCTTGCGCAAAGACTTTGTGAAGGTCACCGTAAATGTCCTCGCGCGCGACTAACGCGACTATGTATGTCAGCTCGGCGCTCGCAGAAGGCAGGTGCGCATTCGCGGTGAGCACCAGCACCGGCACGTTGCTGTTCGAGACATCGAAGACATGCAATTGCACATCTTGAAATTGCGGAGCTGGCGGTGCCGCCGCCTTTGATCTTGACTTTCCTACTGCTCCCGCGGTTGCTTCCGGTGAAACGTGCGACGCCCGGCCGCGCACTTCTTCTGCTGCCATTGCCAGCATTTTTTTCAGGTAACCCTGTTCTTCCTCAGGCTTCATCTGGTAACTGTATGGACGCGGCTCCGGACCGTCTGCATCTGAAATCGCCGGTATGACTTGGATTGGCCCGACGAGCGGTGCGGCTTCGGAGCTCTCTTTTGTCTGCTCGTGTGCCGTCTCTGACGAAACTCCGCGTCGAAGCACGGGCCGGTTGGGATCTTCGATCGAAGAGGAGGTAGCCGACGTCTTGGCCGAGTCGGTACTTGCTGGTTTCTGGGCAGGCGCTGAAGGCTGGGTGGCAGGGGCATGGGTTGGCGGCGGAGAAGAACTTTGCGTATCCGGAGAGCGCTTCAGCTTTGGAGGCCCGCCAATCTGCTGCTCAGGCGGAGCCGCCTTCTGTGCCCTCTTCTCAGCTTCAGCTTTAGCTTTTGCCTTCTCAGCCTCAATCTCTGCGGTGGAGCGCCATTTCCCGTCAGCTATCCAAGCGCCTTTGTCATGGTCGTGCATGGCGCCACTGACGATGAACAGGCCCTGTGAAACGCCAGATTTAACCGCTTCGTACACCGTCTCCGAATGCAGCGCCATCGGCACCGGATCGGCTTTGTAAGCTCCAGCGTCATAGAATCTGCCGTCGAGCATGATGGTGACTGCTACCAGATGTGCCTTGCCGTTTGCCGCGAGTTCAAGCAGTCCAAGCGCTCGCGGGCCCTTGTCTGCAGGAGGGCGGCGCGCAATCTGCGCGGAGGCTAGACCCAGCACGGCTGAACAGATCACGGCTAAGATGACGGCACACCGCGATTTGCGGTATAACCTTGAACGATAATTACGAAGAGAGGCTCCCATGGAGATTAATGATAAAGCCCCTGAGTTTACTTCGCTTGACCAGAACGGCGAGAAGATAGCTTTAAAGGATTTCCACGGCCGCTGGGTCGTGCTGTACTTCTATCCGCGGGCCGACACCCCGGGTTGCACTATCGAAGCCTGCAGCTTCCGCGATTCGTTCAAGCGAGTGGAGAAGATTGGCGCGGTCGTGCTGGGAGTTTCTCCGGATACTTCTGCGGCGCAGAAGAAATTCGTAGACAAATACGACTTGCCATTCACGCTTGTCGCCGATGCAGATAAGAAAATCTGCAATGCGTACGGCGTCATCCAGGAAAAGAACATGTATGGGAAAAAGGTAATGGGGGTAGCGCGGACGACCTTCATCATCGGTCCCGACGGAAGAATCAAGCACATCTTCAAGAAGGTGAAACCGGAAGGACATGCGGACGAGGTCCTGGAGTATTTGAAGGGTGCGGTAAAGGGGGCAGCGTAGAGAATCGTATCAGGGCATGGCTTTCAGCCATGCCGTTTGCGTAGCAATTCGCCTTCTGGCACGCCTGAAAGGCGTGCCCTGATACAAACCAAGCGACTCCTGACAAGATGAGGGCTTCGAACTGGCGCCCCCTCTGAGCGTTTCGCAACCAGATGGATTTATCGCGGTTACAAGCCCTTCCTCGCCCTCTCTACGACCGCGACCCTCGCCTTGTCGGCCCTGATCTGCTGGGGAAAATCCTTGTTCGGCGTCAAGGCCGTAAACTGCTTACTGGACGCATTGTCGAGGTCGAAGCCTATCTCGGCGCCGACGATCCCGCCGCCCACGCTTCCATCGGACGCACTCCGCGCAACGCCGTGCTGTTTGGCCCTCCCGGACACGCGTATGTTTATTTCATCTACGGCAACCACTACTGCTTAAATGTTTCCTGCCTGCCCGATGGCGTTCCGGGTGGGATTCTTTTTCGCGCTGTCGAGCCGCTAGGCGGATTGCCGGAAATGATCAAGCTGCGCGGAATTGCCGAAGATCCCGACCTGCGACGGCTGACGAGCGGTCCGGGAAGAATGGCAGCCGCATTCGGAATCACGCGCGAACGCGACGGTGGCAAAGACCTAACGGACGCCAAGTCTGATCTTTACATTGCGGAGGACGCCTCGGCGCCGCCTGAGGTGGTAATCACGAGACGAATCGGGATTACAAAAGCGGCAAACATGCCACTGAGATACATTGTTGCAGGAAACAGATTCGTTTCGCGATGAGAATATGGAGCTATGGGCGTCCTCGCGCGTAAGCGGGCGAGACGCCCGCCTCTCCACAATCAGAAATCCCTAATCCGGCACCGCATCTTTCTCGATCACAACCTTCATGTGCGCCGTGACATCTTTGTGCAGCTTCACCGGAATCGTGAACTCGCCCAGAGTCTTCAGGGGCTCGTGAACCTGGATCTTTCTGCGGTCGATGTTGAAACCTTTCTTCTCGAGCGCGTCCGCAATGTCTCCCGGTGTAACTGAGCCAAAGAGTTGATCGTGCTCACCAGAACGGCGCTGGAAAGAGACCGACAGTCCGTCGAATTGCTTTGACAGTTCTTCCGCTTGCACTTTTTCCTTGGCCGAGCGGCGGACCGACGCTGCCTTCATCTGCTCGATGACTTTCTTGTTCCCTGAAGAAGCTTCGATGGCGAGCTTGCGCGGCAGCAGAAAGTTGCGGCCATATCCCTCGGCGACCTTGACCACATCGCCGCGCGAGCCCAGTTTCACTACATCTTCTTTAAGAATGACTTCCATGAGATGACTCCGTTCGAATTCAAGTTCGCAGCCACGGATCTTCACGGATTACCACGGATCAAAAACTACAAGAGAGGAATCCGTGTGATCCGTGTAAATCCTTGGCCCGTTTTCCCTACGACGCGCGGCCGGCAAACGGCAGCAGGGCGATATTGCGGGCCTGCTTGATGGCCGAACTGAGGCGGCGCTGATGTGGCGTGCACACCCCAGTGAGGCGGCGAGGCGTAATCTTGCCGCTCTCAGCCACAAACTGCGCCAGCAGTCGCACGTCCTTATAATTGATTGCCTCAATCTTCTCGACGCAGAATTTGCAAACCTTCTTGCGGCGGAAGTACTTGCGTCCACCTCCACCTCCGCCTTCGCGTCCTGGTCCGCCAGGCCCGGAACGCATCGGACGCCGCTCTGAGCTTGGTCCATTCGCGGATGATGTTGTCGGTCTAGTATCGTCTGCCATGATTCTCCTTAAAAAAATCGTCGTTGGTCGTCGGGCATTGGTTGTTGGCCCCTTGTCCCTGCATCATTGGTCGCCGATCCGCTCGGTATCCAGGCCTTGCCAACGACACCGACGAACAACCAACGACTGCTTCTTACGCCGTGACCGCCGGAGCCTCCCCGGTCGTCTCCGCAGGTGCCGGAGCAGGCGGGGCCTTACGGCGCGCTTCCTTGATTGCCTTGATCTTGTCCAGTCGCTTCTGCTCCTCATCGATTCGCACGCTGAGGAATTTGATCACCGGCTCAGTAACGCGCAGGCGGCGCTCAAGTTCATGCACTAGTCCGCCGCTACCTTCAAACGTGAGCAGGATGTACATCCCGTCATGGAACCTACGAACGGCATAAGCCAGCCGCCGCTTGCCCATCTTCTCCACGTTCTTCACTAGTCCGCCCGAGGAGGTCACCGCTGTTTCCAGCGTAGAAATCAGCTTGTCCTGATCTTCCTCCGTCATGTCGGGCCGGACAATAAACATCACTTCATAAGTGCGATTCATTGCAGTCTCCAAAAAATCAGTTGCTAGTGGCTACTGAATAGTGTCTAGTAAATTGGCAGGTTGCAACGCGTAGCCACTAACCACTTGCCACTAGTCACTGCTCTCTTCCGGTGGCTCCGGCTTCCTGTTGAAGCGGTTCATCGCTGCCGCTATGCCTTCCGTTAAAATCACTTTCGCCGCTTCCGCCGCCGTGTCGAGCATTTCGTCTACCAGCTTGAGCTGCCGCTTGCGAAACGGTTTCAAGATCTTTTCCTCCGGCGCGATCCCGATCCTGATCCGTACAAATTCCTGTGTGCCTAGCGCGCCGATGATCGATTTCATGCCGTTGTGCCCGGCTGAACTGCCTCGCTGCCGGATGCGGATCTGTCCCATCGGCAGATCGAGTTCGTCATAAATGACGATCAAGTCCGTCTCCGGCCTGATCTCAAGCTTCTCCACCAGTTCACGAACCGCCATGCCGCTCAGGTTCATAAACGTCTCAGGCTTGGCCAGGAGCACTTCTTCCTGCCCAACGACAGTCCTGGCTGTAACCGCCCGGCATTGCCGGTTCCTGACTTCCACTCCGCAATCGTTGGCGATTCGATCTACGGTGAGAAAGCCCAGATTGTGAGGCGTGAACTGATATTCAATTCCCGGATTGCCAAGCCCGACGATCAGCTTCACGCCTTTTCCCTCGGATAAACCCTTGTCGAGCTTGCTCGACTCGACGGCGAGGGCACCCGTCGCCACATGGTTCGTGCCAACGCACACGAACTATTTCTTTTCCTTTTTCTCGGCCTTCTCGGCCCTTTCCGGTTTCTCGGCCTCGGCAGCGCCTTCCTCTTCAGTCTCCTGCTTGCCCTTCTTGATGACCTCAGGCTCGGCCGGGGCCGCAGCCGCTTCGCCGGCAATCGCCTCAGGCGTTGGGACCTCTTCTTCCTTGATGCTGATGATGTGGGCGACTGGCTGGTCCGGATCGGTCAAAAACGTAACTTTGGGGTTCTGCGGAAGGTCGGAGACACGCAACACCATACCGAAGACCAGCTCGGCAACGCTCATCTCAACCGAATTCGGAATATCGCCGGGCAGACACTCGACTTCGACTTCACGAAAAATTTGCTCCAGGATGCCGCCCTGCTGCTTCACCCCGGCGGCCTCGCCAGTAAGCACAATCGGCACATTCACTTTGAGCTTCTGGTCCATGGCGATGCGCTTCAGGTCGATGTGCAAAAGCGCGCCTTTGATCGGCTCGTATTGCCAGTCCACGATCATGGCCTTGGTGCGCTCACCGTCTACCGTCAGGTCGAACACTGTGTTGTGCCCGGTCTTCGAGTGCAGAATTCGCGAAACCTGCCGCGGATCCACACTGACCGGCATCGCCTGTTTGCCAGCGCCATAAACTACGGCTGGGACTTTCCCCTGGCGCCGCACCCTCCGCGCGTCGTTCTTAGTGCCGGGGGTGCGAGGATTCGCTTCGAGTACGCTTGCTTCAGTTGCTGTAGCCATATTCTGAATTCCTATAAGAACAATTTACTGACAGACGTCTCTTCATGAATCGACTGGATTGCCCGTCCGATCAATCCAGCGATAGAAAGCACATGGATCTTGCCGCCGCGCCCGGTTGTTGCTGCCTCCGCCTCCGGGGACAGGGGAACGGTGTTCGTAACCACTACTTCCTTAATGCAAGACTCCGAAAGATTTTCGACCGCGGGATGCGAAAGTACCGGATGCGAACAGCACGCATAGACTTCGCTGGCACCGTTTTCCATCAGCGCACTAGCGGTCTTTACCAGCGTGCCTGCAGTGTCGATCAGGTCGTCGATGATCAAGCACGTCCGGCCATTAACGTCTCCGATCACGTTCATCACTTCTGCAACATTTGCTTCCACGCGGCGCTTGTCCACGATGGCGAGAGCTGCGTCCACTTTCTTGGCAAAGAAGCGCGCACGCTCCACGCCGCCAGCATCAGGCGAAACAACTGTCAGATTCGGCAACTGCAACTTCTTGAAGTGGTCCACAAGCACCGGTGAGGCGAACAGATGGTCTACCGGAATATTGAAAAATCCCTGTATCTGCGGCGCATGCGGATCAATCAGCAATGCCCGATCGGCGCCCGCAGTAGTAAGCAAGTCGGCCACTAGCTTGGCCGAAATCGGCGCCCGCGGCTTGTCCTTGCGGTCCTGCCGCCCGTAACCGTAATACGGAATCACTGCGGTGATGCGCCGTGCCGATGCGCGTTTTAGCGCGTCAATCATCAGCAACAATTCCATCAAGTGCTGGTCCACCGGACGGCAGGTCGGTTGCATCACAAACACATCAGCGCCACGCACGTTTTCCTGAATCTGGACGTAGGCTTCGCCGTCAGCAAATCTTCTGACCATCGCCTGGCCGCGGGTCATGCCGAGGAAAGCGCAGACCTCGTCCGCCAGCGGCTGGTTGGCGGTGCCGCAGAAAATTTTGAACTTATCGTCCACACGGGCGCGGTGCGGCTTGCGCTCGTGCTTCTCCTCGGGGCTCATGCCGGTCTTCTTTTCCGCCGTTGTAGCGAGAGTAGCCATAGAATCAGCTCTTGGTTGTTGGTCGTTGGCCAAAATCCATGCCGTCGGCGCTAGTGGTTCAGGCCAACGACCAAGGACCGACGACCAACGACGGTTCTTGTGGCTGGGCCGCTAGGATTCGAACCTAGACAAAGTGCTCCAAAGGCACTTGACCTACCATTAGTCGACGGCCCAGTAAAGCGATTGCAGATTTTACGATTTCAGATTGTAGATTGAAATGCTCGCTTTCGGTTCTCAAATCTGCAATCTAAAATCTTCAATCTGAAATCCCGATTGAATCAATGTGAAAGCTGCAATCTCTTCCAATACTGCCGCCGCGTCAACGTGCTCGTGACCACTGCCGCAATGCCGCTCTGGTTCAACTTCTTCGCAGCCAGCGCAGCCTTCTCCCGCGAATCGAACAGACCGTAAATCGCCGAACCTGATCCTGAGAGCGACGCATACCGCGCCCCGGCTCGTTCGAGCACACGCTTAACCTTGCGCAATTCGGGATGCTGCGGAAAGACGACTCTTTCGAAGTCGTTTTCAATCCCGGTTCGGACAAGGTCGAGTTGCAGGGTCTCGGCCCGGCCTCCACTCTTCGCTTGAGCGGAGACACCGGATCTGCGGCGCCCAGAAGCAGGCCCCACACTCAGCCACGCGGAAATCCCACGGCTGAACTTCAACATTCTATCGGAGTGAGTGGTGGCCGTCAATTTGGATTCCCGCGAGCCGCGCGCATCCCCCGTGGCCATGTGGGGACGGGCGCCCTCGCCCGTCCAGGCCGAGCCATGCTCGGCAAGTTCGCGGGCGGGGGCGCCAGCGCTACACAACCCGTCCCAATCCGCGAATGCTTTGGGCGTCGAAACCGCAATCTCAGGCATCGCTATCACGCACGCCACGGACCGCAAATCCGGCAGCGGATAAACTTCCTCGCCACGCCCGACTCCCAGCACTGTCCCGCCTATCAGAAACAGCGGCAGATCAGAACCCACTTCCGCAGCAATCTGCAACTTCTCCAAGTCAGAGAGTTTCTTCTTTAGCGCGAGCTCGAGCGCCAGCAGCGCGGCGACGGCGTTGCTCGATGCTCCCCCGAGTCCGCCTTGCACCGGCAGCCGCTTCTCAATCTCGATGACAACTCGGCCACGCCCTTTGAGTGTCTGCATCGCACCATCGACACTCCTAAAACACGTGTTCGTCGAGTCCCTAGGCACCCGTGGATCGTCACAACGAATCTCAATCCCAGAGCCGCGACTGACCGATATGCGAACCATGTCATGCAGCGCGATCGTCTGATACACCGTGCGCAATTCGTGGAAGCCATCCGGTCGCAGCGCACCAATGCGCAAGCCGAGGTTGATCTTTGCGAAGGATCGGACGGTGATCGCCATGAACGGATGATTGTACGGTTTCGATTACCAGTTTTCGATTGATTTCCGCACCCGCCTCTGTCAGCCTTTCGAGGCATGGTCCACTCGAGGCCAGAAGAGGAAGGGCGCGCACTCGCCTATGTTGGCTCGATTTTGTTCAGCATCGGCCTCACGGGGTTCGCGGCCATAGCCTTTTGTTTGCGCGCGCTCCGAACGGCAGCAACGAACAATTGGTCAGTGAACTGGCCAACGGCTTGCGGGCAAATCACAACCTGCGACGTCAAAACCGTCCATGGACGCCTTATCGACTATGCTCTTGGAATAGTTGGCTACTCGTACCAGATTGATGGCAACTACTATTCAGGGTACCTAACCCGGCAATTCTGGGACGAGCAGCGGGCTTGGACATTCGTTGATTTCTGCAAGGACAAATCGATTCTGGTCCACTACAAACTTGGCAGGCCTCAGACTTCAGTGCTGCGCGAAGTTGATCAGATGGGTAGCTTGCCAGTTCGGCAGTACGAGAATGGCTTCCGTAACCAGCGATTCGGGCCGTTACTGGCCATACTGTGGCCTTTGCGAAACGTTAGCGACTGGGCAGAAGGTAGGCTTCACAAAGAAGCGCGAAACTGGCCCGCAGCCCATGCGATTGTGGATTACGCAGAACCGATGATCGTAGGCGAGGATGAAAATACTCACTGGGTTGGAGACCTGCACTATTGCTACTCAGTTAATGGAACGTCCTATTCCGCTTCCCATTACTTTCGCGCATCAAGCAGAGACGATGCTAGAGACCTGGTCAAAGAATGGAGAAACCGTAGAATTGTCGTGCACTATTTCCTCGGAAATCCATCGCTCTCGGTTTTCATCCCGGAAGAACAGGACGCTTCCGCGATGACCGTGAACCGCTCATGAATCTCTTGCTCGCGGGCCTTTCGATAATTCCGCCTCCGGTACAATCCCCTTTCATGCGCAAAGCTG
>Ga0070708_100003983_pt1 | contig 11595 bp, 7 predicted proteins | sample KBSK5503metaG_FD_65469 | JGI IMG/M metagenome (GOLD analysis project Ga0070708, IMG submission 65469) | Corn, switchgrass and miscanthus rhizosphere microbial communities from Kellogg Biological Station, Michigan, USA - KBS K5-50-3 metaG | ecosystem: Host-associated > Plants > Roots >...
CGATCGAGCAGGACCAGGGCGAGCATGTCCGCCTCGATCACGGTCCGGGCGCCGGTGATCACCTCGTCACGGAGCGTCGTCGGATCGAGGCTCGAGTTCATTGCCGTTCCGAACGTCGTGAATCGGTCGAGCAGCTCGGCTCGCTCGGTGAGCTTCTGCCGCTCCCGGCCGAGCGCCATCGCCGCCGTGAGCCGGTCGCCGACGATGAGCAGCGTGGCGAAATCCTCCTCGTCCAGGCGGTGATCGCCGGCTGTCTCGACGTTGAGGATGCCGAGCAGCTCCTCGTCGCTCAGGAGCGGAATGGCGATCTCGCTGACGACCGCCGGGTCAGCCGACTGGAAGTCGGGGTCCGAGCGGGCGTCGGGCAGCAGGATCGCCTGATGGGACCGGACCACGCGACCGACGACCCCGACGTCCGCCGGGACCGTCTCGATCGGGTAGCGGTAGTTCCGCTGCGCGGCGAGCCTGAGCATCGTGCCGTCCCAGAAGTAGACCGAGGGGTAGCGATAGCCGAACGTCTCCTCGAGGAGCGCCATCACGCCGTCGAGGCCCTCGCTCGTGGGTCCGACCCGGGCGAGGACCCGGCCCACCGACTCGACCGCGCCGAGCTGGCGAGCGCGGCGGCGGTCCCGCGAGTTCGCGTGACGGATCCGGGTGGCCGCGAGCTCGAGCGAGCGCACCACGTGCCGGGTCCCGTTGGCGATCACGAGCGCGACCATGCCGATGGCGATCGCTTCGAGGCGGACGTCGTTCGCGACGTTCGGCACGATCAGCGGGAAGAGGGTCGCTCCGACCGCGACACCGACGATCAGCAGGGCCCGGCCGCCCAGGGCGGCGCCAACGGCCACGATCGGGATGAGGAGGGCATCGAGTGGCCAGGTGCCGCCCACGTCCGTCACGGCGTTGGCGAGGAGGACGAACGCGAGCGAGAGCGTCAGCCGGGCCTGCGCGAGCCAGGTCGGCGGCCGACGCACCGCGCTGAGGCCGAGCTGGACGGCGACGAATCCGATCGGCAGCAGCACCGCGGCGAGGCGCAGCGGCATCCCGGACATGATCTCCATGAGCAGCACCGGGATGGCCAGCGCGATCGCGAGGCGAACCTGTTGCTCCCCGCGCGCCCGGGCCGCGAAGCGAACGATCCGGAGCCGTGTGAGTCGTCGCGGCGCCGGCTTCGTTCCCGGCGGGCCGAAATAGTGCTCGAGCGGCGGATACCGATAGGCTGGGCCAGGCGCCGCGGCAACGCCCGCCACCCCAGAGACGCTGGCCGACGGGACGTCGGACACAGACTTCGCGCCCGGTGCTCGGCGCCGGGCGCTCTCGGGTTCGGGATCGGCTGGGTTCAAGCTCATTCGCTCGATTTCACGTGCGGACACCCGCCGGAGAGGGCGGGCTGCCGTGATCCTCCCCGGGGCGCCGGTGCACCACCATCCCCCGTCCGTACCATCTCGGGGGACGGGTACGGAGTCGGCCTCGTCAGGCCGGTGACGCCGAGGCGGCGATCTCCTCCGGGAGCCAGAACCAGCGGAGCGCCTCGAAGTCCGGGCTCAGCACGTGCGGGTCGGGATCGGCGAGCGGAGCCGGCGGCGAGGCGAGGATCCGTCGCGCCTCTTCGATGTAGTCGACCAGGCTCGACTCCGGCGCCTGTCGCCGCCGATGGCCCGAGTGGACCATCGTCCCGTCGACGTAGCGGATGTCCCGGAGGCTGAGCGGCGGCTCGGCGAGCCCGGCCGCGTGTCGCCAGAGGCCCGTCGACTCCTCGAATCGATACTGCGGGAGCAGCTTCCAGCCGTCCGTGGCCAGAAGATCGACCGCCTCGAGGATGTACGCGAAGACGGCCTCGCTGATGAAGTAGTTGAAGTTCACCCGGACCCAGCCCGGCTTGATTCCCTCGCAGCCCCGGTTGATCTCGCGCTCGAACTCGTGCGACGTCTCGAGGTTGATGCCGAGCAGGCGATGGCCGTATGGGCCCGCGCAGGAGCACCCCCCACGTGACTGGATCCCGAAGAGGTCGTTCAGCAGCGCGACGACGAAGTTGTGGTGCAGGTACCGGCCGTCGTGGCGGACCACGAAGGACAGGATCGACAGTCGATCGAGCGAGTGCGATCCGAGGATCCCGATGGCGGGGTTGGCCTCCCAGCGCTGGATCGCCCGGTGGATGAACGACTCCTCGCGCTCCCGGATCGCCTCGACCCCGACCGCGCCCTTGAGCTGGAACACGAGGCCCGCCCGGATCGACTCGACGATGGCCGGGGTCCCGCCTTCCTCGCGGTGCTCGGGGTCGGCGAGGTAGACGTGCTCGAGCGGGTTGACATACGCCACGGTCCCGCCGCCGGGGGCCGTCGGGACCCGATTCCGGAACAGCTCCCGGCGAGCGACGAGCACGCCCGGAGTGCCAGGCCCACCGATGAACTTGTGGGGGCTGATGAAGATCGCGTCCTTGTAGTCGAGGGCCGCATCCCGCCGGGCATCCGCCCGCGCATCCGCCGGAGCTCGGTGGGGCGACATCTCGACGTGGACGTACGGCGCGGCGGCAGCGAAGTCCCAGAACGACAGCCCACCATGGCGATGCAGCAGGACCGAGATCGCGCGGGTGTCGCTGATGATCCCGGTCACGTTCGAGGCGGCCGAGAAGCTGCCGATCTTGAGCGGGCGGTCGGCGAACCGGATGAGCCCCGCCTCGAGCTGGGCGAGATCGATCCGGCCGTCGACGTCTTCCGGGATCGTGACGAGGTCGACGACCGACTCACGCCACGGCAGCTCGTTGGAATGGTGCTCATAGGGGCCGATGAAGACGACGGGGCGATCCGAGATCGGGATGTGGCTGCGCAGCCCGTGATCGGCGTCGAGATCCGCCGGCAGGCGGATGTTCAGGACGTCCACGAGCTTGTTGATCGCCGCGGTGGAGCCGGAGCCGCAGAAGATCACGGCGTGATCCTCCGGGTTGCCGCCCACGGCCTCGCGGATGATCGCCCGGGCCTCCTCGCGGAACCGGCCGGTCTGCAGCCCGGTTCCTGACGATTCCGTGTGGGTGTTCGCATAGAGGGGCAGGACCGCGTCGCGGATGTAGTCCTCGATGAAGTCGAGCGCACGTCCCGAGGCGGTGTAGTCGGCGTACGTCACGCGACGCATGCCGAACGGCCCGAGGACGGCCTCGTCGTCGCCGATCACGGCCGCTCGGATCGCCTCGATCAGGGAAGGATCGCCGCGCATCGCCCGATCCTACGCGCCCCCGAGCCGGTACAGCACCCCCTGGCCATTCGTGAAGATCGCCGCGTAGCCGGCCGCCACGATCTCCTCGTCGATCGCGGGCGGGAGCTTCGGGTCCGGCTCGAAGAGCAGATACGGGTAGGCGCCTGACATCAAGAGGTTCTGCAGGGCCGGTAGGCCTTCGAGCCGGCCGCCGACGGTGTGGATGCTGTGCTCCGGGTCGAGGCTCACGTCGGTCTCGGTGACGCCGGTGAAGACGCCGAGCGGCGTCGCGATCCACTGCTGGAAGCTCTTCGCAACGTGGAGGACTGGCGTGTCGGGCCCGATCCGGCCGGCGTCGATCTCGGCGCGAACCGCGCCGACCAGCTCGGCCCGCGGCTCGTCGATCAGCTCGCGGCTGTCGGGATAGCCCGTCCAGTAGCCGGTCCCGGTCCACCGAAGGTCGATGGCAAGCGATTCGGACAGGCGATGCTCGCCGAGGTGGAGGGCATCGATCGGCTCGCCACGAAGCGGCAGTGCGGCGACGACGACGAAGAGCCCGACGGCCCCGACGCGACCGGCCCATGGCAACTGCTCCGAGGCCCACACCCAGGCCAGGGTCGCGGCCGCTGCGGCGGCCACCACCGCCGGCAGCCAGTAGTACATCGTCTTCGGCAGCTCGAATCGAAGGGCCTGTCCGAGCAGCCCGGTCCCTTCGGACGGCACCAGCTGGGTGCCGATCGCCACGACGCCGCCAACGGCGATCCCGGCGAGCAGGACCGGTGATCGGGCGCCGGGCACGCGGAGCAGGATTCCGACAACGGTCGCGACGAGGAGCAGCTCGCTGCCCTCGATCAGGGGCATCGGCCCCTCGTCGATGGAGATCGAGATCGGCCAGGCCGCGATCGCCACGAGGGGAACGAGCACGATCGGCGACCAGCGAACGGCTCGCAGGATCGGACGATGGATGCCACTCAGCCGATCGGCCGCGGCGCCGGCCACGATCGCGACGGGGAGGCCGGCGATCGCGAAGCTCGCCGGCAGGGCGATGCCGAGCATGGTCGTGAGCTGCGGTGCGGCGGCGCACGCCGCCGTGACGCTCGCGACCACGCCGAGCCGGCCGACCTTGGCCGGCCGGACGACCGCCACGAGACCGATGGTGGCGACCGCCAGCGCGCCGATGATCGGATGGACGAGGATCGCGGCCGCCAGCCCGAGCCCGAGCACGACGCCATCGGGCACTCGCCAGCCGGCGGCCTCCGGTTCGGTGGCCCGCAGCCGCTCCACGAGGAAGGCGAACGCCCACGCCACGAGCGGCCAGACCACGACCGTCGCCCGGTCGTCAGCGAGGCGGGCGAAGGAGCCCGTCAGCGCGAAGGCGAGGAGCGCCCACGGACCGGTCCCGGCTCCGGCGACCAACGTCACGAGCCGATAGGCACCGAGCCCGACCAGGATGGTTGACGGCAGGACGAACGCCGAGACCGCGAGCGTCGCGGGCAGCCCCGACATCGTGGTCACGGTTCCCAGCAGCGCGGTGTAGCCGAGCAGGGTCCGCGAGGGTCCATAGATCGGCGACTGGGTCGTCGTGAGGGGCGTGAAGCTGCCGAAGGTTCTCAGGTGCTCCGCGGGCGCGACGTGGTTCGGCAGCACGTCGATGAACGGAACGACCGGGCTCGCCAGCTGCAGCAGGATCGGCCCCGCCCAGACGACCCCGATCAGCAGGGCAACGGTCCACGAGCCGAGCGAGGCGAGGCTGGGCCGCCAGGCTCGCGCGGCCAGCACGGGGGGCAGTCGCGTCGCGGCGACGAGGATCGCGACGTCGACCACCCACAGGATCGGTGCCCGAAAGAGGCCCACCTGCCCGAGGACCGCCAGGGCCGCGAGATCCTTGAGGATCGTCGCGATGAGCGCGGTCAGGATCGCGTCGGACACCGAGGTGAACGGAGAGCGACGCACGAGTCGCGCGACGACCAGCCCCGCTGCGAGGTCGACCGCGGTGACGGCGAGCACGAGCAGCGCCGCGGGGAGGGTGACCGGGAGCTGGTCGATCACACCCCGGGCGGCCCGCACGAGGTCGAAGCCGAGCGCCTTCGACGGCGCGAGCATGCTCAGCCCGAGGGCGAGCGCCGTGAGTCCCGCGACGCCGACGAGGTCGAAGGCGATCTCATCGCGATCGCGGGGCCGTCCTGTCAGCACGGCGCCGATGGTAGGGCGACGTGCCGCGATATCAGACGGTGTAGCGGCCGGCCTCCATGCAGACCACCGCGATCGCGACGAGGACGAGGTCCCAGAAGCCGACCGTGTGGAGCCGCTCCTGGGCCGCATGCATCCGACCCATCAGCTCGGCGCTCGGCGGTCCGCCGGCGGCCTTGATCTCAGCCCCGATCGCTGCGACCTTCTTCACACCGGGCGCGATCAGGACGCCTCCACCGATCCAGGCGAGGATGCCGGCAACGGCGCCGATCGTGAAGACGGGACCCGCTCCGCTTGTCCAGAGCTGGAACCCGCCGGCATCGCGGTAATAGAGACCCAGGCCGCCGACGACGGTCAGGGTCGACGCGATCGCGAAGTATTGCGGCACCTTGCGCCTGACGATGAACTCGTCGACGAACTTCTCGGCGTCGGGCCCGAGCTTGTTGATCGTGGGCTCGATATAGAAGAAGAACAGGACCGTCCCGCCGACCCAGACGATCGCCGCGACGATGTGCAGCAGCCGAAACGCGATGAGCAGCCAGTCCATCGGATCCTCCACGTTCGCGTCGTCGATCCCCGGTCGTGTGAGCAGGGTAGCGAGCGGGCGGGCGCGCGGTCAGCCGAATTCGACGAGGGAGATGGAGCGGGAGACGGGATTCGAACCCGCGACATCCTGCTTGGAAGGCAGGTGCTCCACCAACTGAGCTACTCCCGCTCGCTCGATCGAACGTGCCGATCGGATCATCACGATAGCAGTTGGAGCGGCCATTCCCTGCGGTTAGATTGCCGCCACGAGATTGTCGGCCGCCGCCTGCAAGGCATCGCGGCGCTGTGGATCCAACCGATCGCCGAGCTCGCGCACCCGGTCGTCGAGCGCCTGGGCCGCGGTCCTGGCGGCGTCGAGCCTCCCCTCCTCGAGATCGGTCCGCACCGTCGCGACGAGCTGCTCCAGCTCATTCGCGTCCTTGCCCGACAGACCGTCCTTGCCACCGCGCGCGGCCTCGATGCCCGCAACGACCGCGTCGAGGGCTTGCTGCGTGGATGGCGCCAAGCTCGGGCCGCCCGCCGCAGCGGTGGGGGTCGGTACCGCCACCCCGGCGCTCGAGGTCGGGAGGACCACGCCATTGAAGGCCGAGCCAAGGGCGGAGGCACCCAGGAGGACGACCACCACGACGACGATGGCCACGATGACGATCGGCGCGAGACCGGGCGGCAGGGCGATCCGAGCCGACCGAGGTTGGGCGGGCGGCGTTGCCGTGTCTCGTTCTGGTGCGGCACTGAGCGTCCTCGGGATGGGAACGGCCGCCAGCGAGGGCGCCATCTCGGGCATCGGTGCCACCACGACGGTCGGCGCATCGAGGTCGACCGGCGCCACAACCGCTTCCGATCGCGGCTCCTCCGAGTCCACCACGCCGACGGACGAGTCCGCCGCCGCTTCGACCTCGGCGGTCAACGCCGCCGCGAATTCGGCCGGCTTCGGTCGGTTCGCGGGCGCCGGGTCGAGCGCTCGACGGATCGCCGCCGGGACACTCGGCTCGCGCTCGCCGGCGGTCACCGCCTCCCGGTCGGGGTCGGCTTCCCGCGGCGGGTACTCCCCCGTCAGAGCCTGGAAGGCCGTGACACCGAGGGCGTACACGTCGCTGGCCGCGCTCGCTCGACCGCCGGCAACGAGCTCGGGAGCGAGATACGGCAGCGTCCCCAGCATCGTGCCCGGGACGGTGAGCGGGGTGACGTCGTCGGGCCCGTCGTTCGTCGCCAGCCCGAAGTCGGCGAGCTTCGTCCGGCCGCCCCCGAACAGGATGTTGTGGGGCTTGACGTCCCGGTGGATGAGCCCGGCCCGATGCAGCTCGGCGAGGCCCGTCGCCACCGCCTCGACGATCGGGAGCAGCTCGGCGGCGGGAAGGTGGCCGCTGTTCGCCAGGCGATCCGCCAGCGAACCGTCCGCGCAGTACTCCATGACGTAGAGCGGCTCTCGCCCGATCGCCGGGTCGCCGGGCTCGACGTCGAAGACCGCGACGACGTTCGGATGGGCTGAAGCCGGCGATCGCTCGCGCTTCGCGATCGAAGCGAGCGGCAAGGGACGGGTCGGCGGCGAGGTTGGCCGCGAGCACCTTGACCGCGACCTCGCGCTGGAGCCGGAGGTCGGTGGCCCGGTACACGGTCGCCATGCCGCCGGCGCCCAGCACGGCCTCGATCCGGTATCGGTCAGACAGGACCTCGCCGACGACGGGCATGCCGGGAGGCTACCCCAGCCGCCGTCTGGGAGCCTTGCCGCGACCGCAGTACGATGCAGATCGGATGACCGTCGAGTCCCCGGCGCTGTCCTGTCCCCGCTGCGAGGCGGTCGTTCCCGCCGACGCCCGGTTCTGCATGAACTGCGGCCAGGCCCTCGACGCGACAAGTGCCGACGAAGCCGGCCGCGCCCGGGTCACGGCCGCGGCACCGGCGCCCCTCATCGACAAGATGCGCGCCGCCAAGCTCAGCGGCGAACGAAAGCCGGTCACGGCCCTGTTCGCCGATGTCGTCGGCTCGACCGCGCTCGCCGAGCGGATGGATCCCGAGGACTGGACGGCGATGATGAACCAGGTCTTCGACCAGCTCTCGAAGGCCGTCTTCCGGTACGAGGGCACGATCGCCCAGCTGCAGGGCGACGCGATGCTCGCGTTCTTCGGAGCGCCGGTCGCGCACGAGGACGATCCCGAGCGGGCGGTCATGGCCGCCCTGGACATGGTCGCCGCGGCCGACGAGTTCGGGCGTCAGCTCAAGCAGACCCACGGCATCGACTTCCAGATCCGGGCTGGGATCAACACGGGACCGGTGGTCGTCGGCAACGTCGGCTCCGACCTCCGCTACGAGTACACCGCCCTCGGCGACGCCGTGAACATCGCGGCCCGGATGCAGTCGGCGGCCGAGCCCGGGTCCGTGCTCATCACCGCGAACACCCATCGACTGGCGGCCGAGGCATTCGACGTCGCGGACATCGGCCAGCTCGAGCTGAAGGGCAAGTCGGAGCCGGTGCACGCATATCGGGTCCTCGGCCGCCGGGCCGAACCCGGTCCGAGGCGAGGCCTGGCGTCCGTGGGGCTCGAAAGCCCGATGGTCGGCCGAACGGGACCGCTCGAGCAGCTCACAGCGCTCTTGCCGGTCGTGCGCGCCGGCCGGGGCCGAGTCGCCTTCCTGCTCGGCGAACCGGGCATCGGCAAGAGCCGGCTCCTCGCCGAGCTCCACCGGCGTGTCGGCGCGGATGAACCCGGCCTGCCCGCTCCTCGCTGGATCGAGGCACGCTGCGTCTCGTACGGTCGGAACCTCCCGTATCACCTGCTCATCGATCTGGTCCGGTCGACGCTCGGGATCAGCCTCAGCGCGAGCGAGGCCGAGTCACGTGCCGTACTCGATCGGGAGCTGCACGCTGCGATCGGCGATGAGGCTCCGGACGCGATCGCCTATTTCGCCCACCTCCTCTCGCTCCCGCTGAAGCCCGACGAGGCTGACCGGGCGAAGTCCGACCCGGTCACGATGCAGGGTCGCTACACGGCGTCCCTCCTGCGTCTCCTCCGGGGGCTCTCGGCCGACCGCCCGATCGTGCTCGTCTGCGAGGACCTCCACTGGGCGGATCCGGCGTCGATCGAGGTCGCCCGCCAGATCCTGCCGCTGGCGACCCAGCTGCCGATCCTCTTCATCGGGGCGATGCGAGCCGAGACGGACTCCCCCGGCTGGGTGCTCGTGGCCCAGGCCCGCGAGGCGTTCGGCGAGGCCCTGACGGAGATCCGGCTCGAGCCGTTGACCGACGACCAGAGCCGCGAGCTCGTGGCGAACCTGCTGGCCATCGAGTCCCTGCCCGACGAGGTTCGGCGGCTGATCCTCGCCCGCGCCGAAGGCAACCCCTTCTTCGTCGAGGAGGTCGTCCGGATGCTCATCGAGCAAGGGGTCATCGTCCTTCGCGACGGCCGCTGGTTCGCGACCGAGGCGATCGCCTCGATCGAGATCCCCGAAACGCTCCACGGCCTGCTCCTCGCTCGGATCGATCAGCTGCCGGACGCGGCCAAGCGAAGCCTCCGGATCGCGGCCGTCATCGGCCGCCAGTTCCCCGTGCGTGTCCTCGAGCGGGTGCTCGGCAAGGAGGCTTCGTCGTGACCAGTGACGCCGGCCTGACCACGACCGACCCGCAGCTCGACACGCTCGAGGCGAAGGGCCTCATCCGACTCGCCACCTACCAGCCCGAGCTCGAGTACCTGTTCCGCCACTGGTTGGTCCAGGACACCGCCTACGGCTCGCTCCTGCGCCAGGAGCGACGCGATCTCCATGGCCGGGTCGGCGACGCGCTGGAGGCCCTCTATCCGGATCGGCGCGGCGAGCTTGCCGCGGTCCTCGCGATGCACTTCGAGGAGGCCGGCGACACCGAGAAGGCCCTCGATTACCTCGGGGCCGCGGGTCGCTATGCGCTCGAGCGGAACGCGCTCCAGGAGGGCTTCTCGGCCTTCGATCGGGCGGCCGCGCTGGTCGCCCCGCGTGTCGACGGCGAGCCGGCCGCGGTCACCCGGCGGCGAGTCGAGATCGCCTTCGGCCGCTCGCGGGCCAGCTGGACCTTCCGACCGATCGTCGAGATCATCGCCGAGACCGAGGGCCTGCTCGACGATGCGGAGCTGACCGGCGACCTCGAGCTCATCGCCCAGATCCACCTCCACCTCGCCCTGGCACGCCTGCAGACCGGTGACAACGCCTCGGATCCCGTGGTGAAGCGATCCCTCGACCGTGTCGTCGAGATCGGCGAACAGCTCGGCGATCCCACCCTGCGAGCCCTGCCGCTCGCGTTGACCGGGCTCATGCAGGTCTTCGCCGGTCCGATCCGCCAGGGCGTGGTGACGCTCGAGCAGGCCGTGCCGATGATGGAGGGCCGCAAGGACTTCATCGGCGCCGCGTTCGCTCGCGGTGCCCTCGCGATCGGGTACGCGAACCTGGGCGACTTCGAGAAGGCCGATGCGGCGGCGCGGAACGCGACGGAGCTCGCGAAGGACGCCGACCTCATCGCCCAGCTCGATGCCGAGATCGCGGAGGCGTGGGTTGCGTCGACGGAGGGCCGGCTCGACGCCGCGATGCCCCTCGCGAAGGCGTGCATCAGCCGGGCCGAGGAGACCGGCGCATCCGCCTGCGTCATGGCCAGCTCCTGGATTCTTGGCGACCTCTACGACCGCCAGGGACGCTTCGAGGAGGCTCGTGTCGCCCTCCAGCGCGGGACGGACATCTCGGCGCTCGTCGATCGGACGGCCTGGCGGCCGACGCTGGTCGCCTGGCTCGGCGGCACGATGGCCGCGCTCGGCGAGGCCGACGGCAACGACGTCGACGAGGCGTTGGCGATCGCGCGATCGGTCCACAACACGATGGGCGAGGCGAACATCCTCGCGAAGCGAGCCCAGACGACGGCCCGCCGAGGCGATCCGGAGGCCGCCCTCGTCGACTTCGCCGCGGCGGCGGCCGTCTTCGAGGCCGAGGGGGCGCGGCCGACGCTCGCTCGAGTCCTCCATGGCTGGGGAGAGGCGCTCCGCGCCGCCGGCCGCGACGCCGAGGCCGACGCGACCCTGCGGCGGGCGCTCGGGTTGTTCGAGGAGCTCGGGATCGCGGGCGAGGCCGGCGTGGTCCGAACGCTGCTCGCCCTCGGCGGCAAGACGATCGCGTTCGAGTAGCCGACGGCGTCAGTCGGTCGGCCGGCGTCAGGCGGTCTTGCGCTCGAGAATCGGCTTGGCGAGGTCCGGCCGGTCGACCACGAAGGCGAACATCGCCCGGTCGCCCCAGCGGCCGAGGAACAGGTGGCCGTGGATGTTCACGCCGGCGTCGGCCAGGGCCCTGGCGATCCGGGCCATTCCGCCGGGGCGATCGTCGACCTCGGCGATGATCGACTCGCCCTCGACGTAGCGGTAGCCGCCGCCGTCGAGGACCGCGCGGGTCGTGTCGTCATCGGCTGTGGTCATGATCACGTGGCCGCTGTCGCCGAGGCCGCCTCCGCCGATCGCCCGGAGGTCGACGCCACGCGCTGCCAGTGCCTCCGCGAGCGTCGCCATCGCGCCCGGCTCGTTGTGCAGCTGGACCACGAACTGGTTAGCCATCGCGGCAATCCTACGCGCGGCGTCGCCGCGTCGACCGTCCGATACGATCCAGCGATGGTGATGGATCCCGGGGAGCACACCGTCCTGGTTTCCGCGACCCAGGCCGACCTGCCAC
>Ga0070708_100003984_pt1 | contig 11593 bp, 11 predicted proteins | sample KBSK5503metaG_FD_65469 | JGI IMG/M metagenome (GOLD analysis project Ga0070708, IMG submission 65469) | Corn, switchgrass and miscanthus rhizosphere microbial communities from Kellogg Biological Station, Michigan, USA - KBS K5-50-3 metaG | ecosystem: Host-associated > Plants > Roots >...
CGGCGCCGAACGGGCCGCCTACCTGCAGACCGAGCGGTCGGTGTTCGCCATGAGCGACGCACTGGGGCCGGGTCACCACGTCCAGGTCATCGGGCCTTACACCGGCACGCTCGACGATGCGGCCGAGGCGTTCGCCGGCGTCTGCGACCGCGCGGCCGAGCACGGGCTCGCCGCGGCGATCGAGTTCCTGCCCGAGATGTCGAACATCCCGGACGCCGCGACCGCGATGCAGATCGTGACGCGGGCCGGCCGGGCTAACGGCGGCATCTGCCTGGACTGCTGGCACCACTTTCGTGGCGCGAACGACGACGACATGCTGCGCGCGATCCCGGCGGAGCGCATCTTCACCGTGCAGTTCGACGACGGGCCGCGGCAGCGGGTCGACCCGGACTATTACACCGACTGCACGCGGTACCGGGATGTGCCCGGAGAGGGTGAGTTCGACCTCACCGGCTTCCTCGGTCTGCTGGACGAGTTGGGCGTGCGCCTCCCGCTGTCCGTCGAGGTGATCTCGACCGACCTCCTGCAGCGCCCGGCGGCCGAAGTCGCCCGGCGGCTGGCCGGCGCGACGCGTGCGGTCGTCGCGTCGGCGCGGGATGCACGGGGCGACGGCGGCCGGCCGCCGTCGCCGAGCTGACGTGAGGCGGGTGACATGAGCGCGGAAGACGAGCTGGCGATCCGGGCGCTGGTGGCGCGGTACGCCGACGCGGTGTGCCGGCGCGACCCGGACGCGTGGGCGGCGACCTGGGCGGAGGACTGCCGCTGGGACCTCGGCGGGGGTCGCGTCGTGTCCGGCCGCGCCGAGACGCTGAACCTGTGGCGGACGGCGATCGCCAAGTACGACTGGGTCGGGCAGGTCGTCACCTCTGGGCAGGTGGAGGTCGAAGGAGACCGGGCCCGTGGCTGGTGGTATCTCATCGAGTTCAACCAACGCACGCAGGGTGACGGCACCATGCACCTCGGACACTACGACGACGAGTACGTGCGCACGCCCGACGGGTGGCAGTTCGCGTCCCGCACCATGCACATGCTCTACCGCGGCGCCATGGACCCGGGCGTGGTCACACCGCTTCCGCCGCGAGGTCCGCAGCAGCCTTAGTCGCGCGACGGCTCACTCCGGGAGTCACCTTCGACACGTCGGGCATCTCGGTCCCGTCGCTGCGCTCAGTCGTCCGATCCCTGGTCCACGAACGCTGCCTGGACATCGGTCATGACCTTCCGCGGTTCGTCCAGCAGCTGCTCGTACGGCTTGCCGAGGGCATCACGGACGAGCTCGGCGAAGCGGTCCGGCCACACCGTGCTGCGGCCGGCCAGCCAGCCATCCAGGGACCGCTCGGCGATCTGCATCGGGCTGGCTTTCGGGCGGTCGAAGTTCGCGGCCATGCCGGTGTCGATGAAGCCGGGAAGGACGATGGTCACGGCTGCGCCGTCGTCCCTTAGCTCTTCGCGCACGGCGAGCGCGAGCATAAGACACGCGGCCTTGCTGGCGCTGTAAATCGGCGAGCTCCGCGACAGTGCCACCGCCCCGACGGATAGCACGAATATCACGCCTGCCCCGCCAGACCGCAGCACCGACCCGAAGCTTCGCACCAACCGCAGCGGCCCGAAGAAGTTCACCTCCAGGACCTCGCGGAAGGTTGCCTCGTCATCGCCGCCGAGCACCGGCCCGTGGCAGGTCACCCCGGCGTTTGAGATCAGCAGGTCGATGTCAGTTCGCTCGCGCGCCGCAGCGGTAACCTCTTGCTGATCCGTGACATCGAGGCGCACGGGAACCACTCGGGCCGGATCCGAGAACCGCGGCAGTCGTGCCGGGTTGCGCGCCGCGGCGTAGACGGTCGAAGCCTGCCGGGTGAGCGCGGCCTCGACGAACGACGCGCCCACCCCGCGGTTGGCGCCGGTGATCAGGACCTTGCGGCCGGAAAGCGTCATGGGCGCCCGGTCCGGGAGCTACCTGCGCTCGGCGGGCTGGTCTTTCCAGGGTGGGCCGACCATTCCTGTGGCTCGGAGATCACCACGCACTCGAAGTGCGCCAGTCCGGCCTGGCCGTCACTGGTCAGCCGGGTGAAGTTCTCCGCCCACGCGTGGTCGAACTCGAACGTCCGCCCGGTGTCGTCCACGATCTGGGTCGGATGCGAAACATCCCAGACCTCTCCCTCGACGTGGTAGTCACCGCGGTAGACGCCCTGGCCCAGGCCGTCGTTGAAGCCACCGAAATAACCACCACCCTGGGTGTACACCCAGCCGAGATCCTCGACCTCGTACCTGCGCACCACGCCCTCGGCGTCGGTCAGGCCGAACGTCCCGCACCGCAGCCGCCGGCCGCCCTCATAGAACTGCAGGTCGTGCTCCACGGCGGTCACCCCGACACTACGGTCGGCGAGCATGATGGCCCCCTTGCCGGACGCCTTGCGGCCGCTCGGATCGACGAAGTAAAAGCCGCCGTGGTCCGGCATGTCGAACAGCACCCACTGCCGGACGCCCGGAACCCTCCGCCGGGCGCCCACCGTCGGGGCGGCGTACAGGCGCGGACCCCCGCGGCCCGCTTGATACCCCCACGAGTGGTTCCGGAAGAACGAGTCGGTTTCTGGGTCCAGCTCATAGCGCGCGTCGCCGACCCGCACCCACCCCGCACACTTCCCGGTGATCTCGTAGGTCATGCGCTCGCTGATCAGCCGGCCATCAATGCGCGTCACCTCGGCGGGATCCTCGTACGGCACCGTCATGCTCCGGCAGGTCACGTCCAAGGCGAAGTCGAACTCGTTGTCCTCGAGTACCAGCCGCAGCAGCCGCATCGGCTCGATGATCTCGAGCCGCAGCGGACCTACCGCCAGCTCGTCCATATCGGGGCGCAGCCGCCGCGACAGCCGGATGTTGTGCTGCCGGCCTGCGTGCCGCAGGCACACGAACCCGTCGAGAACGTCGTTGTTGTGGTACAGCCGCAGCGACGACGCCAGGCACACCGTGCCCGCCTGGTCACTCAAACAGACGTAGTGCCCGTCGTTCCACTGCGGGTCGCTCCCCGCCACGCCGGCGAACGACGCGGTGATCTGGTGGTACGGGTACTCGTCGAACCGAAGGAGCACGCTCACGTCCTTCCTCTTGTTACGGCATACCTTACAGAAACGGCTCAACAGAAACTACGCTAGCCGCATAGCGGAAAGTGCGGCGCTAGACCTGTTCTCGGAGTTCGGTGAGCGTGTCGGCGATCCAGTCGGCCAGCTGCGACTTGAATGACGTGTGGACCAGTTCGATCCACAAGCCGCCCGCGAACGGGTGGTAGCTGAACCGGACCGGACGCCCGTCCGGACCGGCGTCGTGCACTCGAGCCACGAGCCCGGACTCATCCAGCGCGCGCTTACCGGCGCTGAGATCCTCGGCCCAGAAGCCGACGTGCGAAAGCGCGAACCCGTCCGCGCCCCAGATGGAGCCGCGGCGCTCCTGAACCAGCTCCAGGTAGGGAGGACCCTGAATCGAATACGTGACAGTAATCTGCGCGCGGCGCCGCTCGCCGTCGACGATGACCTCGGGCGTCCTCTCATGGATCCGCGCCCAGGTGAACCCGAACGCCGCGGAGTACTGTTCCATGGCCGCGCGGACGTCCGGGACGGCCAGGCCGACGTGGTAAAGGTCTAGTCCTTTTCCGGGAACACCGAAAAGCGTCATGGCAGCAGTCTTCACCACAATCGCCAGGGAGACCAGCAGGCAACCGATCCAAACTATTGACCCCATACAGTTTCTTCGATGTGATGGGAGCGGCTTCCCCCGTACCCGTCGGAGGTTCGCGGTGTTTGAACCGTCGCTGCTGAGACAGCTGCTGGACCGCCAGGAGATCATGGCCATGATGGCCGCCTACACTCGTTGCGCGGACATGAACCAGCCCGAGCACCAGGCGGAGGTGTTCGTCCAGGATTGCCGGGTCAGGTACCACCTCACCGACTGGATCGTCGGACGCGGGGCCCTGGTTGAGGCGCTGCGCACGGCGCTGGCGAGGTATTCGAAGACCAGTCACCACTTGGGAAACATCGAGATCGACTTCGAAGGTCCCGACTCAGCCGTCGCCCAAAGTGCGGTCATCGCCTGGCACCGCCGCCACGACGGGTCCGAGTGGACCATGTACGGCCGCTACGTCGACCGCTGGACACGAACCGAGCAGGGCTGGCGGCTCGCCGAACGCGAGCTCCGGGCGGCAGGCGCCGTCGGCCGCGACGACAGCCAGCTACCGCCGCTCGGCCGCGCATCCGGCGTGCTGACCTGAAATTTTGTTCCAGACATGGGAGGATCCATGCGCTCGCTCGTCCTCGGCGGCTCGACGTTCGTCGGCCGTCGCCTCGTGCAACAGCTGGCCGAGCAGGGCCACGAGGTCAGCGTTCTCAATCGCGGCCGAACCCCCAGCGCGCTGCCACCCAGCGTCGGCCGGTTCACCGCGGATCGCACGGACGTCGGCTCCGTGCGATCCGCGCTGGAGGGCACCGAATGGGACGCCATTTTCGACGTCTCAGGATTCGTCATGGTAGCTGGCGGCTCACCCATCGCCGACTTGCTCGAGCTGTTCGACGGACGCACCGCCGCCTACGTCTTCGTCTCGTCGGTCATGGCCTACCAGCCCACCCCGCTGATGCCATGGACCGAGGATCAGCCGACCTCGACCGAGCCGACCACCGCCTACGGCGGCTTCAAGGCGTACGCCGAGGCGGAGGTCCGCAAGCGGCACGAGCTTACCGGCTTCCCCGGGAGCATCGCCCGCCCGGCCGCGATCTACGGCCCGGACAACAACATCCTGGACATGGAAGCCGCCATGTTCCTGCGGCTCCGGCGCAAGCTGCCCGTGCTCCTGCCGCATGGCGGGCTGGTCACCGGGAACTACGGCCACGTGGACGACCTGTGCGCGTTGCTGATCGCCATGGCGCAGTCCCCGCAGGCCGTCTCGGGGGAGGTGGTCAACGCGACCGGTCAGGCCATCACCACGGCGGGCTACGTCCACACGCTCGCCGAGATCGTCGGGGTGGAACCGGACATCCACCTGCTTCCCGACCAGGTGCTGGGCCAGGTGCCCGGCCCGCTGTTCGGCCATCTGTTCGGCGTCCGGCACCACGCCGTCCTCTCGACGGACAAGGCCCGCCACCTCGGCCTGCCCGCCGAGCGCGGGTTCGTCGAGGGGCACCGGCAGACCTACGAGTGGTTCCTCTCGTCGCCGCTCGCCGATGCGCCGGACGCGATGTCCGATCCGGTCTGGGGCGCTGGGTTCGACTTCGCAGCCGAGGCGAAGGCGCTGGCGCTGCCATGACGGTCTTCGTTGACGACGCCACGCTGCGCGACGCGCAGGACCGTGCGGCCCGGCTCCCGCTCGGCTCCGTGGAGCAACAGCGCTGGCGGGAGGTGGCTGCCTACGGCACGGCGCGCCGGCCCGACCCGAACCCGGACCGTGCGGCGGTGCTGCGCGATCTGCTGAGCATGCCCGGCGCGGACGACGGTGAGGTGCTCGACGCGGCAGGCCGGCTGCTCAGCGACGCGCTATCCGGCCACGCGGAGCCTCCCGGGCTGGCCAGGCGGGTCCAAGCGCTATGCCTGCAGTGGTTCGACGAGGACGTCAAGGACGCGGCGCCTCTGCTCGAGCTGTTCACCGGCCACCACCGAGACCCCGAGGGCGGGCCGCCGCAGGCCGACCCTGAGCTTGTGGACCGGCTCGCGGAATGGATTGCCGAACGGGCTGGGCCAGACGCCCGGCTGGAGGACGTGACCGTCATCTCCGGCGGGTTCAGCCGGCTCATGCTCGACGTGCGCTGGACGGGCCGGCACGGCGTGGTGCGGATCGAGCAGGACGGCATGTTCGCCACGGAGGGCCGCCGCGAGGCTGCCGTCATGCGGATCGTCCGAGGGCGCGGATATCCCGTTCCCGCCATCGTGTGGGAGGAGCCCGACCCGGGCGTACTCGGCCATCCGTTCTTCGTCATGGAGCACGTCGCCGGCCGCCCGCGGACCGACGACGAGGGTCTCGACGACATGCTGCGGTCGCTCGCGCGGTTGCACGGCCTTGGCCAGGAGGCGGTTGATGAGATCGCGGCTCTCGACGGCCTCCCGGCCGGCCGCGAGCCGGAGCAGGCGATCAACGCCCAGCTGCGTCATTGGTACGACGTGTACCGCTCGGCCGTTGAGTATCCGATCCCCCTCCTCGAGCGGGGCTTCGCATGGCTGCGCGCCAACCTGCGCGCCACCGGGCCATCGGTCATCGTGCACGGCGACCCGGGGCCGGGGAACGCGCTGCAGAACGAGGACGGCGTGGCTGCGGTCATCGACTGGGAGCTGGCCCACGCCGGCGACGCGGCCGAGGACTGGGCCTACCTTGCCCTGATTCGCGGTCGCCGCCTGGGTTCCCCGGAATCCTGGAAGGCCCGGCTTGCTGGCACGGTGGGTGTCGAGTACGACGAGCAGACCTGGCGCGCCTGGGAGGCGTTCAACTCGGTGAAGGGCGCCTGCGTCAACCTGACGGCGCTGGACGTCTTCCGCCGCTCCGCCCGCCCGACACCCGACCTGCTGGCCATCGGAGTGGCGGTGCACCTGCGCTTCCTCAGCCGAGCCGTTGAGCTAACCGCCTGAGCGAGCGCTCCCGCGACCCGGCGTCGTGGTAATCCGCCTCGCGGACCACGGTCAGCCCGTCGAAGATCAGGTACGACATCCCCTCCACGGTCCAGCGCCGCCCGACCAGTTCCGGCCCCACGTCGTCGGTGGCCTGGGTGGCGCTCATCGTCCACAGCATCGCCAGCCCGTCCGGGCGCGACCAGAAGTCCCCGGTCGGCTCCAGCACCAAGTCGGGGTACCGCTGCCGACCGCGCCCGAAGTAGGCGCGGATGGCGGGCCAGCCGCGGTACTCCCCGCCGATGATGTCGTAGAGCACCCCATCCTCGGCGAAGTAGCGCCGCGGCCCGTCCAGGTCGCTGCCCGACCACGCGCCGAACAGCGCGGTAGCGACCTCGATGCGCCGTCCGACCAGGTCGTCGTGCCCGGCCACTCGCAGCTAAGCCTTGCGGTGCGAGGCGTAGGCGCGGGCCGCCAGGGCCACGGCAATGATCAGGGCGGCGCCGTTGAACAGCCCGGTGATATAGCCGGGAGCACCAGCCAGCTGGAGGCCCTTCACGCCCGTCGCGAGCAGGAAGATCGCGATGAGGCAGCCGAGCACGTTCACGCGGCCGGGCAGGATTTGCGTCGCGCCGAGGAACACGGCGGAGAAGGCCGGCAGCAGGTACGCGCTGCCGGGATCCGGGCCCGAGGAACCGAGTTGCGCGGCCAGTATGACTCCGGCGAAAGCCGCCACCACGCCGGAGACAAGGAACGCGCCGGTCTTTATCCGGGCCACGCGGATGCCCGCGAGCTTGGCGGCCTGCGGGTTGCCGCCGATGCTGTAGAGGTACCGCCCGACCGGCGTGTATTCGAGCAGCCACCACAGGATGAGCGCGAGGACGACCATGTAGAAGACCGGCAGCGGCAGGCTGAGGAGCTGCCTTTGGCCAATCGCGGTGAAGTGCGGGGAGATGCCGTTGGCGACCTGGAAGCCGCCGGTGACCCAGGTTGTCAAGGCGATCAGGATGCTGCTCATCCCGAGCGTGCCGATGAACGAGTCGACGTTCAGCACGTTCACGATGAACCCGTTGACCAATCCGACCAGCAGCCCGAAGGCAAGCGAAACGACGATGCCAAGGCCGTAGCCGTGGTGGTTCGCCTGGAACCAGACGACGATGCAGACCGCCATGCCCACAGTGCCGCCGATGGACAGGTCGTACGCGCCGGCAGCGACCGGCACGATCAGGCCCATGGCGACCATCGCCGTGATGGCCTGCGACCCGGCGATGATCCGGAAGTTGGTGGCCGTGTCGAACGTGCTCGGCACCCACAGCGAGAAGATCAGGATCAGTATCGCCCACACGTACAGGCCGCTGAACCGGTCCAGGCCCAGGACGACAGCGATCCTGCGCCCCGCGGGCGCCCGATGGCCGGCAGCCTTGCTTTCGACGCTTGGTTCCGTCGTCTGCTTGTTGACTGTCATTCTGGTCCCCTTCTCCCGATCGCGTCCCGCAGAGCTCGCTGGCTCGGTCAGACGGCCGCGGCCTGGTCGCGGCCGATGGTGGCCGCGGTGATCAAATCATGGTCCATGCGGGCACCCGAGAACTCGTCCGCGATTCGCCCGCGCCGCAGGATCAGCACCCGGTGGCACAGCCGGACGAGCTCTTCGTGGTCGGTGGAGACGACCAGTACGGCGGTGCCCTGTGCGGCGGCCTCGTCAACCAGCTTGTGGATGTCCGACTTGGCGCCGACGTCTACACCCTGCGTGGGCTCGTCGAGGACCAGAACCTTGGGCTCCATCCGCAGCCACCGGGCCAGCACCACCTTCTGCTGGTTCCCGCCGGACAGGTCGGCCATCGTGAACTCGCTGTTCCTCGGCCGCACGTCGAGGCGGTCCAGCCACTTCCTGACGTCCGCACGCTCCGGGCCCTTACGCAGGATGCCGCCGCGCCAGTGGATGCCCGGGCGGACAATCGTGATGTTCCCGCGCAGCGTCTCCGTAATGAATGCCGCGTTCGCGAGGCGCTGGGCCGGAACCAGGCCCATGCCCATCGCCATGGCCCGGTCCGGCCGCAGCTTCGGCACTACTGCGCCGTTGATCTTGGCCTCGCCCGTCCGGTCCGTGCCGCCGAACAGCGCCGGGGCCACCTCGTCCCGGCCGGACCCGGTGATGCCGGCCACGCCGACGATCTCGCCCGCGTGGACGAGGAGGTCGACATTGTTCAGCACGTCGCAGCCAAGGCCGCTGATCTGGAGGACGACCTCCCTTTTTTCGGCGGCCTTGGCGTCGTGTTCGACGTGCTCGAGCTGGCGCCCGATGACCAGCTCGATGAGATTGTCCTCGGTCATCCCAGCCACGGGCCGGGTAATGACAAGCTTGCCGTCGCGCAGCACCGTGACGCTCTGCGCTAGCCCGAACACCTCATCGAAGTGATGCGACACGAACATGACGGCGACGCCGGAGTCCGCGACCCGCCTGGCCAGCCGGAACAGCCGCTCGGCCTCCGCGGCCGGCAGGTTTGCCGTCGGCTCGTCCAGGATGAGCACCTTGGCCGGGGTAGCCCGGGGAGCCATCGCGCGGGCCACCGCGAGCGCCGTGCGCTCGCTCATGGCCAGGTCGCCGGCCGGGCGGCGGACGTCGAAGTCGTAGCCGAGCTCGGCCAGGGCCGCCCGCGTGCGCTTGCGCTCCTGCCGCCAGCGGATCCCGCCGCGGAAGCTGGGATATCCGGCGCCGAGGGCGATGTTGTCCACCGCATCGAGGTTGTTGACCAGGCCGAGGTCCTGGTGGACGAACCGCAGCCCGAGCGCCTCGCTCGCCTCGCCGTGGCCGAGGTGCAGCGCTTGCCCGTGCACCTCCGCCGATCCCCCGTCGGGCACGTGGAAACCCGCGAGGATCTTGATGAGCGTCGACTTGCCCGACCCGTTCTCGCCGACGAGCGCGCGTATCTCGCCCGGCTCGATGGACAGGTTCGCGCTGTCCAGGACCAGCGGGCCACCGAAGCTCTTCGACATATTCGTCACGGTCAGCGCGGGCGTCATCCTGCCTCCTGGAGCCCCGAGCGGCGAGTGCAACTCGGGGTGCGACGCTAAGTGAGTGCCAATGAGAACTCTCTATCTGGAGCCTAGGCTTCGCCGCCAGGTACGGCCAGACTTGTACAGGGCCGGCCACAGCTTACCGTAGACGTTACAAAGTTACTGCCGACGGACGATCGGGTCAACGGGTGGGCGTTCGGGCGCTCAGGCGATCTGGGCATGGCCCGCTCGGTCTGCTGGGCGCCGGATAACCCCAGTTAGGGCAGACCGAGAAGCGACCATTGGCGGTCACTGAGCACCGCACATAACATCTTCGCCTCGGAGCCCGCGACATGTAGACAGCCGGTCCACCGAAATCCTAGGTTGAGAACCAACTCAGTAACCCTACGTTGAGCTCGGCCAGATTGAGACTCAGCTGCTCGGCATTCCGGGCGCCGCCAGAAATGAGGCGCGTATGAGAAAGACCGCTGCGGTCGCCATCGCAGTTACCTCAGTGCTAGCAATCGCCGCGTGCAGCAGCAGCGGCAGTAGCGGCAGTAGCAGCAGCACCGCTAGCGCCAGCGCCAGCGCGAGTTCCACCGTTTCCGCTAGTGGCGGCATGGCCGCGGCGATGGCCTACGAACAGCAGTTCCTGGGCACGCCGACCTCGATCGGCATCACCACGCCGCTGACCAGCAAGCCCGCGGCCGGGAAGCTGCTGGTCGGCATGGATTCCGGCCTGGGCAGCGCCAAGGTCCTCGCGCAGTACTGGGCGCAGGCCGCCGCGGACATCGGCTGGACGTACAAGGACCTGATCTCCGGGTCCACGCCGGCGTCACAGCAGGCGGCTATGAACTCGGCCATCCAGCTGCACCCGGCGGGCATCCTCACCAGCGGGATCCCCAACGCGACGATCGCGGCGCAGCTCACCCTGGCCCAGCAGAAGGGCATCTGGGTGAACAGCAGCGCAACGACGGACCCGCCGAGCGGCGCGATGTTCGACACCTCGATCGCCAATCCCGATCAGCTCGCCGAGTGGGGCAAGATGGTCGCCGCGTACGTGGTGGTGCAGTCGCATGGCACCGCGAAGATCCAGGACTTCGCGCTGACCGCATTCCCGATCCTGCTGGACTTCGACAACGCGTTCATCGCCGCCATCCACCAGTGGTGCCCGGGATGCACGGTTACCGAGAACGCCGAGCCGGCCGCGGGCATCGGCACCACGGTTCCGGGGGCGGTGGTGTCTACGGTCACCCGGAACCCGAGCAGCGACTGGCTGGTCTTCGACCTAGGTGACCTGGAGGTCGGCGTGGATGCGGCGCTGAAGTCGGCCGGGCTGACCGGCAAGCACATAGGCGGGCTGACCGCGGACACGCCGAACATCGCGGGGCTGAAGGCGGGGACGGAGGACGTCTGGACGGCGTACTCGCTGCCGATCGTCGCTTACCGCCAGGTCGACTCGTTCGCACGCAAGTTCGAGAACATCCCGACGCTCAACATGGTGCTGCCGACGCAGCTGATCACGCCGTCGAACGTCGGCTCGCTGGTGTCGGACTCGGCGGGCAACTACGTCGGCGTGACCGACTACCGCACCGCGTTCAAGAAGCTCTGGCTGGAGAGCTAGCGGTTGAGCGCAGGCCAGGCCATGCGGAGGCCGCCCCGGACCGGGGCGGCCTCCGCGCACCCGGCAGCACGCACAGCTCGTCCGCGCCGGTGACCATGGAGCAGCGCGATGACTGATGACTGAGGAGTCCCTGGAACGGCGGATCGCCCGCCTGGAAGCCCGCGCGGAGATCGCCGAGCTGCTGGCTCGGTACGCCTTCTTGATCGACGACCACGAGTTCGAGGCGCTGGGGGAGCTGTTCGCGCCGGACGCCCGGTTCGGCTCGCCGGGCAGCACGCACGCGGGCCGCGAGGCCATCGTCGCGAACTACCGGGCGCTCGGGGAGCTGTACCACATCACGCTGCACGAGGCGCGGGGCTTCGTGCTGGAGTTCCTCGACGACGATCACGCGCGCGGGCAGGT
>Ga0070708_100003985_pt1 | contig 11593 bp, 11 predicted proteins | sample KBSK5503metaG_FD_65469 | JGI IMG/M metagenome (GOLD analysis project Ga0070708, IMG submission 65469) | Corn, switchgrass and miscanthus rhizosphere microbial communities from Kellogg Biological Station, Michigan, USA - KBS K5-50-3 metaG | ecosystem: Host-associated > Plants > Roots >...
GTGAAAGAAAACCACGGCGTTGGAGTCGAGAGCTCACCCGGTTCTGACCAGACGGTGCAGTATTCTGGCAGAGAAGTCTCCGTGCAAGGACGCTAATGCGCGACGGGAGTGTCGACCGGAGCGCTGGCCTGTACGTCTGACAGCGGAAGCCGGAACCAGAAAACCGAACCGTGGCCGAGTTCGCTCGTCACTCCGGTTTGTCCACCGTGATTCAAAACAATGTGCTTCACAATTGCCAGCCCCAGCCCGGTGCCGCCGGCTTCACGCGACCGCGCCTTATCGACACGATAGAAACGCTCGAACAGTCGCGGCAAGTGCTCGGAGGGAATACCGGGACCGAAGTCTCGAACGTAGAACTCCAGGCTGCCGTGTCTTTCGGCTGCTCCGATTTCGATTTTCTTGCTTCCGGACGCATATTTCAGGGCGTTATCAATCAGATTTGCGAAGACCTGGTGGATTGCATCTTTGTCCGCGAAGACCTCAATATCCGGCGATGAGGCGATCTCGATCGCCAGGCCTCTGTTTTTGGCAACTTCGTTGAGCGACGCCTGCGCGTCCCGCAGCAGTTCCTGAGCAGAAACCGGGGCTTGTTGCAAGCGCTCCTCGCCCGACTCGACCCGCGCCAGGGTCAGCAGGTCTTCGGTAAGCCGGCTCATGCGCTGGGCGTTGCGGCGGATGATTTCAAGGAACTCACGTGCCTTGCCGTCGGATGATTCATCCAAGAGTGTTTCGGTGTAGCCCAGCAACGAGGTGAGAGGTGTGCGGAGTTCATGCGAGACGTTGGCAATAAAATCCCGCCGGGTACGTTCTACCCGCGCAATTTCCGTGCTGTCGCGCAGCACGCAGACCGCGCCACCGTCGGGCAGCGGGGCCGAGGTCATCCCGAAAGTGCGGCCCGGCACCACAGAAAACAGAGTCGCATTCTGGACTTTCGAGTGATCGATAACGTCGGCCACCACCCGCAGCAGATCAGGATCGCGTACGGCGCGGATCAGCGGTGTTCCCACGGAGATGGGTCCAGTGGCTAGGCGTTTCATAGCGCCATTGAACCAGGTAACTTCGCGCCGTGGCGAAACCGCCACGACCGCGTCCTCCATGCTGTTCAATAGAGTTTCCAATTGCTGGCGGCTGCTCTCGAGATTCCTGAAAGTGTTCTCTAGTTGACTGGCGGTCTTGTCGAGCGTGGCGGCCAGCGATGCGATCTCATCTCCGCCAGACTCCTGCAGGCGTGCTGAGAGGTTCCCGGCTGCGATCTGCTGAACGAAGGACGTTATCTTGCTTATCCGTCTGGCAAAGATGCGGGCGCCGATGAGAGCAACCGCCACTCCTGCGACCAGCGAAATTCCCGCAGCCGCAAGGACCGGAGACGTGAGCGACCCTTGCCGATTACCCCGCACCAGCAGATCGAGGGCTGCGGTCGAAACCCCGACCACTAGAACAATCAAGAGAAGAAGTTTTAAGAATACCCGCTTCCTCACTTACGGACCTCGAACATGTATCCGGCTCCGCGCACAGTGTGTATGTGGCGCGGCTTCTCCGGGTCACGTTCTATTTTCTCCCGCAACCGGCGAATGTACACGTCCACGATTCGTGGGGTGACAAAAGCGGTGTCATGCCACACCGCATCCAGCAGGCTTTTACGAGTAAATACCCGTCCTGGATGGGAGGCCAGGAACTCGATCAGACGGAATTCGGTGGCGGTCGTCACCGCTGGTTCGTTGCGCACGGTCATGCGCATGGCGGCGGTGTCAATGACCAGGTCACCCGCGCGCACAATTTCCTTCTTGAGTGGCTGGTCAAAGCGGCGCAGGACGGCCCGCACACGAGCGACAACCTCTTTGGGGCTGAAAGGCTTGGTGATGTAATCGTCCGCTCCGATCTCAAACCCGCGCAGGCGGTCCGACTCTGCAGTTCGAGCGGTGACGAAGACCATGGGAACCGCGGCCAGGGCGGAGTTGTTGCGGATGGACTTGGCGACGTCGAGCCCGCTGTTGCCGGGCACCATGATGTCGAGAATCACCAGGGCGGGACGGCGCGCGTGCATCTCGTCCAAAAATCCCGCACTGGTGGGAAACCAGGAAACCCCGTATCCGGCAGGCTGAAGATGGTGTTTCAACAAGCCAGCAATGTCAGGGTCGTCCTCAAGAATAAAAATGGTGGGGTTCAGAGGTTGAGGCATTCCGATCTCAGCTCCCCGCAAGTCGTTGCCCCGCGCCATGACGTACATCTGCGCCCCTCACCCAGAAGATGACATCTTCAGCGATGTTAGTGGCATGGTCGGCCACCCGTTCCAGATTCCGCGCGATTGAGAGGGCATCCAGCGCCTGCACCGCGCCGTCCGGCTTTGCCTGCATGAATAGGGCGAGACTTGCGAAGGCCTCTTTGTTGATACGGTCAACATCGTCGTCAGCTTCGAGCACATGCCTGGCCAGTTCAGTGTCGCCTTCGATGAATGATCGCAGAGCGTCCCGCACCATGGCCCGCACCCGGGAAGCCATCGCCGGAATATCCACCGGCAGCTCGTAAACCGGCAAGTCGATCATGTTCATCACGCGCTGCACAATATTCACGGCTTGGTCTCCGACCCGCTCCAGGTCGGCGTTGATCTTGATGACTGCGAGAATGAAACGCAAGTCAACCGCCATGGGCTGTTGCATGGCCAGCAGATCAATGGCAAACTCGTCCACGTCGCGTTCGGCGCGGTTAATGGCGTCTTCGTTGTTCAACACCCGCTGGCACAGGGCCGGGTCGCGATGGGAATAGGCCTGGACCGCGAGATCGATTGCCTGCTCCGCCATGCCCGCCATAGCCAGAATCCGGTGCTTGAGCTCATCGAGCTCCTGATGAAAACGAGTGCGTGTCATCCGAACCTGCCCGTAATGTAATCTTCTGTCCTCTTGTCGGACGGGTTGGTAAAAATCTTCTCCGTCCGATCAAACTCGACCAGGTTGCCCATCAAGAAGAATCCGGTGAATTCGGCCACCCGCGATGCCTGCTGCATGTTATGGGTAACGATAACGATGGTCAGCTTCTGCTTCAACTCAAAAATCAGGTCTTCGATCTTCGCCGTCGAGATCGGATCGAGCGCGGAGCACGGTTCGTCCATCAAGATCACTTCCGGATTCACCGCCAGAGCACGCGCGATGCAGAGGCGCTGCTGCTGGCCGCCAGAGAGGCTGGCTCCGGATTTCTTCTTCAGCGCGTCTTTGACTTCGTCCCAAAGGGCTGCCTGCTGCAGGGAACGCTCTACCACGTCGTCCAGCATTTTGTGGTTGCGGGTACCGTTCAGTTTCAGTCCCGCGGCCACATTGTCGTAAATGGACATGCTGGGAAATGGGTTGGGCTTTTGAAACACCATTCCAACTTTGCGGCGCACGTCAACCGCCGGCATCGCATAGATGTCCATCTCGCCGACCTTGACCTCGCCTTCGGCACGGGCAACGGGATTGGTTTCGTGCATGCGATTCAGGCAGCGAATAAATGTGGACTTGCCGCAACCGGACGGGCCGATGACCGCGGTGGCATGGTTCGACTCCACGGCCATATTGATGCCGTGCAGAGCCTCGGTCTTGCCGAACCAGGCCTTCAGATCGCGTACCTCCACCGCGGTTGCCATAAACTAGCTAACCTCCCTCAGCACACTCCGTCCGAATAGGTATCGTACCAGTGCGATAGTGCCCACGATGAGGGCGACCAGAATCAGAGCTCCCGCCCAAGCCTGGCGATGCCAATCATCATAGGGGGAGAGGGCATAGGTGTAAATCTGCAGCGGCACGGCCGCGATAGGCTGGTTCGCGCTGAAACTCCAGAACTGGTTTCCCAGGGCGGTGAACATCAGCGGCGCTGTCTCGCCCGCAATCCGTGCGAACGCCAGCATGATGCCGGTGAGGACTCCTGCGCGCGCAGTCGCCAGGGTTATCGAGATGGTGGTGCGCCACTGCGGAACCCCTAGTCCGAATGCGGCTTCCCGCACCGCTTGTGGCACCAGCAGCAACATTTCTTCCGTAGTCCTCGCCACCATCGGAACCATCATAATGGCTAGAGCGACGCCACCGGCAAAAGCAGAGAAATGTCCCTGCCGCATCACCACCAGCGAGAACGCCACCAGGCCTATGACAATGGAAGGCACTCCATTCAAAACGTCGGCGGTAAACCGGACTAGCGATCCCAGACGGTTGCGGCCATATTCGGCAAGGTAAATGCCGGCTCCAATCCCAAAGGGAATACCGATCAAGCTGCCGATGCCAAGAATCATGATCGAGCCGACGATCGCGTTGGCCATTCCGCCGCCGACTTCTCCGACCGGCTTCGGGGTATGCGTCAAGAAGGCCCAATTCACCGATCCGGCGCCTTTAATCACAAGGTAGGCGAAAATAGCGACTAACGCCCCCACGACGATGGTGGAGAGGCCCGCCGCCACAAAAGTAGCGAGGTAGTCGGTGAAGCGCCGGCGAAACTGCAAGTAGCTGCTAGACATTAGACCTCGCAGGAGTACCGCGAGTGGCGGTCCAAACCAGCAACTGGGCTAGAATATTCACGATAACGGTCACGATGAACAGGGCCAGTCCGATCTCTATCAATGCGCTGACGTACAGGGCGTCAGTGGCCTCGTTGAATTCATTCGCGATAACACTGGCCATGGTGTAGCCGGGGGCCAACAGAGACTTCGCAATCTGAGGGCTGTTACCAATCACCAGGGTAACGGCTATGGTTTCACCCAGGGCCCGGCCCAGTCCCAGAATGATGGCGCCGATGATTCCCGCGCGCGCATTCCTCAGAACTCCAACTCGGATCATCTCCCAGCGTGTCGCACCCAGTGCCAGCGCCGCTTCCCGCTGATGCTGCGGAACCACTGCCAAAACCTCACGCGTGATGGACGAAATGATGGGAATAATCATGATGGCCACCACCGTTCCCGCAGCTAGCATGCTGTACCCATACATCGGGCCTGTAAAAAGGCCAGTCCAGGAAAAGTACTTCATCAGCCAGGGTGCCACATGCACACGCAGCAGTGGAACCAATATGAACATTGCCCAGAGTCCGTAAATGACGCTGGGGATTGCCGCCAGTAGCTCGGTAGCAAAGGAAATCGGCTTGCGCAGAGGTTTGGGGCACATTTCGGTGACGAAGATCGCCACCGCGAGCGCCAGCGGTACCGCGATCACAAGGGCCAGCAATGAGGAAACGATTGTCCCGAAAATAAATGGCAGCGCGCCAAAGTCTCCGGCGACCGGATCCCAGGCGCTTCCTGTGAAGAAGTGAAAGCCAAACTTTTGCCAGGCGAGAGCCGAACGCTGAAGCAGTTCTGTAAGGATAAGGCCAACCACCGCCAGCACCGTCAGTGCGGCTAGCAGCATTAATCCTTTGAAGCCTGAGTCGAGGTTGAACAGCGACCTGTGCCAGGCCGGCGCCTTCTCTGCAGTAGTCACGAGGGAGATTTTAGGTGATTCAGAGGTGCTCATCTGGTTTGTGGGTGCAGGGCGAAATGTTCGCCCCTCCGATTGCTCGCCTGGAATACGCCGGTCAGGTGCGGCTCCCATGAGCTGGTTGCTCCCATCTCTCCCTGAGCAGCTTCCAGAGCGGCCAGAGTGCCAGGTTATTCTTAAGTTAGCAATGCTTTTGTTAAAGGATGATGAATAAGGTGGCCGGCGGCTGGTTCACCGCCGGCCTCCTGAATCCGGAATCAGAACGTGTAAATTGCGTCGAACTGAGCACGGTTCAGATACGGTTCCTGCTGTCCAGGGAGAATACCCGGAGCTTTTGTCGCATTGACCAATCCGGTATTTAGCGTCCGGCCAATCAAGTCGGTGAAACTGAGAGTCGTATTGCTACGTACTCGATAGTTGAAGTAGACGCGGTTCTGAAGGATGTTCGTTGGCGTCCTCTGATCGCTTTCCACAAACGCGGCGAGAGCAGCGTCCTGTTCTTCACGCCGCCACTCATATCCGAACTGCACGTCCCCCCGTTGTTTTTGCTGACCTAGGGAGGCATCGATCAAGTACGCTTTGTCCTGCTTGCTGAAGCTTCCGCCACCGAGCGCCGACACGAATGTGGACGGTTTTGCGTTAAGGTTCTGCTCGTACTCAGCGTTAATTGTGAATGGCAACCGCTTCGCGGGAGTCAGAACCACGAACTGAGTAATCACATCCGAATAAAGGAACCCGGACACGAAGCGCGGAATTCCGGCGAAGTCTTTGAAGGTGTTGTTGGTGAGGCCGTTAGGAGCAAAAGCGCAAGTTGTCGCAGGTGCAGTCGCTGTGCAACCCCCGACGACCGGGGATTCATTCAGGATGACGTCCGGCCGTACCCATTTCAGGATTGAGTAGCTCGGGGTAAAGGTGATCCTCTTGCCAAGTGCCAGCTTCGTGGAAATCTGTTCTCCCAAGGCATACGAATCCAACCCATTGGTAATGCCACCCTTCGAGACTTCGTTATATAGAAGCTGGAAGCCCGTGAGTGTGAAGTTCTTGACGAATGGCGACTTGATATCGAAGTTGAACTTCTCACTGAAGCCTTCCGGGTTCAAGTCGGGATCGAAGGTCACCGATGTTCGAGTCCAGGTATAGGCAAACTTGCCGCCGGTTAGCGACAGCCATTTGTGAGCCTGCGGATTGTAGGTAATCCACCCACGATCCCACGCGATGGTCTTGCGTTCGAAGACATTAGTCAGGGTTTCGTTAGTGGTTGTGGGGTCAGTAATCGCGCCGCTGGCTACATACAGACCGCCGACTACATCCTCACTGAGCCTTCCTTCGAAGCCCAGGCGGAGGCGGATGCGTTCCCGTGCACGGATCGGGTTGCAAGCTGGCAAGGGAGAAGCGCCGCAGCCGGAATTGGTCTGGGAAGAGAAGTCCTCCTGCCGCACGCGGACGTCACCGCTCAACCGAAAGCGGGCTACTGCGCTCTCAAGACTAGAGACCTTCTTCTGGTCCTCTTGAGCGCTGACCGCAGCGTTGGTTGTATTGGTGCGGATATCCGCTACGTCGGACTGCAGTTTGGTAACAGAATCCGAGGTCTGATTTGCTGTTGTCGAAGCGGCCGCAGCTTTGCTCTGCGCATCCTGAAGCTGGCTCTGCGCCAGCTGGAGCTGTTGCTGAGTCTGCTGCAGGGTGGCATCGCGCTCCGCCATCTTGCTCTGCAGTTCCTGGATTTGTTGCTGCTGTTGGGCCAGGGAGTCCTTTAATGCCTTCAAATCATCAGCAGTTACTGCCGGAGGGGCCGGAGTTGCTGCCACGGCAGCCCGGCGCGCCCGCTTCTTGGGCGGCGTCTGGGCTGAAGTCGTTGCAGTCTGCGCCACTGCGCTGCCTGCGAGTACACAAATCGTGAACCACGTAAGTAGTGCTTTCATTTCGTCTCCGTTGTCGAGTAGTTACCTGATTGTCTTGATCGCTTCGCGCTCTTTTTGTTTCACCGCGTCAGGCAGCGGAGCGTAATTCAGTTGAGCCGTCATGTTTTGGCCCTGATCGAGCATCCAGTTTAGAAAGTCGACCATCACTTTTTGTTTCGTCTTGTCCTTCCAATCCGCAGGAACCAGGAGCCAGGTAAAGCTCGAGATCGGATAGGCTTCCTTGCCAGGTGCGTTGGTAATCGAGACGCGGAAATCAGCTGGCATGGCTTTTACCGATGCGGCCGCAGCCGTGGTCGAATCCAGGCTGGCTTTCACGAAACTTCCTGCCGCATTCTTCACCGATCCATAGCTGATGTTGTTCTGCACCGCGTAGATGAGCTCTACGTATCCGAATGCGCCGTCCATCTGACGTATCATCCCGGCGACACCTTCGTTGCCTTTGGCGCCTAAGCCGACCGGCCACTTTACCGAAGTTCCTTTCCCGGCCTGGTTGTTCCACTCCGAGCTGATTTTCGAAAGGTAGTCGGTCCAGACATAAGTGGTGCCGCTGCCGTCGGAGCGATGCACGACGATGATCGGTTGATTGGGAAGAGAGACGCCGGAGTTGGCCTTGGCGATTGCCGGATCATTCCAGGATGTGATTCTGCCAAGATAAATTCCAGCAAGCACCTCTGGCGTGAACTTCAACTCATCCTTGACGCCGGGTATGTTGTAGGCCGGCACCACAGCTCCGAGCACGGTCGGCAGATGGATGATCTTGAACTTGGCATCCGCGAGTTGTTGGTCCGACATTGGGCCGTCGGTGGCCCCAAAGTCTACCGTTCCAGCAGTCACTTGGCGGATTCCACCACCGCTGCCAATCGATTGGTAATTGATCTCAATCTCGGGATGTTGGTTGTGATACTCGTTAAACCACTTGGAATACATCGGATACGGAAAAGTGGCGCCCGCACCGTTTAACTTGGTCTGCGCTGCCGATGGGAGTACCAGCAGGAGCAACGCGAACACTGGGAAGAGCTTTCTCAAGTTATTTCTCCTTTGAGAGCTTGGTTGCCCCGATTAAAAAGCGCGGGTCGTTAAAGGACGATGAATCGGACGTTAACAGTTGGGAAAATTAATCATTCCGCGAGAGTTCCACCGGGAAGGTGTTGGCGCCGCAGGTGTTCCAGATAGAGCTGTTCTGCGGATTTCTCGTGCAGACGGAGCAGGTGGCGGACCGTGTGCCCGCTCACCATGTGGCAGACCTCTTCTGCAGTGTTCTTCACATGGTCAGCCGCGCGCTCGATAGCCTGGGCCATAGTGATCACGTGAACACTGTCGGGCCCGCCGAAATCCAGCTCTGGCTCCAGATGACGCATCACGATCAGGTTGTGTAGGCGGTCCACTTCCCGGTCCGCCCGCAGAACCTGGAGTGCCAGAGCATGGTCGCGGGCGGAAAATGCGGACTCTGTGTCACCGAGCATCTTGGCGAGTACGGAAAGCATATCGCCCAGGTCTCTCAGGTCCTGCATGTCCAGGCGGGCTCGCACCGCGTCGGCTCGGGTGGCGAACGAAAGCAGCAAGTCCCCGATGCGCTCAAGGTCGATCATGCACTTGAGGCAGGCAAGCTTCTCGCGGACTTGCTCGACCCCAGTGTTGACGAGCTCCACGGCCACGCGTTCGTCAATTTCGCGGTCCAGCTCATCGAGTTCGCGCTCATACGCAACCACTCGTGGCGGCGCCGAGGTTGCGCCCAGGATCAGGTCCGCAGCGCTCTGGGCGGCGGCAATCGCCAAATGATAAGCCCTGCCGGTCAGGGCAATCAGAGCCTCGCTCAGGATCATCTCTTCTTTTTTGGCGCAGGAACTATTTTGTGGCATTACTACCGTCCGCACGGGCCTGCTGACTGACCCGTCAAAGTGGGATGTCCTGAGAGAGCTTTCGAACTATCCTTATGGAAGACATTGAAGACCAAAACTGTTTACAGTTGTGTTAATAGTCGATAAATGTATGGTGAGATCCAGGTGTCGCGGACGCGGTCCTAGCACGGTATGCCAATCGTTGAGCGTTTAAACTAAAGTCTTGATTGGGCATCCCCGCATGAGGATGATTGCAATGAGACTAAGCTCGCGCAAGACGGTGCTAATACTGGGAATCTTGTGCTTCACTCTCACGGCGCAGACCCAGACCAACCCTCCGGCGAACCTATCCAAAATTCAAGATCCCTCCCAGATTATTCAGTTTCTGAGCAGAACCATCTCCTGGTATCGGGAGCTTGCGGTCGAACAAAAGCTAGCGACCGAGGCTTCCGATCTCACGTTTGTGCAGGAAGACCGCCGCATTGCTGACCAGGTGGTGCAGCTCGCGTTCGAGTATGCCAGAAGTCAGGCGCAGCTCCAGGGAAGGCCGCAGACTGGCCAGCAGCAACCGCAGCAGAGCGACCACTCGGAGCAAAATCAAGGGCTTTCGCAGGCCGCGCAAAAAATTGAGCAGGAGATCCAGGACACCCAGTCCGAATTGCGCACAACTCGCGAGAAACTTGCCAGCGCACCTCCCGCGAGACGAAACGCGTTGCAGTCGCAGAGTGCCGAACTCCAGAGCGAACTGGGCCTGCTCGAGGCCCGCAGAGACGCCATTCAAAGCATGATCGAATTTGTGAATACCAGCAGCGCTGGAACAAGCGGAGTGGGACTCCGGGCGCAGATCGAAGAGCTGGCGCGCTCCGTACCTGCCGCGTTGAGCCAGAGCCAAGGCACCACCCGGGGCGAATCCACAGCCGAGCCTTCTTCGTCGGGCAGTAATGGATTTGCCAGCAGGCAGCAGCCCTCGGGCATTTGGGGCCTGGCGGCGGATCTGATTCGCCTGTCAGGCAAGAGGCACGCACTGGAAAATGAGCTTTCAGCTACTGCAGGACTGGAAAACACCGCTAAACAGCTTCGTACCCCGCTCGTCGATTACCTCAGTGGCTTGATCAGCCAGGGCGATCAATTGTTCGCCGCGGCCGATACCGCTAGCCCCGCCTTGCTTGCCCAGCAAAAACAAAAGTTGGACGCTCTAACCGCACAGTTCAAGCAGGCCTCTGCGGCATTACTACCGTTGAACAAAGTAAGTGTTCTGCTGGGAATCTATGAGACGACCCTGAAAAATTGGCGGGAATCGGTCCGTGACGAAGCCCATGATGAGCTGCGTGAGCTGTTGTTGAGAGTTGGCGTGTTAGCGGTTCTGATCGCGGCCGTATTCGGCATCGGGGAAATCTGGCGCAGGGCCAGCTTGCGCTACGTCCACGATGGACGGAGGAGGTATCAGTTTCTCCTGCTGCGGCGAATAGCGATGTGGACCGCGATTGCTGTGATCATTGTGCTTGCGTTTGCCACCCAACTCGGGTCGGCGGTCACGTTCGCCGGTTTGCTCACGGCAGGGGTTGCGGTTGCGCTGCAGAATGTGATCGTCTCGGTCGTCGGATATTTCTTTCTCATCGGCAAATACGGACTTCGTGTTGGAGACCGAGTGCAGATCTCAGGAGTCACCGGCGAAGTGGTCGAAATCGGCTTGGTCCGCATTCATCTGATGGAACTGGCTGGGCCCGGTGAATCCCAGCCCACCGGACGGGTCGTCGCGTTCTCCAACTCTATTGTCTTTCAGCCCACTGCTGGCATGTTTAAACAGATTCCGGGCACGAATTTTGTTTGGCACGAACTGAAACTGACGTTAGCCGCGGAAACCGATTATCAGATAGCCAGAGAGCGAATCACCCAGGCCGTCGATTCAGCGCTGGCCAATTACCGTGAGCATATGGAGACCCAGCGTCGGTTGGTGGAGACCAACTTGACCTCAGTTTCGGCTGCTGAGCTCCAGGCCAAGGTGCGATTGCAATACACTTCGTCAGGAATTGAGGCCACAGTGCGCTTTCCAGTGGAACTTGGGAGAGCCGCGGAGATGGACGATCAATTGATGCGAGAGTTGATCGCCGCCGCTGATCGCGAACCCAAATTGAAGCTGGTCGGCACTCAGATGCCGACGGCACAGGCAGGAGATTAGGCGCCCGGGCAGCAGCAAGAACTACTGCAAGGTACTGGCGACGTTGGAGAAAGTGCTGTTGGCGTTGGTGCCGATCAGTTTGATGGTGCCGACCACAAGCAACAGAATCACCGCGAGCATGACCGCATACTCTGCAATGTCCTGGCCTTGTTCGTCAGCCCACAGCCTGCGAAGTAAGCGTTGCATATGTCACCTCGAACCGGTTCCGAAGGCCCATGATGAACGGAT
>Ga0070708_100003986_pt1 | contig 11593 bp, 16 predicted proteins | sample KBSK5503metaG_FD_65469 | JGI IMG/M metagenome (GOLD analysis project Ga0070708, IMG submission 65469) | Corn, switchgrass and miscanthus rhizosphere microbial communities from Kellogg Biological Station, Michigan, USA - KBS K5-50-3 metaG | ecosystem: Host-associated > Plants > Roots >...
ACGCGTATTATCTGAAGTACAGGAACCGCCGCCCGGACTACCTCAGCGCGTGGTGGAAGGTAGTCGCCTGGGATGTGGTCGACGAGCGGCTCCGGGACGTCATGGCGGGGAGTTGACGGGGTCGCGTTCCTCGCAAACATCAACAAGCTGGGCTGTGATACGGACCTGATCACCGACCTTTCGGACGCTTCCCTCCAGGACATAGCTCACGCCCAGCTCGCGGCCCACGTCTGGGATCTTTACCCGGATGTTCGCGAACGGAAGCACGGCGACAGACGGCTTTCCGCACAAGTCGAGCCCCGGACCCGTCTCGGCCGATTGTGACACTTTCGGAGCCTCACCGTGCGTGGAGGAGTCCACCCGCACCCGATAGACGCGTACCGGCTCGTCGATGTTCTTGAGGGTATGCTCTCCGATCGAATCGCATCCGAGAGACAGCTTGCTCGCAATCTGGCTCGCGAGGCAGAAGAATCGTTGTCTGCTTGGCCGCCCGTCGGGCACTCGGTCCTCCTTCGGAAGCGCCCTGATCTTCAGAGAGTGCCCTAAGGTCCAATAGGCATGCCGAATCACGTTGGCTAGAGTCAGGTCGTGGTGGAACGGCGGACGGGCCGATCGCGCGACGAGAGATCCGGGGCGTGTCACGCCGTATGCTGTGGTGAAGGGTGATGGAGGCTGGAAACCCTGTTGATCGTTCTCGTGGTGTTGTTCGTTCTCGGTGGTGGAGGCTGGGGATACTCTCGTTGGCGCAGGTAGGGCACGAGTGCGCGCCCGGCTCGAGCGCCTCGGCCCACGAGGTTGATGATCCGACGAAAACAAGCGCTCCGGAAGCTGCCGGCGGTCGGAGCGCAGTAGGGAGCGGCTGGAGACTTGGAACCCGCTTTGGGCGGGCGAGTCCCAGCCGCTCAATATCGGTGGAGAGGCGCATCTTGCGCCGACGCAAGAGCGTGATCAATGCGGAGGATGCCACATGGAACGTGGAATGCCCAGCGACCGAGGAAACGGACAGAGCGCGCCCGGGCTTGCGCCCTGGATCGGCCGGAAGGATTTGCAGGATCTCGATCGTGAGGTGACGGAGCCGGGTTGCCCGGCCCCAGGTGACGACCAGGGGCAAAGCGATCACGATGCGGACGCCGGACGGCCCGTGCAGCTCGAGATCCCGGCGACGGAGCAGCAAGTCACCGGCGAGTAGGTAACAGTAAGGAAGAAGTTAAACCCTGCACGAGGAGGAGCGGGCTATGCGGTACGGTACTACCAGCGAGGAGCGCCACGGAGACGGAGCGGAAGGGCAGGGGTGGCGCGGGATGTTCGTCAGCGACGTGAAGGAGCTTGCGGCGGCGGGCGCGCTCGCATATCGAGCAGAGGGCCGTCACGGCTGGCTATCGGGCGACCGCGAAACGGCGGTGCGGGTCCTCGACGAGGCGCTGGCGACCGATTCCGACTAAAGACGGCCGAGGCGGAGAGAACGACGTGTGAACGGAGGCAGAAACGAGTCACCCAAATTAGAGAGGGCAAAGCATGGTCATCGGCGTCGCTCACCTACACCCCATCCTTTCGATTGTGTTTGGGGTACTCATCTTGGTTGTTCCGCGTCTGCTGGGCTACCTTGTTGCCATCTACTTGATTCTGACCGGGTTGATTGGGCTTGGCCTGCACATGCCGCGATGACAAGCTGCGACGGATGTAGGAGGGGCGACTCCATGGTGACGATCGTGACACCAGTGCAAGGACGGGGCGGCAGCGAGCGCGTCTCAGCGCGCAGGTAAGCCGCGGTGATGTTCTATCACCATGGACGCGCCGCCCCAAGACGTCAGCACTTGTTGCACCCCGCTGTTCCCGGGCCCTCGACGACGCCACGCCTCGGCCCAAGAGCTGATCCGCCCCCGCATTCGCTTGCCGGGACGTCCAAGGCGGGATGACTGCGACTAGACTGAGATTCTCGTGGTGTTGTTCTTACTCGGCGGTGGAGGCTGGGGATACTCTCGTTGGCGCGGTTAGCGGCTCGGGGGCAGGGGGTTTGCCCCCGCAACCGTGCTGCTCAGGACTGAAGTAGCGCTGGACGTCCCAGAACCTGCCACACTCGGGCACAGCGAGGATGCATGCGTAGCAGTCGTTTCGGCGATGGCTCTACGCCGAGGTAGTTTCGCTGGCGATCAACGATTGCCTCGTCACACGCGGAACAGACAAGGCCCGTTCCCAGGGAGACCACCGCCGTGCAGAAGTGGACAGGGGAGTCGAGCGTCCGGGCCCGGAGTTTCCACATGATCCTTGGCTCAATTCGCGCGCACTCTTCGCACGCAGGCACATCAGGGATCAGCACGTCCGCGCAATACAGACACGATGCCTCGGCGACTTGGGTTGATCTCATCGGGTTCACCTCCGTGCGCACCGCTAGCTTCACCCCTGGGCGCCGCATTCCCAAGCTTTTCCTGAGGGCACCGGGGTGATTGGACCAAAGTCCAATAGGCGGTGTCCGGGTGGGATTGTTAGCGTGAGCACTGACGGTCGCCAGGAGGACCCCGCCGTGGGGCACGCCCGGCAGGGGGAGTAGGTGATCACGGAGATCGTCGAGCGAATGCCCGGGGAGCTAAGCGACCTGCTGAATCTTACCGCCGCATGGATGGAGGGGTGGTGTTCGAAGAGCTCTCCGGCGCCTTTGAGGAAGATGCCGAGGCGCCGGACTTGAGGCCGGCGACGCAGCGTGGGCTCATCCCCGAGGCGAACAAGCTAGCGGAGGCGCTCGAGCGGCTGCGGGGCGGGGAACAGGGTATCTGCGAGGAATGTGGGCAACAGATCCCACCGGCCCGGCTGGGAGCCACCCCGGAAGTCACAACCTGCCTCCGATGTCAGGGCCACCTGGAGCACTCAGCACGTCGACTCCAAGCAGGCCGGCTTCAGGCACCCTGATGTAGCAAGCTAGCGACGCCGGTCCGAGTCGCCCGCGGGGTCGCGGGCGTGAAGGTCCGTCTAGAACGACATGCCGATCAGGTGACGGCGGATCGAGCCGTCGCGACGGGATCAGTCTGAAATCGCAAATGAGGAGGACCGGGATGCGAACCAGTCGGGCTTTTGTCCTGGGAGCGATCACGGGGGCAGCCGTCATGTGGTTGTGGGGACGGCAGATGGAGGAGTACGTGGAGGAGAAGACGCGCGGGGTGCGCACGAAGGCAGCGGAAGGCGTCCGGGCGATCGAGGAGACTGCTGGGAAGGTGCTGGACCGCGGCGGGGAGGCCCTGCGTCGGGCCGACGACTTCTTGCAGGACACGAAGGAGCATGTGAGCGAGGCTCTCCGGGCCGGGGAGGAAGCGATTCGCCCGGCGGCGCCCTCCCGAGAAGGATGACCGACGGGCAGCGCAAGCCACCACCGGACGATACGCTTGGCTGCTCGGGGCGGCTCGTTGTCAGATGGGGTGCATAAAACGCTGGGAGTCAGCCATGTGGGAGCAGGAGCTCATGTCAAGGCACGCAATTGTCTGGATCGACCAGGAGGAAGCGCGGGTCTTTCAGGTGGACCCGGACAAGTTCGACGAATCGACGATCCACTCGCCAAGTCCGTCGACCGGATGCGCTGAACCGTACTGAGCCTGGAGAGGCGGCGATGGAACCGAAGCAACGGACATTCTCCGTGTGGTACACGGTGCTGGCGATGCTCGTGTTCTTCGGGATTCAAGCGATCCGGTTGGCGCCTCATCCGGAGAACATGTCGTACAGCGAGTTCAAGGCGCTTCTCAGGGCGGGGAAGGTGAGCGAGCTAGGGCTGTACAAGGACACGATTGAAGGGACGCTGTCGCCCAAGGGGCTGGAAGGCATCCTTTCGAAGGAGAAGATCGAGGAGATCAAGCGATCCGAGAAGAGCACGCCCAGCTTTGTGACGACGCGCGTCGAGGACCCGGGGCTGGTGCCGGAGCTTGAGGCCGCCCACGTCCGGTTCACTGGACACGTGGCGAATACCTGGCTCGCGACGTTGCTGTCGTGGATTCTGCCCGCGGTGATCTTCTTCGGGCTCTGGATGATCGTCATGAAGTGGATGAATCCGCAGAGTGGGCTGATGTCCATCGGCAAGAGCCGGGCGAAGGTATACGTGGAACACAAGACCGGGGTCACGTTCGAGGATATCGCCGGCATTGATGAAGCCCGCGGCGAGCTGATTGAAATAGTAGATTTTCTCAAGAATCCGGAACGATACCGGCGACTGGGCGGGAAGATCCCGAAGGGAGTGCTTCTGGTCGGGGCGCCCGGGACAGGGAAGACCCTTCTGGCCAAGGCGGTCGCCGGGGAGGCCGGCGTTCCCTTCTTCAGTCTGACCGGGTCGGACTTCGTGGAGATGTTCGTCGGGGTCGGGGCGGCGCGCGTCCGCGACCTCTTCCTCCAGGCGCAGGCGAAGGCGCCCAGCATCGTGTTCATCGATGAGCTCGATGCGGTCGGGAAGGCACGGGGTATCAGCCCCGGATTCGGGGGACATGACGAGCATGAGCAAACGCTGAACCAGCTCCTCGCGGAACTGGACGGGTTCGACACCCAAGCCGGCGTGATCATTCTGGCGGCCACCAACCGGCCGGAGATCCTCGATCCCGCCCTCCTGCGCCCGGGTCGCTTCGACCGGCAGGTCGTCATCGACCGGCCCGATCTAAAGGGCCGGGAGAAGATTCTCCGGCTGCACACGCGGACGGTCACGTTGGCTCCGGATCTCGACCTGTCGATCATCGCGGCTCGAACCCCGGGGTTCGTCGGAGCCGATCTGGCCAACCTGGTCAACGAAGCCGCGCTCCACGCGGCGCGGGAGGGGAAGGAGGCGGTGGACCTCACGGACTTTGACCAGTCTCTCGATCGGATCGTGGGGGGGCTCGAGCGGAAGTCTCGGATCATCAGCCCGAGGGAGAAGGAGATCGTTGCTCACCACGAGGCGGGTCACGCCCTCGTCGCTGAATCTCGGGAGCTTGCCGACAAGGTGTCGAAGATCTCGATCATCCCGCGCGGAGTGGCCGCCCTCGGATATACGCAGCAACAGCCGACGGAAGACCGGTATCTGATGACGCGTACGGAGCTGCTGGACCGCCTGGACGTGCTCCTCGGGGGCCGGGTGGCGGAAGAGATTATCTTCGGCGACGTCTCCACCGGGGCTCACGACGATCTGCAGCGGGCGAGCGACCTGGTGCGACACATGGTGACCCAATACGGCATGAGCGATGGGCTGGGGCTGGGGACGTTCGAACGCCCTCGATCGGCTCTATTCCTCAACGGTCCGAGTTCGGGCAAGCGGGAATACAGCGAAGATACCGCCCGGATCATTGACGTGGAGGTGCGGACGTTGCTCGAGGCCGCTCATGTTCGGGTTCGGACAACGCTGACGGAAAAGCGGAGCACGCTCGAGGCGCTGGCTAAGGTACTGATCGAGAGGGAGGTCGTCGATCGCGCCGCCCTCACCGCTCTCTTGGCCGCGCAAGAGACGTGAGCGGATCTCGCTCATCAACCGACCACTCTCCGTGAGGTGCGGACCCGCCGGTGTCGCGGGTCACGTCGCCTCACCGAGAGTTGAGCCTGCGATGGATGCCTCAGACGCTCGCCGACCGACCCATCGTCAAGCGATATGCGGCCAGCAGGATGATCGAGCCGACGACCGCCATGACGAACCCGACCGGATCGCCGTCCCCGTACCAGCCGATCAAGCGACCCAGGAAGCCACCAACGAGAGCTCCGACGATTCCGAGAAGAGCCGTGATGAAGAAACCACCGGGATCGCGCCCCGGCATGAGGAACTTGGCGACGATGCCGACGACTAGACCGAAGAAGATCCATCCAAGGATATACATAGGGTCCTCCTGAGCTCGCGATTGTCCCTTACGGAGACTGTCGCTTCTTGTCGCTGGGCCCATTCATTCCGAGCTTCGCAGCCGTGCCCGGATCCAGCTTGCCGGTCAGCGTGACGTTCAGGGACTTCTGATAGCCCTTTACCGCCGACACGGACTGCGGGCCTTCGATGCCGTCGAGCGGGCCCGGATCAAAGCCCTTGACCACCCGCACGTCAGATCCGTTGCTGCTCGAGCGGTCATGCTTGACCGGATCATAGGTCAGCTCGTTCCTGACGGCGCGGACACCGGACACCCCACGGGCCAGCTCGGAGGCACGGGCGCTGGCCCCAATGCTCGGTGTGGCGCCCGTGAGGGTGACCACCCCGCCATCGGTTCGGACAGCGATCTTGGTGAGCTGGGTGGTTTTCGAGAAGCGGGCTTCGATCTGGCGCGTGATGTCCTTGTCGGAGATGTCGGTCGCCTTGCGGTCGCCGACCGCCACGACCTGCAGATCGTTCTTGACGGCCTTGACGTGCTCGACGCCCTTCGCGATGGAAGCGGCCGCGCTCCTCGCCTCGTCCGAATCGACCTTGCCGCGGAGCATGACGGTGCCATTGACGGTCTCGACGGTGATCTGTCTGCCTGTGACCCGCTCGTCGGAGTAGAGCGCGATCTTAGTCTTGGCGGTCAGCCATGAGTCGGTAACTTCGGTTTTTACCTCCTGGGTGGCGCTCTTGGCCTTCTGCTCCATCTTGTCGGTAGTGGTCTGGGACGTCACGTACGTCGGAGCGGCCAGGATCGCTACCGATGCGAATGCGAATGCACTGAAGATTCTCAAATGCTGCATCGTCCTTGTCCTCCCGTCAGGTGAAATGGGGTGGAACTCTCGGATCCGGGATTCTAGCGAAGCCCGAGATAGCCGAGGATCGCGAACACGACGACCAGGACGCCGATGATGTAGAAGATGTTGTACATGTTTGTCTCCTTTCTGCCTCTCAACTGTAGCGGGCGGGAATACGTGTGGCTATTGGACTTAAGGCACGGGACCAAGGTCCAATGGCCCGGCCCGCGTCGGGATCTAGATTCGGAGAGCGACGGTCAGCGCGCGATCGGGCGGGTGCGGCTATTGTCTGCGGAGGGCCGGATCGCGTCCTGTCCACTCTGAAGCGTAGAGGTGATCCGTTCCGCCGCGTGCTGGACGAGCTGGATCTGGTCGGCGGTCTTGGCTCTCACGCGGCGAGTCCTCTCGGCCAGGTAGTCGCGGAGTTCGTCGCCCCACACCCAGACTGCTAGTCCGCCTGCGATCGCTCCCGCGATGAATCTGAGCATACGAGGCTAGGCTCGCTTGTTCCCGACCACGAGCAGGATGACGCCCGTCGCCAACGCCACTGCGCCGAGGACAGGGGGAAGAGGGATCGTCTTCTGCTTGTCGACGGAGGCCTTGAGGGGGCCCAGGTCGAGGACCTTCTCACGGGTCGTGTAAGTGATGCCCTGATACGCCAGGGCGAGAACGCCTATGATGATCAGCACGACGCCGAGGAGCATGATCGGTTTCATCGGGCAGTCTCTAGGCGCGGCCCGGGGCGATCAACCGGATCAGCCAGAGGAGCGCCACCGCCCCGACGAACGCCGTGAAGAGGCTGATGAAGAAGCCGCCGCTCCCAACGCCCAGGAAGGTGGCGAAGATCCAGCCCCCCACGAAGGCGCCGACGACCCCGACGACGATGTCTCCCAGCGCGCCGTAACCGTGGCCGCTGACCACGCGTCCCGCCAGTGCGCCCGCGATCAACCCAATCAGGATGAACAGTATGAAGTGCATGGATTCCTCCCGTGGTTGGTGCTCATGGCAGTCACCCTACCAGACGGTAGGAGGGCCGCGTAGTGGACTTTGGTCCAATTGCCGCCGGGTCTGGGCGCGGTTACCGTCACGGCCAGATGGTGAGCCTGATGTCTCTGCCCGAGCGCGCACGCGCGGGCGGGAGGGTGCTTCTTTTGGCACTGCTCGCGCTGCTCTGTTGTGCGCCGTCGAGTCCCGTCCCCCAAGTCAAACACGCGAGAATCGTGGTGCTCCTGTATCCGGAGGCGCGGCTGCTGCCGGAGATTCTCGCAGTGGAGGACGCGATCCGCCCGACCCTGGACCCGGACGGAGCCGTCAACCTGTACACGGAGTATCTCGACCTCGCCCGGGTGTCGGATGAGCGGTATGAGCACCGGGTGATCGCGTTTCTGCGCGAGAAGTATGCGAATCGAAGGGTAGACCTGATCATGCCGGTTGCATTTCCGACGTTGCGGTTCTTTCTTAAGCACCGGGCGGAGCTGTTTCCCGGAGTGCCGGCCGTCTTCTGCGCGGCGAACCTGGATGCCGTCGCCGGGCTCGAGCTGGGATCCGACATCACGGGTGTCCGGCTGCCTTCGGCGTGGGGGGCGACGCTGGAGGCCGCGCTCGCTCTCCAGCCGGGGATACGGCGGGCGGTGGTGATCACCGGGACCTCGGAGATCGACCAGAGCTTGCAAGCGGCGGCCGCTCACGATCTCGCCCGGTACCGCGATCGGGTGGAGGTCACCTATCTCGCGGGCTGGCCGATCGCGCGCCTTCTGGAGGAAGTAGCCGCGTTGCCGAAGGACAGCATTGTGTTGTTTGTGTCGCTGCTTCGGGACCAGGCGGGACGTCTCTTCACCGACCCGGAAGCGATTTCCCTCCTCGCCCGCGCTTCGAGTGTGCCGGTGTACAGCTGGTCGGAGACCCACCTGGGACACGGGATCGTGGGGGGGCGCCTCGCCAGTTTCGAGACCCAGGGGACGCGAGCGGGCGAGCTCGCGGTGCGGGTGCTCCGCGGAGAGCAGCCGGAGACGCTCCCCGTCGTCGACGGGGGCGGGACCTCTTACATGTTCGACGAGCGGCAGCTCCGGCGGTGGGGTCTCAGCGCGAGCCGGCTACCGCCCGGCAGCATCGTGCGATACCAGGAGGCCTCGCTGTGGGCCCTGTACGGATGGAACATCGTCGGCGCGGGTGCCCTGGTCGTCGCCTTGGCCCTTCTCAGCACCGGGCTTCTGATCGAGCGCACGGGCCGGAGGCGCGCGGAGCTATCGCTCGGTGAGAGACTCCGCTTCGAGACATTGCTGGCGGAGCAGGCGGCCACGTTCAGCCGCGTGTCCGGGACCGACGTCGATCGAGAGATCGAGCGGGCGCTGCGTCGGATCGTCGACTTCCTGGCCGTGGACTGGAGCAGTCTGACCGAGTACTCCGAGGACAGCCGGACCGCGCGAGTCACGCACTGGTGGATTGCCGAGGGGGTGAATCCGCAGCCGGTGGCGCTCGGATTCGAGGAGATTCCCTGGAGCGTGACCCAGTTGCGACGGGGAGATACGGTCCGGTTCGCGCAGATCGAGGAGCTGCCGGAAAGGGAAGCGGCGGTGGATCGGGAAACCTATCGCAGGCTGGGGGTCAAGTCGCAGGTCGCAATCCCGTTGACGGTGGAGGGAGTGGTGATCGGGGCCCTCGCATTCAGCGCGGTGGCGACCGAGCGCGCCTGGCGGGACGAGTTCGTGCAGCGACTCCGGCTTCTCGGAGAGGTGTTCGCCAATACCCTGTCGCGTCGACGATCGGAGATGGAGGGGCAACAACTGCGACAGGATCTCGCCCACGTCGGGCGCGTCGCGACGGTCGGGGAGCTGACCGCATCGCTGGCGCACGAGCTGAACCAGCCCCTGACCGCGATTCTGGCCAATGCCCAGGCGATTCGACGCATGCTCGAGTCCGACAAGACCGATCCCACCGAGCTGCTCGCGATCGTTGGGGATATCGTCGATGACGACAAGCGCGCGAGTGAGGTGATCAGCCGGCTGCGAGGCTTGCTCAAGAAGGGCACCCTCGAGCGCTCGAATGTCGACATGGGCGAGCTGGTAGGCCAGGTGGCACGGCTGGTGGCCGGCGATGCAATCCTTCGAGACGTGGTGATCCAGCTCGTGTTGGGTCCCGACCTCCCTCCGGTGTATGGCGACCGGGTACAGCTGCAGCAGGTTGTTCTGAATCTGATTCTGAACGGATTGGACGCGATGCGGGATTCGGAGGTAGGGAACCGCACTCTCGTGCTTCGGACGGCCCGGGATGGTCCGGTCACCGTCGAGGTGACGGTCCAGGACTCGGGGGCCGGCATCGAGAAGGCCGATCTCGACCATATCTTCGACGCCTTCTACACGACGAAGGTCGAGGGGCTGGGGATGGGGCTGGCGATCGTACGCACCATCGTGGAGGCGCACGGAGGCCGGGTGGGAGCCAGGAACAACCCAGAGGGTGGGGCCACGCTCTCGTTCGTGCTGCCAGCCGTCAAGGAAGGACCGTGAGCGTCCCAGCCGCGCCGGTCGTGTTCGTGGTGGACGACGACGCGTCGGTGCGGAAGAGTCTGGCGAGGCTGGTCAAGATCGCCGGCTATGAGGCCGAGCCCTTCCCCTCGGTTCGCGACTTCCTGGCTCGTCCTCCCTACGACGGCCCCTGCTGCCTGGTGCTGGACGTGCGCATGCCCGGCCTGACCGGACTCGATTTGCAGGAAGCGCTCCGGGAGGCGGGACTGCGGCTATCGATCGTCTTCATCACGGGCTATGGCGATGTCCGGGCAAGCGTCAAGGCCATGAAGGGCGGAGCGGTCGATTTCCTGACGAAGCCGCTGGACGAGGGGACGCTCCTGGCCGCCATCCAGCAGGCGGTGGCCCGGACGCTCGAAGAACGAAGGGAACAGGCTCGAGTGGCGGAGGTCCTGAGTCACATGACCACCCTGACCCCGCGGGAAGCAGAGGTCTTCGCTCTCGTGGTGACCGGGATGTTGAACAAGCAGATCGGGTATGAGCTCGGGATCGCCGAGAAGACGGTCAAGGTGCATCGCGCCCGCGTCATGGAGAAGATGCGGGCGGGTTCGCTCGCGGAGCTCGTCCGGCTCGCCGGCGCCGTGGGTGTGATTGCCGCGAGATCCTGATCGCCTTGGACCAAAGTCCTATATCGCTACCATCGCTCTCCGGTAGGATCACTCGAGTGCCATGACCCCGTGCTCAAGCCCACGCCGGTGATCTCCATCGTAGACGATGATCTCTCGGTGCGCCGGGCACTCCGCCGACTCATCCAGTCAGCGGGGTACCTCGTCGAGACACACGCCTCGGCCGACGACTTTCTCGGCTCAGCGCCGTCGGCTCGGATCGGTTGCCTGGTCCTCGACATCCACTTGGCTGGCATGAACGGATTCGAGCTTCAGGAGCGGCTGGCCTCGGATCAGATCTCGATTCCGATCATCTTCATCACCGCCCATGACGATCCCGCGACGCGCGAGCGCATCAGGGCGTCTGGAGCCGCCGGGTACCTGGGTAAGCCGTTCGACCCCCAGGCCTTGCTCGACGCCATCCACCGGGTGGCCGGTTCGGCGTGATCCGGCGCCGCATCAGCTGACGCAGGCGTCAAGGCCGCGCAGGTCACGCATCTAGTGCGGCGAGCGCGGCGAGCGGCGAGCGAGGCGTGGGTGCGGCGGTTGGTCGCCGGAGGCAGGTGCCCCGACGCTCGTCGCGGTTCGGTCACCGAAGTAGGCGATGTAACGGTCGATCGCGCGCGGGTGATCCGCCTTTGGTTCTGTTGGCTCCCGGCCACTCACGGGTCGGGGCAAGGTCCAGTCGGAGGATTTCATGCCAAAAATCTAGTAGGGAGTCTGCTCTCCCGCCTATTGGACTTTGGTCCAATACCGACTCCCGCAGGGCAAGGGGATCGGACCAAGGTCCAATATACGACGGGGAGCGCCCCCACTAGCATGATGAGCCATGAAGCCTCA
>Ga0070708_100003987_pt1 | contig 11592 bp, 12 predicted proteins | sample KBSK5503metaG_FD_65469 | JGI IMG/M metagenome (GOLD analysis project Ga0070708, IMG submission 65469) | Corn, switchgrass and miscanthus rhizosphere microbial communities from Kellogg Biological Station, Michigan, USA - KBS K5-50-3 metaG | ecosystem: Host-associated > Plants > Roots >...
TTGTCAACATCTTTGCCCGGTTTGTTCATGGTCGTTAGTCGTTGGTCGTTAGCTTTTACAATGAGAGGCTTTTGACCAACGACCAACGACTAACGACCAACAACTCGCCTAACTCAGCTTTCTCACAGTTCTTTTCTCAATCCGCTTCTCGTACAGCTCGCCCTGAAAGATGCGCTTCACGTACACGCTGGGCGTATGAATCATGTCAGGCTCCAGCTCGCCAACCTCGACCAAGTGCTCAACTTCCGCGATCGTCACCTCGGCCGCGGTCGCCATCATGGGATTGAAGTTGCGCCCAGTTTTGCGATAAACGAGATTACCCCACGTGTCGCCCTTCCAGGCTTTCACGAACGCGAAGTCGGCTTTCAGAGCGCGTTCCATGACGTACATCCGCCCGTCGAACTCTCGCGCCTCCTTGTTTTCGCCGACAATGGTGCCAAATCCCGTCGGAGTAAAAAATGCCGGGATGCCGGCGCCGCCGGCGCGAATTCGCTCCGAGAAAGTTCCCTGGGGTACAAGGTCCAGCTCAACCTTGCCTTGCAGAACCATTTGCTCCAGCAGCTTGTTCTCGCCGACGTAGGTTCCGATGTGCTTGCGAATCTGTCCGGCGGCCAGCAGCAGGCCCATGCCGAAACCGTCCACGCCCGCGTTGTTGCTGATGGTAGTGAGGTTCTTCACGCCCTTGCACACCAGGGCGCGGATCAGGTTCTCGGGAATGCCGCAAAGTCCGAAGCCGCCCACCATGATAGTGGCGCCGTCCAAGACATCTTTAATCGCTTCGTCGGCGCTGGCTACCACCTTGTTCATAAGAAAACGATTCTAAATGAAAATTTACCACGGAGGACACAGGGAGGCGGAGGAGCTGCCGCAATGATTCAATTCCTCCGTGTGCTCCGTGTCCTCTGTGGTTTGACTTCAGTCTTTCGCAGCTGGTGCGCGCGCTCGAACTCGATTGCCAATTCCCGCGTATCCAGATTCTCACGGATGTGTGCCAATCGCTGCTCCAGCTTCAGCAAAGCTTGCCCAATGTTCTTCTTATTGGTGAGCGCGATGTCACGCCACATGGAGTAGGGGCTGGCCGAGATGCGCGTCATCTCGCGCAGAGCGCGGCCGCCGGCTTCGAGCAGAGGCGCATCTTCGCCGTATTCATCCACGAGGGCAGCAGCGATTGCCGTGGAGATCATCTGCGGTAAATGGCTGATCCAGGCACAGAGCTGGTCGTGTTCGCCGGCTTCCATGCTGGCGATACGCGCGCCGAGCTTTTCGACCCACCCGAGAAACTCTCCGCTCAGGCCGTGGTATGCGTTCTGCTCCGGCGTCGGGGTCAGGAACCAGGCCGCGCCTTGGAACAGATCGGGATCAGCGAATTCCACCCCGGAGTGTTCTTTCCCTGCCATGGGATGCCCGGCCAGAAAGCGGCGGCCGGTGTTCTTGCCGAAAGCTTTTCTTGCCTGCGCCAATATCTCTGCTTTGGTGCTGCCGACGTCGGTGAGAAGAGTTTCTGGCGGGAGCGCAGGCCCCAGGTGGCCGATCAACTCCATGATCGCGCGGACCGGCGTAGCGAGAAGGATGACTTGGCTGCCGCGGACAGCGTCCGTGGGGTCGATGTGTCCTTCGTCAATAGCGCCTTTTTTGCGCGCGCGCTCGAGCACCGACGACCGGTCGCAGCCCACGATCCGGCCCCGGAAGCGACGTTTCTTCAGGGCCAGAGCGAACGAGCCGCCGATGAGGCCGGTTCCGATGATCGTGATCTGGCGAATTGCCATGGAAGAATTGAATCATTTCCCTTTGAATCATTGATCCATTAAAGTTCTGGGAGTGCTCGCAGTGCCGACGGGCTGATCAATGACTCAAGCGCTCAATGATATCAATTGATCTTCCGACCCACCGCGGGCGCGATCATGCGCAACTCGCCCATCAGCTTGCAAAACTGATCGGGATAGAGTGACTGGGCTCCATCGGAGAGCGCCTTGTCCGGGTCGTGATGCACCTCGATCAAGAGTGCATCGGCTCCGGCAGCCACCGACGCCCGCGCCATGGGCGGAACTTTGTCGCGGAGCCCAGTGCCGTGCGACGGGTCGGAAGCCATGGGCAAGTGCGAAAGCTTATGAATGATCGGAATAGCGGAAATGTCCAGGGTATTGCGCGTATAGGTCTCGAAGGTGCGGATGCCGCGCTCGCACAGGATCACGTCGTAATTTCCCCCCGCCATGATGTACTCAGCCGAGAGCAGGAGTTCTTCCAGCGTGGCGGCGATGCCCCGCTTCAGCATAACCGGCTTCTTGGCCTTGCCCAGCTCGCGCAGCAGATTGAAATTCTGCATGTTGCGCGCGCCCACCTGCAGAATGTCCACGTAAGGGAGCATCATGGCGATCTGCGAAATTTCCATCACTTCGCTGATGACCAGCAAGCCGAAACGGTCGCCCGCCTCGCGCAACAGCTTAAGCGCCTCCAGGCCAAGCCCTTGGAAGGAATACGGTGAGGTACGCGGTTTGAAAGCCCCGCCACGTAGCACACGCGCACCGGCCTCCGACACTTTGTCGGCCACCGTAAAGAGCTGTTCGCGGGATTCCACCGAACAGGGACCGGCCATTATGACTACCTGGTCGCCACCGATCTGCAATCCGTTGGCAAGCTCGATGACGGTTCCTTGCGGACGGAAGCTGCGCCCGGCCAGCTTGTAAGGCGCGCTGATGCGGTGGACTTCCTGCACGCCGCTGAGAACTTCCAGGTTGCGGGTGTCAAAGTCAACCCGCGCGCCCACCGCGGCCAGCACCGTCTGACGTGCGCCGGTGGTACGGTGTACGAAGAAGCCCATCCGGATCAGGTGTTCAACCACCTGCTGGATCTGTTCCTCACTCGCCGATTCTTGCATGGCAACAATCATGGTAGTCGTCAGTCGTCAGTCGTTAGTTGTTAATCGAAAGCCTCCACTTAGTGTTTGGCTGACGACTAACGACCAACGACTAACGGCCCGTTCAATCATTCACCTCCGAGTCCAGCTCCGTATCACCCGCGCCCTCTGCTGCTGGCTGGGGAGCGATCTCTTCCTGCTGAATCTGGCGCATGATATCCATGATGCGCTCGTAAATGCGCAGCAGGTCACGATCCGGCAACGGGCCCTGATTCACCTTGCGCACATTGCTGAATACGGCCTGCTCACGATCCGGCTCGTAGATGGGCATACCGACGTTCCGTTTGAGTTTGCCGATTTCATGGGCGGCTTGCGCCCGCTGGTTCAGTAACTCCACCAGCTTCCGGTCCAGCTCGTCGATCATCCTGCGCCAGTCCGCTATATCCATAGGAGCAGTCGTCAGTCATCCGTCTTCAGTCGTCAAAACTCAGTCGTTTGTCGTTGGCGGGTAATCGTTCAGCCTTTACTCGTGAGGACGAATCGGCTGCTATTTTGAAAAATGCCGGCCGGATCCCTGCCAGCCGCTTAAGGTAAAGACCAACGACTAAAGACCTAAGGCTGAGGACTGACGACAAATAGCTGCCCTATGAATTGTGCCACAGACTCCGCTTCCTTGCCCGGATTGCGCTCGATGGTTTCGACGATGGCGCTGCCGACCACCGCCGCGTCAGCGAATTCTCCCACGCCTGCGAACTGCTCCGCGGTGGAAATGCCGAAACCAACGGCAATGGGCAGTTTTGTATGCTTGCGTACCCGGCCAACCAGATCACGCGCGTCTTCGGGCATCTGCTTGCGTGCGCCCGTCACGCCGGTGCGTGAGACCGCATACACAAATCCGGTCGAAGCCCTGACGATCTGCTTCAGCCGCTCGTCCGTGCTGGTGGGAGCGGCCAGAAACACTGTTGCTAACCGCCTTTGCCGCATCTCGCGCAGGTAGTCGCTCGCCTCTTCCACTGGTAAATCGGTGATCAACGCTCCGTCAATGCCCGCTTCCTCTGCAACGGCGCTGAAGCGGGCCACTCCCATGCGCAGTACTGGGTTCAAGTAGGAAAAGATGATCAAACCTGCTTGAGAACGTTTGCGGACTTCCTTTGCCAGTGCAAGTATTTGCTCCAGAGTTGTTCCGCGTCGCAGGGCGCGCTCACTGGCGCGCTGGATCACCGGGCCGTCGGCCAAAGGGTCACTGAATGGAACGCCCAGTTCGATGACGCTTGCACCGGCGGCAATCGCCGCGAGCACGACTTCCCGCGTGGTCGCAAGATCCGGATCGCCGCAGGTGAGGTAGGCCACCAGAGAGGGGCGAGTTTGGAAAGAGAGAGGCACGGGGATTATTTACTGATGATTTTGATTGTTGATTTATGCGAACAATTGCCAATTTCCAATTGTCAATTGGCAATAGAAAATCAGAAATCGTCTATTCCAGCTTCAGGTGTTCCCTCAAAATTCCGATGTCCTTGTCTCCCCTGCCGGAGATATTCACGATCACCACATCCGACTTCTTCATCTTGGGCGCGCGCTTGACCACTTCCGCCACCGCGTGCGCGGACTCAAGCGCCGGAATGATGCCCTCCGTTCGCGCCAGCAGTGTGCAGGCTTCCAACGCTTCGGGATCGGATGCAGGAACGTATTCCGCGCGGCCCGTGTCCTTCAACCAGGCATGCTCAGGACCGATCGAGGGGTAGTCCAGCCCAGCGGAGACTGAATGCGTGGTGGCGATCTGACCGGCAGCATCCTGCAGCACGTAGGAATACGTGCCCTGCAGCACCCCGGGTGAGCCCCCACGGAAGCGGGCAGCGTGGTCCCCGAGCTGCTCGCCGCGCCCGCCGGCCTCGACGCCAATGAGCTTTACTTTTTTTTCCTTGATGAACTCATGAAAAATACCAATGGAGTTCGACCCGCCGCCGACACAGGCGATGATCGCTGCGGGCAGCTTGCCTTCCGCCTTGAGGATCTGCGCGCGGGCCTCACGGCCGATGACTTTGTGAAAGTCGCGCACAATGGTCGGATACGGGTGGGCGCCGAGCACGCTCCCAAGGAGGTAATGCGTGCTGCGGACATTAGTTACCCAGTCGCGCATGGCTTCGTTGATCGCGTCTTTCAAGGTGCGAGAGCCGGAGCCCACACTGCGCACTTCGGCGCCCAGCAGGCGCATGCGGAAGACGTTCAGTTCCTGACGGCGCATGTCCTCAGTGCCCATGTACACGACGCACTCGAATCCAAACAGCGCGCACACCGTCGCCGTGGCGACGCCGTGCTGGCCGGCCCCGGTCTCGGCGATGATGCGGCGCTTGCCCATGCGCTCGGCGAGCAGCGCTTGGCCCAGGCAGTTGTTGATCTTGTGGGCGCCGGTGTGAAGAAGATCTTCGCGCTTCAGATAGATTTTTCCGCCGCCGAGCTTTTGAGTGAGATGGCGGGCGAAGAACAGGGGCGTAGGACGTCCGGCGTAGGTGCGCAGGAGTTCGTCGAGCCGGCGCTGGAAGCTGCGATCGCGTCTAGCTTTCTCGTATTCGCGCTCCAGTTCTTCGAGCGCCGCCATCAGCGTCTCGGGAACGTAGCGGCCACCATAGACGCCGAAGCGGCCGGGGGTTTTCTGTGCCACTCCGCCCCTTGTCATGCTGAGCGAAGCGAAGGATCTGCTTTTTTCTCTCTTGGCTTCGATTTTTGCAATTGCCATGCTCAACGATTCTTCTCCGCAATTCGCACAGCAGCCACAAAGGCGTAGATTTTCTCGGGATCTTTCTTGCCCGGCCTCGCCTCCACACCCGAGGCGACATCCACACCCCAGGGTTTCAGTATACGGATCGCTTCGGTGACGTTTGTAGGAGTGAGACCCCCGGCGACGACGACGTTAACATCCTGGACGAGCATAGAAACTGCCGCTGCATTTTCTTTCCAATCGAAGGGTTTTCCAGTTCCGCCCGGCTGTTGGGCAGTACCGGAGTCGACAAATATCGCATCTACGAATATTGCATCTGCGAGCTTTGGACGGTCTGTACGAGGGCCAAATCTGCCGAGTCGCTCTTGCTCGCCGGACAAGCGCGAGACCGGAACCACAAAAAAAAAGTTACAAGCAAGTCGGGCACTCAGGTCTCGCGCTGTGTGGCGGCTACTAACCCCCTCGTCTCCGTAAAACTGCACTGCCGTCAATCCAACGCTGCTGGCAATGTCGTCAATACGTTCGGCAGGATCATTCACGAACACCCCGACCTTTTCCACCTGGGGCGGCAGTTGCCCCACAATCTCTCGGGCGGCTTCCGGATCAATCTTGCGCGGGCTTTTCTCGTAAAACACGAACCCCAGCGCGTCGGCGCCCGCGTTGACAGCCGTCAGCGCATCCTCCAGATTCGTGATTCCGCAAATCTTGATCCAGGTCATAGGTCCAGTTGCCAGTCCTCAGAAAAAAGGATTTTCACCTTCCGCCGCTCACTATGGCCTGCTCCCGACCCGCCTCTGCTATCACTGCTCGCAGCGCATCACCCGGCGTTTCTGCTTTCATCAGAGACTCGCCGACAAGGAATGCCTGATAGCCTGCAGCGCGCAGGCGAGCAATGTCCGCTCCCGTTTGAATGCCACTTTCGGCCACACGCAACACATTGCTCGGGATCAAGTTCGCCAGGCGGAAAGCTGTTTCTAAGTCGACTTTGAATGTCCGCAAATCGCGGTTGTTTACTCCGATCAGGTTGCAACCGGCGTCGAGGGCGCGCTGCACCTCTTCTTTGGCGTGGGCTTCGAACAGAACGTCGAGGCCGTAGTCGCGGCTCTGCATCGTCAGACCAACCAATTCCGCCTGCGACAACACGGCCACGATCAACAAGACTGCATCCGCGCCGTAAGCCCGCGCTTCCAGTAATTGGAACTCATCCACGATGAAATCCTTGCGCAGGCAAGGCAGCTTGCTGCTCGCGGACGCGCGCCGCAGGTTCTCGAGTGATCCCTGAAAGAATTCCTCATCGGTCAAGACCGACAACGCTGCCGCGCCCACGCGTTCCAGTTCCCGGGCAAGACTTTCGGGGTTGAAATCGGCGCGAATCAACCCGCGTGAAGGGGAAGCCTTCTTCAGCTCCGCGATGATGGCGACGCCGGTCTGGCCTTTCGCCTCCAGCGTCCGCCTAAACCCCCGCGGGACGTGCTCTTCCGCTCGCCGCTCAAGCTCGCGCAAATCGGCCGTCCGCCGGGCTTCAGTGACGCGGCGACGGGTAGCGGCAATAATCTGATCCAGGCTGGCTGGCATGGCGAATTCTGAAGATTATACGGGAGAGGGAATCGAATCAGTAACTCAGCGGATCATTGATGCGTTTGCAGCAGGCTTTAGAGACCGCAATCAAGATGAGAGCGAAACAATGATTCGACGTCGCGATGCATCAATATAACTTGGTGCCGAAGAAGGGACTCGAGCTCGAACCGGTATGCGGGCGTGAGCGAAGCGGAAGCCCGCAGGCGAAATCCTGAGCGTAGCGAAGGACGGCGTACGCCGCAACACTCGCCTCAAACGGCGCCTTCAGAGTAATGGTGCCATCGAAGGGACTCGAACCCCCACACCCTTGCGGGTACATGGACCTGAACCATGCGCGTCTGCCAATTCCGCCACGATGGCAAAAAGTGTTGCGGGGCGACCCTCGCGGGCCACCTTTCAGGAAAGGACTACGAGTAATATTCTACAGGCGCATCGCAGGCTGTCAAACCAGGGACGTCGGGCGCAACGATGTGGGGCAAATGCTTTCCACGATTCCGCGTGTCCCAGAATCGGCATCCAAACGAGAGCATCCATTCCGGAGCTTGCTCCCGCTTGCGAGGGAAGAGAGTAAGCTTGCTTGAGAGTGACGATGGCGCCCAAAGCCGCAATGGAAAATTCCCGCAAGCTGCCGGACGAGGTTACCGGTCGCCTGCGCACGCTGACTCACGATTTGAGCAACTCACTGGAGACGATCCTGCAGGCGGCTTACCTTCTGGGACAAGCGAAGCTGGACGCCAACAGCAAGAAATGGACACAACTGATTGACGCAGCCGCGCAGGATGCGGCGCGGATCAACCGGGAGATCCGGGAGATACTGAGGTCGCGGAGCTAGTTGGCAGTCTTCGGTCACCAGTCGCCAACTCTCGGGCTTCGGACCTCGGACTCATACCTCAGACTTCAGACCTAAGATATCGGCTTCTTAAGAGAACCTTGCAGTTGTGGTTTTGACGTCCGAGGTCCGGGGCCTGACGTCCAGAGTTGCCTGATGCCCAAAGCCTCGTCCTAACCCTCCAGCTTGGCATTCATGGTGATGTTGGCCTTGAGCACCTTGGAAACCGGGCAACCGCTCTTGGCGTCGTTTGCTGCCTTCTGGAAAGCTGCCGCGTCGGCCTTTGGCACCCGGCCTACTACGTCGAGGTGAACGGCGGTGATGGTCCAACCGGAGTCGAGCTTTTCCATGGTCAGGGTGGCCGTGGTGTTGATGCTCTCCGGCGTCAGGTTGGCGCCGCCCAGTTGCGCCGAGAGCGCCATCGAGAAACAGGCCGCATGCGCCGCCGCGATCAGTTCTTCGGGATTGGTGCCGGGACTGTTTTCAAAACGCGTGGTAAACGAATACGGCGTATTGGACAGCACGCCGCTGGTTGCGGAGACTGCTCCTTTGCCGTCCTTAAGCCCGCCCTTCCAAACCGCGCTTGCCTTGCGTTGCATTCGACTCTCCTCAATTTATGAATTGGATGCCTCCAGCATTGTAGATGGAGGAGAGGCCGGGTGTCAGGCCAATGGCGGATTGTTGACTGTCAAATTTTGATTATCGATTGAAAACCGCAGCCAAGAGTCAAGCGTCTCATCAACCATCAACAATCAGCAAAGAGATCAGTAGAAGTCCGAGCAGCTCAGATAAAAGCCGCACTGCGGGCAACTCATTTTGCAGCCATGCTCTTTGAGTTGTGCCGAACAATTAGGGCAGAAGTGGGAAGGATTAGTGGAGTCGGCCTTAGGACTAGAAACCTCGCTATTCTTATTCACAGCGGGGAAACGTGGCGAAGGGTTGACCCGTTGACGCATGTTTGCTGACGTTATCATTGGCCGGTTGAGCAATACAATTGCAGCTTACGGAAATCCCAGGGAAGTCTGCAGAGTTTGACCGCTTATCCGATGACCGTAGGCAGGCTTCTGCTCCAACAGCCGGCAATCAGCGACCAGGCTCCAAAGCGGCGCCAGGCATGCAGGAACTTGCCACGGTCGGCGAGAATGGTACCGTTGGCCTGCTGAATGGCCGCGGTGTAGCGGCCGATTTCGACGGCCATGTCGCCCGAGTAGTCCACGCGAATTGTCTCAAAGCGCAGATCCTGGTATCCGGCTTCTCCGTGCTCGCGCAGCATGCGCTCAATCGCCTTCCGTCCTTGGGCGGCTTCGCGCTGGGGAGCCATAAAGAGTCCGTCAGAGGTGAACAACGACGCCGCCTGATCGTAGTTGCCCGTGTTGAAGGCAGTCGAGAAATCCTGGGTCAGCCCACGGATCGCAGACTCTACGTCCAACAATGGACTGGAATTAGGAAGACTACTGCCAAAGGACCGGTACATTCAACTACCTCCTGGGGAAAGGGCTTTACTGGCGCGCCTTCTGCCCGGCCAACAGGCAAGTGGCGCCCGTCAATTTGAAAAACATTCTAGCGCAAAAGTGTGCCGGAGAAATGCCCAAGTTTTCCACCCAAAAGAAGCCAGCAGAGGAAAAAGTGGGCGGAGCGACATTTGATCTCCGCCACCGCACCCTCTTGCACAAAGTATGATAAATTTCCGCCGAGTCGTTCTATGATCTAGCTCTGGGGGGCGGTCATGTATTTCGAGCAGTTCTACCTGGGCTGTTTGGCCCACGCTTCTTACCTGCTGGGGTCGGAAGGCGAAGCGGTCGTGGTCGATCCCCAGCGTGATGTGGACATCTATCTGAAGGCCGCCGAAGAGCAGGGCCTGAAGATCCGGCACATCTTCGAAACCCACCTGCACGCCGATTTTGTTTCCGGACACAAAGAACTTGCCGCCCGCAGCGGCGCGAAAATTTATATCGGCGCCCAAGCTGGCGCCAGGTTTCCGCACGTGGACGTGTGCGACGGCTTCGAATTGCGTTTCGGCAAGGCTCGCATCACGGTTCTGGAAACGCCGGGACACACACAGGAAAGTATCTGCCTGCTGATCACAGATGAAGCGGAATCTGGGCAGCCCCGGGCGGTGCTGACCGGCGACACCCTGTTCCTCGGCGACGTGGGGCGTCCGGATCTTTCGAAGACATACACTCCGGCGCAGTTGGCGGGCATGCTCTACGACAGCCTGCACAAGAAGCTGTTGAAGCTGGCGGACGACGTACAGGTGTACCCCGCACATGGCGCCGGGTCGCTCTGCGGACGCAACATGCGCGCTGAACGCTCGTCCACCATTGGCACTGAGCGGCTTACCAATTACGCGCTGCAGATCAAGAGCCGGGAAGAATTCGTGCGGCAATTAACCGCCAATCTGCCCGCGCGTCCAGACTACTTTCTGCAGGATGCTGAGATCAATCGCGAAGGCGCGCCGGCGCTGGCGGAACTGCCAGAACTACGGGCAATTCCCGCATCCGAACTAAAGGCGATGCTGGAGCAGGGAGTGATTGCGCTGGACGTTCGCCCGGGAGAGCAGTTTGCTTCCGGCCACGTGCCCGGCTCCATCAATATTGCGTTGTCTGGACAGTTTGCTTCGTGGGCGGGGACGATTCTGGGCTTGGCATCGCGTCCCGTGCTGATCGGCGACTCGCCCGAGCAGTTGTCCGAGGCGCGGATGCGATTGGCGCGGGTGGGCATAGAAGCCGAACGTGGATACCTGCAGGGCGGCATTGCGGGATGGAAGCAGGCTGGATTTGCGCTGGCCGAACTTCGGCAGATGACGGTGCAGAGTTTGCATGAACGCCTGGCCGCTGATGGTGTGCGTGTGCTGGATGTGCGCCGCGAACCCGAATGGCTGGCGGGACACATCGCCGGCGCGGCGTGGTGGGCGCTGGATAACTTCAAAGTTGCTACACCCGAGGTCGATCGAAGTCTTCCCCTTGCAATACATTGTAAGAGCGGATATCGGAGCATGATTGCCTGCAGCCTGCTGCAACGAGCGGGCTTTCACGTCATCAACGTAATCGGCGGCTTCGATGCCTGGCAGCAGGCACCATTACCATTTGTGAGCGAGACGCCGGGTTAGAGGCACAATCTCCGCTGGTTCATTTTGGCAGGGCTTTTCGTCTTTATTTGCCACAACCATAAGCGAACTACCAAACGGCATAGGCAACACACTCAGGGTCTTTTGTTCAGCCCGCGAAACCCAATACAACGCCTCATTAGCCCAACCCGCAGGAACCCTAGGTGGTTCGGGTTCCAGATGAAAAATACGTTCCATAACACCCAGCCCCAGTTTGACCGGACAAGTCCAGTGATAAAGGTAGTGTTCCTCCCAAATCCTGAGACCCGCCTGATGAGCCACTTCGCGGAAGCTGGACTTTGTATAGCGGGTGAAGTGGTGGTTTAAGACGTCGTGGTTAGTCCAAAGCCTCATAAACGCCGGAACTGTCGCAACCAAGATGCCGTCCAGAGTGAGAAGCTCCAGGACATGACGCAATGCCACAACCGGATTTTCCAAATGCTCCAGGACGTCGAGCATCAGAACCAGCGAGTATTGCTTACCTGGCTGGAAGTTCTCATCAAAGGGAC
>Ga0070708_100003988_pt1 | contig 11591 bp, 11 predicted proteins | sample KBSK5503metaG_FD_65469 | JGI IMG/M metagenome (GOLD analysis project Ga0070708, IMG submission 65469) | Corn, switchgrass and miscanthus rhizosphere microbial communities from Kellogg Biological Station, Michigan, USA - KBS K5-50-3 metaG | ecosystem: Host-associated > Plants > Roots >...
GCGATCTGGGCTGACCTATTAAAGAGACCAGCCGTCAGTATCAACGACGTCAATCTATGTTCTTGCTCGACTCGGCTTTAACGGTGGACTCTTTCTGTAGCTTTTGGTAATCCACCTTGTCTGTGGAAGTCCTGGGCAGAGAATCCTGGAACAAAAAAGCATCCGGGCTCATGAAAGCTGGCAATGCCTCGCTGCAGAAGACCTTCAAGTCCACCATGGAAGGCCGGGCGTCGTGGGGTGCTGTAACGTAGGCGAGGATCTTCACGCCGGCATCAGCGTCTGGAATCGCGACCACCGCCGCTTCGCGAATTTGTTTGTGACGGTACAGGGCACTTTCAATATCACCTAGCTCGATCCTGTAACCGCGGCGTTTTACCATGCGGTCTCGGCGACCCACATAAATGAATCCATCGGTGGGGTCCTGTTTCACGACATCACCGGTGTTATACCAGCGGCGCCCGTCGCGCTCGAGGAAGGCAGTGGCACTTTCCTCCGATCGTCCCCAATAACCCACGAATACCGAGGGCCCCGAAATGTACAGGATTCCTTCCTCTCCCGCAGTGACCGGCTCTTTGTCATCGTCCGCAACCAGCGCCGAACAATGCGAGCACGGCCAGCCGATCGGATAAGGCTTGGTACGGTCATGCGCGATGGGAGTGGGAATATGGGCATAGGTGCAAACGTTGGTCTCCGTGGGCCCATAGAGATTGAAGTAAGTCGGTGATGGCCACTGGCGCGTAATGTTTCTCAAGTGTTTCACCGGGAAAACTTCGCCTGCAAACAGCACCAGCCGCAGGTGACTAAAATTGTATCCCTTTAGATTTCCAAATTCGGCCAGCAGGCTCAGAATCGATGGTGTGGAATACCACACGGTCAGACGGTTCGAAGCGATAAAGCCAGCCATTTTCCTGGGGTTCTTTCCCAGCTCCTCTGAAATCAGATACAGAGTGCTCCCGTGTTTCATAGGGAGGTATATGTCCAAAATCGAGAGGTCAAAGTGGAAAGGCGCGTGGCTGCTAAAACGATCGTGTTCGTCCGGGTTGAACACGGAAGAGCACCACTCGACGAAGCTGAGTGCATTGGTATGGCTCAGCGTCACGCCTTTGGGAATGCCGGTTGAGCCAGAAGTATAAAGGATATACGCGAGATCGTCTGGATGGCGGGAGGCGAGCTCAGCGCGGCTGGGTTCGTTCTCCAGCACCTTCTCCCACGCGACCGCGCCTTGGGGCAAGTTCTGCGAGGCTGGCCCAGCGTGTTTTCCCGTCACTACAACGGTCTCAACGCCGGCCGCAATCTCCGCACAACGAGGGTCGGCGAACACGGCTCGCACCTGGCAGTCGTCCAGAATAGAGCGAATTCGCGCCGGGGGCGCAGTGCTGTCAACCGGGACATAAGCTCCTCGCGCCTTGAGAATGCCGAAGATGGCACACACCCCAGTCAGGCCCTTCGGCTGGACTAATCCGACACGATCGCCTGGCTGCAATCCTCGCGCCAACAAAAAACCCGCGACACGGTCGGCGCGGTCATTCAGCTCCCGGTAGGTCACACTGCTACCGTCCGGATCGACAACTGCCACCCGGTCGCTACAACGTTGGGCGCTCGCTTCTAAATACTGGCACAAGTTGGCAGCAGGAAACGAAGTCTCAGCCATTAGGCACCCGCCGGACGCTTCTTCTGGATGAGGGACGCAATATCTTCAATTCGATCAAAATTCTCGACTCCGGCCTCATACGCGTCCACTTGTATGTTGAACCTGCCTTCAATGAAATCGATCAGCCGCAGCAACCCGACAGAGTCAATGATGCCGCTCGTACGCAGCGGAGTATCGTCGCGCAGGTTCGATGCTTTTTCACCGGGCAAGAACTCAGTCAGAATGTATTGCCGGATTTCCTCTCGGATTTGGTCCGCCATTCTTCTTGCTCCTTTGTGGCTCGGATTGTCAATCCATCGCAGATTAGATTGACAAAGACAACTAGTCCACCCTTCCCGGCGACGCATGCGACGCGCAAGGTGACGCGGGGGATAGAGCCGGCGCCCGGCAGGGGGCCTCAAACTTGTGTGTGCCCAGCACAAAGGCAGAGAGCTTTCGGTCTTGCGTAATCCTGTGATACAGGTTCTCGAGAACCATCTCGTGGCCCCGCGCGTTGCAGTGGGGATCATCGCGGCCGACCCTGAATTCGATCAGGTTCTTGGACGCCGCAAACGTATCCAGCAGATCAATTACCGGCACTCCTATCTTGTCGATGATCGGTCGAGCCTGGGTGAACTGCATGGCGATAACGTCGGGCGGTACAGGTTCGGGAATGAAGAGGATCACCATCTTAGCTCCTTGTTTCGATGCCTGCTCTTTCATCTGCTCCAGACACCACTGGAAGACAATGGGGGTAAAGGGTGCCAGCTTTCTGTCCATCGTTTCCAGCGAGTCCGTCGGCCGAACCTGGGCGTCGGCGATCACCCGGCGGAGAAAGCCATACTTGAGGTCTATCTTTCGCTGCAGCAAGTGCCCGATGTGGTAGCTCCATCGGTGGCTGACGCTCACCGACGTGATCGCCACCATGTAGACATCGGGCTGGAAACGAACTCCCTTCTCGACCATCGTCTCCATGACCTGGGTAATTCGGTAGCCGCCGACTGCGAAATTCAATACCTCGAATTTCTGAATGTCAGGGGTTAATTGGGTCTCGTTAAGGCGGTTTTCCAAGAGGGACTCATAGTTGTGTCCGAACGGCCCCAGCGCCATCGAATCTCCGAGCAAGGCGATCCGCCAGGTGTGGGGCGGCTTTTCCGCTGTGTATTCTCGATCGTACATTCCAACACTGTTGGTGGTTCTCCCCAGGCCAGGGCCACGCAGATGCAGGTCAGGCTTGTAGTCATATTCCAGGAAATCGTTACGAAACTGCAGAGAAGGGTCGACGGAGCCTTCCTTGCGGAGTCCTTCGTAATACCCGGCGTCCAACGCCTCAAGATCCTCACCCTTGAAATGGGTCGTGCGAATTTTTGAGAACACCCGATCGGCCAGAGCCCCTGCACGGGTGTTCGTAATGGAAGCGGGGGGCTTGGCCACACAGAGCAGACCAAGGAGGATGGCCACAGACAAGATGGCGGTTCGTGCGAAACTGTCTTTCATTCCTACCATCTCCCCATCGGTTGCAAAGTCTAGCCGCCGGTTTGCCCTGCCCAGGCCCGGACCGGACAGTGCCTGGCCATTCCGCTTTCCCTACTTCCTAGTCGCCCCGCGGCGGTCATCCGTCACAAGTTACCCGTCTTCAGAAAATTAACCCATTCCGCCAGGTTGTTGAAGCTCCAGAGGGACCACAGTAGCATGAGCACGGAAATCGTGGCCACGATCTGCACGGCCTCCCGTGCTCTGGCAGTCCATCCGGTCTTAGGGAGGCGCTTCTTCTGCCTGGCCTCAATCCAGACATTCGCCACGACGAGAGTTCCCAAGATCGTCCAAAACAGCGCATCATTCACAGTCATGCGGAATTTGCCCTGGAGCCAGAAAAACTGGTACGCGTGCAAAATCCAGGTCGCCAGAAAAACCAGAATCGTGGCCACGAGTTGCGCTCGAAGTTCCCCCGTTCGCCTCATCTTAAAGTAAGCCGGCAAGTAGCAGATTTTTACCATGAAGTCTTTCCAGTAAATATTGATCCGGCGCCAGAAGTCGCTGATGCTATGGGACAAGAGATATTTGCGGTTGGTCTCGGGCAAGTCATATCCGAACAAATGGAGCATCCCAACGATGATGTGAAACTGGCCTGATACTTGCAGGTAGAGAAGAAAACCGAGAATGATCCTGGCCACTACCGATGTACTCACGGCCACCCTCGGCGGCACAAAAACGCCTTCCAATTGATACACCAGTCGGTAAAGGAGGAGTTGGATGCTGCCGCGGAGGATCCACCAGACTCCCTGTTGCGCAACTGCGTGGATGTTCCGCTGGAAGTAGCTTTTCCGCAATGTTTGAAAATCGATGACTGGAAAGAGCAAAAAGTAGTAATTGGGAAGCAAGAAGAAATAACTCAGGAAATCGTTCAAACGGGGAGGCCCGGGCAAGTGCTTGATGTCGTACAAATATATGATCATGCGAAACATGAAGATGGCGCCGAAGACCGCCCAAAAGCGATCTGGGATAGGGAACCGGCCGGTGGCCCGGCCATAGGCGCAGGTGACCGCAAACCCGATGATCGCTAAGACTCGCCAGCGGAAGTCAAGCCCGCTGCGAACGATCGCGAACAAAATCACACCCGCGGCGATCAACAGGCTGGCAACCGCTGCATCGAGGAGGAAATACGCGCCTGCCAATGAAAGCACAATGAGGAAAGGTTCTTTGAAGCGAAACGGTAACCAATAAGAAACCGCAAATCCGCCGAAAATCAGACAGCCTAAGGTGAAGAACCTTCGCGATTCGAGACCATATAGGTCGAACGCGAGCAGCAACAGGGCTAATTGGACCGCCAGCACCGCGAATCGCCGCAAGTCGGGTCTGGAGCGCTCCAGTTGCGACTCCAATACCGGCGCTCGTGCCGACGGAATAACCGCGTTTAGAGTCCCAGACATCCGGCGATAAGGTTCCTTTGGATTTCGGTAGTCCCCGAGTATAAGGTGCTTCCTATGGCATCCCGGAGCTCCCGTTCGATTTGTTGCTCGACCATGTAGCCGTATCCGCCGAAGATTTGGATCGCATCCTGGCAGTTGGCGACCAAGCACTCGGAGACATACAATTTCGCCACCGCCGCCTCAAGCATGGCGGGCTGGCCGCGTTCTTTGAGCCAGCCGATCTTGTAAACCAGCGGCCGGCAGGTGTCCAAACGCAGCTTCATGTTGACGATGCGGTTTGCGAGCGACTGGAATTTCCCGATGGTCTTCCCAAATTGCTTCCGGGTCTGCGCGTACTGAATGGATCTCTCGAGCTGCCTTCTCATCAACCCGAGATAATTAGCTAGAATGCACCCCCGCTCCCATTCCATCGAGGATTCAAACACCGCCACGCCCCGGCCTTCACGCCCCAGCCGGTTCGATACCGGCACGGCGCAGTTCTCAAATATAACTTCCGCCATGGGGGAGGTGCGCAAGCCCATCTTCTCCAGCCTCTTGCTGATGACAATTCCGGGTGTGTCCCGCTCAATGAGAAAGCCCGTAATGCCCATCGAGCCCAGGCGCGGATCCAGAGTGGCATAGGCGACGAACAAATCGGCCACCTGCGCGTTGGTGACAAAAGTTTTTGCCCCGTTCAGGACATAACAGTCCCCTCGGCGTTCCGCGCGGGTCCGCATCGAGAATATGTCCGAGCCTGCTTCTGGCTCTGAGGCTGCATTCGCCGCGATCCATTCTCCATTCGATAGCCGGGGAAGATAACGTTGCTTCTGCTCCGGTGTGCCGTAGAGCGAAATGGGCATGGTGCTTGTCCACATATGAGCATTGATGGAGAACAAGAGCCCTTGATCGCTAGTCCCATACCCGAGCCCTTCCATGACTGCGATCACGTCCGTAATTTCAAGCCCCATGCCGCCGTACTCGGGAGCTACCGGCATCCCAAGCACACCAAAGTCTGCGCATTTCTTCCAGTCCTCGCGACTGAACTCTTCTTCACGGTCGCGCCGAACGATATCTTTGCCCAGCTGAGATCGGGCAAATTCGATCGCGCCGTCTTGAAGCTTTTGGCGTTCTTCTGAGAGTTCGGGTAAGCCAATGGACACGACGGCAGCGAACCTCCCTTGCCACCGGCCGCCGACTGTGACCACTGAGCCAGCGGTGCGTGGTGAGCGACTTGAATCTTTGCCTGTGTGCACGGGGCTCTCGCATTGAGCAACCACGGTTAGATCGAGCGCGCCCGCGAGCCACGGCAGCCACAATTTTGCAATACTTAGCGCAAACTGACTATAGCAGGCTGAGGAAAAACCTTGGAGCGATGTCATTCTGGGTTGGCGGGACGGACAATTTCAGATCAACATCGCAGCCAGTGGCAGGAGCCGAGATTTCCATTTTGGACTCAAAAACCGCGGTTATTATACCCCCCCTTTGCTTGCTCACGACGTCATTTTTCAACACTTCACCTCACCCTAACCCGCTGAAGTGACTTCGGTCACAGCCGGAACGATCTTCCAGGATACTCGGACCCCTTTGGCAGTGTGGTTTCGCGCCATGTGGTTGGTGACCACACAGAAGAACGGGGCTAGCGCGTTGGGACTGCAGCGCGTGCTGGGACTGAAAAGGTATGAGACGGCCTGGACGTTGCTGCATAAATTCCGCCGCGCCATGGTAAGGCCAGGGCGTGATTTGCTGACGGGCAGAGTGGAGGTGGATGAATGCTATATCGGCGGTCTGGAGGAGGGCTTGCCCGGCCGGCTCAATTTGGATAAAGCACTGATTGTCGTTGCCGCTCAAGGAGATGGACCCGGGATCGGTCGGATTCGGATGCGCCAGATTGCAGACGCCTCGGCCGTAAGCTTGGTGCCCTTTGTGCAGGACTCGGTAGAACCGGGCAGTGTCATCCACACTGACGGCTGGCTGGGATAAACGGTGGCTGATGGGAACCCACCAGGGAGCGGTCAGTCATAAGCACCTGGACTACTATCTGGATGAGTTCACGTTCCGGTTCAATCGCCGGCGATCAAAGAGTCGAGGCAAGCTCTTCTTTCGTCTGGCGCAGCAAGCTGTGGCCGTCGATCCTGTTACCCATCACCGGATAGTTCACCCACCTTCAGCGAAGATCAAAGCCAAACCACAATCTGTAGGGGCTACCTGAGTAAAGCGGAACTAGGGGATCAGGTCACCATAAAGATCGACACTCAGGTCCCGAAGCAGTTCTGACTATCTAACTTGTTGAATCTCTTAGCTCTGTTCTGCGTCTTCTACTATGGTTTTGTGGGTGTTCGGCATTATCTGGACCCAATTTGGACCTAAACGCTGACCACAGGCTTTGTTTTCTCTGACTGATTTCTAATTTCGCCAGTACCGAGTGGAAATTCCCGGTTTCGTGTTTGCATATCAGAGAAACATCAAGCCTTCCAATATTGTTCAACGAGTTAGTGAATGCGCAGATTTCTCTTCTCTCTAGCTCTCGTTTCCCTGTTCGTCATTGCCGGACTCTTGCTCGGCCTCAACGGGTGCGGTGGTGGCCGTTCAAGCGGCTCTGGTACTTCAGCGGGCATCCAGCACGTGGTGGTTATTTTTCAAGAGAACCGAAGTACCGACAACCTTTTTCACGGTCTGCCCAATGCAGATATCGCCAACACAGGAGTAAACTCCATGGGCCAGGTCATCACCCTGGCGCCTATCGCCCTGGCCAATCACTACGATCTCGATCACAGCCACTACGCGTTTAAGCGGATGTATGACCGCGGCAAGATGGATGGAGCGAACCGGGTTGGCGTGAGCTGCGCTCAGGGAGCCACGAACTGCCCGCCTAACCCGCAGTTCCAGTACGTGGAACCGGCACAGGTCCAACCTTACTTCCAGTTGGCGCAGCAATACACATTCGCGGATCGCATGTTCCAGACCAACCAAGGGCCCAGTTTTCCCGCCCACCAATTCATCATTGCGGGAACATCTGTTCCCACTGCGACCAGTAATCTATTTGCCGCGGAGAATCCTGGTGGGGCACCCGATGTGTACCAAAACACCGGCTGCACCGCTCCCGCTGGAGAGTATGTGGATCTAATTGATCCGCTTGGTTTCGAGTCTTCACGGCAATACCCCTGCTTCGAGCATCCCACACTCACGGATCTGTTGGATTCCAAGGGCATCTCCTGGCGTTACTACACACCGTCCCCCGGTTCCATCTGGACCGGCCCCAATGCCATTCAGCATATCTGCCAGGCCCAGAATCAGAACGGCCAGCTTGTCTGTACGGGTTCCGCCTGGACCAGTGGCGTCGTCATCCCAGAGACGCGTGTGCTCACCGACATTGCGAACGGACAACTTGCACAGGTGAACTGGGTGATCCCGGATGGTCGGCGCTCGGATCACCCCTCAAGCAATGACGGTTCCGGTCCGTCGTGGGTAGCTTCGATTGCCAACGCCATTGGCAACAGCCCTTACTGGACGAACACCGCCATCTTCATCACCTGGGATGACTGGGGAGGATGGTACGACCACGTGGCGCCCACAATCGTCAACTCTTACGAATATGGATTCCGTGTGCCGCTCATCGTGGTCTCACCCTATGCGAAGGCTGGCTACGTTTCACACGTGACCCACGATTTCGGCAGCATTCTGAAATTCATTGAAGAAACTTATGGTTTGCCGTCGTTAGGCTATGCCGATACTCCCGCAGACAACCTTTCGGACTGTTTCGATCTTCACCAAGCACCGATCAAGTTCCGGACCATCGCAGCGCCTTTAGGCCCACAGGATTTTCTGAATGATCGTCGCCCGCCAGTCGACCCCGACGATGACTGAGTCTTCGCAGACTGTGGCGTTTGCGCAGAGGTCGAGTTGTGCACGGGTTTACGGTCAGCGGTACTTGTACGAGGCTTGCACCGCCATTGGCCCGGAACCCGGTTCGATGAAATGCAAGCTGGAAATGAGCATTGTTAATTTTATGCCAGCTTCAGGCCGGATTCAGTGGTCTTGCGCTGTTGCTTGCGCTCGGAGTAACGGTGTAAACACGTCCATCAATGTCGGTACCTAGCCGTGAGGCTTGCAGCCAGACCGTGAAACTGTAAGCGCCCCCGGCGCACCCAAAATCACCGGTCCCCTTGGTTGCACTTCGCCGTATTCATCTTTAACGGCATAAGCTGCGGTTTTTATCGTGCAACCGGTGTCGCTGACCATCCCGGAAACGGTGACTGGCACCATTTTTCGGTTCGGCGGCCACAAGAATTTCGGACTTATAGAAATCGTAATCACGGGCGATGCCACGCTTTCCCCGATCCGCAGTGGGCACAGCGGAAACCCCGTCGGCCAACGGAGTCGTGCCAAATATGCCCGACACGCCATTGAATATGATTTCCGCGAAAGAAAGGGGAATAAGCATATCGCGGAGCAAGCACACGGAAGCGCAGATGATCGCCGCCTTGAAGCAGGGCGAGCGGTGGGGGGATTCGGCCCGAGAGGTGGGCGTTCATCCCATCGCCGCTTGCCGGCACCAGGAAAGCATTGGCCTGACCCGTGCCGAAATTCTCGCTGCCAGCCGTGTAATACGTTGGGATTGACCGCAAAAGCTCGCGCTACTGCCGCGATCGAGGTTCCTGTCTCCAGCCGCTCCACTGACGCCAACTTCATTTCTCGAATAAAGGTTCGCCGTGTGGGTCGATATCTCATTCCCCCCATTCCATGAACTATGAGTCTTAACAGTTTGTCTCAATTTTGTGTCGTGTCGATTGCAGTGTCTCTTTGGTCTCGATTTAGGCGCAGCAGCCTCGGAAGCAAAACCTCGGTACTGGAATCGGGAGTTCGTGAGATGATCGCATAGTCCCCACGGAAGGGGTCAGCGGAAAGTAGAAATGGATTCGCCTCTGCATATCTTGGGGAAGATTCAGGCGACCATCGATTTGATGGCGGAAGTGTGGTTCGTTCAATCGTGCCCGAGTGGAAATCCCCCAGAGTGGTTGGGGCGAAGTGTCGAAGGTGGCGCATCAGCGTGATTCAAGGGAGGCCGTCATTAACGCATACCGTAGCTGCCGGAGTGGCTTGGATTTCTGCTTTCCAAGTGGCAAGGCAGGTGCTGCAAGTCATTTCCCTCTCCGTTCTGGCGCGCCGAGTTCCTCCCGCCGCCTACGGTCTCATGGCAATGGCCGTGCTCGTGACGAACTTTCTGGAAACCGTCAGGGACATCGGAACTGGCCAAGCCCTGATTCGTGAGCGCGAAGTCTCGGAGGAGTTGGCTTCCACGGTGTCATGGCTCAACTGGGGCCTGGGAGGGACGGTAACGCTGCTGGTCATCGCGGCTTCGTGGCCCGCTGCTGCGTTCTTTCATGAGCCACAAGTCGCCTCCGTTCTGCAGGTCCTTTCGGTGTCGTTCTTCCTGGGTGCAATCAGCGTGGTGCCCAAGGCGCTGCTCACTCGACAAATGGCGTTTCGCGAAGTAGCGTTGGCGCAGACAGTTGGAGCGATCTGCGGAACCATTGTTGCCATTGTGGTCGCGGTCGGCGGCGGAAAGGTTTGGAGCCTTGTGTTCGGGGCCTTAGCAAACAGCTTGACGACTACGCTGGCGACCTTGTTCTTTTCCCCGTTAAGGATGAAAGCACACTTTCGTGTGGCCGAGGCGCGTCACGTTTTTTCATTCGGCCTGAATTTCTCGGGTCAGCAGGTCCTGAATTACATGTCCCGCAATGCGGACAACTTGCTGGTAGGTCGTTTCCTGGGGCCGGGCCCATTAGGCTTTTATCAGATGGCATATACGCTGATGACCTACCCAACCCAGAATTTCAGCATGGTGATCACTCAAGTCGTATATCCCGCCCTGTCAAAATTTCACGATGATCATGAGCGGTTTCGCTCGGCTTATCTGCGGACGTGCAGAATCATCGCGTTCGCAACGTTTCCTTTGATGCTGGGACTGGCGGTAACTGCAGCGCCGTTTGTGCGCGTATTGCTGGGGGCTCGCTGGATGCCGGTAGCCACCCTGCTAATGATCTTCGCGCCCCTTGGCGCTCTGCAGTCCACAAATATCGCCGCTTTGATCTTCAACACCCAGGGCAGAGCCGACCTTAATCTCCGGTGGACGATATTCGCGAGCTCCATGTACGTGCTTTCGTTTGTCATTGGTTTACATTGGGGGATTCTTGGAGTCGCTAGCGCGTACTCGATTGTGTGGACGCTGCTGATGGTTCCGTCACTGCTGATCCCCTTCCGCCTGGTGAACCTGTCACTGAGATCTTATTTTCGGGCGCTTTGGCCGACGATCTGGATGTGCCTGACTATGGCAACAATTAGCGAGCTTTGGCTGTTAGGTTTGCGGCGGTTGGGTGTGCAGAATAGCGCTTTTCAGCTTATCAGTACAGCAATGATAGGAGGAACATTGTACACGGCATTGGTGTTGTGGAGAAGACCGCTGGTGTTAGTGGAGTTGTCCACAGTAGTGGGGGGATCCTCCCATCCGCTAGCTCAATTGCTCGCACGCGTTCTTTCGAGGTTCGCTCAGAAACCCCAACAGCTCGAGTGCAACACGACATCTACATCATCGGTGCTGTAATTGAGCACGTCACCCCTGGTTGTGGTGAGCGCCAATCGAGATCCGAGAGAGATTCAAGTAGCGTTTGCAACAATAATGAAAACCGCGCGAAGTACCCGGGTTTGCTACTCATTCAGGAATCGACGACCTACCCGAAACTGAGCTGCTTCTCCCAGCTTCGAGAAGGACAGCGCAAGAGGGTACAGTACGCACTAAACGATCACGGCAAGGCGTATCGGGACATGGATGACTCGACTGCCTGGCCATCATCCTGTTGCGCAGAAGTCGCGGCGCGGCGGTTATGTACAGTTGACCCGTTTGTACCCAGGCTCAAGCTGCATGGCATCTCCCTTGAATCAATGATGCTCGCCGCGTCGGCCGCTGGACTGCGTCGTGATCGTCACGGAACTGTTCGACTACGAGGGCCCGCTGGACTCCGCAAAATTAATCGTTGACACGCGCAATGCGATGA
>Ga0070708_100003990_pt1 | contig 11590 bp, 15 predicted proteins | sample KBSK5503metaG_FD_65469 | JGI IMG/M metagenome (GOLD analysis project Ga0070708, IMG submission 65469) | Corn, switchgrass and miscanthus rhizosphere microbial communities from Kellogg Biological Station, Michigan, USA - KBS K5-50-3 metaG | ecosystem: Host-associated > Plants > Roots >...
CGCACGCTGCAGGGGCACAGCAGCGCTGTCTGGACGGTAGCTTTCTCTCTCGATAACCGTATGCTGGCTTCCTGCTCAAACGATGAAACCGTGCGCATCTGGGATCCGCACACGGGTGAAACGCAGCAAATCTTGCAGGGGCATCACAATGTCGTGGTGGGCGTCGATTTTTCCTACGACAGCAAACTGCTGGCCTCCTGCTCTTTTGATAAAACCGTCTGTATCTGGGATGTCAGCAATGGCAGCATCCAGCGCAGGTTGCGCTACAGTGATATCGTCTATGGTGTAGCCTGGTCGCCCGGCGGGGACCTTCTGGCCTCCTGTTCAGCCGATGGTGTAATCTGCCTGTGGGATACATCGAGCGGACAGATTATCCATACGCTGACAGGGCATGACGGGGCAGTCTGGACCGTAGATTTCTCGCCGGACGGCCGCCTGCTGGTTTCAGGCTCCGAGGACGGCTCGCTCAGGCTATGGGATGTCTACCAGGGGCGCGAGTTGCAAACCATAAATCACCGCATAGAAGTCTACGGCGTAGTCTTCGGAACCAACGGCTTGCTGGCAAACAGCGCTGAAGACGGTGCCGTGCGCGTCTGGCAAACAGAGGTCATCGAAAGTTGACAGGTCGCAAACTCTGTTGTATGATATGAAAGCCGACGCGGGGTGGAGCAGTGGTTAGCTCGTTGGGCTCATAACCCAAAGGTCGGAGGTTCGAATCCTCCCCCCGCTACTTGCAGCAGAGTGAAAAGGACTTGCAGAGAAAGCGCTTCCCGCCTCGTTTTATTTTGTCCACCTTCCGACATTCCTCACTCCATCCCGACCACTGCGAGCAAAACTGCGAGCAAAACTTCATTTAGCTATCAGCTACATTCCCTTTGTCCTCTTCTTCCACCTCTCTAAACACACCTTCCCACTTATCGATGACCTCTTGCTGCATCGAGGGGAGCAAATGACCATACACGCGCAAGGTGATAGCAATGTCACTGTGCCCCAGCAACTCTTGAATCACTTTGATGTTCACACCCATAGAGAGCAGGATCGTCGCAGCGCTATGACGCAAGTCATGAAAGCGTATCAGAGGGAGCTGCGCCTGCTCTAGTAATTCCCTGAATGCTTCACCCATATGATTAGGATGGAGATAGCCGCCCCGCAAGTTCGGAAACACAAGATCGCGATCCTCCCACTTCTTCGTTTGGGTCTTCTGATTTAACTGCTGGATACGGTGCCGTTTCAGCATATCAAGCAAGAAGCTGGGAATACGTATCGGTCTTGTTCCTGCTGTTGACTTCGGCTCACCTTCAACATACCCATGCCCAGGAAAACGGTCTACTGTGTGCATAACGTGCAAGCTGCCATGATTAAAATCAATGTCCGACCAACGCAAAGAAAGCAGCTCACCACGCCGCATACCTGTCACCACTGCCATAATGATTAATACTTCCAGCCGATGACCCCGTATATGCTGCTTAAATCTCTGCGCCTGCTCCAGACTGAGAGGAGCTATTTCTGGCTTCACCTTACGAGGCCGCGTCACCAGTTCGCACACATTCCTCGACACATAGCCCCACTTCACAGCATTATCCAGCGCCAGGCTCAGAACGCTGTACATTTCGTATACATACTTCGGTGAGAGCTTTTCATCAAGCTTCTTCGAGAGAAATTTCTGCACCTGTTGCGGAGTAAGCTTCTGTAGCCAGATATCGCCTAAGTCAGCAACTATGTGCTTGACCGATTTCCTATAGTTGAAGTAAGTGCCAATACGAAGCTTACTTTTATGAATATTTTCCAGCCAATCTTGTATGTACTCACCAAGCTTCCTCTGCGGCCCAGTCGCTAAAATGCCACGCTCCAATTCACGTAGCATCTCATTTCTTTTCCGAACGGCTTCTTGCTTGGTCTTACAGTACACCTTTTTACGCTTGTTAGTCTCTACTGAGATTTCAGCTACCCAGCGATCACGAGCCTTGTCATAGTATACTGATCCCTCTTTATGGCCAGCACGAGGCTTCTTTTCTTTTTCTGTCATGGCAACACTTCCTTATAAAATTGAGCCTTGCTGGTAAGAAGCTAGGCTCAATCAAGAATTCACGCACTTTCAAGCTGCTTCAACCATTCATCCAAAGAACTACGGCTTATCCTTCTCACCCCTCTAAACTTAACAGAGGGTATGCTCCCATCGTAGATGAGGTTGTACACTGTTTGCCGACATACACCTAGATGTACAGCCACCTCAGCTACGCTCAGCATCAAAGGCTGTGCTACCGAAGCCCTTTTTCTGCCTGACATACGCACCTTCCTTCCCAAGCCTCCAACAGCTTACCTAACATTGCTACGGACGTTGTTTCCCACAGTTGCGCTAATAGCTAGGCCATTAAAAACCCATCTCTGCTACAAGCATATGAAGAGAGCAGAAAACTCTGCTCACAGCATACTCAGTCATTGCTTCCCTATAGGCCGCTATCTGGCCTTGCTTCAAGCCACCACTTGAAGCAAGGCAGGGTGACATGCAGGTCGCATTCTGTTTGCTTTTGCCACTCTACCAACTCGACAACGGAAGAGTCGAAACAAGAAAGCCAGAAGCAATCTTGTCTTGCTTCTGGCCCTCTAAAACCGCCTCGCTACCAGCTTGCCTCATACCAGCATATCCCTTGCCGTTTCCTCACTCAGTACCCAGGCCGAAACGCTCTTGCCACATGCTCCCAGACAATCAAGCCATAGATGTTCTGAAGCAACTCACCAAAAACCTGTGACATCAAAGTGCTTCTCTGGCGTCGAACCGCCATCCTGTCTACCCAATCTGCTAGCAGCGCCTCAAATCCCTCTTTCATGGCATCAGCCGCTGCGTAGACATTGGGCGTGTCCTTCAACAACCTGCTCATGTGAGCATGTAAGAATTGCGACCGCTGAATACACTGGCTGAGCGTCATCGTGAACACATTGCAGGCCACTTCCTCACCGGTAAGCAATGCGACCAGAGCATCCCACTCCGTATAGGACAGTGCCGAGCCGAGCAAGTCCCACACCAGCAAGTACATGGAATGATCATGATACTTGTTGCGCCCAGGAAAGCGATTCATCCAATCGCTGATCGACGACTTGACCCACATCTCAACCAGGCGGCCAGCAGGCCCATCGTTCGGTTCCCCCGCCACCACCTGCGCGATCTCAAGGGACAACACCTGTTCGTCACTGAGATGGAGATGCACCAACCAGGTAAACCTGTTCTCCCAGCCGTTGTACTCACGATTCAAGAGATCATCCATTGCCCACTACCCCCTTTCCAACTTGCATCAGCCTCACCCTGCCTTGCGCAAGGTACGGTGATAGGCTCAAATGCTGACCCGCCTGGATCAAGGCTAACCCTTAGAGAAGTGCGTTTCTCTCTTGTTCTACCCAGAGATTCCGTTCCCGTCGCTGTACTGTATTTTGCGTTGTCTCTTCCATTATCCACCTCACTCCCTATTCTCATCACCACAGGCACCAGACTCTAACCACCGTACCCGCTTGCCTTGCTGCTGGGCGTAGGCAATCTCCCGCCTGATCGATTGACCAATATAACCACCAATATTTAAGATGTAGACGGCATCTGCCAAGTCAATCTTGTGCAGGTGCAACTCATCTAGTCGCTGCTTGACCTCCGACGACCAATCAACATCATCATCACTCTGGAAACAGTCAGGAGCCAGCACGATCCTCCCCGCAAGCGTCTCTTGTCGGTTCACACGCTGAAATGCTTCACGAAACCGTGTCGAAACACACAGACAGACTATTGTTGGCTTGATCCGTGGAACCTCATTCATCCGCCACCTCGCTTTCTGACTCATCGAAAAATGTTCCATACTGGTTCCAGTACTCAGCTTGACCAGGATGAGAGCAGAGAGAGACAATCATCATCGCAGAGTGGGGCACCGCAGCCTCCACAGTACATCCCATGCACATCATCGCTGCCGTACAGCACTACCCCCAAAGGGTTACGACTATGGTCAGTGTGCCACTCATATCCACTCTTGCCATCAATCACCGCCTGTATAGGCGCCTCACCATATCTATGTTTCGCACATGGGATGCAATACATCTCTGCATCACCCACAACTGCAACCACCCCAGGCCACTTCCCATATCTCTCTGCCATACCAACCACCTTACTTTTCTATGAGCAACCAACCGACGATATATATACTTGTGTGATTTGTCCTTCATAGAATCAGGCAAAATCCCTCACGGCTTGCCATTTACCGAGCCTGCAAGCCGAACTTTACTCGCTTGCGCTGGACTTCCGCACTAAAATCACGTCCTACCCGTTCCAGATAATCACCACCTTTTCCAATCAGCCAATGCAGCACGACCGACAGATCGACGCCATCTTCCGCCAACTCCCCACCAGCCCAGGCCGCTAACGAGGTCAAGTACCCCATCACGGCCTCGATCCCCTTATTGATGTTGTGGTCTTCCCACCGCTTGCGCACAATCCTGCCAAATTGGGGCGGGACCTCCAGCGGTTCGAGAAACGCCGCCTGGATCAGTTGCCAGACCGGGTGCGTCGGCCAGCGTGAACGGTTCTTATCCTCACTGGAAACGACGCAGCGCAACCAGCCATCAGGAAGCCCATCAGGGCCACCATCGACTTGACCCGCCGCATAGGCCCACAGCACCGGCAGGCGATCAGGAAGCTCGTAGGCATCCTCAACTCCCCAAAACACGACCTCACGCGAGGTGGTTTCTTGCTGCAATTCATGCAGCGCCTCCCGTTTGAAGCTGAACTCCACACGCCAGACGCCTCCATCGTCCTCAGACCAGCCATGCGCACGCCACAGGTCAATAAACCATTCCTTGCCAGATTTCTCGATTTCGCGCGATTTGTCATAGATCCGACAGGAAAGCGCACTGGATGCCTTGTTATCCCTGGCAAAGTCATAGCCCGTTCGTCGCAGGCCCATTGCATAGTCACGCGACTTCACCTCACCGGCCCAATCCGACTCTTCATGCAAACCACGCTTGCGCGAACGACTCACAAAGTTGCTGGCACGATCTAGCCGCTCCACATCTTCCCATCCAGCCACATCCACGCACAGGTCAATGGAAGACACCTGCAAGAACAGCTCTTCCTTGAACAATTCGTCCAGAAACACCTGAGCGCTCACCATCGCATCAAGTATGCCCTGACATGACCACAGATATTGCGAACTGAACCGTACCGAGGCAATCCCATTCCAATGCCCACCAGAGACGTACAGCGTGAGATCTTTGGTCTTCAGCATCCAGGGCCACTGCCCTTGACCCGCTCCATTGGGACACATTTGCAACAGTGCATCCTCGAACAGCAGCGTGGTGGGGCATTCCTCGTGTGTCTCTTGCGCCGCTCGCTTCCACGCATCTAACTGCTGCCACAACGACGGATCAAGCTCACGCTTGCATGGCCTGCCACGCTCATCGGTGTAGAACGCATTAAGCACCAGCGTATCCACCCCGGCATTGACCACCTTTGCTTTCCGCATCGACCACCTCCTTCACACTAAACAACCACATAAGCACTGTGAGTTCACCTAATGGCCAGGTATTTTCGTCAGTGCTCGTTTTTTCTTTCACACTACTATGCTATACTTGACTATGAAAGAGTCTTGATACCTTTCACCAGCATTTCAATATGACCCGCAATGGTGGTGAAGAGCATCATCACATCGAGCAACATTTTGGTAACGACCGAAATTAGAGAGGTGATGGGATGCCACAAGACGAGAGCAATGAACCGCTTCCCGCACAGCAACGGACCACCGCGAAGACCATTCTGGTCGTTGAGGATGATGAAGACACCCGCAAGTTTATCGCGTTGCTGATTTCAACGGCCACCGCCTATCACTACTCCCTCGTCCCGGACGCTTCGAAGGCCATACACTTTGTGCAAGGGGTAAAACCTGACTTATTTATTTTGGACTATCGACTCCCAGGTATGAATGGTCTGGAACTCTATGACCTCTTGCATGCCACCCCTGGACTGGAAGCTATTCCGGCTCTTCTGATGACGGCGGTCCAGCTTGAACCGCTGAGGCCGGAAATCGCAAAACGCCAGCTCACAGCCTTTGAGAAACCTTTCGACCTGGATGCGTTTTTACTGATGTTTCACCGGCTGTTAGGCGAACCTCAAAGCGAAAAACGTGCAGATGAGGGTCCTTCACAGCATACTTGATCAAGGCAAAGAGAACACATGTGGACACCGACCGATATGATTGTTTACACATATTGAAAGTATCCATTGCGAGAAAAATGGCATGAGGAGAGATGGATTTACTGTAAATGGTTGAATTCCGTGGGCGGTTTCTGTACAATTGTTTGGGTGAACAGATGAGACGCTATGCCTGAAAAAACAGTGGCTCTCTTGGCTTATCAGCCATTGGGACAGCAACTGGAAGAGAGGATGTGAACCCCTATTCGCCCAAATACTGTACAAATTTCGCCCATTTCATTCTAGCATTGACAAGCGATTCCCTGCCCTTTTATGCATCATTCAACGAAGTGAGATGTACAGAGGAAATCAGGATGACGAACACAACAGACCCCTCGGCCACCGTCAATGAGAATCCGCCGACGCTGCGTCTGGTCTGGCCGCAGTGGCAAGGTGCGAGCGTGGAAGCCGTTCGCAAGTTATTCTCGGAGGTTCCCTTCGAGGAAGCTCGCAGAGGCTATGCAGTAGGAGCTGCCGTGCTCAACGCGGTGCTGCCAGCGCACAGCGGACCGACCGCTCTCGTTCCGGTCGAGTCTGGCGATCTTGGTCTCAGCAAGCAGGACGGGATCGAAGCGAAGGAGGCAGTGATCGCGCAGCTGGCCGGAGCATTGGAGGTGATAGGCCGCCACAGCCCTCAGCGAATCCTCACACTTGGCGGAGAGTGCTCAGTGAGCGTGGCGCCATTCTCCTGGCTGGCCCAACGCTATGGTGATGATCTTGCGGTGCTGTGGATCGACTCGCACCCCGACGTCGGCACTCCCGCTAGTCACTACTCCGGATACCATGCTATGGCGGTGGCAGTCCTCACCGGTCATGGAGATCCGGATGTGCTTCGCCTTCTGCCTGCCACCCTTGATCCAAGTCGAGTAGCTCTTGTCGGTCTGCATTCCTGGACCGAAGACGATTTCTCCAACGCAGCCCGTTGGGGGATCAGATCGTTTCGTCCTGACGATCTTCACCTCTCCAACCAGCCTCTTCTCGAATGGCTCAAGGCGTCGGGGTGCTCGCGTGTTGCCATCCATTTCGATGTCGATGTCGTGGATAGCAACGAGATCGTCTTCGGTCTTGGTGCGGAGCCTGACGGCCTGACGAGCAACGAAGTGCGACGACTCGTCGCAGACGTGAGTGCCGGAGCCTCTGTCGTCGGCTTGACTATTGCAGAGTTTGTCCCGCGTCAGGTCATCCGACTGCAGCAGGTGTTGCGCAACTTCCCGCTCATCTAACATCCCTGCAAGGAAGCCGGGACCTTTGGGCAACTGGGGAGTTGCAGTCGGTCCCTCGATACAGATGGTTTGTTTCGCTGGATCGGATGTGTAAATGGTTGAATTCCGTGGCTCTCCCTCACTTTGGTCACATTTTTATCGCAATGGATACTTTCAATATGTGTAAACAATCATATCGGTCGGTGTCCACATGTTTGCCATAACCACTTGCGGGAAAATACAGCAAAAGATGCATTTCCTCCGAGCATTTCAGCTGAGAATGTGTGACTAACAGCAATTCTTGGCCACCAAAAACAGCACGCTCCTCATCTCGTCGCGCAACTCTTCTGAAAAACGGTTGTTTTCATCCTGGGTGGTGTAGCCCCTCCATGAGGTGCTCGTGGGAAAAGGCACGCAATGCTATGCTGACTCCGTGCGCCATTTCGACGCCCACAGGCCGGTTTTTTCGCTGCAGACCGAAGCGAATACTCCAGCGGAATCGTGTAAAGGATAGACTGCTCACACCTGCACTGAGGGCCTAGCGTGTGAGCCTTCCGAGCGAGCGGACACCGCAACGGGTCTCCGCTCTCTTAGCAAGAGAGTCAGAACATGTACACTCCGGGGTTAGATGACCCCGGGAAGGAAGTAGCTCACATGAGTACATTTCTCTTGATCTTCGGACTCGCTGCTCTCCTGATTGTTGGAGGCATGAGGGGCAGCCTGCACCTGCGTACTCATCGCATCTCAACAGGACGGCGTTTGAGCGGCTTACGACGATCCCATACAGCTCACTCGAATTACACGACTGAGGACGAGATGTCACACCGCGCCCGTAAGATATTGATCACCTTGATCCTTCTCCTTGTCATGCTCAGTGTGATCATCCTCACTGCCAGCAACGCGGTCATTCACTAACGAGGGTCTGGAACGTTCAATCTCCAAATGGGAAGTCGGAACTCAATACGTGCATGTTAAGAGCTGTCAGGAACCTTTCCTCTACAAAAATGCATCCAATACGACAATCGCCCGTTACTTTGCGCTTCGCAGCAACTTATGTAGCACTGGGCCTTTCTCGCAATGAAGGCCATACCATCTCTTCTCGCTTGTTCAATCACCTACTTGTTCGTATGTTTCGAGAGGTGCTCCTCGCTTTGGATCAGGCCTCTGCCCTGCGGATGGGTGGCAAAGAACAGGCTTGAAAAAAGTAGAGGGACATGAGTGCTGGACAGGAATCATTCCTGTGCTGATTCAGCCAAGATCTGTTCAATCGTTTGCAGGAGTTCATCCAGCTCGAACGGCTTGCTCAGGCTGGGAAGATGGCGCTCTGCAACAGCTGATGGTGGAACGTCAGCACTGGCTATGATCGTCGGGAGAGTTTCTAGCCCCTTGGTCGCATGCAACTGGTCAGACAGTTCAATCCCATTCATCCCTGGCAGGTGATAATCGAGAAGAGCCAAGGCGGGTGTAACCTCCCTGACGAGGTTTAACGCTTCTTCGCCATCGGGGGCCAGCAGGGCCTGATAGGGCGTCTGCTGTGTAATGGCCTGAATAAGGAATGCACCAAGATCGTGATCATCCTCGACGACGAGGATCGCATTCGTTGCAGGCGCTTCTTCTGTTGAGAATGGTTCATTGTTATCAGCCATGTCCAGGTACCAAAGTTTCGGTGGAGAACGAAATGAATTCCCACTCCTCTCTCACGTTCTAGCCACGAAATAAGTTTCAGTGTGCTTTTTACAAGAGGAATGAGAAACGGCAGTGACTGCTCTAACTACGAGACCATTCCAAAGTGGGGGAACAGTGAGCCTTTCTTTTGGAATGGTCTCCAATTCCAATCCCCTTCTCCTTGGTTACGTAATTAGCTACCTACTTCCTGCGATCTCGTTGCGCATCCGTGGGCTACTGGAGCTTTTGGTACTGCTATACCATTTTGCAGCCTTTCCTAATGACTCTGTTCAACAGGTGATAGAGGAAGTACAGGTAGGTAATCTTCCCGATCATTTCGGTTTAGCATTTGCTGTGAGTAATACACCGGCAGGAAGTCATACTGTAGCACTGGCTTGTAGTAGTGGCACAGGTGGGACGATGCCAATACACCAGGTCTTGATCAAGTTTGGTTCATAGAACCGTGCGCCGCTTCCTCCCCTCCTGTATTTTCATGGGCGCGGTATACTTGCCTCGCGCCCCCGGCGGTTAGTACGCCGTCGGCGGGGCCCCTACCCCACCGCGCGTACTAACCGCCCCCAGGCAGGCCACCACCACTCCCCACCCGCTCACCTGGACGGTGCCAGGCCATCCCAGGCGTCGAGCGAGGATGGAGAGGGCGAGAGATAGGGCCTCGCATCCACGCCTCCACCCCAGGCCATCCCCCGATCTCGCCGCATCCCTACCTACATCCCTCATGGCTTGCCATACACGCATCCCATACCTCTTCTACCACCAGTGCCAACTCACGTGCATCATGAGCACGAGCAACATCATAGGCGCAATGCTACCAAAGACGAAACAGAAGAGACGAAATCACGCTTCTTCTCCGCTTGCTTGCTGCCTGCGTTTCGCGTTCGATCGTCGCCATTCATCATCGTCCAGCTCATGCTCCTGCCTGCGGGGTGACGACTGCCGCAAACCCTGCCCACCACTGGAGAAAGCGCGTGCGGCTGAGCAACCGCCTATTCCACCTGGACGAGTCAGCCATGAACACTGTCGTACGGTTGCCACCCGTCACCACCACCAGATGACCACCTGGATACCGTTGTGGAGGAAATGCCACAATCACCGGCGTACCTGCATGTGCCGTATCAATGATCTGGTCAGGTGAGAACTGATAGCCCCAGGTCGTCTGAAAACCAAAGGCAGCCACCGTACGAGCGATACCAGCATCTTCGAGCAGTCCTTGTTGTGGTGTAATGGCTCCCATGCGCGACTCGACGGCCAACACATCGGTAATCCGATAGTGCCGACCATAGTAATCCATGACTTCGGTCATGGCAGCCGTGGAACAGGTGGAGTAGGCCCAGGTCGTATATTCGGCGGTCGAACGATACTGCCCCCGGTCCAGTTGGCTCACCCGCACGAGGAGCCGCCCCGTCCCAGGAGCATCCTTCCCTCCCGTCAGATGGAACGAAGACATCACCGCCACGAGCATCACCAGCACCACCAGGTACCCTATCGCCTTTCTCATCGCATCCACACCTCCCTTCTCTGCACAGCACACCCCCTATTGGCTTGGCATTAGCTTGCCAGTCTGGCACGCATCCCCACCTGCACTGACACACGCGACCCGCCCATATCCAGGAAGTACCAATACCCCCATGCATCGGCAAGAACCTGGACCGCAACCCACTGCGTCCCAGTCCACACTTCCATCCACTCACCTGCATGCAGGGAATAATCATCCCGACCAGCACGCCCGATCAGCTTGTACCGACCGGAGCCATAGTCAACAAACCCCTCCTGGCTTTCATGGCTTGCCATCAACACAGTGTTTTCCCTCCTGAAGTAAGTCTTCGATCAGAGCATCCAGCTGAAAGTACACAGCCAACACAGGAGACTCCGGCTTGTCTACCTGTACCATCCCAGGTTGTACCACCACCTCGTATCCTAGAGCCCGCGCTAGTTGTTCACAGAGCTCAAAGGAACGCTCTTGCTCAAGGTGCGTCACAAGAGAAGGGATCAGTTCTCGACGCAACTGGCGTTCGACTCGACGTTGCGCCGCCTCATAGCACCCAACACAATGCACCCCATCGGGCGAAAACGCCAACGGTGCACCACACTCACAAGACTCCATACCCCACCTCCTCTCACATCAGGGCTGTTGCAAAGTTGGGAATCACATGAGCCCTTTGCAACAGCCCTGCATAAAGATGAAATTAGCTTGATAAAAACACGGCTTGGATATTCAAGTATTTGATGGATTAGAGGGATTTTCTAATAGAAGATGAAATTAGCTTGAAATACAATCTGACCTGATACTTCTACTTATTTCGTAGTAATAGTGCATGCTTTTGCGCTTGTCCTTTTGGATAGGTACATCATTCGGTATTTCTACCTAAATCACAATAATAGTGTCTAAAGATGACGAAAAAAGCTTGACTAAAACACAAATATATGGTATCCTCATGCATGGGTTGTGCTGCTCACAATCCTCTTAGGAGTAGTATTCTCAGGT
>Ga0070708_100003994_pt1 | contig 11584 bp, 9 predicted proteins | sample KBSK5503metaG_FD_65469 | JGI IMG/M metagenome (GOLD analysis project Ga0070708, IMG submission 65469) | Corn, switchgrass and miscanthus rhizosphere microbial communities from Kellogg Biological Station, Michigan, USA - KBS K5-50-3 metaG | ecosystem: Host-associated > Plants > Roots >...
CCCGGCATCGCGACGATGCTTGGCCTCCGTCGCGCGGGCGGCCGCCAGGATCATGCGCCGAACGGTTGGCAGGCGATCCTCCTCGAAGAACATGTGCTCGGTCCGGCACAGGCCGATCCCCTGCGCCCCGAAATCGCGGGCCCGCTGTGCGTCGCGCGGATAGTCGGCGTTGGCCCATACCTGGAGGCGCCGCACCTCATCGGCCCAGCCCAGCAGGATGGCCAGGTCGATTTGGTCCTCGAAGTTCGTCTCGATGGTTGGCAGCTCGCCGGCGAAGATCTCGCCGGTCGTTCCGTCGATGCTGATCATGTCGCCCTCGGCGACCTTGACTGATCCGGCCTGCATCCGCCGCGCGGCGTAGTCGATGCGCAGCGCCTCCGCCCCCGCCACGCACGGCAGGCCCATGCTGCGCGCGACGACCGCAGCATGGCTCGTCGCACCGCCACGGGCGGTCAGGACGCCCCGCGCGGCCAGCATGCCGTGCACGTCGTCGGGGCTCGTCTCGATGCGGACCAGGATCACGGGATCGCCGGCCGCCTTGGCCTCCACGGCGCGGTCCGGATCGAAGATGGCCTTGCCGGTCGCGGCGCCTGGCGATGCATTCAGGCCCTTTGCCAGGAACCGATTCTGGGCACGTGCCTTGGCCGCCTCGTCGAAGCGCGGCAGGAGGAGCTGCACGATCTGGCCGGGCTCGACCCGCTGCAGCGCCTCGTCGCGACTGATGATCCCCTCTTTGACCATGTCGACGGCGATCTTGATCGCCGCCGGGGCGGTGCGCTTTGCCGAACGGGTCTGGAGCATGTACAGCGTCCCGCGCTCGATGGTGAACTCGAGGTCCTGGACGTCGCGGTAATGGCGTTCGAGTCGCTCGGCGATCTCCTCGAACTGCCCGTAGACCTCGGGCAGCTCCTCCTGCATCTGGCTGATCTTCGCTGGCGTTCGGGTCCCCGCCACCACGTCCTCGCCCTGGGCATTGGTCAGGTACTCGCCATAGAGCAGCTTTTCGCCAGTGTTCGGGTCGCGGGTGAAGGCGACCCCGGTACCCGAGTCGCTGCCCATGTTGCCGAAGACCATGGTCACGATGTTGACCGCGGTCCCCAGGTCGTGGGGGATCTTGTTGAACTCGCGATAGTCGTGGGCGCGCTTGCCGAACCATGAGTCGAAGACGGCACGGATGGCGAGCTCGAGCTGCTTGTAAGGGTCGCTCGGGAAGTGCTCGCCGGTCTTCTCGCGCACGATCTCCCGGTACTGATCGGCGAGGTCGCGCAGGTCATCCGCGGACAGGTCCGTATCGGCCTTGGCGCGCCGCTTGGCCTTGAGCCACTCGAGCGGCTCGTCAAAGGCGCTCGGCGCTATGTCGAGCACGATCCGGCCGAACATGGCGATGAAGCGGCGCCAGGCGTCGTAGCCGAAGCGCTCGTTCTCCGTGAGAAGAATCAGACCCGCGACGGTGTGCTCGTTGAGGCCGAGGTTCAGGACCGTATCCATCATGCCGGGCATGCTGAAGGCGGCGCCCGAACGGACACTTACCAGGAGCGGGTTGGCTGGGTCTCCAAAGACCTTGCCTGTGGCCTTTTCGAGCTCCGCCATATGCGCCAGCACGTCGTCCCACAGCCCGTCCGGCAGTGTGCGGCCGGCGGCGTAGTACGCGTTGCAGGCCTCGGTCGTGATCGTGAAGCCGGGGGGGACGGGCAGCGCGGCGTTCGTCATCTCCGCCAGTCCGGCACCCTTGCCGCCGAGCAGCGAACGCATCTGGGCATTGCCCTCGGCGAAGGTGTAGATCAGCTTGCCGTTGCCCTCCGGGGCGGTCGGAGCAGCTGTGGCTGCCGCGGTTGCTGCGGGCTTCGCGGCGCGTTTGCGGGTCGTTCCGGCCATAGCCTGGCGCAGTCCTCGCTACGAGCTCGGGGCGTCGATTGTACCGGCTTACCCCTCCGCCGGCCCTCCGCTCGTAGCCGGCGGACCTCACCAGTGCTCGCCCGGCCTCCAGTCGACCGCGATCGGCTGAGTGAGGTCCAGCCCGGGCGGCGTCGTCGGCGTGATGCGAACCATGATGTAGCCATCCTCGTCGGGGGATGGCACGAGGCGTCCATCCGGTTGACGTACCGAGCTCGGCCCTCCCCAGATAACCCAGCCGAGGCGAGCATAGAACTGCTGCCTGCCGGTTCCCAGCGCCCCGAGCTCGTACCCGTCGTCGACGAGGCGGTTGATGACCTCCATCACCTTCGTTCCGAAACCGCGCCGCTGCCAATCGGGTAGGACGGCCACGGCTTCCACGTAGCCGGCGCGCAGGATCGCGTCACCGGGATAGAGGAGCCGATCCACGATGGCCGCATGGGCGACGACGCCGATCTCCGGGTCCTCTGCTAGCACGTGGACGCCGGGTCCGATCGACTCCCAGTAGCCATCCCAAGGCTCGGCGAAGGCCGCGATACACAGATCGGTAAGCGCCGACCACTCGGTGGCGTTGAGCTCGGCCGAAGGAACGACGCGGAGCGACGTCACCGTCGCGGCCGCAGTCGGCGCCGTCCGGGCTCGCGGTGTCGCACCTCGAGGAGCGGCCAGAGGTCGTTGACCCGGATCCGAAAGTCGCCCCCGACGCGCCGGGCGCGGAGCCGTGCGGTCCGAATCAGGCGCCGGACATGCTCTGGGTGAAAGCCGAGTATTGCCGCGGCACGCTCGGTCCCGATCTCGAGCGTCTCGGGCTCGACCTCGTCGTCGTCGGTCATTCCCGCCAGGGCCACGGCCATTGCCTTGGTGCGATCCGCGGTGAGGGCGATGACCTCGGGCTCGCGGCGCCGCATGCCGCTCGCCAGCGCCGCGGCGAGACGCTCGCGAAGGAGCCCGACCTTCACCGGACGTGGATCCAGGCATTGCGGAATGCCAGCTCGAAGAGGGCGGGCACGCGAGCCACCAGGGCCCTGAATCCACGGGCACGTTGCCTGTACAACACGAGGGCCTTGCGAACCACGCGGCGCCGGCCCGGTCCCTCCAGCTCGCCTGCCAGTGCTCGGAACTCGGCGAAGGCCGCCGCATCGTCGTCGCCGAGCCAGCGGGCGTCGGCGAGCGCTTCACGCGCGGCAGGATCGCCCGGCAGCAGCGCCGTGGCACGTGTCGCGGCCTGGATCGCACCGGACGCATCGCCAACCCGGGCGAGGCCCTGCGCCAGGGCGAGCTGGGCCGCCGCGTCCGTCGGATTCAGGCGGACCGCCCGGCGTGCCGCCTCGACGCCCATCTCGGGTTGGGCGGCCCCGAGCCGCTCACGCGCTTCGGCGAGCGTCCACGCCGCCGAGCGCGGGTCATTTCGGGCCAGCCGGGCGAACTCGGCCGCGGCATCCCGATGCGCCCCGCGCGCCGCGAGGATCTCCGCGAGCAGCTCGCGGTAGCGGATCTCGTCCGGATCGAGGCGGACCGCGTCGTTGACCTCGTGCTCCGCCTCGTCGAGCCGGCTCAGGGCCAGTAGGGAGCGCGCCCGGATCTCGTGCGACGCATCGTCGCCGGGACGCTCCGCGAGGATCGCCGCGGTGCGGAGGAGCACGTCATCGTGGTCCCCTCGCTCGAAGGCGGCCTGGACCTCACCGAAAGCCGAGAGCTCAGTCACGCCGCCCAACCACCCATAAGAAGCGAGCACCGGGGTCACGCTCATCTTCATCGACGACCTCTGTCGAGATGAGGCGGACACCTGATCGCTGCACGAGCGCACGGTTGGTGGGGGCATCGAAGTGGCTGAAGTACATCGGTGTTCCGAGCCAATCTGGGTCGATTGCGGCGGGGTTATCGGAAGATCCCATGGTCAGCAGCAGGAGGCCGCGGGGCCGCAACCAGCTCACGATCCGGGCCAGAAGGTCGGCGTGCCGCTCGCGCGGGACGTGCATCAGCGCGTAGAACGACGCGACCGCGTCGAAGGAGCCCCCGGCAAAGCTCGCGTCCGCCATGTCGGCCAGGATCAGCTGCGCACCGGGTGCGTTTCCGGCAGCGAGCTCGAGCTGGGCAGCGGAGACGTCGAGCGCCACGACCCGATGCCGCTCCGCTAGCCGGCGCGTGACGGGCTCTCCTGCCCCGCATCCGAGCTCCAGCACATCTGCCGAATCGGGCAGGAGCTCGAGGAGCAGGTCCAGGTACCGGAGCCGTGCCGGCGCGCCTGTGCTCCAGGCCAGGTAGCGCGCCGCGATGGCCTTGTACCCGTCCGCCACGGTCTGCGCCGGATCCAGCCCACGACGCCGATCAAGCATCGGCAGCCGAGGGCTCGCGGGGAACCCCGCTCCAGGCCGCACGCCCCGCGATCAGGTCCGCGATCCGCTCGGGGACCAGGCTCAGGTTGACCCGTTCCTGAGTCATGCTGTCGCGATCCCGGATGGTGGCAGCGCCATCGGTCAGGGTCTCCACGTCCAGCGTCACGCAGTACGGCGTGCCGATCTCGTCCTGGCGCCGGTAGAGCTTGCCGATGCTCGCCGTGTCGTCGTAGGCGGCCGGCACGAGCTGCTTGAGCTCCGATGTGAGGGCCCGTCCCCGCTCGACGAGCTCCGGTCGGTTGCGCAGCAGGGGCAGTACCGCTGCCTTGATCGGGGCAAGACCGGGCTTCATCCGCAGGACGACCCGCTTCTCAGCGCCAACCTGCTCCTCGGTGTACGAATCGAGCAGGACGGTCAGGACCGCCCGATCGACGCCCATTGCGGGCTCGACGACATGGGGGGTGACGTGCTCGCCGGAAGCCTCGTCGAAGACGGTCAGCGCCTTGCCGGAGCCGCGAGAATGTGCGGAGAGGTCGTAGTCACCGCGGTCCGCGATCCCCTCGAGCTCCGACCAGCCCATCGGGAACGCATACTCGACATCGGTCGTCTGGCGCGAGTAATGGCTCAGCTCCTCGGCCTCGTGCGGGCGCAGGCGGAGCCGTTCCGGCGCGATCCCGACCACATCGGTCCACCAGCGTAGGCGTTCGTAGACCCAGTACGCGAACGAGGCGTCCTCCTCGGTGGGGTGGACGAAGTACTCCATCTCCGCCTGCTCGAACTCACGGTCACGGAAGATGAAGTTGCCGGGCGTGATCTCGTTTCGGAAGCTCTTGCCGATCTGGGCGATTCCGAACGGAAGCTTGCGGCGCGTGGTTCCGGCGACGTTCGCGAAGTTCACGAAGATCCCCTGCGCCGTCTCGGGGCGCAGGTACGCGACCGATGCGGTGTCCTCGACGGGACCGACGTTCGTCTGGAACATGAGGTTGAACTGTCGGGCCTCGGTGAGGGTCCCGCGCTGTCCACAGTTCGGGCAGGCGATCTCGCCGGGCGGACCCTTGAGGTCCTCGGCGCGAAAGCGGAACTTGCAGTTGCGGCAGTCAACCATCGGATCGCTGAAGCCGCCGACGTGGCCTGACACCTCCCAGACCCGCGGATTCATGATGATTGCGGCGTCCAGGCCCACGATGTCGTCGCGGAGCTGGACCATCTCGCGCCACCACGCCGCCTTGACGTTGTTCTTGAGCTCGATGCCGAGCGGGCCGTAGTCCCAGAAGCCCGCCATCCCGCCATAGATCTCGCTGTTCGCGAAGACGAAGCCGCGGCGCTTGGCGAGACTGGCGATCACCTCCATGTTCGGGGCCGGCACGGACGCGGTCGCTCCTTTCGGGTGCGTGGAGGTGCAACGATTGTTGACCGATGGCTGGGTATTCGAGTCTAGCGCAGACCGCATCGGGCGCTGGGCGGCCAGCCGCTACGGAGCCTGCGTCTTCACCGCGTGTGTGCGGCTGGTCGCTCGGCCGTACGCCTAGGATGGCGCATCCCATACCCGACGCCGTTCAGGATGCGATCGCCGTGAGGGCGGACTCCCATGGCGAGTGCCGAACCGAGCCGATATCAATCGACTCGGCGCCGAGCCAGGTCGCAAGCTCGCCGATGACGTCCGCGATCCGGTGGCCAGCGTCCGGCGGCGCGTCTGGCTCGCCAAAGACGGCGTGGACGCGGAGGACCTTCCGCTTGCGGTCGAAGGCGGGATCGATGCGGCCGATCAACCGGTCGCCATCGAGGATCGGCAGGACGTAGTAGCCGTACTGCCGTTTCGCGGCGGGCAGGTAGATCTCGAGCCGGAAGCGAAAGCCGAAGAGTGCTATGCCGCGCTCACGATCCGCGACAAGCGGGTCGAACGGCGAGAGCAGCGTGGTGCGCGGCTTCCAGGCGCCGCCCTCGAGCGCCGCGAGCAGCTCTGCATGTGCCAGCCACTCGCCGGGGAGGCCGTCGATCGCCACCGGCACTGCCACGCCATCGGCCTTCAACGTCTCCTCGCCGACTTCGCGGGCCGGAAGCCGGTAGTCGAGCGCACGGCCCCAGCCGGGTGCCACGAATCCGCGGCCGCGCAGCTGCCGCTCCATGAGCTCGATCGCCACCACCTCGTCGGGAAGCGGTTCCGCTGGCCCAGCCGGAAAGACGCGCTCGAAGAGGTCCCAGACCCGCTGACTTCCCTCTCGCCGGCTGATCGCGATCTCGCCTGCGTTCCACAGGATCTCGAGCATGCGGCCCAGGTTCTTGCCGTCGTTCCAGCCGCCGGTTCGCCACGGAACCTCCGCCCGATCATCCAGGTCGCGCGAGAGGAGTGGTCCGCGGGTCTTCAGCTCATGGAGGACGTAGGCGCGAAACGCGGCGTTGTCTCCAAGCCATTCCTTGATGTAGCGGCCACGGGAGTACTCAGGGCGGGGATAACGATGCATCGCCGGTTGATGGAGCGGGAGGTCAGCCACCGGGATGAGGAAGGCGAAGTATTCGAAGAGCTGGCGCGGAGGCTCTTCGAGCGCGCGGCGCAGCTCGTCACGATCGTATGCGCCGAGGCGGCTCCAGAGCTGGAGGCGCTCGGCCCGCTCCACGACCGCCGTGGGATCGACCTGGACCCGGCCCAGGCGCTCGACCACCTCCACGATGGAGCGCGGCTGATCCCCCGCCAGCGCCTGCCCCAGGATCGCAAGCCGGCGCGCCTCGGTGAGCGAGAGGCGCACGGGGTCCGCAACGGGTCTGGCGAGTGTCACGCCGAGCTCCCGAAGAAGAACGCCAGGGCCAGCGACGTGAACAGCATCTCCGGCGCGTCTCCGTCCGCACGCTCCCTGCCTGGCCGGATGTCATGCTCCACGCGCGCTCGCGGACGCGGACGCCACGGCATTCGTCGCGCGCCGCGCAGCGACCTCGTCGAGGAAGTCGCGGGTACGCAACTCGCGCTCGAGAACGGCGGAGACCGTGGAATGCATCAATCGTTCGACCTCATTGAGGATGGTGACCGGTGCTGCCAGGCGCAGGACTGCACTCAATTCGGTGCGTTGCAGGTGACGCATCACTTTCAGGGCATCGGGCGAGATCCGGGGGGCGCCGAGTGCCACGTGCAGGCATTCGGGACCGATCACGCCGCCCGCCACCGGCGAGAACCCGTTTCCCCCCGGACCGATGGCGGCGCCGCACTCGAGGCAGACCGCGAGCTCCGGACGAAAGCCCATGGCATCCAGCAGATGGAGCTCGTACCAGCGCGCGACGACCTCGCGCGACACGGCGCCGTCCGGGGCATCGAGCGCGGCGAGGCCCTGCGCCAGCAGGACGAAGGCGTCGTGGCTGTCCGCGGTTCCCTCGCAGAACCGATCGGCGAGCTCGACGAGATACCACGCTTCGGCCGTTGCATGCAGGTCATCGCGAAGGCCGAGGTGCGGATTCTCCATCGCCACCTGGGTCACCACGTCGAACGTCCGGCCAATCGCCAGCACCAGCTGCACATCGCTGAACGGCTCGAGTCCCCCACCCAGGCGCGAGCGGGGACGGCGAATCCCCTTGGCGACGATCCGGAGCTTGCCCAGGCGCGGGGTGAGGACCGTCAGGACCCGATCGGCCTCGCCGAGATCCATGCTGCGCAGGACGATCGCCTCCGTCTTGTAGAGGCGTCCGCGAGGGCTCATCGGGTCGGGTACCCTTGGGCGGTGGACATCAGGACCGAGTTTAACGACCTGCTCGCCGAGATCGAGGGCGAGATGCAGGCGGTCCTCTCGGAGCGCGATGGTCACGCTCGTCCGCTCTACGAGATGCTGGCCTACCACCTCGGATTGGACCAGCCTGAGGGTCCCCGCGGGAAGCGGATCCGGCCGCTTCTCGGCCTCCTCGCCTACCAGTCGCTGACCGGCAACCACAAGGACGCGCTACCGGGCGCCGCGGCCGTCGAGCTGGGACACAACTTCAGCCTGGTGCACGACGACATCGAGGACTCGGACCGCGAGCGGAGGCATCGGCCGACGCTCTGGGCGATCTGGGGCGTTCCCCTCGCCATCAATGCCGGGGACGCCCTCTTTGCGCTATCGCGGCTCGCACTGTATCGGTTGATGGAGGCTCCAGGCTACGAACCGCAGAAGCTCCTCGATCTGATGCGCATCTACGACGAGACCTGCCTGGCGCTCTGCGAGGGCCAGTTCCTGGACATCACGTTCGAGCGACGAGTCGATATCACCGTCGACGAGTACCTGGAGATGATCGGCAAGAAGACCGCATCATTGCTGAGCGCATCGGTCCAGACGGGGGCCATGCTGGCGACCCAGGACCCCGAGATCGTCGAGGCGTACCGCCGGTTCGGCTACACACTGGGAATCGCATTCCAGATGGCGGACGACCTCAAAGGCACCTTCTGGACGTCCGCGGACTCGGGCAAAGCGCACGCGGGTGACGTCCGCAAGCGCAAGAAGACGCTGCCCCTCGTGTGGGCGCTCTCGAACGCGCGACAGGCCGACGCTGCACGCCTGCGCCAGCTCTACAGCTCGCAACAGGGCGGCGACGGAGCCGGCAGCGGTGAACCGATGAGTGCGGACGAGGTCGACGAGGTGCTCGCCATCCTTGAGCGGTGCGGCGCGCGTGAGCATGCCCTCGGCCAGGTGCACGAGCTGCGCGACGAGGTCCTGCGCGACGTCGGAGGGCTCCCGATCCCCTCGGAGATGAAGGCCGCGCTCTCCGCGCTGGTGGAGAGCGTCATCGCCACCTGATCCGGCGCTCGGCTGGAGCGCTACCCCGCGGCGTCCTGAGCGGCGGCGGCGGCTTCGGCCTCGTCGACCTCCCGCCGCGGACGGCTGGCGACGACCTTGCTGACGCGCCGCGGATCGGCCGATTCGACACGGATCGTCACGTCGCGCAGCGTGACCGTCTCGCCGGGGAGCGGAATGCGCCCCGCTCGATGAACGACGAAGCCGCCGACCGTGTCGTACGCCTCTTCGTCCTCCTCCTCTTCATCGGGCAGCTCGAAGAGGTCCCTCAGGTCGTCCATCGCGACCCGCCCGTCGAGACGATAGGCGAGCAGCTCGTCGGACTCGATCGGCTCGACCAGGCTCTCCTCGGTGTCGTACTCGTCCTGGATCTCGCCCACGATCTCCTCGACGATGTCCTCGATCGTGATCAGGCCGGCGGTCCCACCGTATTCGTCGACGACGATGGCGATGTGGCGCTTGGCGAGCTGCATCTCGCGCAGCAGCTCATCAACGGCCTTCGTCTCAGGGACATAGACCGCCGGGCGGGCAAGGGCTCGGACGTCGATCTTCTCGGTCCTGCGGCCGTCCTCCTTGAGGTAGGGCAGCAGGTCTTTGACGTAGAGGATGCCGACGATGTTGTCGAGGTTCTCTTCGTAGACCGGGATGCGGGAGTGGCCGGCTCGGATCGCCATGTCGAGCACCGCGTCCAGCGAGTCGCTCGCCTCGACCGCCCGGATCCCGATGCGCGGCACCATCAGCTCGTGGACCTTGGTGTCCGCCAACTCGATGACGCCGTGGATCATCTCCTTCTCGTCCTCCTCGATCCCGCCCTGCTCGGACCCCGTCTCGACGAGCAGCTTGAGCTCTTCGGTCGACAGGTACCCCGCCTGGGGCCGCTCCGTGCCGCCGAGGGCACGCACCAGCAGCCCGGAGATGAGCGAAACCACGGCGACCAGGGGGTTGAGGAGCCACTCCAGCCATGCAATGGGCGCCGCGACGGCGAGGGCGAAACGCTCGGCGAAGCTCAGCGCCAGCGTCTTGGGCGCCAGCTCACCGAAGATGATGGAGACGAGCGCGATGAGCAGGGTGGTGATGATGAAAGCTATCGTGCCCGCCGCGCCGCGGATCGCGTCGAGTGGGATGAGGCGCACCAGATCGGCAATTGCACCCGAGAAGGAGACCGCACCGACCGCCGAGGCGAGGAATCCAAGGAAAGTGAGCGCCACCTGGATGGTCGCCAGGAAGCGGGCGGGTTCGGCAATCAGCCGCTGAGCCCGTTGAGCCTGACGGCTGCCCTCATCGGCCAGCAGCTGCAGCCGATGGCGCTTGACGGTGATGAGGGCCAGCTCCGCGGCGGCGAAGAAGCCGCTGCCGATGATCAGCACTGCGACGATCACCAGGTCGAGGATCGGGTTGCCGGTGGCGCTCCCAGTACTGCTGCCTTCAGGCATCGGAGCGGGATGACCTGCCTCTCTGCGAATTCCGCTGGGCGGATGCGGTTGCCTCTCCGCCAACGTTGTCCGGGCCAGACTCCGAGGTGCGGCGGCGCAGCTCGATGCGCCGTGCCGGCATGCCGACCACAGTCGCGCCGGGGGCCACGTCACGCGTGACGACCGACCCGGCGCCAGTCTTCGCGCCGGGTCCGATCGTGACCGGTGCCCGAAGGGTGGTGTCGACGCCGATGAAGGCGTCCTCCCCGATGATGGTCGGGAGCTTGTCGACGCCATCGAAGTTCGCTGTGACCGCGCCCGCGCCGATGTTCACCCGCTCACCGACCTCCGCGTCGCCCAGGTAGCTGAAGTGGTGCTGCTGCGTCCCGGCACCGAGACGGGTCTGCTTCACCTCAGCGAAGTTGCCGATCCGGCAACGAGGGCCGATCTCGCATCCCGGTCGGAGGTGACTGTAGGGGCCGATCTCCACGTCCTCGGCAACGGTGGACTCTTCCACGACGCTGGCCCAGACAAGGGATCGCGGGCCAATCCGGCTGTCGCGCACCTCGGCATTGGGACCGATGACCGCGTCCTGGCCGATCACCGTGGAACCGGTCAGTACCGTGCGCGGCTCAATGCGCGCGTCCTGGCCGATCTCGACGGCGTCGCCGATCCAGGTCGTTGCCGGATCGACGATCGTGACCCCGTTGCGCATGTGGCGTTCGGCGATCTCCTGCCGCAGGAGCTGCTCGGCGGCGGCCAGCTGCACGCGGTCATTGATGCCGGCCGCAAGTTCGGGACGCGACGCCGTCACGACGCTCACCCGCCTGCCGGCGCCCACGGCCATGGCGACGAGCTCAGTGAGGTAGAACTCGCCCTTCGCGGAGGCCGGAACGGACGCAACGTTGGCCCGCAGCCAGGCGGCGTCGAAGCAATAGGTGCCGACGTTCACCTCGTCGATCGCCCGTACCGCCGGATCGGCGTCGGCCTCCTCGACGATCCGCGAGCAGCCGCCCGCCTCGTCGCGCACGATCCGCCCATAACCGGCGGGGTCGGCGACGCGGGTGCTCAGCAGGGCAATCGCCGCCTCTCCCTCTGCCTGTTCGCGGAGCAGCTGCTGGAAGACGTCCGCCGGAAGGAGCGGTGCGTCGCCAACGGTGACCACGACGTGGCGCGCGGAGGCCGGGACCCGCGC